>Ga0163144_10005214_pt1 | contig 28963 bp, 11 predicted proteins | sample OliLak19BULKMAT1_FD_123175 | JGI IMG/M metagenome (GOLD analysis project Ga0163144, IMG submission 123175) | Freshwater microbial mat bacterial communities from Lake Vanda, McMurdo Dry Valleys, Antarctica - Oligotrophic Lake LV.19.BULKMAT1 | ecosystem: Environmental > Aquatic > Freshwater >...
ATTCCTGCGGGATCGGATAGGAAAGCGGGCGCAGCCAGTCGGGCGGCTCTTCGGTCCCGCGCAAAATCCTTTCCAGAAATCCGCCGGATTCTTCCGCGCTTCGTCCTTCGGCATTCCGCAGAAGGCCCGAGTAGCCGCGACCAAAATCATCCCAAGAGGAAATCACGACATGGCTGACTCCCGCTTGCAGCAGTAGTGTCTTGGCGACCGGTTCCGTTTGCGCATCAAAGATCCGCGCGGCTTCGTGCAGTCCGTCTCGGTTTTCCCAATAGAGGGTGCCGAGGGTTTGGATGCCTCCGTAATAGGTCAGATCGGTCGAGGAGGTCGGCCCGGACAAAACAACCGGCAGGTGTTCGGGACTCGATTGGACGAGGCGATGGGAAACATCGCGCAGAAGCAGGGTGGGGATGGCAGCTTTGGGAAGTTGCACCTTGAGCGTTTCGACTGCGGAAAGGGCCATCAGGGAAACCAGCGGAAAGGCCAGCGATGAGGCGAGGATCCAGACGGCGGCAAAGACGGGAAACCAGGGCACGGCAGGGACAACACGCCAAGGGAGAATGGAAGGGGGAATGGACGTCCCGTCCGTTTTGTTTTGAGATTCAGGGACGGGACGTCCCTGCCCCCGTCCCTGCCCCTTTGTTTGCCCCTCGAAGAAACCTGCCAGCAGAATCAGCACGCAGACCGTCCATAAACCGGTGGCCATGATGCCCCAGCGGATTTGCCAGAATGCCAGAGCCTGCATGACCAGCGCGGGCGCGATCGCCAAGGCCAGCAGCGCCTGCCACGGACGCGACAAAACCCCACGCCAGGCCAGCCAGCCGCCGGACAGCAAAACGAAGAGCGGCCAGCCGGTCATTTGCAGAATGGGAATGATCCCTTGGTTCTCCCCGAGGTAGCGCGGAAAGGACTGAAACTCCTGAATGTATTCTTTGTGCAGCAGCCAGACAAAACGATCCGCCACCCAATAGCAGTCCTGCGGGCGCAGGAGGATGAGAAGAAGCGGAGCGGCAATTGCGATGAGTGAGGCGATCAATGCCAAAGTGGAAGCGGCCTCCGGCCGCTTTTTCTTCACGGGCAAGCGGCTGGAAGCCGCTTCTAGTTTGTTCAGCATCCTCGCCAGCAAGTCGCCCGCGCCCAGCCAGGCCAGGGCGTAAAGCGGGTGGTTGACTTCGAGACGCCAGCCCATCTGGTGGGGAAAATATTCCAGCAGATAAAAAAAGAGGCTGGAGCAGCATCCGGCAATGGCCCACCTGCGCCAGAGCGCAGGCGCAGAAATGGCATCCTCTGCCGAGTCGCGCAAAAGGAACGCAACGGCCATGGCTCCCGCTGCGCAGCCGACGAGGATGGGGATGAAGGAGGCGGCGCTGATCCACAGGGCGGCTCCGCCCATCGCGCCCGAAAGAATAAACCAGCGGCGGGCGGACGCATGGTCCGGCCAGGGACAAACTGGAGCGCGGACATCCTGTCCGCGTCCTACCATGCGGGCGGGACGCCCGCGCTCCTTTTGCAACTGACGAACATCCCGCTTTTTCCCGTCCCGGCGAACCATTCCCCCGCCGCCCGCCACGAGACACAGCACACTCGCGGTGGCAAAGGCGCAGACCAAGCCGTGGTGGTCGGTCTCTCCGGCGCGAAATCCCTGAAAGATCAGCGGTGCGGTGCCAAAGATGAGCAGGAAAATTCCTGCCAGTCCCGCACCATATCGCCGTCCGGCCAGGATTCCCAGGAAGCCCAGACATGCCACCAACAGCAAGGGACCGGCCCAAAATGTGGCCGGTGCGACACAATCCTCCGCAGGCCGTCCGGTTGCCCATGCAAGACCCCGGGCCATTGCGGCCAGCAGCCAGATCAGGCTGGAGCTCCAATGAACTTCCCGTCCCTCAGGCGCGTTGTCCAGGGTAGTGCCGCGAACGCGCCAGGAATCTCCCCGGAGGAAGTTTTCGGCATGGAGCACCCACCAGCGGGTGTCGAACGCCGTCGGCGCAAGAATCACCATGCGCTCGTGGGCTTCCGGGGAAATCCGCAGGGTCCCCGGCGGCGTGTCGCTGGTTCGCATGGCCGTGACAGCCTCCATGCTCATCTGCCTTACCACGGTGTCGGCTATCAGAAAGAGCGCCAGGAGGGTGAGGCAGGCGAAGAGGGTCTTGCGGCTCAGGAAGACCGATTCTTTCTGGATCTTACACGTAAACTTAAACATAAACTTACACTTGCGTTCTGTTTTTTGAGTTATGCATGGTAGCACAAGCTTCCAGCTTGTGTTTCAGTGTGAATGCAAGCTGCAGGCTCGCGCTACCATGTTTTGCAGCGCTTCGTTGAAGTGTAAGTGTAGGTTTAAGTGTAAGTTCAACAAATGGGGGGCGGACGAGACGTCCGCCAGGAAATGAAGGGGACGAGACGTCCCCTCTCCCGTTTTTAAACCATCAACAATCAACCATAAACCCTCACCCCCCCATTCTACCCTTCCTCGCCCCCGCCATAGCCCAGAACTTCCACGGCGATGACGGAAGGCGTTTCCTCCGGAGTGGGCTCCGGACGGGCCTGATTCGCCACCTGGGTGGCGGCGCTATTGGCCGCGCCGGTGGAACTTGAGGCGGAACTCAATCCCGCGATATTCGGCGCGGCCACCGTGGGGGTGGCGGGTACGCCGACGGTGGACCCGCCGGCGGAAATGTTGTCCGCATTGATCACCGTCGCTGCGGCAATGGTGATGTCGCCGGTGGCACGAATGCCGGCATCGCCCGCGTCCACCGTTCCCACGGGGGCGATGAGGGTCACGCTGCCGGGGGCGACGCCGGCCACGGAGGCCAGCACGCCAATACCCCCGCCGGTGGCCAGGCCGCCGAGATCGGTTTGTACTTCCGCGCTGGTGGAATCAAAGGTCACACGGGTGGGCGGAGCGGAAACCACCGTTTTGGCCGCAGTGCCGGCGGCGATGTCGCCTTGCGAAGACCAGATGGTTAGGTCGCCGCCGCGCAAAGTGAAGATGCGGGTCGCACCGATGTTGAGATTGCCGTTGAGGAAGACATCCACCGGTCCTCCGAATTCCGTGACGATGCCTGGAGGGGTGAGGGTGGCGGTGGGCAGGGTGGAGGCCATGGTAATGCCGCCGCCCGGCGTGGCCAAGGTGATCGCGCCGCCGCTGGTCGTGCGAATGTCGCGGGTGCGAGTGAAAATGTCGCCCGTGGTTGGGGTGGTTCCAAAGAGCGCGTCAATCGCCGCGAATCCGCCCGCATATCCGCCCGTGGTCGCAAAATCCGTGGCGGCCTGGCGCAGTTGGAGGAAGAAGACATCAAGGGCCGCGATGGCCTGCTGTTCTTCCGTGAGATTCTCGAAATCCTTCAGACGATCTTGCAACTCCTCATTGACCGTCGTGAGGGCGGACATGCCTTCGGGAAGAAATTGGTCAATGAAGGTGTCAAAATCCAAGCTGCTGCCGCGCAAGCCCAAGGCCGCGCCGCCATCGGCGGCAGAGACACCGGCCATGACCACAACGCGCGCCCCGTCGAAGGGCAGGAAGGGATTGCGGGAACGTCCGATGCTGGTGATGCCGGAGCCCGTGCCATCCACAAAACCCTCCGAGGTCCCCAGATCGATGTTCCGTCCGGCGAGGACTTCGAGAACACCTTCACCATTGATCTGAATATCGCCCTGCAAGGCGCTGGTGAAGGAGCCATCGTCCCGCACCCGCCCTGCTCCCGGGATGTAATTCGTCCCTTGGGTGGCAATGGTGCGCAAATCCGAATTCTCATTGAAGGGAATGATATCGTTGCCGGCGGAAACAATGGAAACGCTGTTGGCGTTGGCATTTTGGAGATAGAAGGAGATGTCGGTGATGTTTTTTCCGGCCACAATCTGCGTGGCCTTTGGCGTAAAGAGGGTCAGCCCGGAAATGTCCCCCGTCGTGGCATAGAGCCGCACAGGATTAAGATCTGCGGCGTGCAGGACGGTTTCGGCATGGCGGGCGCGCTTTTTGCTGATGCCTGCTTCCACGCCGATGAACGAACCGGATTCCGCGAAGCTTTCGGTATACGAGGCGAGAAATCCCGCAGAAGAAGTGCGCAACGTTGCCAGTGTTCTGGCCAACGTGAAGTAGGCGAAGGGCGAGGTGATTCCGTGGAGACCATTGGGATCGGCATCCGAGACATTGATGGACCCGGGGGTGTAAACCGTGCGGCCATCGGGACCTAGGCCGACCGGGCTCAGGGCATTGATACTGTCCGCCGCCGCCAGTTCGAGCGTGCCGGTGGGGGAAGGGAACAAATCCATGTCACCGATCAGATTGATGTCGCCGGAGAAGCTGGTGGAATAAAGCCGGGGCGGCAGGATGGAGACGACGGAGGCAAATTCCCCCAACGTGGTTTCGGCCAGGCGGTTCCAGGGCTGGAAGAACGCGGCGCTGGGCGTGCTGGCCGCGCTCGTTCCGGGGACAAAGAGATTCTGAGTGCTCAACCAAAGAGTGAGAGGGGATTCGCCCGCTCCGGAGGAATTCAACACCGCCATGCGATGGGTCACATCACCCTGCACGGAGGTTACGCGCACGGTGGAATCCTCCGCGTAGGTGTTGAAATAGGTCTTGTTCCAGAATCCGTTGTTCAGGCCCTGCGGCATGAGGAAGGCATTGACCACCGGCCCGAGCAGGACGTTGCCCGCCGCCGTGACATCGAACGAACCTTTGCCAAGGTAGAGGGTGGTCGGGAGCCAACTCGCGGAGTCCGCGATATCGCGCACCGTGTTGTCTTTAAGATAACCAAAGGAAGGCGAGCGGGCCTCGTTGGTTTTGATCTCCCCGCCCGCGCGGAGGATTCCCACGCCCCGCTCAACGTAATACACGCCGCCGTCAATGTTGTTGCCCGCGACGATATTCAGGTCGCCGCCGCCCAACTCCAGTAAGCGGTCGGCACTGGGCGCGATGTTGGAAAACGTCAGGTCCGGATTCTGAATCCGTCCGGCCATGCGGGCGGTGGTCGGGGCGAAGGCGTCAATGTTTTCGATGTTGCGGCCCGCCACCACGGAGACGTCGCCGCCGCCCAGCGCGCCAATGCCCTCGAAGAAATTGCTGTAATCAATCCACCAGGTGGTGGAAGCGGCCGGGTCGTCGATGATGGTGCCGGGAACGACCTGGGATCCCACCAGACCGGTGTCCGGATCCACGTAGCCGCGGCGATTGAGCCAGTTATTGGGAAGCTGACGCGAAGAGTCCTTGACGATCACGCCGGCGATCCGGGTGTAGCGGCCAATGTCCTGCCCGGCCTGGAGGGAAACCTGGCCGCCCGCCATGGCGTATTGGGCGATGCGGCGCGTGCCGGCTCCAAAATTGAAGGTGGGACCGTAGAGCTGCTGCGGGATGCCCAGGAATTGGGTCTGGTTTGGCTGGTTGGCGGTGGATGCCGGAAGAGCAGGAACCCGGAAATCATTGACGCCAAAAAGATTTTGCGGGTTGGGGAGCCGGACCCCGGCGGTGTAAATGGTGGCGAATTGATTTCGCAGTTGCACGTCGCGGGCGGCATGCAAGACAATCTCCCCGGTGCCGGTGCGGATGACTTCAAAGCGTGTCCCACGATCGGTTCCGTCCGTCGAGATGCGGATGCTGTTTGAAGTCAAACCGGCATCGCCGATGGCCGGGCTGGGAGCCCCGGTGAAGCTGTTGGGGACGGGGGCATGGAATTCGCCAACAAAGATGGAGCCGGTCAAGCCGGACGTGCCCAAGGGCAGGACGGCGGCGGAGTTGGCAGAGGCCAGATCGGCGCCGGCGGAGATTTTGAACGACCAGGATTGCAGGTTGATCGGGCGGAAAAGCTGGCCGAGACCATCGGTGTCAATGGCCTGGAGATTAGCCAGCCACTGGGTGGAATTTCCGTTCAACGAGGCGGAAACCACCGATGAGAAACCATCGCTGAGGGCGTTATTAAAAGTGATGTTGCCCCGGGCCCGCAGGGTCAGCACGCCGGGGGCGCGGCGGGTGCCGTAGCGGAAGTTGGAGAAGTCCCAATCGGCGGCGGTGCGGGCCTCGTTGTTCACGCTGCCGGCGGTGTTGGCCAGGCCGAGGGTGAGATCGCCGGTGGTGTTCACGATTTCGGCTCCCGGGGCGATGACGACGAGGGGATCGAGGGCGGAGTTGGGGGAACCACCGAGAAGTTTTGTCCGCATGGCGGCTTCGTTGGCAACGAGGAAGCTGGTGGCGTTGGCGTTGATGAGGTTGCGCAGGGCGATGTTCATGACACCGCCGGCGGGCGTGAACACGCGGTAGCCTTCGACCAAAATGGAGGAAGCCCCGGTGATGCTGCCGAGGAGTTTGTTGACTCCCACGTCGGTGTTGGCACTGATCTGCGGCGCGCGCAGATGGAGAGTGCCACGGAATTGTCCGCGGAAGGCACTGCTGGTCGGGTCGGTGTAGTCACCGTTGGGAAGGAGTGTGGCACCCTGCTGATAGGCGGCGACGGAGAGATCAATTTGCGATCCCGCCAGCAAACTGACCGCGCCCGCGAGGTTGGGCGAGCCGTTGATGGCCGCGCCCGCTTCGAGGAAGATGGAGCCACCCTTGCCGGCGTTGCTGAACTGCTCGGCGGCCACGGTGAGAACCGAGCCGGCTTGCAGGGTGAGATTGCCGCGCGCGCTGAGGGAGATGAGGCCGCCGGTGATGCCGCTGGCATCAATGAGGCCGGTCACGTCAATGTTGCCGCCGTCCGCCGCGAGAAGGTAATTGCGCGTGATGGTGGCGCCGGCCACGGTGAGGTTGCCGGTGCGCACGCGCAGGTTGCGCGATTCGTCGAAGCCGCCCGCGTTGAGCAAGTCGCGAAGAATGTCCAGCGACGCGAGTTGTTCCGTGTCGAGCTCAAACGAACCGCCCTTGCCGCCCGTTCCCCCGGCACCACTGAAGCCGCCCAAGGCCGAGAACTCGCCCTCCGCCGCCCGCACCAGAATTTTTCCCGCGTTGCCGCCGCCCGGATCGGCCGCCACCGAAACGGCGCTGGAAGCGAGCAGCGCGACGTCACCGAGATCGGAGATGAGGCGGATTTCCCCGCCGTCGGTGTAGCGGCTGATGTCGTAGAACGTGCGGGATCGGCCGGAAACATCCAGCATCCCTCCGACCACGACATCGCCGCCTGCGCCGGTTGCGTGGATCTCCAGAATACCGCTTGGCAGCAGGATATCCGAGAGGACGGAGACGCTGGCGCCGCGAAGGTTGAGCGAGGCGCCGAGGCCGCCCAGCACGGTGGCGGAGCCGGCAGTCTTGTCGAGGGAAAGGATGCCACCGGCCACCAGGTTTTGCCGTGCGCCCTCGGCAGCGGTCACCAGCGGGGCGTTAATGCTGAGATTTTGCTGGGCGTAAAGGCCGCCGCTGCCTTCCAGTCTCACACCGCCGGTGGCATTGAGGATGACATTTTGGAACTGCGAAACGCGGAGATCCCCGATGCCGATGGTCACGGTATTGGCATTGAAAACGAGCGAGCCGGCGGGCGGAACGTCCGGGCCGGGGCTTGGCACGGTGCGGGCATTGGAAAGCAACACCTGCCCCGCGGTGAAAGTGGAGGCGCCCGCGCCTTGATTGAATCCGCGGATTTCGCCGGCTTGGAGCGACAATTCTTCCAGTCCGGGACCGCCGAAATCGCCGGGGCCATAGATATCAATCGTGTTTTGGTAGGCCACCAAGCTCAGTCTGGTCACGGCTTGTACCTTCTGAAGAATGCTGCCCGCAAGGACGAGCTGCGGATTGACTATCTGGCCGGTCAGCGCGGTCGGGCCGTCGAGCAGGATGCTGATCTGGCCCGCGCCGAGAGCGAGAGCTTGGGCTTCGATGAGAGCCTCGGGCGAGAGAGCGAATCCGTAAGAGGAGTCCAGCGTGACGGACGGTCCCTTAATTTCCGCCCCGGCGCCAATGGTCAGCAGGGGCAGATTCGAGCTGGTGACATTCGAGCGCCGGATGGTGGCAAGGGGATCCGCGCTGACCCGCACGGCCACGCCGTTGCCGTCAAAGAGCAGGGGGTCCGTCGGTTCAGAAACCTGGCCCGAGACCGCAATTTTCGATCCGGGGGCGAGGGTGATCTGGCGTTTCGAGACCAAGGTGATATCCGGGCCGCTCAACGGGGAGCCTTGGTTGTCGAGCAAAAGCCTGGAAGTGCGGACCTCCACGGAAACGCCGGCCAGGATGGTGCGCCGGATGCCGCCAATGATGAGGCTTTCCGCGCCAAAGGAATTGAGGATATTGGCATCCAGCACGACCGGGCCGCTGGCGGTCTGGCCCGAGCCGACGATGGAGATGTCCGCGAAGCTGGCGATGTCAATCAGCGAACCGCGTCCGCCCAAGGGCGCACTGGAGAGGACGGAGCCGGCGAGGCTCAGGCCCGTATTTCCGGAAAAGAGCAGATACCCGGAATCCAGAGGCAGCCGCTGCACCTCGGCCTGACCGAGTCGGTCGGCGGCATTCATGACAAAGGAATTCAGACCGAGCACGGCATATTGCGCTCGTGCGGCCACGACGTTCGCGGGCGCCACTTCAAAGAGGCTGCGCAGGGCGGATTGGCTGGAAGGGCGGTTGAGGCCATTGGAGCGGTAGCCGGTGACAAAGGTTGAACCTTCGGCATTGCCATACGTACCGAGCGATCCGGTGCTCTGCGGTGTGACGAGGAACGCCCCCGGCAGCAGCGCATACCGGCGGGGCAGCAGCGTGTAATCCCCGGCGGGGAGACCGGAGCCCCCGTCGAGATATATGCGATCACCCAGGCGCAGATTGGGGCTGATGTATCCCGGATCACCCCCGAGGCTGGTGGCTTCGATACCCGTGTTGAAAGGCGCGAAAGGCGCAAAGCGCGAATCATTGGCCGGCACGACCGCGAAGGAGTCCGCAACCGCCGTCCAAAAACTGCCCGCCGCCGGCGTCGGCCCTTGGCCGGTGACGAAATCCGCCGGGCTGATCGCGACGCGGGCGGAAAATGTTTTTCCTCCGAAAAGCACGAGTTCGCCTGCGGCGTAACCGGCGGATGATGTCCAGGTTCGTGAGGCCTGACCAAGAAGATCCACTGCGCCTCCCGTGCCGGGAATCCATTGGGTGGCGAAGAGATCGCCGCCGCCCCGGATATCAATGGTCGCCCCGGATTCCATGACGACGTTATTGCCCGCCACGGCGATGCTTTTCTGCGGCAGGCCGGAAGCGGTCACATCAATCCCGCGCGGGTCAATAATGGATAGTCCCTCCGGGCTGAGCCCGAAAGGAACGAGAAGTCCCTGGCCCGAGGAATAATCCACGCCGGCCACGGAGGTCAGGCTACCGTCCTGGAGAGTGACTTTGCTGGCAATGGGAGTGGTGCCCGCTCCGGCTGTCGGACTGATGGGGCCGTCGAGAGCAGGCGTGGAGGGGTCCAGATCGGTGCCATCCCAGCCGAGAGTGATGGAGCCGAAGGGGGCGAGGAGAACGCCGCCCTGATTGATGACCGAGGCAAAGATGTTGAGGCTACCTGCGGCGGAGAGCGGCGTGGCCGCGCGCCCGGCGCGGGCGATGGTCACGGAACCCGGGATACCGCCATGGTCGTAGGCAAAGATGTTGAAAGCCGAGTAAGTGGTGGGATAAATCTGCGCGGCCTTGAGGATCAGATCGCCGGCGATGCTGAGTGTGCCGTTGCCGCGAATGTCACCGCCTGCGGCCGTGAACGAGGCGCTGCCGATGTCCTTGAGCGCCAGGGTTCCGACGTCAATCACGTCCGCCGAAAGCGACAGGTGGCCCGTGCCAAAGACCGGCTGCACCAGTTCCTGCGCGATGGTGCCGTTCTCAAATCTTTGGAAGGGAAAGTAGGGATTTTCCAGATTTTCCACCGGATTGAACGGCGGTCGGAAAATCTGTCCCACGGCGATGTACGGGGCTTTCAGGACGACATCCGAGTCCGCCTGAATAATGCCGCCGCTGGCCACCCGCAGGAAGCCCCGCGCGGTGATGCTGACCGGTCCAAAAAACTGGACATTGCCGCCGCGGGCGTAAATGGCGGCACCTGCCGCCAAGCCCAGATCGAGCGAGTCGAAACCACCTGCCATAAAACGATCCGCCGCGAAAAGGCCGAGTTGGGGGACGAGCAAGCCAGCGGGATCACGGAGTGGACGACCAACGCCGGTGGGCTCGCTGCCACGCGGAAAGGCGCTGATGTCCTGGGCGACGATAAGGTTGATGTCGCTGCCGAGCTGAATATCGGTGGAGGCGTAAGGGCGCCCGGAGGAGACGATGAGCGTGCCGCCGAGAGCGGTCGGTCCGCCCGCCTTGCCCAGGAGGGTGGCATCGGTGAAGAGCATTTGGGAGCCCGCAAGTTCGATCGTGCCGCCGTTGCTGTCCACCTGATACGGCACGGTGCGCAGGTTGTAGGGCTGGCTGTTCAATCCCGAGTTGGCCGGAACCTTCGTTCTCTCGGCGAGGGCAAGTTGGGAGGGGTGAACGTCGAGGATGCCTGAGGCCCCGGAGACATCAAGGACAGCCCCTCTCTCGGCCACGATATTACCAGAGACCCTGATCGAGCCGCCCGCATAAACGGTACCGGTCCGGCGTCCGAAGGAGTCCGGAACCAGCACGGTGGTGCCGGCGGCGGAGATTTGCGCGCGCGGACCCAGATAAATGGTCGGGCGACTGAACTGCGCCAGCACCGCTTCCGCCGCGCTGAGCGGAAAGTTGGATGCCCCGGCAATTTGTACCGAGCCGCCTGGCGCGGTGATGCTGCCGAGCACGGCCACGGTGTCGCCTCTCATGACCACGCTGCCGCCGGGTTCGGTCACAATGCGGGCACCCTCCGATAAAACAATGTCTCCGCGGCGCAAAAGGAGGTCGCCCGGCTCGCCATCGGTCAGCAGTTCCGCAACTGGAAAATCATTCCGCACGCTCGAGGCGAAAAAGCCGAGGGATACCGGCTTGCGCAATCCCAGCGGGCGGGTGATCGGGCGGAGTCCGCCCTTCTGACCCTGGCCGGGGAAGGGCACGTAAGCCAGACCCTGCACCTGCGGCTCAAGGAAGGTTCCCGGCGCGATGAAAACGGCGGGCAGATACGGAGTGGGTGCATCCAGGTCAAGAGGATCGATCGTGTCCACCGGACCGCCGATGCCGGTGAGGTTGAACTGGGTGAAACCGCCCTGGCTGAAAAACTCAGGTTTCAGCACCAACGCACCCACGTTGGCAAATTTGTTAACAAGATTTGCGGAGTCAAAATCCAGCCGATCCGCGATCACAATGGCAGGAGCCTTGATGGCGAGGGTTCCGCCGGTGGCTCCCGAGAAGCCGCGCAGTTCGCCCAACAGTTTAAGCTGACCGCCAAGCACGGATTTATAGGTGGGGTCCTGGCCCGCCCTGATCGTAATCGAGCCAGCGTCGCCATAAGCATACTTGTTGCGTTCCGTGACCGCGACACCGCCGGAGGCGTCCAGCCGACTACCCGCCGGGAGTGTCACGTTGAAGCCTTCGAGCGTTATGTCGCCTCCCTTGGTAACCACCGGCAGCGGATTGGGTTCCTCGGGCGCAGTGGGCCGGTCGTCCACGATCAGGCCGGAGACATCAATGGCTGCCGTTTCCGAAAGCGCAATCACACCCTCATTCAGGCTGATCTCGGGCGGGGCGGGATCGATCAACTGGTCAATGCCGGTCTGATAGGGCGGCAGATTGTAAGCGGTAAAGCTGACCTTCCCTCCGGGAGCGCGGACCGATCCGGCGATGGAAATATTGCGTCCGGTGACGACGAGCGATCCCGTGGCCGGGAGTTGAACATTCGCGCCCTCCGACACATCGAAATCGCCCTCACTGTTCTCGATGGTGAGCGATCCGAAACCGGATTTCGTGAAAAAATCGACCGGGAAGACGACGGTCTGCAGACGTTCCGCCACCAAAGGTGTGGCCGTGCCCGCCTCGAAAGGCGGGGCCGTCGCCAACTTGTTCGGGTTGGCCAGCGCAGTGGAAGGCGGTTGCCCGAAATAGATATGCGGAGGCGTGGGAGCGTGGGTGAGAATCGATGGTGGAACCGAGGGATCGGTCACCAGCAGTCTCTGGCCGGTGAAGGCGAGTTTCAGAGAGGCCAGGGCGGGTAACTCGCTGGCCCCGGATTTCTTCCGCAACTGGCGCGGGCCGATCACGGTTTGTCCAAGCAATTCCCCGTCGAGCGCCAGGCCGGGGGCGGTGATCTCCAAGTTGCCGCCGGCTGCTCCGGAAACGTATTCAGGCTGGGTATAAGCTCCCAGCGGCGCGAGTGCATGGGCGTAGGATCTGGTGATGCCCCATTTTTGGGAGACCTCGGTGCTTGTGGCTTCGTAAATGCCATCATAGAGCCGGTCGGGCGTGGCCTCGGCGATGTCAATCAGGCGTGCGCCCAGCCGGAGGCGCGTGGTTTGGATGCGGCCGCCTTCGTTGCGAAAAAATCCGCCGGAGACATCAATGATCGAGCCTTTCTGCGCGATGACGGCCTGGCCGGCCTGGATCGTGACGGAGCCGCCGGCGGTCGAGAGTTGGGCGGCGTTTCGTTCGATGATGTTGGCAAAACCCGATGCGTCTCCCAGCGGCGTACCGATGAATTGACGGCCCTGGTAAACACCGCTGCGGCGGATGTCTATGGTGAGGTTCACGCCGCGAATGGCGCCGGTGCGCTGGAGGGGGGCGACCGAGAGCTCATTGCCGCGAAGCTGGACCTCCAGAATGCTTTGCGCCAGCGGGACAAAAACATCCTTCGTCCCCGAGGCGTCAATGAAGGCATCGGATTCGAGATAGACCTGTCCGTCGGTAAAAATGAAATCCTCAATAATGCGGGACCCGCGGACTGTTCCGTCGGTTACCGTGGTTGTGACGGGGCTCCATTGACCAGCATTGATGGCGACGTTGCCATTCGGCACCAGAAGCATCGCCCCGGTGTCGAAATGGACGGAGAGGCCTTGAATGTTGACTTGGGACTGGATCGGGAGTTGCTGGCCGACCGTGCTGGCGGCGCTTTCGCTTTCGGGCAGGATGCGCGTTGCGCTGCCTTTGCCTAAAATCACCGTGCCCGAGGTGCGGTGCAGGAAGGCGAGTTGGTTGCCGATGCTGGCCGGATCGTACGTTGTGTTGGGCACGGCATTGTAGTTCGCCAGGAGGTCAATGCGGCCGTTCAGTGTGACCGAGGTCGAGCTGTCCACCGCCGCGTTTTGCAGGATTTGCTTGCCCGCCATGACGAGGCTGCCATTGGGGATTTCGATCAGGCCGTCGTTGACGGCCGTGCCGCCGTAGTTGCCGACATCGCCGATGAAGGCGACGAGTCCGCGCAAACTCGGCTCCGCCGAGGAGTCGAAGCCAATTTCCAAACCTGCGGCTAGAATGGTCTGGCCGGCCGGGGAGGAGAGAACGCCCGCGTTTCGCACGTTGGCCCCGGCCAGAACGATCCGGCCGCCGCTGCCTTCTGCGGAAACCGGGGTTGAGATGTTCGCTCCGGGCTGAACGACCACGTCGCCGTAGATAAATCCCGACGGCACAGCCGGGGGAGTGAAGGCTCCCTGGGATTTGGTGGAAAACAGAAATTGCGCGTTGCCGGCGGTTTGGTTGAGCAGCCCACGCTCAATCAGATTGTCGTTGATCGGGATGGAAGAGGCCACCAGCGTGCGGGTGTTGACCTGGCTGCCCGCGCCAAAGATGATGCCGTTTTGATTGAGGATATAAACTTGGCCCTCCGCTTTGATTGAGCCAAGGATCTTCGAGGGAACGCCGGCGGGATCGAAAACTTTGTTGAAGGCGATCCATTTTCCCGCATCCGATTTTCCCTCGCTCTGGTCAAATTGCAGGGTGGTGTTGCGGCCCACGTTGAAAGTTTCCCAATGCAGGATGGCTTGGGCTTTGGTCTGCTTGATCGTGACGGAATTTGCCCCGGTTAAGGGGGCGAGTGCCCCGTCCAGGCGGGCGTTGACTCCGGTGGCGAGTTGGAGACCGCTCGGAGCGAGGCCATCGGGCACGCTGAAGGCGGCAGCCGTTGCTCCTTGCTGCATGGCGCGAACCGCGTTGATCGCCTGCGTGGTGCGGGCCAGGCGGTCCTGGGAGGTGGCTTTGGCCACATTGGCGGTCTCCGCGCCTGACTGACCGCGGGCCTCGGCATTTTTCCGTCCGGTGGCGGTGGTCGCCCCGCCGCGCAGGATGTCCCCTGCCCGGCTGGCCGGAGCCAGCAAAAGGGCGGCCAGCAGCAGGAGGGCAATCCTTGAGGATGGCCGCCCTGCCGGGCGAACGCCTAAAGCTGGTCGCGAATCGGACATAGGTTGCTTGGCTGGTGTCTAAAAAATTGGTTCAGACAGGAATTGCCTCACGCAAAGGGGTGGGAAGGATGGGAAGGAGGCAGAACAGCGAACAGCGAACTTCCAAATGTTCCTGAGTTCCTGAGTCCCAAATTCCTTTTTCCTTTTCATCCTTTGCATCCTTTGCGTGAGGCATGCTTCTCAGGGTTTGGCGGGCTGCAACAATTTGGCGAGAGCCAGCTCGTTGATAGCCATGGGATTTTGTTGTTGGAGTTTGGCCAGATAGGCTTCGCGATTGAGCCGGGCGCGTTCGGTGCGCAGCGCTTGCGCCAGTTGGGGTTTCACCTCCTCGAACGTGGCGGGACGGGATTCCTTGAGATCAAGAACCTTCAAGACATACCAGCCGTCGCCCAGGCGCACGGGCTCGCTCACGGCATTTTTGGCCAGGCCGGTGACGCGGGAGCGGATCTCCGGCTGCAAGGCGTTTTCCGCCACCCAGCCGACTTCGCCGCCGCGAGCCGCGGTTTCGCGTTCGTCGCTGTCGGTCCGGGCGATGGCGGAAAAATCCGCGCCGGGTTGTTTGATTTTCTTGCTAATTTCGTCAATGCGTAGTTTCGCTTTGTCCGCCGAGGCTTTGTCCGGGCCGGTTTGTTCCACGAAAATCTGCCCAAGCTGGAGCTGGCGCGGCAGGATGAGGGTATCCTTGCGGGCGTCGAACGCGGCCTTTATTTCGGCTTCGGCGGGATAGCCGTCCGGCACCTTGGCCACGGTCTCGAGATAGCTTTCGATCACGATGCCCTGGCGGGCTCGCTCCAGCCGTTCGATCACGACAGGCTGCTTGTCCCAGCCTGCGGTCTGCGCCTCCTTGAAAATCACCTGCTGGAGGATGAGGGCGCGCACGGCCTGATTGAGCAAGGCGGGATTTTTTTCGAGGGCGGCGCGATCCGCCTCGCCCAGCGTGTCGAGGTAAGCGCGGATTTTTTCCGGCGGGATTTCCTCCCCGCCCACGCGGGCGATGGCGGACGATTCCGCGCGCAGCGGGCTGGCGGCGAGGAGGCAGGAGAAGAGGAGGCAGGAAAGGGAGCGGATTTTCATGGCTGTTTGATGCGTTGGTCGGTGAGTTTGTCCTGGTCGTTTTGGATAAGGGTCTGAAATTTCACGCGGGTGTTGCCGACGAAGGGCTCGCGGGCAAGGAGGGCGTCGCCCAGGCCGAATTTTTCGTAGCGGTCGATGATTTCCAGCCCGGTCTGGTACATCTTGATGTTGCGAACCTGCTGATCCTGCACCTGGCGTTCGAGCTTGATGCTTTTGGCCTCGAATTTGGCGCGCTCGGATTCCTTTTTCTGCGCCATACCGGTGACTTCGCCGTAGGATTTCTTCCATTTTTCGATGGCTGATTGAAAGCCGATGAGCACGAGTCTTTGCTCGGCCAGCTTGGTGTTGAGTTCGGCCACCATGTTGGCGGAGGTGTTGCGGTCGGCGATGGCTTGCTTGGACATGGCGTCGAACTTGCCTTGCGTCTCCTTGATTTTTTGTTCGCTGGCCACCTCGGCGGCCTGCGCCGTGGCGACCTTGTTTTGGGCGTCACGGAGTTGGAGCATGGTGTTGCGCAGCGCCTCGCGCAGTTTGCCCGCGACGTCCTCCTCGGCGTCGGCGGCCTGGAGACGCACGGCCCCGAGTAAAAGCGCGGTGAGAATTGCGGGTGGAAAAATGCGAAGCAGCGAGCAGGTTTTCATCAGAATTTGGTGTGGAGATCGAACTGGATGATATTCACTTTGTAAGTCGGTCCGGCGATGCTGTCGGCCCCCATCCAGCGCACTCCGGCCCAGACATTGGGGGAGAAGGCGAGGGAGCCGCCGACGGTGTAGCCCTTCAGGTTGGTACCGCCCAATCCGAAATCCGAGTCGTTGAAGCCATCCACCACGGCATCGGAGCCGATCCAGCGGTAGCCAAAGGTGATGGCCCAATCCCAAGCCTTGGCGAGGGCGGGGGTGCCGACGCGCAGTTCGATCAGCCAGGCTTCCGAACTGCCGTCGAAGAGACCGATGGTGTTGGAAAGATTGTCATCAAGCGGACCGCGATTGTTGACGGCGACCAGGTTGATGGCGTTCTTGTCGAAGGCGAGGTTCTTGGCATATTCGCCGATGAGGGAGACCTGCACGGGTTCAAAGGCATTGAAATCAATGCGGCCGGTGAGGGCGAGCACCTGAAAGGGTGTGGCCAGGCCGTAGTATTGATATTGATTCGTCGCCCCGAAGTCGTTGCTGGCATCGGCCACGATGTTGCGGATGGGGAAGTAGGTATTGCCCTTTTGCGCGAAGGAGGGACGGCTGTTGTCGGTATCGCCGGCATCGCTGGCCGTGAGGGGGGTGTAGGGACTGGAGAGCCTGCCCTCGACGTTGTAGAAATAATAATAGGCCGCCGCGAGTTTGACATTGACCGCCTTGGCGATGTTCAGGTCAAGGCCGCCCTGGGCTCCGAGGAGGTATTTGTCATAACTCTGAAATTTCGTGGGCTGGTTGGAGGAAAAGTTGAAGTCGGTGTTGAAGATCGGAAACGCGCCGGCGGTGACGAAGGGAGTGATGCCCTTGACCACTTCATAGCGGGCATCCAACGCGACGCCGTCGAAGCCAAGATCGTCGTCATAGATGAGCGGCGTGCTGAAGAAGGGGTTGTCGAAACGGCCCAGCCAGAGGGTCAGATTTTTGCGGCGGTCCTTCCCGAGATCGTAGCGGACGAAAGCGCGGTCCACCCAGATGGCGTAGCGGCTGAAATTGCCGCCCTGACCCTGATTGGCCAGCCCAACGGTCTGGTTGGTGGTGACGGGCGAATTGTTTTCCCCGGTGGCGAGGCGGACTCCGGCCGTGAAATGATCGGCGACGTCCATTTCGGCCCCGATGCGCAGGCGGATGCGGAAACGGTTGCGATCCTGATCCGCGTTAAATTGCGGGGCGAACTGATTGCCGGTGACATCGAAGGGCGCACCCGTGTTGATCGCGTTGAAATTCGGAAACGAGCCCGTGGCGTCGTTACCCAGCGGGAAATTGACCCCTTCGTAGCGCAAACGGAGGTCCATAAAGGGCCGGAATCTTGCCACCCAAGCTGGCATATAGGGCTGGGGTCCCATGCGGAATTTGCCTTGTTTGTTTTCCGCCAGCAACTCGCTCTTGATGTCTTCCTTGATCTGCGTTTTCACCGGCTCGGGGATGTAGGTCACGTTGACATCGTTGGCCGAACTGAGGCCCGCCCCGGCGATGGCGATTTGATCCGTCGCGGCCTGCACCGCAGCGGCTTGCGCAATGGCAAACATGTCTGCCTGGCTCTGTTCGCGGGCCACTTGCGCCTCCGCTTGGGCCTGCTTGATCATATCCGCCGCGTCGTTTTTGGTCAGAATTCCCCGCTGCACGAGCTTGTTAATTAGATTGATGGTGACGCTATCGGTCGGGGTGGGCAGGCTCTCACTCACCCCGCCAAGAGGAGGAGCCAGGTCGGCGGCGGCGGCCGCTTCCACGACATCAATGCCGGTGCTTTCCCCGCTGCGGGTGGGTAGGGATTCCTCGGCCAGCACGGCGGCATCGGCCTGGGTGGTTGCCTTGTCCACCACGACAGGCGTGGATGCCGGGGCCGGGAGGGGAGTTGCACTGGAAGACGCGAGGGCGGGAGTTGGCGAGGGCGTCGGCTTCGGTGGCTCGGGAGTGGAAACAGCGAGGGCCGGCGTCGGCGAAGGCGTCGGCTTCAGTGATTCGGGTGTGGAAACAGCGAGGGCCGGGGTTGGCGAAGGTGTGGGCTTCGGTGGTTCGGGAGGGGAACTGACGAGCGCCGGCGTCGGCGAGGGCGTAGGGGATGCGACTGGTGCCAGCGTTGGCACAGGCAATGCGGTGGGCTCGGGAGTGGGGGCAGGTACATCTGGAGTGGGTTCAACCTTGAACGAGGGGGATGGCGTCGAAGTCGGGCTCGGGCTTGCGGACGGGGTGACCTGGGGTGGCGGACTGTCAAAAACGATGCGATTTTTGCGGCCGTTCTGCGCAAGCCGGGGTGCAGACCAGGAATTGCCGGAGTCGGTGCTCTGGGCCGGGAGTGGGGAAGCCGCGGAGAGAATGGCGCTAAAACACAGCACACCGGCGGCATTTACAAAGCGGGAACGCGTCACGCGGGCGGGTGGGATGGGAGCGGAAATCATGGAAAGTTAGTTTGGGCGTTTGGCGGTGATGCGCATGACAATGGGCATGGGCATGTCCTCGGGGGGAGGTTCCTGCAATTGGAGGCCGGTGAGGATTTCGGACTGGAGGGCCTGGTCGAGGGCTGCATCGCCGGTGGAGTTAATCAGGCTGGCGCGGGTGACGCGACCGGTGTTGTCGGCCCAAATGCGGACCTTAAGATTCAGGCTGGCGCTGCGGGTACGGCGGTGCTTGGAGAGGGCTTCGATCACGCGGCTTTGCACCTGTCCGGCATACCAGCCCCACTTGGTGCCGCTGCCGCCCTGGCCCTTGCCGGTGCCGCCGATCATGCCGCCACCGCCTTTGCCGCGGAGGCCAAAAGCATCCGAGCCCTCGCCTTGAATGTTGGAGCCCATGGGGGCAGCTTCTTCGGGAGCTTGGGCGGGTTCGGGGGCGGCTTCGGGTTGGGTCTCTTCGACGAATTCCTCGCGCTTGTCTTCGGGCTTAGGTTGATCCGGCTGCGGCGGAGGGGGAGTCGGCACCGGGGTCGGTGGCGGAGGGGGCGGGGCCAGGGTCACCATGGTCACGGGTGCCGAACGCTTCTTTGGTTTTTCGGATTTCGAGAAAACTCCGAACCAGACGATGGCCGCGAGGGCGATCGTTCCGCCGGCAATGATGAGGACCCGATTCTTCGCGAAGAAGCCCGGTTCGTCATCATCTGGATCTTCGTTATCCGGGTTGCTCATTGCTAGGGTCCGACCGTGGCGAGTCCGATTTGTGTGATTCCGAGCCGCCCGCAAACGTCGAGAACTTCCATGACGCCCTGGTATTGCACCTGGCGGTCGCCGCGAATGACGACAGGGAACTCGGGGTGTTTTGCCTGATGTTCGCGAAGTTTTTGTTCGAGCTCCGGGAGCGTGACGGGGATGGTATCGAGGAAAACTTGGCCCTCGTTATTGACCGTGATGGCTTTGCTTTTGGGCGCGCCCAAGTCGGCGGGTTTGCTGGAGGAGCGCGGCAGATCCACCTTGGTGCCGGTGACACCTGCCGAAGTCATGATGATAAAAATGAGCAACAGCACGAGGTAGAGATCCACCATCGGCGTCACGTTGATATCGTCGTAGGATTTGTCGTCGCCGCCTGTCATTTTGAGCGGGATTGTTCGGAAATTTCGGCCTGGATGGCCTCGTGAGCGCGAGCAGCATCCTCGGGTCGGCGGATCTGCTGGATCGCGACAGGGAGGGTGCGTTCACCGGGCGGAGGGTAGAACTCGGCAACCTTGGCGATAAACTCGTCGATGAAGACTTGCATCGAGGCGAGGGTTTCTTTGATCCGCGATGCGAGATAGCTATACATGAAGAGCGCGGGGATGGCGACGAGGAGACCGACAACCGTCGCGAGGAGCGCGCTGGCGATACCGGGGGCGATCGAGTTGATCTCGACGTTGCCGGACTTGGCAATGATCGCGAAGGTAATCATAACGCCGACGACCGTTCCAAGGAGACCAACATAAGGCCCGCCGGCGATGCTGATGGTGAGAAGAACAATGCCTTTGTTGAGGCTATGGTGTTCGCGGACGAGGCCGGCATCGAGAGCGGCCCGGATGGCTTGGATGGAGCGTGCCGAGAGGCCTTGGCCGGTATTTTTCCCGTCGCCGAGACGGTGGCGGATTTCTTCGGCTCCGATTTGGTAAACATGATAGAGCGGAGAGTCGCGCATGAGTCGCAAGGTCTTTTTATCCGCCTTGCCGCCGAAGTTCTTTGAGGCCTCGCTGTCGTTGGTATCAAGGACAGTGAGATCGCTGGCGACGGCCTTCCATTGACGCTCGAATTCTGCGCTGCCTTTTTTGATTTTGCCGAGGATGACGTATTTTTTAACGGCTACGCTCCAGCCGGCGATCATCATGATGACGCAGACGACGATGGCGATCCAGCCGTCGAACATCATGTTTTTGGCGATATCGCCGAAGAGCATCACGTGCTTGATCGCCTCGCTGTCGCCGAGACCGCCGCCACCGCTTCCCTCGTCCTCCCCCGCCGCCAGGAGCTTGGAGGCCCGGTCGCTGCCGCCTTGGCTGATGGCGGCCAGCTTGATGAAGCCGGTCGGACGCCCCACGCGGGAAATTTCCAGTTCGTCAAGTTCTCCAGAGAAGCCCAGCGCATCCGTGCCGTCGCCTCCGATGAGGGCGGTTCCATTCATGGCCGGCAGCGCGGAGTTGAGGGAACCGTAAAGTTCGCCATCGACCACGAGATCGATTTTCACACCGTCGGAGACGACCGCCAGATGCTTCCAGGAATTAACCGCCAGCGCTTCTCCTGCGGCGCTGCGGGTCGTGCCCGAAGCATCGGTGACCTCGACATAAGGCACCCCCTGGTCCAGCCCGATGCTGAAACTGTTGCCTTCCTCCTTACGGTTGAAAATCACCGCATTGGGTTGCAACGCGCCGGGCTTGATCCAGGCCGACCACGTCATGGAACTGCCGGGATTCCACTTCATCGAGTCCGACGCCGGAATGGTGATCGGCGCATTGCCCAGCAGGCGGATGCCGCTGCCGATCATCGATCCATCGGACGGACTGCCCGCTGTCTCCGCCTTATTGCCATAGCTGGAGGCATCCGCCGCCGGCGCGCCTTTCTCCGCGAAATGATACACCAGCACGGTGTCGTCATCGTACGTTTTTGCGGCCGGAACCGCCTCCATTTCGCCCCCGTTCCCATAGTAAAGCCAGAACTTCGTCTGCCCCCCCGGCTTCACCTCCGGCACCTTTACCCACACGAACGCCTCGGTCAGCAGTGAATCGAATTTTTCGATCTGATGCGGCAGCACGGTCTTGTCATCCTCACTGACGAAACGAATGTCGCTGCCATCCTCCTTGGCCATCTCAAAGGCAAAATTGCCCTGGTGCAACCGCACCAGCATCACCGCCCCGCCAATCGGTTCGCTGATCGCCCCGGCCTCCGCCCCGGTGTCCACCGTGAAGGCCTTGCGTCCGCTCCAATCCTTGTTCCACCACGCCGGGCTGGAGGCCGCGCAGGCGATGAAGATGAAACCGGCCAAAACGGCCTGGCGGAGAATTCGGCGTGGAAATATCATGGTCATGAAAAAAGTTGAATAGGTGCGTGCCGACGTGAGTGGGATGCTAGAGTTCCCCCCAGATGCGGAAGGTGACGAGAGGTTGTCCGGCTTCCGATGGTGTCTGGGTGATCATGGGAATGCCAAAGACGAGCGAGCCGTTGAGATGATCGAAAATGCGCAGGGTACTGCCGAAGCCATAGCTCCAGACTCTGTATTCCGTGACCTGCTCCGGCAGCGGGTCGTTGATGAAGGTTGCACCGCCATCGAGAAATCCGAAAACCCGCCATTCATGCCCCTCGCCCAACCAGCTCAGCAAGGAAGGGCTGCGCAGTTCCACCGTGCCGGCCACCGCGCTGTCACCCAGCACCACCGACTCAAGATAACCGCGCACGGTATTCAGGCCGCCGAGCGAAAACTGCTCGCTGTCCACCAGCGGATTCGGGCTGGCCTGACCCTGGAGCAGGCCGTAAAACTGGAACCCAAAAGGCAGATCCTGCTCGTGACCGAGAGAGCCGCGCAGGGCAATGAAATTGCCGTCGGCATTGAACCGGCGGTTGTCGAATTCCACCTCGGTGCTGCCCATGCCACGAATGTGGAAGGTGATGGCCGCGCTGAATTCCGTTGACCGGCCCTTGCCCACGAGGGCGGCGTTGTAGCTCACCACGAAGGGCCAGTAGGAAACGGGCGAGCCCACCAGTTGATCCCCCAGCGAAAGATCCTGGGTGAAGTGCTTGTAATCGAGCCCGAGCGCTCCCGAATGGTAAAAACCCTTGCCGCCCGGCAAATCAAAAAGAAAGCGCCCGCCGTAAATCTCCCCGTTGCCCGCCACCGCCGTGCCGCCGAGGGTCGAGACATTGCTGTTCTGCCGGATACCTTGCAGCATGATGCTCAGCCAGTCGACGCCGGGCACCGGGGCAATGTAGTAAGCCGAATAAACCAGGGCGTCGTCCGGGCGCTGGGGGGCGATTTGAAAGCCGAAGCCGATGGTGTGTCCGAGCTGCCAGAGGTTGCTGTAGCGCAGGTCAAAATTGAGCCGCAACGGGGTCGTGTTTGCGCTGTAGCGATTGTTCAATTCCACGCTGCCGTGCAAAGGCAGCTTGTCTTTCACCGTCAGTTCCACATCCACCGTGCCGGGCACCGCGCCGGGTTTGAGCGACGGAGTCACCTGCATGTCAGCCGATTGGTTCAGTTGGATGATTTCGCGCTCGACCTCGTTGAAATTCGGCACCGTCCCCTCCTTGAGCGAAGGCGCCCGGTTTTTGATCTGGTCAATATTGAAAAACCGCGAGCCCTGCACCCGCAGGCGGCCCACCGGGGCCTCCGTCACCGCCAGCACCACGATGCCCCCCGAGGCGTTTTGCTTCGGCACCGTGACCGAAACCGTCTGAAACCCCTTGTCCTTGTACGCTTTTTCCAGTGCGGTGCGGGCCTGCTCGACATCGTCGGCTGTGCGGCCCGGACCCAGAAACCCGTAGACCGCGTCATCCACCTCCGCCCGCGGCAAAATCTTGGTGCCGACCACACGGTATTGCCGGATATACAAAGTTTGTTCACTGGCCGCCGGGGCCAGTTGCGGCAGCGGCGGCGGCAATTCGGGTTCAGGGGAAACTGCAGCCTGGGAAGACGCACTTCGTACGGCCGCCGCAGCCAGCAACACCAAAACCGCCTTTTTTGAGAAAAGGCGGTGCCACGGCTTTGGAGGTCCAAAGCCGCAAACGCTCATGCAAGTAGGCATTGGACGGTAATCCAATAGAGGTGCCCCCAAAGGTGAACAAGCAGAGCAACGTTACGGTTTCGTAACGTTGGCACCGCCACTTTTTATCTTTTTCGCCTGTTTGGCGCTTGCGCTCCGGCGGAACTCCTAACGAAGAGGCCCCGTTTGGCCGGGTCAAGTTGGATGAGAACCAGAACCGGAAAAAGTGCAGCCCGAGAAGGTCGAACTCCCAACCTGCTGACCCGTATGCACTTTACTGCCCTAGTCTTTATCCGTAGTTGTTGATGTCTATGTATTTAAATCGGCGCTTATCGCTCCGATCTACGGCAAAAAGGGTGTCAAAATTTTGGGGTTTTGCACTTCCAACGGATCCAAAAGATCTTGACCGGAAGTCCCGGGCCTTCTCTTCCTTCCTGTCTCGAACCGGAAGGCTTAAATCAAGGCACCACGATATTCGACACCAGACAGAAGCCGAGCAACCGCCTGCGGTTTCTTAAAGTCTACGCCTCGGGCTTTGGCGTCCAAGGGCCGATATTCCAAAATCCAGTCCGACGGCCTGATTGGCAGCCTTTGAGGCAGAAAAGACGACCGGGAGTTGCTACAGCCTCGTACCCGCTAAACCATTTCCTCCCGCATGCCTTCAAAGGCGTTTGTGAGTTTTTTGATCCCCAACTCGATCCGCGTTTTCACCGTGCCAAGCGGGGTGTGAGTGAGAGCGGAGATTTCGCGTTGGCTGCGATTTTCGAGGAAGGCCATGCGGATGGCCTGTTCTTGATTGGGCGGAAGTGCCTGGAGGTGGCGTTGCAGCAAACCCCTAAGTTCGCCCAGAGAGGCTTCATGCTCAACCGTGTGCATCTCGTCCATCTCTTTATCGGAATGATTGCAGGAAATCTCATAACGGTCGGTCGCGCGGCGATAGGCGCTATGCTGGCGAAGACGGTCAATGGCCCGGCGGCGGGCCAGGGTGCAGAGCCAGCTCACGAGCTTGCCCTTGCCCGCCGAGTAACTTTCGGCGCGATTCCAAACTTGGAGAAAGACTTCCTGAAGGACATCGTCCGCCTCCGCATCGTCGTGCAGAACCTGCATGATGATGGAGCGAAGCATGGCTCGGTAGCGCCGGTGCAAACGCTCCAACGCCTCCGGCACGCGCCGGAGTAAAGCCTGCATGAGTTCCTGATCTTCGGTCACTGTGTTGTTTTCAAGTGTTATTTCCATGGAAGTGTGTTGGGTTCAAGGGCACCTTAGAAATTCGCGACCTTCACGCCAATCGGTGCCATTTACGATTGACGCATAAGGCATTCCCCGATGCAGTCTCAGGCCTGCCTGAGGGGTCGCTCAGGGTGCGCCCCCATGCCTCCCCGGCTTGTTGCCTCTGCTATCAGGCTTCAGTTTTGAGCCGGATCACAATAAGAAGGACACGCCCCCCCCCATTTCATAGCGTGAATAAATAATGACCCGCATCCGCATCATTCATACAACGCAGTACCGTTATTCCTCACCAGTGAGTTTTGGAAGGCATCGGCTCGTGGTGCGACCTCGTGAGGGGCATGATATTCAGGTGGAGCGTCTGGCGCTGGCCATCCAGCCTGCCGCGCTGGTGACATGGCATCGCGACCTGTTTGGAAACTCCATCGCGGTCGCACGATTTTCGGAGAGCGCCGAAGCTTTGGAATTTCAAACCGATGTCACCGTTATTCGCGGGGACCAAACTTCCCATCGCGGCTTGCTGGAAGCGCTGCCGGTTGGATATCCGGTCGCCTATTCCGACCTCGAAACGCCGTTAATCACCGGATATCTTACTGCGGTCTATCCCATGGAAGCGGCGGCGTTGCGCGAGTGGATTCTCTCCACTTTCTCACTAAACGAGGGAGCTGACGCCGCGATCACCGTTCGCGAAATCGGCGGATGGATTCATCGCACAATCCAATACAGGCGCCGGGAGGATCGCGGCGTCCAGACCCCCATGGAAACACTGACCCTGAAATCCGGTTCATGCCGGGACATGGCAACTTTGCTGATGGAGGCCATGCGCGCCATCAACATTGCCAGTCGTTTTGCCAGCGGATATCTCGACAGCAGGTCCTCCGCAGCCGGGGTGGCGGCGACTCATGCCTGGACGGAGGTCTATTTTCCCGAACACGGCTGGTTTGGATGGGATCCCACACTGGGCGAAGACACCTCGCACAAGCATATCGTGACTGGCGTAAGTTCACATCCGCGTGGAGTCATGCCCATCAGCGGCACCTACTCCGGCCCCGCCGAACTTTACCAAGGAATGACCGTAGCGGTGAAAATCGAACAGCTTTCCTGACGGGAAAACCATGCGACCATACAACCAACTTGAGCCTGGGGAGCGATAGATTAGTGAAATATTCCCGTTATGAAAAACCTTAAAATTTCCCTAATCGCCCTCGCCGCCACGACTCTTATGGGAGGATGCATTAACATAAAGCGTGATGCTGAACCCACCACCACGACAACCACAACCACCAGCACGCCTACGTTCCTGTCACCTTCCTCAACCACGGTCGAACGCACGACAACATACTAATTAGACTGTCTGGAAAGGCCCGCCCCAACAGGGCGGGGTTTTTTTTGGCACCAATCCTTGGCACGGACGCCGAAGTTTATGAGGCGCATGTAAGCAGGGCGACGGGAAAATCTCCGAAAAGAGTCGCAGGGCTAACTTCTCCTTCATGGGTCGTGTCGGTTAAAACATTATTCCACCGGCCTACGGGTAGGCCGATGACGGTATCGCCCCAGTCACCAGCAAGCGTGAAAGTGAACCGTGGTACCGCAATCAGCACGTCCCCGCCACGTTGATAGATGAGCAGATGCCCGAGCCGCGCCCCACGGGCGCTCAGGGGTTGATAAGCACCGTCGAAACTTGCCGCATGTTCGCGGCGCAATTGTAAGGCGCGCCGGATGAGCCAGAGCTTGGGCAGGCCGCTGTCCCAATCGGCGATCGCCTGGACGCGGGTGGATTTTTTGAGAAGATTTTGACGCAAGGCGAAATCCACAGGACGCCGGTTGTCCGGATCCACCAGGCTCAAATCCCACAACTCGCTACCCTGGTAAAAATCCGGAGTGCCAGCCGCAGTGATTTTGATGAGGGTCTGGGACAGGCTGTTGACGCGGCCGGGGAGGATGAGTGGCGCGACGAAAGCTTCGAGTTCGTTGATGAATTCCGGACTGGCCAGAATCGCTTCGGTGAATTCGCGCAGACCCTCCTCATAAGTGGTATTCGGTTCGTGCCATGCGGTGTGAATCTTGGCCTCACGGCAGGCTTTCAGCAGGTAGCCCCAGGCACGTTCGGGAGAGATCGGCCAGGCACCGATCAACGTCTGATAGAGTAGATACTCGGCGTGACGATCGGGCTCACGACCCTGCCAATGTGGTTGATTCATGGCCGCCCAGCGCTGGAGAGCGGCGTTCCATTTTTCCGGCAGCTCGGTCAGCACGCTAATGCGAGCCCGAACGTCTTCGCTGCGTTTGTTGTCGTGGGTGGAGCAAGGTAACAAATTGCGCGGCCAGCGCGCCTGGAGTTGCGAGCAAAATTGGTGGAATTTTTCCGTTGAGATGCCGAGAAGAGAGGGCTGGGAACCAACTTCGTTGCACGAAACCAGCCGGTCGTAACAATAAAATGTCGTGTCCTCCGCGCCCTTGGCCATGACCGCTGGCGCAAGCTGCTGCCAGCGCGCAATAAAATCCGACTCCAGCGGGCCTGCCAGGTCATTGGTCAGCAGAGCCTCGAGAAAATCAAAGACCTGGGGTTCGATTCCCTTCGCCTGGGCGCGCCCGGCAGCCACAGCGTCGGAGATGATCTTTTCATCGGCGGGGGAAGCCGATGAGTCCGGGGCGAGGTATGTTCGATAAACCGGGAGTGAGACGATAAGGGATGCGATGGCCCGAACGAGCTGGGGGCGGCTGAGGTCGCGCGTGGTCCAGCGAAGTTGGGCAATGTTCGCCGCCAGCTCGCCGAGGCGTTCAAGGTCCGCCACATAATGCGTGGCGATGATGGCGAGCTTTTTCTCCCGCAAGAGCGAGGGGTAGTTGACCGGATGCGCGGTGAAATCAGCATAAGCCGCCGTGAGCGCGTCGACCTTGCTTTCATCCATCCACAGGCGGTTGACCTTGCTCAGGAACTCGTAGCCGACGGTTCCATCCACCGGCCAGTCGTCCGGCAGGGTTTCCTCGGAATCGAGAATCTTCTCAGCGTAAATGCGTCCCTCGGGCAGCAACTTCCGCAGTCTCTGGAAATATTCGCGCGGATCGCGCAAGCCGTCCGGGTGGTCCACGCGGAGGCCATCCATCTCCCCGGCCTCGATCATTCTGCGGATGCGCGCATGGATGAGATCAAAGACGCGCTCATTGTCAGTGCGCAATGCGACGAGGGACCCGACATTGAAAAACCGACGGTAGTTGACGATCTCGCCTTCGAGCTTCCACCAAGCCAGACGATAGAATTGCCGGTCAATGAGCTGGTGGAGATGGTCGCTATTTTGGGAGATTTCGCGGCAGCGCTCTGCCATCTCCCTCCGCGCCCCATTGTCGGCAAGCTGGCCTTGCAGGCTCGCCGCAGCCCGCCCGGCAAGTTCGCGATAACGTGTGATATCTCCCGGTTGCGGAGCGCGTAGCGCGTAAAGCTTTTCGAGATCAGACAACGTGGAGTCATTGAAAAAAGCACCCCACGTGGCCGGACAAAGCGGCCAGGATTCCTCGAAGCAGCGCAGGCGTGGCAGACCGGAGGCAAGGTCAATCATGATCTGACCTTGTTCCAAGATACGGCCATAGGGTTCACCCAGGGTGCAGAGGGCGATTTTCCAGCGGTCGCCGTTCGCGAAGGGAAAGACGTCGAAGGTATCCGCGTGTTCGCTGAAGGGCCCGTGGGCAAGGAGATCGTTCCACCACGGATTTGCCGCATGGGTCGTCATGTGGTTCGGCACGATGTCAAGGAGAATGCCCAGCCCGGCGCCGCGAAGGGCGGTTTGGAACTGCACCCAAGCTTGTTCGCCCCCGAGGTCCGCACTGACCGTGCTGGGATCGGCCCCGTCGTAACCATGCAGACTCCCGGGCGCAGCCTGAAGGCAGGGGGAAAGATAGAGGTGGCTGATCCCCAGATCGCGCAAACAGGGCAGAATTTCCTCCGCCTTCGCGAGGGGAAAATCCTTATGCAATTGCAAGCGATAGGTGGCCGTCCAAATCATGAATCCCGCGCGTGGCCGAGAACAACGAGTGAACGCCCCGCCAGCATGATCGCGCCCGTTTTGACTTTGTCGACTGCTTGAGCCGAATGAGGCACATTGGTGTCGAAGGCCACCGACCAATCCTGATTCGCCAAGTCGGCGGGCAGGTTAAACATGACGGGTTCGTGGAAACTGTTGAGTAGAATTAGAAAGTCATCATCCTCCACCCGCGTGCCCGCCGCATCGCGGATCTCGGGCGCGTCGCCGAAGAGGAGCATGCCCAGCGTGCGCATCCAGCCGTTCTCTCCCCAGTCGCCATCGCCCATCGCCTGGCCGTCCGCGCGGATCCACCGCACTTTCTCGCTCTGTGGCGCTACGGCCGGATCCTTCTCAAAAAAACTGCGGCGGTGGAGATTGGGATGTGCGCGCCGAAACCGAATCAAGCGGCTGGTAAAATCCAGGAGGTCCCTGCGCGAATCATCGAGATCCCAATCGAGCCACGAGATTTCGGTGTCCTGACAATACCCATTGTTATTGCCGCCCTGGGTTCGTCCAATTTCGTCCCCGGCGCAGATCATCGGCACGCCCTGCGAAAGCAGTAAGGTGGCAAGGAGGTTGCGTTTCTGTCGCTC
>Ga0163144_10005215_pt1 | contig 28957 bp, 21 predicted proteins | sample OliLak19BULKMAT1_FD_123175 | JGI IMG/M metagenome (GOLD analysis project Ga0163144, IMG submission 123175) | Freshwater microbial mat bacterial communities from Lake Vanda, McMurdo Dry Valleys, Antarctica - Oligotrophic Lake LV.19.BULKMAT1 | ecosystem: Environmental > Aquatic > Freshwater >...
CCTCATTTTGGCAAATTGAAACGCCAAATTTGTCTGCGATGAGAATAGGCTCTCCCTCAAAAGATTGAGGGTTTTTGTCGAAAACAACCTGTTTCTCCCTCAAATGACGGCTGAGTAGTTACGTGCGAAGTAGATATTTTGGGAGCAATGCACCCGTGAAACGTCGTTTGTGGCAGCTCAACGAATATCCTTTTCATCCCGAAAAACTGCTTTACTACGAAACAATCTTTGCCATTGGCAATGGCTATCTAGGGACGCGCGCGACCTTCGAGGAAGGCTATCCCGACGATTCGCCTTCAACCTTGGTTCATGGCATCTTCGATCATGCGCCCTCGATGCAAGTCCCCGAACTGGTGGGCGCTCCCAACTGGCTCGATATCAAAATCACGGTCGATGGCACGCCGCTGCGCATGATCACCGAAATCCTAGATATGCTGAAACCGCCGGAAGGCTTGCTTTTGGGTTTTCGGCGCACATTGGAGTTGGATCGCGCGCTGCTTCGGCGTGAAGTCTTGTTCCGCGCCGCGAGTGGGGCGACCGTGCGCGTTGTCTTTGAGCGGTTCGCCAGCCTCGCCGATGTGCATGTGCTGTGTCAGCGCGTGCGCATCGTTGTGGTAGAAGGCACGCCGGAAATCGTCGTCGAAAGCGGCATCGACGCTGACGTGACGAACAATGGCGTCGCGCATTGGAAAAACATACAAACCCACGCTGCGGACGGCTTGATCGGCGTGACCGCGACGACTCAGCAATCAGGATACACGCTCTCGATGGCATCATGCTTAAACAGGGTGTCGCCCCTCGAGACCATCGCTCACGACACACGCCCACACGTGCGCACGTTGGTCAATCTCGGTCAAAATCAAGAAGTCGTGTTCGACAAAATTACGTCGGTCTACACCAGCCGCGATACAGTCGATCCGGCGCAAGCCGCGCAGAATAGCGCGCACGCTGCCGCGCAAACGGGTTACGATGCGCTGTTACAAGCGCATACCGATGAATGGGCGGCATACTGGCGCGATACGGATATTGAGATCGAAGGCGACGAACGCTCACAAGTCGCGCTGCGCTTTACGGCGTACCACATTCTGATCGCCGCGCCGCGTCACGACGACGATGTGAGCATCGGCGCAAAAACGCTGTCCGGTTATGGCTATAAGGGACACGTTTTCTGGGATACGGAATTATTCATCCTCCCGCCGCTGACGTTGAGCCAACCCAAGATCGCTCGCAATTTGCTGATGTATCGCTACAAGCGGCTCGCAGGGGCGCGTCGCAAAGCCCGCGCGAATGGGTACGAAGGCGCGATGTTCCCGTGGGAAAGCACCGACACGGGCGAAGAAACGACGCCCCAGTGGTCTGATCCGCATCCCATCGACGGGACACGAATTCGTATCTGGACAGGCGAACACGAACAGCACATCTCGACTGATATTGCTTACGCGATCCTCCAATATTGGCGCTGGTCGGGCGACGATGAATTTTTGATGAAGTATGGCGCAGAAATCGTGCTGGATACGGCGGTCTTTTGGGGCAGCCGTGCCGAAGAGAAGAACGGGCGCTACGAACTGTCGCAGCAGATCGGACCCGACGAGTATCACGAGAATGTCGATAACAGCGTGTTCACGAATCGGATGACAATTTGGCATTTGGTCGAGGCGCTCAATCTGCTGGCATGGCTGCAAAAACACGCGCCTACCGATGCAGAACGTCTGACCGCTGCGCTCGATTTGACACCTGCACGCTTGGCGAAATGGCAGGACATCATCAATCGGATGGTCGTGCCGTTCGATACGGAGAAGCAGCGGCATATCCAGTTTGACGGCTTCTTCGATCTCGAATACATCCCCGTACCGAATTATGAACCGCGCGTCGGCGGCGTCTGGCCCATGCTCGGACACCAACGCGCGCTCGGTTCGCAAGTCCTCAAGCAAGCGGATATCGTCATGCTGATGGCGCTGATCGGCGATCAAGTTGGATCGCGCGCGATCATGCTCAACAATTGGCACACGTATTATCCACGCACGGATCATGGTTCTTCGCTCAGTCCGGCGATGCACGCTTGGGTCGCCGCGCGGCTCGGATTGATGGATGAGGCGGAATATATGTTCGATCATGCCGCCGGCATCGATTTGGAAGACAACAAGGGCAATATCCGTGATGGTATCCACGGCGCGGCAAGCGGCGGACTGTGGCAAGCGGTCGTGTTCGGCTTCTGTGGGCTGCATCTGGCGGAAACGGGCCCGAAACTCGATCCGCGTCTGCCCCCGCATTGGAAGCGGGTCAAATTCAACGTCTACTATCGGGGAGAACGCCGCGAATTCGTGGTTGAGAACCCTGTTGGTGTCGCCCGCGCGTGATCGGGCGTCCGTCAAGCTCCATGTGGGCGGCAGCGGAGAAAATTGCGTATCTCATCGAAATTTAGTACCTGTGTTTGGAGGCAAAGATGCGGAACAATCGGTTTGTCGTTGGCGCAGCATTAATCGCGGCGCTGTCGTTCGGTGGTGTGGTCGCGGCGCAAGAAATGGTGACGCTGCAAGTCTGGACGGGTTCATCGTCGCCCGCGGAAAACGCAGCAAAAGAAGCGCAGTTCGCGGCGTTCCAAGAAGCGAATCCCAATATTGAACTTGAAGTTTTGATTTCGCCGGACTATGGGACGCAAGTGCAGGCGGCGTTCGCCAGCGGCGATTACCCAGATGTGTTCACGGTCGGGCAGTTCGATCTGGCGTCGTTGGTGGACAGCGGTTTGGTCATGCCCGCTGACGGACGGATCGAAGCAGAAGGCGAAATTTTCCCCAGCCTGTTGAGCGCGTTCAGCGTCGATGGCGCGGTCTACTGCCCGCCAAAAGATTTCTCGACGTTGGCGGTTCTCTACAATAAGGATTATTTTGCGGCGGCGGGACTCGAAGAACCGACAGCGGAGTGGACGTGGGCGGATATGGCGGCGGCAGCACAAGCCGTCACCGATGCCGACATCATGACGGCGAATGGCGTGGACGTTCTGGGCATCAGCACGGCGGCGGATCGCAATCGCTGGCTGGGCTTCCTGTACGGCAACGGCGCGAACCTGATGGATGCTGAAAGCAATGTGACGTGGAACACCCCCGAAGCCGTGGAAGCGCTGGAATACTATGCCAGCTTCATCAATAACGGCACGGGCGCAATTCCGGCGAACCTCGGCGGCGCAGGCTGGAACGGCGAGGCATTTGGTCGTGGGCTGGCAGCGATGACCATCGAAGGCAACTGGGCAATTGGCTACCTGGAAACCGACTTCCCCGAACTCAACTGGGGCGTGGTCGAACTTCCGGTCTCGCCCAACGGCGGACGCGGTACGCTGACCTTCACTGAATGCTGGGCAGTTGGCGCGAACACCGAATATCCTGAACAAGCATGGGCGCTGGTCAATGCGCTGACGGGTACCGATGGTGCCATGACCGTCGCCACGTCCGGTTTCGGCGTGATGCCCGCACGCAGCGGCGCGGTGGACTCGTGGTTGGAGACGCGCGGTGCAGAGTATGCCGCGTTCGTCAACGGCGCGGAATACGCAGTTGCTCCGGTGTTCCCGTCGGGCTTTGGCGACTTCACAGCGGCGGTTGATGCTGGCACGGTCGATGTGATGAATGGCGACGCCACCGCACAAGAAGCGATGGACGACGCGGCTGCAATTGCGACCGAAATCCACGACGAAATGATGGCAAGCTAGGTCGTCAGTACGGGGACACATCCCGATTGAACGATAGATGGGGTTGACCAAAATGGTCAACCCCATTTGCTATAAATCATGTTTGGTTCAGTGTAAAGGATTCTGTCATGGCACAAAGCACCGCTCGTGCTGTTCCGGTTGTCCCCAAGCGGGTGACGACCACAGCCACCGCCAAACGGCAAGAAGCGATTGCAGGCTTGACCTTCATCGCGCCCGCGTTTTTGGTGCTGTTCGTTTTCTTGATCGTGCCGTTGTTCGTCGCACTTTTCTTTAGTTTAACAAATTGGAATGGACGCACGCCGCTGACCAACGCGAATCCCTATGAATTCGTCGGGCTGCGGAATTATGAACAACTGCTCATCGACGGACGGCGCGTCAGCGATTTCTACAATGCGCTCAAAAACACCGTCTATTATGTGATCGGCGTTGTGCCGACACAGACCGCCATCGCGCTCTTGCTGGCGTCGATTGTCAACCAACGCTGGCTGCGCTTCCGCAGCTTCTTCCGCACAGCCTATTACTTCCCGTCGATCACCTCGTCGATTGTCGTGTCGATGATTTTCTTGTTCATGTTCTCGAATACGGGTCCAATCAACCAGATTTTCAACACGAATATCAATTGGCTCTCCAACAACGACGGCTTAATCCACAATTTTCTTGAATTGTTCGGCGTGACCAAAGCTACGGTCGGGGAGTGGGCGAAAGCCGAGATTTTCCGCATCGAATTGTGGGACTGGATCAGCGGGCCCAGCGTGTCGATGCTGACGATCATGGTCTTGGCGATTTGGACGACCATCGGCACGCTGATGGTGATCTATCTCTCGGCGCTGCAAAACATCTCCGGCAGCGTCTATGAGGCATCGCAGGTGGACGGCGCAACGGCGCTTCAGCAGTTTCGCTTTATCACGCTGCCACTGCTGCGCCCGACGACGTTCTTTGTGATCACGCTAGGGTTGATTGGCACGTTCCAAGTGTTCGACCAAATCTATGTCTTGCGCAACGACAATACGCGCGAGACGACGATGAGCGTGGCGTATTTGGTCTACGATTTCGCGTTCGGTTCGCAGACCGATCCGCGCATGGATCGTGCGACGGCGACGGCGATTACGCTGTTCATCCTGATTTTCATCGCAACGATTATTCAACGCCGTGTCACTGGCGGCGACCGCGCTGAGGCATAGGAGAAGATCATGGCTGCATCTGCACCCCCTATCGAGCGCGTGGGCGTATCGCCGTCGTCCGACAATTTGCGCCGCATTTTGAGCATCATCGGTGTCTCGCTGTTGGTGATCGTCGCTTTCATCGAGATCATGCCGTTCGTCCTCACGTTGTCGAACTCGTTCAAGTGCGATCCCGCCGTCACGGATCGCCCCACGGCGTTCATCCCCGCGCCCCCATTCGGCGTCCAATGCGAAACGCGCGATGCGTCGGGCGTGGTCGTCTCGCGCTTGACGGCGGCAGAACAGACCGAAGGCATCACCTTCAACCCGTCGTTCAACGGCTATTCCACACTGCTCAACCCGACCGGACAGCAAAATCTGCCCCGTTGGGCATTCAACACCGTGATTTATTCAGTTGCGGTCACGATTTTGCGCCTGCTGCTGGATTCGCTGGCGGGCTATGCGCTGGCGCGGCTTAAGTTTCCGGGCAGCCGCGCGATGTTCTTCGTCATTCTCGGCACATTGATGATTCCCGGCGTCGTGCTGTTGATCCCGCGCTTCTTGATGCTCAATCAGCTCGATCTGCTCAACACGTATCACGGCTATTTCCTCGTGCTGTCGGCGGATGCGTTCGGAATCTTGCTGATGAAGCAATTCTTCGAGGGGATTCCCGGCGAAATCGAAGAAGCCGCGCAAGTGGACGGCGCAAGCCGTTTCGTGACGTTCTTCCGCATCGTACTGCCGATGGCGACGCCCGCGCTGACGGCGCTGACGATCTTCAGCTTTCAGGGACAGTGGAACAACTTCATGGACGCGCTGATCATCGTCGGCAGCGATCCGACGATGTTCAATCTGCCGTTGGGGTTGACGCAAATCGTCGGAGCGGGACAAGATATCCAATACGATCTGGTGCTGGCAGGATCGGTGATTACGACCATGCCGATGGCGTTCATCTTCTTCTTCTTCCAACGCTATTTCGTCGAGGGTGTCAGCTACAGCGGATTGAAGGGATAATGGAGTAGGGGTTTGGTGCGCCAAACCCGCCATATGATGCTGATGGTAGGGGTTTGGCGTGCCAAACTCGTTGTAATCCCCGTCGATTTTGAGGGCATGGCACGCGGTCATGCCCTACGGAGATATGCGTGTGGGTGCATTGCGTGTGTGGTGGCGGACGTTCGGCTATATTCAGCGCAACGGTTATATCATCGTGTGGGCGTGTCTGTGCGCGGCGATTCTGTCGATCCCGCTGATCACACTTCCGGCGGCGTGGGCGGGCTTGGTGCGCCTCAGTCATACGGCGTTGACGATGCCGAGCGCGAATCTGCACGATTTTTGGGCGGGTTTCCGCGAACAGCTCGGACGCGGAGTCATACTGGCGCTGTTGAACGTCGTTGTGGTTGGGATCAATGTCATCAATCTGTTGAGTTACAGCGGGCAAACGAGCGCGCTCAGCTATGTCTTGCGCGGCGTATGGATCGCGGTGTTGGTGGCGTGGTTCAGCGTGCAGTTGTACCTGTTCCCGTTCTGGTACGAGATGGAAAGCCCGACGTTGGGCGGCGCGCTGCGGAATGCGGCGCTGATGGCGCTGGCAAATCCCGGTTTTACGCTGCTGCTGTGGGTGGGGATCGTGCCGTTGGCGGCGCTGAGTACGTATTTTCCGGCACTGTGGCTGCTGCTGACGCCGGGATTATTCGCGGCATTGGCGACGGTCGCGGTTCTCAATCGGTTAGGCGCATCCGGCTATGTCAATCCTGCACATCGCCCCCCTGACGAACTGCCCGATCCAATTCCAGAGTCCTAAATCGCCTCGATCTTGATAAATGTTGCCGTTCTCACGCATCAACCGGACGTACAACGGTGATAAACTTCACAATTGAGTTGATCAGCCGATGGCGAGGAATCCGATGCCGACGATCAAAGAAGTTGCACACGAAGCGGGCGTTTCGATTGCCACTGTATCGTATGTGCTGAACAACAAGACCGATATGGTGAGCGCCGAGACGGCGCGCATAGTGTTGGAGACGGCGCGCCGACTGGGGTATCGCCCGAACGTGACGGCGCGTAATTTGCAGAGCAGCCGCACGGGCTTGATCGGGTATGCGTGGCATACGCTGCCCGGTGAAGAACCCCATTGGTTGATGGATCGGTTCATCTACTATCTGGCGCAAGCCGCCGAAGCGGTCAATCATCATTTGCTAACGTTCACCCATCCATACGGCGATTCGATTCGCGTCTATGATGAACTGATCTTATCGGGGCGGCTCGACGGTTTCATCCTGAGCGAGACGAATACAGGCGATCCGCGCATCCCTTTCTTGCTCGATAAACAGTTCCCATTCGTCAGTTTTGGGCGCGCTGACGCTGATTTGCAGTTTCCGTATGTCGATACCGACAGCCAAGCGGGGCTTCGGATCGCCGTCGAATATCTGGTGAGTCTCGGTCATCGGCGGATCGCATTTTGCGGCTGGAATACCGATTCGCTCACAGGTAATTTTCGTTACGCCGGCTACCGAGAGGCGATGGCGGCGTATGAACTGCCTGTTCCGCCGCATTACATCACGCGCGGCATCTATGGCGATGAGCATATCCCAACGGCGTTCGCATACTGGGCAACGCTGCCACACGATCAACAGCCGACGGCGATTGTCACAGTGAGCGATTATGTTGCGATTGCTGCGATACGCGCCGCCGAACAATGTGGACACCGGATCGGCGATACGCTGTCGGTCGTCGGCTTCGATGATTCGCCCGTTGGACGCTACGTCACGCCGACGCTCACGACGCTGCGCCAACCGCTGCGCGCAATCACCACCGCGCTCATGACGATGCTCGACGCGACGCTGCAAAAGACGCCGTATGAGCCGCCGCAGCGGTTGTTCGCGCCTGAATTGATCATCCGCGCGTCGAGCGGAGCGCCTCAACCCGACTGAGGATATCGCTCACGCGCTCATCTGCCAAATTGGGCAGGACGATGTGCGCGCGGGCGAGGTTCGCGCCGCCGAGTCCCACTGTCCAAAAGCCGGCTTTCAGCGCCGCCTCAACGCCCGCTTCGGCATCCTCAAACACGACTGCCTCTGGCACGGTCACGCGCAAGCCGCCCGCTACCCAGACGAATAAATCGGGTGCAGGCTTGCTGTTGATGACCGAATAGCCGTCCCCAATAATGTCGAAGGCGTGCAGCAAATCGAGGCGCGTTAGTACGTCGCGCGCGTTCTTGCTGGCGCTGCCCAAGCCGATGCGAATGCCTGTCGATTGTGCTTCCTCGATCACGCGGGTGACGCCGGGCAAGCGATCAGCCGGGGTAATTCGCTTCAAGTATTCGAGATAGTAGGTGTTTTTGCGCTCCATCCACGTTTGCATCGTCGCTTCAGCAACGGTGCGCCCTTTGAGCATGGTCAGCAAGCTGGTGCGGCGTGACAAGCCGCGCAGTTGATCGTTGTCCTCGCGTGTGAACGGGACGTTTTCTTCATCCGCGAGGCGTTTCCAAGCGAGAAAATGATATTCGGCGGTATCGGTGATCACGCCATCGAGATCGAAAATGAACGCTTTGATTGGCATTACTTGTCCTCGTATTTGGATTTGGCAGCGCCAAACCCCTATAGATTAAACGCGGCGAACGACACGACCGGATTTTGCGCCCGTGTGTTCGCCATGTGCCAGCACTTGAACGCCGTTGACGAACACATGCTGCATTCCGGTCGCGTATTGATGCGGTTGAACATACGTCGCGTGGTCTTGGATCGCCGCCGGATCATAGGCGACGACATCGGCAAAATAGCCCGGCGTGAGCGAGCCGCGCGCTCGAATGTGCCAGGTAGAGGCTGGAAACGACGTGAGCCGCCGGATCGCATCTTGCAGCCGCTTGAGCGGCGCGACGTTCAAGCCCGCTAGGATAATGCGTTCTGGCGATCCAACATTGAGCCACATAGTCTCCCATGTGGTCGATGGCGTGTTCATGTCTGCCTTGATCCGGGCGCGCGTCTCTGGGTCTTTCAAGCGCGTCAGTAGGGCGCGTTCGCCGCCGTCGTGCGCCCACGGTGGTAGACACGCATCGAGTCCTGTCCCGCTGACCCGATACATATACATATCAGCCATCAGCGGCAGCCCGTCGGCGCGCGCCGCTTCGATGCGCCGGATTGCTTCGTCCAGTTTGTCCCAGTTCGGACGACCCGCCGCTTTCAAGTGGTAGATTTCCGCGCGCACGCCCGCCGAGCGGCTGATGGTCATGATTTCGTCGAGCGCCTCGAAGAATGCCGCACCCTCGCTGCGCAAATGCGAGATGTACAGCCCGTCATATTCTGCGACAACTTTCGCCAGTTCGATAATTTCTTCGGTCTTGGCATACGACACGGGTGGATAGATCAACGCCGCCGACATGCCGACCGCGCCATCCTCCATCGCTTGACGGACAAGCGCGCGCATGATATCGAGTTCGGCGGGTGTCGGATCGCGGTCGTCGCCGCCGATCACGTAGCGGCGCAGCGTTCCAGTACCAACAAACGAGGTGACATTGCACGAGACGCCGCGCCGTTCCAGCGCTTCGAGATATTCTCCCAGCGTCGTCCAATCGATCTCGTAGTCGATATCCTTGTTGCCGAGTATCCCGCGCGTATTGTTCACCTTCATCGCGTCGCTGAGGGGGCCCATCGACGTGCCTTCGTCCATAACTTCGAACGTCACACCCTGCCGAATATCCGACTGCAACCGACCATCAACGATCAACGATCAGCGATTCGACCGCCCAACTGAGCATGTTGATGAAGTCGGGCGCGACCGCTAACCCGTCCACATCGATGATCCGCGTCGCGCTGCCGTCAACGCTGCCCACCGCCGCAATCCGGTCACCGTGTAGCGCCACGTCGCCGCCCCCATCGCAGATCATCCCGCCGCGCAAAATCAGATCAAAATCGGGCATTTGCTATCATCCTCGTTGGGGACGCTATAATCGTGTTCATTCTAACCCGAATAGGGTCATTTCGTAGGAGTTTGTTGTGCGTTCCATCACGATTCAATCCATCCATCTCCATGCTATCGCGCTGCCGTATGTCGAGCCGCTGCGCACGAGTTTTGGCGAAGAACCGTTCAAGGCGTGCATCCTGATCGAACTCGTGACGGCGGAAGGCGTCACCGGTTGGGGCGAAGCCTCGGTCGAGATCAATCCCGGCTACGGCTCGGAAACCATGACGACGGCGCTGCATGTGCTGTCCGAATTTGTAATCCCGCTCTTGACCGGTAAAACGATCAACGATGCCACCGATGTTCCGGCGCTGATTCGCGGCGTGCGCGGCAATCACCATGCGAAAGCGGGCGTCGAAGCCGCAATCTGGGACGCGATGGCGCGCGCCAATGAGCTGCGCCTCGCGGATTATTTCGCCGCGCATCTCCCCGAAGGACACGCCTCACGCGGACGCGCCGTCGTTGGCGTCAGCATCGGCATTCAGCCGAGCATCGAAGCGACCTTGGCGATCATCCGCAAGCGCACCGGGCAGGGCTATCAGCGCATCAAGTTGAAAATCGCGCCCGGTTGGGATGTGGAGGTGGCGCGCGCCGTCCGCGCCGAGTTCCCCGATGTGATGTTGATGCTGGACGCCAACAGCGCGTATCGGCTGTCGGACGCCGATCATCTGACGCAGTTGGACGCCTTCAACCTGATCATGGTTGAGCAGCCGCTCGCAGATGATGATATTTACGAACACAGTCATTTGCAGCCGCGCCTGAAAACGCCGATTTGCTTGGACGAGAGCATCAAGAACACGGCGGATTTGCGTTTGGCGCTGCATGTAGGCGCGATCCGCGTGCTGAATCTCAAACCATCGCGCGTCGGCGGCTTCACCGAGAGCCTGAGCATGTATCGCGTCTGCGTTGAAAACAAGTTGCCGCTGTGGATTGGCGGGCTGATGGAAACGGGCGTTGGACGCGCGATGAACGTGGCATTCGCATCGCTGCCCGGCGTGACGCTGCCGTGCGATATCTCCGCGACGGATCGCTACTTTGACCCGGATATCGCAGAGCCGCCGTTCGTCTTACAGCCGGACAGCACGCTGCTCGTCCCGGATGGCGTCGGGAGCGGTGTCGAAGTCGTGCGCGAACGCATCGCAGCGGCGGCGGCGCGCTGGCGGGAAAATTATCCGTATCAGGCATGATCGTTTGGGTTTACGTAGTTTGCTCGTTACAATCCTTCACACGGTTTAAATATGGGAGGCGGTTTATGAAACATCGCATTATATTCGCTCTGCTGGCGCTAGTCGTGATGCTCCCGCTGTTCAGCGTGGCGGCGCAAGACGATACAACCATCGTCATCCGCAATATCGGTAACTTGACGACGTTCAACCCGGTTCTATACTCGGACGGTGCGTCGATCATCGCAGCACAGCAGTTGTGGCCCCAATTGTTCGAGGTGGATCGCTTTACGGGGCAACCGATCCCCGGTCTGACGACGTGGACGATCTCCGACGACAACTTGACCTATACGTTCGCGATCCGCGCCGATGCCGTGTGGTCGGATGGCACGCCGATCACGTCGGCAGACGCGAAGTTCGTGATCGACGCGGCGGCGAACGAAACGGTTCAGTCGCCCAACCGTTCCAGCACGCGCAATATTCTGGCGGTCAATATCCTCGACGAGAAATCGTTTGAGATTGTGTTGTCGGCACCGTCGTGCGCGGTCTGGGCGGATTTCGTCGATTTCCGGCTTTTGCCGTCGGCGCGCTTCGCGGCGGATTTCAGCGATATAGCGACCAACGTGCTTAACACTGCGCCGGATATCAGCGGCGGACCTTACATGCTCGATGAAGTCCGTCAGGGCGAATTTGAACGCTACAGCATCAATCCGAATTATTGGGGCGAACCTGCCACCATCCCGACGCTGGTCAACCGCGTGATCGAAGACCCGGCGATCTTGCAGCAGGCGGTTCAGGCGGACGAGATCGATTATGCCAGTATGCGCGGCGACGAATTCGAGCAGTTGGTGAACCGCGACAACATCAATTTCGCCGCGTTCCCGCAGAACAACGTCTCGTTCTTGGCGCTGAACTGGGTCGATCCCGAAAATCCGGTTGCCGCTTACGACGCGGATGGCAACCCGGTCGAACAGACGCCGCACCCAATTTTCAGCGATGTGCGTGTGCGCCAAGCGATTGCGATGGCGTGGAACAAGATGGACGTTTTGGAAACGCTCGGCGGCGAAACCGGCGGAACCTTGCTGACCAGCACCGTTCTCCCATCGCTGACGTGGGCAGTCAATCCCGACATTCAGCCGTATCCTTATGATCCCGAAGCAGCGGCGGCGTTGCTGGACGAAGCGGGCTGGCTCATGAACGACGCGACGGGCATCCGCGAAAAAGACGGAATGCCGCTGGCGTTCGAGATCACCTACAGCGACTTGCTGGCGTATTTCGAGACGATTGCGTTGGTGTCGCAAGACTACTTCTCGCAGTTGGGCATGGATGTGACGGTCACGAAGCTCGAATGGGCGACGTACTTGAACGATGTGTTCTTGGCGCAGACCTTCGACATCGCCGTCTTGAGCAATTCGGGTCCCAACCCGCCCGATCCCGACAGCCTCGCGCGCGGCTTGACCTACAGCAAGAACGATGTCCCCGGTTCGGGTGGCAATGTCGTTTCCTACGTCAACCCGCAATACGATGCGCTGCTCGATGAAGCGGCGGCGACTCCCGGATGCAATACCGAAGATCGTGCGCCGCTATACGCGCAAATTCAGCAAATTCAACATGACGATGTGGTCTACGATTTCATCATCAGCCCGAACCTGATCCAGATCATGAACAACCGTATCGGCGGCTTCGAGCCGGGTCCGTGGTGGGGCTTGTACGGCTTCACGCAGCATTTGAACGAATTCACCATCGGCGGGTAAAAATCTACACCGCAGAGGCACACAGAGAAGAAATTCCTCTGCGTGCCTCTGCTGCGAATTTTATTTTCGCGTCGTCTGCGGATCGAGCGCATCGCGCAGTCCATCGCCAATCAGGTAAAAGCACAGCACCGTCATGGCGATGCACAGTCCCGGCGGCAGAATCAGATGTGAACCGAGCGCCAAGAAGGTTCGCGCTTCGGTCAGCATGTTCCCCCACGAGGGTTCGGGCGGCTGAACCCCTACACCGAGATAGCTCAACGCCGACTCCAATAAAATCAGCGTCCCCGCGTTAATCGACAGATATACAATCGCCGTTGGCAGGACGTTGGGCAAAAAGTGATGCACCAACAGTCGCCACGTAGGCGCGCCCAACGCCCGCGCTGCCAGCACATAATCGCGTTCGCGCAAGGACAGCACTTCGCCGCGTACCAGCCGCGCGCTTGGTATCCAGCCCAACACCGCTAGAATCACAATCAGCATTTCCGGTGACGGACTCCACAGGCTGGACGCGACCAGCAGCAGGAAGATGATCGGGATCGCATTGACCGTATTGATCAGCCAAATGATCGCATCGTCCACGCGCCCGCGTGCGTAGCCAGCGATCAACCCCAACGTTACGCCGATAATGAGCGAGATCGCGCTGGCACTGTAGGCGATAGCGAGCGAGATTCGCCCGCCGTAGAGCAAGCGAATCAGTTGATCGCGTCCGAGTTGATCCGTGCCGAGCCAATGTCCTTCTTCGCCCGGCGCGAGAAAACGATCTGGGATGCGCGTGCGGTTCGCGTCGATCCCCAATTGATTTTCGATGATCGGCGGACTGACGATGGCGGCAATCGTCATGAGCACCAAGATGATCAGCGCCAACAGCGTGAGCTTATCGCGCCCAATATGCATGAGGGCGTCTGACCACAAACTGCGGGAGCGGGGACGGGGCGGTTCGAGTCGGGCGACGGCGGTTGTCATGACACTATCCTCAACTCAAACGAATGCGCGGATCGAGCAAGCCGTACAGTACATCCGAAAGCAGCGTCCCTAAGATGAACAGGATCGCGCCCAAAACGACCGATCCCATCACAATGGGATAGTCGCGCTGAAATACACTGTCTACGACCAGCCGCCCGACGCCCGACCACAAGAAGACCTGCTCCACGATCACCGTGCCGCTCAACAGCCCGCCCAACGCCGCACCCAAGAACGTTGCCGTCGGGATCAGCGCGTTACGGACGGCGTGTCGCCAGACGACAGCGCGCCCTGCCAAGCCTTTGGCGCGCGCGGTGCGAATGTAATCTTGCGTCAGCACTTCCAATACGCTCGTGCGCACCAAGCGCGAGACGTTCGCCAGCGTCGGCAAGCTGAGGACGATCACGGGCATGATCATGTAGGACAGCGTATCCAAGGGGGTATCGCCGCCCGTTGGCGAGGCGCTCCCGCCCATCGGCAGCCATTTTAACTGGACACTGAACGCGATGATCAGGATCAAGCCGAGCCAGAAGCTCGGTACCGCGTTGCCCAAGACTGACAGCACGCGCGCGAATTGATCGAATGCGCGTCCGCGATAGATGGCGGACAGGACGCCGACGGGAATTCCGATGCCATAGCCGATCAGCAGGGCGCTGATCGTCAAACGCAGCGTGGACGGGATGCGCTCTATCAGCAAATCGAAGACGGGACGCTGCTGACGAATCGAATTGCCTAGATCGCCGCGCAGCAAGCCGCGCCGCGTCCCGTTTATATCACCCACACCGTCGCCGTCCAAGTCGATGCGCGCCCAGTCGTTGCCGATCAACCAATACACGTATTGCAGCGGGACGGGCTGATCGAGTCCCAATAGGCGGCGCAGTTCGAGCGTCGTTTGCGGGTCTTGATTCTCGCCAAACGTGATCAGCGAAATCGGATCGCCGGGGGCGCTGGCGATCAGCAGGAACACAATCGCTGTGATGCCAAAAAACGTAGGGATGCTCTGAAGCAAGCGGCGGAGGATGAATGCGCCCATGCGGAAAACCTTTGCGCGTATGGCAGGCAGTATCGAGAGGGTGATTATGCCGAAAGTGGGCGCGTTTAGCGAATGTGAAGAAAAATTGAACTTGTGTAACGCTTGTGGGTATACTCGATAACGTCTATTTGCTCTACGCTTAAGGAGTTTTCAATGCGCATGAAAAAATGCTTTGTCCTCGTTCTCACAGCATTAATGCTGATGAGCCTCGTGTTCAGCGCAGGCGCGCAGGACACCAAGTCGCTCAGTCTCGCATTCGTGCAGGAGATCGACTCGCTCAATTATGGTCTGTATTCCAGCCAGTTCTTCTCGTCGATTCTGACGTCGATCTGGAACAGTCCGCCGTGGGTGTTCGATGACAATCTGAACCCAGTGCCGCGTCTGGCAACGGAAATTCCGAGCGCGGACAACGGCGGCGTCTCAGCAGATGGCAAGACGATCACGATCCGATTGCGCGATGATATCGTCTGGTCAGACGGCACGCCGATCACGAGCGCCGATTTCGTGTTCACTTATGAGATGTTCATGGCGGACGGCAACGCGGTCGATTCGCGCTCGCCCTACGACAAGATGGACAGCGTAACCGCGCCGGATGCGCAAACGGTTGTCGTACAGTTCACCGATGTCTACGCGCCGTGGCTTACGTCGATTTTCACACAAGTTCACCCGCAGCATATCCTCGCGCCGATCTTCGAGGCGGACGGCACGCTCGATAACGCCGACTACAACCGTACCCCAACCGTGAGCAGCGGGCCCTTTGTCGTCAGCGAGTGGCAGACGGGCAACTACATCCTGTTCAGCCGCAACGAGGCGTATTTCGATGAACCTGCCAAGTTGGATCAGATTTACGTCCGCTTTGTGCCAGACGACGCCGCGCAAGTTGCCGCGCTGATCAATGGTGATGTCGATATGGGCATCTTCATCTCGCCCGATGATGCGCGCACGCTGCAACAGAATGGCGTCAGCGTTGTGACGGTCAACAGCGGTTACAACGAAGGACTGTACTTCAACTTCAAAGCGGACACCGCACCCACGATCAAAGATTTGGCAGTGCGCCAAGCGATTGCCTACGGCTTGAATCGTCAGGGCATCGTCGAAGATTTGCTGCGCTACGGCGATGGCGAAGCAGATCACAATGTGGTCGCTACGTCGTTCTGGTACAACACGCCGTGGGCGAATGACAGCCTCGAACTCGAAGCGTATGATCCCGAAATAGCGCGTCAGCTTCTCGAAGATGCGGGTTGGGTGGACAGCGATGGCGATGGTATCCGCGAACGCGACGGCGAACGCCTGTCGCTGACGTGGGCGACCAATCAGCGCACACTGCGCACGCAGGTGCAGGCGGTTGGACAGCAGCAGTTGGCGGAAATCGGCATCGAGGTCGAACTCGTCAACCTGCCGTCAGATATTTTCTTCGGTAGCTATGGCGACGCCAATCCGGTTGCGTTGGGCGAATATGACTTCTGGGAGTTCTCCACGACGCCGGGTTCGTTCCCTGACCCGAATCACGTTTATTGGACATGCGCCGAGATTCCGAGCGACGAAAATCCGTCGGGCGTCAACGATATGTATCTGTGCGACCAAGAACTCGACGCGCTGTTCGCTGCGCAAGCCAGCAATGCCGACCCCGAAGCGCGGCGCGAAATCTTCCAACAGATTCAACAGCTTATGTACGACCAAGTCTATTGGCTGCCGATGTGGCATGACCCCGATCTGTACGCCTTGAGCGCGCAGTTCAGTGATGCCCGCATCGCGCCGACGACGCAGTTCTGGAACTCAGCGAACTGGGATGCTGTGTCGTAAGATTTTCCTGAAAAGGGCGTGTGGTTAGCACGCCTGCAAGCTAGAAAAAATGGGCGTCCCAGTGGGACGCCCCTGCTTTATCTTTCGGTTGAACGAGTACAATCTGATGCTGCGATTTATCTTACGCCGCCTGATTCAGGCGATTCCGCTGCTTTTCTTAATCAGTTTGATTTTATTCCTCATTTTGAACAGCGTCGGTGATCCATTGTCTACGATGGGCGGACGCCAGCGTGTATCCTCGTCAGATCGGGATCGCCTGACGCGCCAACTCGGACTGGATCAGCCGGTGCTAAACCAATATTTATTCTGGTTGATCGGCAACGATTGGCTGCTGCTCGACACGGATGGCGATGGGGTCGGGGATCGCTACGGAACACGGCTCGGTGTCTTGCGCGGCGACTTGGGCAATTCGTTCACGGAGCGGCGTCCGGCGTCCGCTGTGATCGCGGATCGCTTCGCGCCAACGCTGCTGCTGATGGGAACATCCTATATCCTGACTCTCGTGTTGGCGCTGGGTATTGGTGTGTATTCGGCGCTGCGCCCGTATACGCTGACCGATAACACGATCACCGCGCTGTCGTTCATCCTGTATTCGATGCCGATCTTCTGGATCGCGCTGTCGCTGTTGTGGATTTTCGCGGTCACGTTCAAACAAGCAGGGCTGCCGTACTTGCCCACCGTCGGTATGTATGAGCCGGGACAACCTGTAACCTTCGTAGAGGTCGCGCGTCACATGGTTTTGCCCGTGTTGAGCTTGTCGCTGATCAGCATCGCGGGTTACAGCCGCTATGTCCGCTCTGCGATGCTCGAAGTCGTGAACGCCGATTACATCCGCACCGCCTATGCCAAAGGCTTGAGCGGACGGCGCGTGCTGTATCGCCACGCGCTGCGCAATGCTGCCCTGCCGTTGGTGACGCTGATCGGGTTGGATATTCCGTTCCTGTTCGGTGGCGCGGTCGTGACCGAACGCATCTTCGCGTGGCCCGGCATGGGGCAGTTGTTTGTCAACGCGCTGGATCGCGCCGATTATCCGGTGTTGATGGGCTTGTTGATGTTGATCGCCGTTTTGGTGGTCGTGTTCCAGCTGCTGACTGATATTGTCTACGCTTTCATCGATCCGCGCATCCGGTTGAGCTAAAGGGGACTTCATGGCGACTTCTCAGGGTAGTTTAGGGCGTGTTGTCCCCGCGCCGCCGCGCGAATCGCTGGCGCAACCGCGCACGCTGACCGCGCTGGCGTGGCGGCGCTTCCGGCGGCACAAGATGGCGATGGTCGGTCTGATCATGTTGATCGTCATGATCGTCTACATCGTTGGTGGCAGCTTGGTCTACAGCGAAGCGTATGCCAACTTCAACGATACGAGCATCCGCGTCCAAGCGCCCAGCGCGGAGCATCTGTTCGGCACGGACGAGATCGGGCGCGACATTTTGGCGCGCACGATTTACGGCGGACAAATCTCGCTGATTATCGGTTTCTTGTCGGTTTTGCTGTCGATCACGGTCGGGACGGCAATTGGCGTGATCGCAGGCTATTACGGCGGCGTTGCGGACAGCGTGTTGATGCGCTTCACGGAGGCGGTCTTGTCCCTCCCGACGCTCCTGCTGCTGTTGGTCATGGCAAAATTTTTCGGTGGACGACTGCCCAATGTTGAGGTTTTTGGACGCGATTTCAGCGGCAGTGTGATCGTGATCATCCTGATCATCGGCTTTACGAGTTGGACAGTTCTCGCGCGGCTCGTGCGTTCCAGCTTTTTGACGCTAAAAGAGCAAGATTTCGTGCTGGCGGCGCGCGCGCTCGGCGCGACCAACGTCCAAATCATGATCCGGCACATTCTGCCCAATGCCGTCGCGCCGATCCTTGTGGCGGCGACGCTCGGCATGGCGAACGCCATTTTGCAAGAGGCGTACATCAGCTTTTTGGGTTTGGGCGTGCAAGCGCCAACTGCGACGTGGGGATCGATGATGCAGGGCGCGACGGGCGCGATCACGCGCGGGCAGTGGTGGCTGTGGTTCTTTCCCGGCTTGTTAATCGTGCTGACCGTCCTCAGCATCAATTTCTTGGGCGACGGCTTGCGCGATGCGCTCGATCCCCGTTCGCAGAAGGGTTAAAAAGCAGGACTGCGTAAAAGATTGGGGGCGTGTTCAGAAAGTAGAGGCGACCCGATGGGACGCCCCTACGATGCCCTATTTTGTAACCATGAAGCACCCTTTTAACGCAGAGAACGTCAAGATTTTCTCTGCGTTCAAGCTAGTTCGTTGCGGGCAGCGGATCGACGGGAAGAATGCCCGGCTCGTCGCATGAGTTGTAATCCGTGCCGATGATCACTTCGTAATCGACGGTGCGATTCGGATCAGGCTGGATGCGCACGTTCTCCGGCGCGATGTTGAGCGATGCGGCAATCGTCGTCCGGCTGCTGCCACGTTCGCTGCCCGTATAATCGATCAGGAGTGTTTGGGCGCTCGGTTCTGTCGCCGCCCCCGCTGCAACCGCCGCGAAGCCATCCCATCCGAGCGACTCCGCCGCGATGCGATCCCAGTTTTCGTTCGTCGTCCCGTTCCAAACGCGAATTGGCACGCCCACCGCGGTGATCTGGCTCTCCGTCGGCGCGGTGTAAAAGTCGTTGAGCATCTCCAAGATGTGATCGTAAATCGGCACTTGGACGTAGCTCCCGTCGGGCGGCTGCCACGGATCGGTATCGTACAACCGCCGGAAGCGGAACTGTTCGATGCGCGCCGGATCGAGATTGAGCGCAATCGGGACGAGACTGAGCAAGTCCTCGAATGCCAAGTTCGTGCGCACGTACTGGCTGCCCTGCCCCCACAGCGACGGCGCATTGAGCAGCAAGCCGTTATCGCGCGCCGCCCGCCAGACCGCGCGCAAAACCTGTTGTTGGCGGCGTCCGCGATCAAAGTCCGAACTATTATCGCGCGCCCGCGCATACCACAGCGATTCTGCGCCGTTCAGGTGATAGTAACCGACGGGCAAGACATACTCGCCGTCCTCGTTGACGCGCACCGCGCCCGCTGGCACTTCTGCGCCGATCAGCGGCAAATTCTGAATCGCGCAATCGACGGCGACATCCACGCCGCCAACGGCATCGACAATCGCCGCGAAGCCGCTCAGATCGACCATCGCGTAATAGTGGACATTGATACCCAAGTTGTAGAAAATCGTCTGTCGCAGCAAGCCGAAGCCGCCATCTGTCCAGCCGCCGGTCTCGCCTCGAATGTAGGCGATGTTGAGTCGCTGCATGGTGAAGCCCGGAATGTAGACCAGCAGATCGCGCGGCAAACTGAGCATGGCAACCGTCCCCGCCGTGCGATTCACCGAGACGATGATCATGGTATCCGTGCCGAAATAGCCTTCACCCGTGATTTCGCCGTCGTTGCCGAGCAGCAGCACGTTGATCAAATCTTGTCCGCGTCGATCTACCGCTGGCACAGGCGATGGCACCAGCGTCCCATTAGCGACCGCGCCGGGTTCCGCGCCCTGATACGCGAACAACGTGGGCAGCGGGCGCGGCGTCACATCCACGAGTGTGGGCGCAGCGGTCGGCTGAAGCGTCGGCTCGATGATTGCCGGCAGCGGCGTCGGCGTATTCGTCGCAAAAATTTGTGCGATCACGTCCGCGCGCTTTCCGAAAGCATCGACCTTCGCCGCGCCAGCAGGTGTCGCCGTCTGTGCCAGCGCCGTCCCAGTCGCTTGAATGAGCGGAACGCGGCGCGCAATTTCGTTCTGATCGTTGATTTGCACGATGACAGCCGTCACGATGCGCACGCCGAACACAACGATTCCGATGCACAAAGTGATCAGCGCGATCCAATAGATCAAGCGTCCAAACCAGCGTCCGCGCCGCGTCGGTCGTCCACGCTGTGCTGTTTTCATGTCAGTCATTTCGTCTCCACACCCCAAATAAAAATCGTGGGCGCGAGGAATTGCTCCCCGCGTCCACGATTATACAAGCAGAACCATGCCTACAGCGCTTTGGCGTGCCAAACCCGCCGCATCCCCCTATCGGCGTAGGGTGATCAGCGGAATATCACTGGGACAACGCACGTTTGCGGCACGCCGCTCGTATCCGCAACCGCGAGACGGATGAAGTGCAGCCCGCGCTCGAAGAAGTTGGTATTGATCGTCCCCAAGCTGCCGCTTTCGACCCGCTCTTGCGAGAACGAATAGACCGTGTAATTACGCTGATCGGCAGGACGAACTTCGATCAGATACACCGCGAAATTCGGGATCGACGCGCTGCCATACACATCGAAGATGCCGCTGGCTTCTTGCCCCACTTGGAGATTCACGATTTGCGCGCCCGGCACGTCGCAGCCCACTGCACGCAGCGACTCCAACGGGATCGCGCCTTGCGTCGGTGCGGGCGTCGGTACAGGTGCGAACGGATTCTGCGGCACGAACAGTGTCCGCCCCACATCGATGGCGTCGTCGTCGGTTAAGCAGTTGGCAATCACCAAATCGCTGACGGTGCTGTTGGTCACTTGCGCGATGCCGAACAACGTATCGCCTTCCTGCACAGTGTAGACCGTCCAATCCGGCGGGATGGTGCAATCCGGCTGCGCGACAATCGGCGTCAATTCCAACGCGGGGGTCACATCGACCTCATCGGGGAACAAGATCACGGCGGTGGGGAGCGCACTCGACGTGGGGATGTCAGTCGGCGTCTCAGTTGGTGTCGAGGACGGCGTTGCCGTGAATGTCGGTGATGGTGTCGCCGTCGGTTCGGGCGTGAACGTCTGCGTCGCCGTTTCCGTCGCTGTCGGTTCGGGCGTGAATGTATTCGTCGCCGTCGGTTCGGGCGTGAATGTATTCGTCGCTGTTTCCGTCGCCGTTGGTTCGGGCGTGAACGTCTGCGTCGCCGTTTCCGTCGCCGTCGGTTCGGGCGTGAATGTATTCGTCGCTGTTTCCGTCGCCGTTGGTTCGGGCGTGAACGTCTGCGTCGCTGTCGGTTCGGGCGTGAATGTATTCGTCGCCGTCGGTTCGGGCGTGAATGTATTCGTCGCTGTTTCCGTCGCCGTCGGTTCGGGCGTGAATGTATTCGTCGCCGTCGGTTCGGGCGTGAACGTCTGCGTCGCCGTTGGTTCGGGCGTGAACGTGTTCGTCGCCGTTTCCGTCGCCGTCGGTTCGGGCGTGAACGTCTGCGTCGCAGTCGGTTCGGGCGTGAATGTATTCGTCGCTGTTTCTGTCGCTGTCGGTTCGGGCGTGAATGTATTCGTCGCTGTTTCCGTCGCCGTCGGTTCGGGCGTGAACGTCTGCGTCGCCGTTTCCGTCGCCGTCGGTTCGGGCGTCAATGTATTCGTCGCCGTTTCCGTCGCTGTCGGTTCGGGCGTCAATGTATTCGTCGCCGTTTCCGTCGCTGTCGGTTCGGGCGTGAACGTCTGCGTCGCCGTTTCCGTCGGGGTCAACGTTGGAGACGCCGTTTCAGTCGGTGTCAGCGTCGGAAGTGGCGTTTCTGTCGCTGTCGGTTCGGGCGTGAACGTCTGCGTCGCTGTTTCCGTCGGGGTCAACGTTGGAGACGCCGTTTCAGTCGGTGTCAGCGTCGGAAGTGGCGTTTCTGTCGCTGTCGGTTCGGGCGTGAACGTCCGCGTCACCGTTTCCGTCGGCACATCGGTTTCGCCAGCGCCCGCACCACTGCCCGCTGTTGTCGCTGTGACCACTAGCGCTGCAACGTCCGTAGGCGGCACGCTCGTTGGCGTGATTGAGGGCAGCAGCGGCGTAATCGATGGCAGCGGCAACGCCGTCGCGCTCGGCGGGAGCAGCGTTGCTGTCAATGTCGGCGGGAGCAGCGTTGCTGTCAATGTCGGCGGGAGCGGCGTTATCGGCGGCACATCCGACACTTGAAAGAAGGTTGCCGTCGGCGGGAGCGATACGACGCTCGTTTGTGAAGTCGGCGGAGCGACCAATGAAATCACCGTTGATGGTACATCCGTTGAAACGGTGGTCGTCGTGATGGTTGTGATCACAGCGGTCTGACTTACATCGCTCGTCACCGAAGCGACCGCTATCTGGAGCGTCTGTGTGGGCTGTGCGGACAGCATGACCGCCGCTGCCGTCGACTGAACTGCCGCTGTCGAAGTGGCGTCCCCGCTCTGATTGTTGGATAGTGACAGGATGATTCCAAACGCGAGTGCCAACGCCAGCACACCCACCGCGATAATCGCTACAATCAATTCATTGCCAATATCCCGCCGCATCGTCTACCGCTCCATTTCCGCTACAGCTTCGAGCGGAAGCGTGAACGCGATGGTCGTGCCGACATTCGTGCGGCTGTCGATCCAAATTTCGCCGCCGTGCGCCTCGACCAACGCTTTCGCCACCGCCAACCCGACTCCGGTATCGCCCAAGCCCTGCACCAGCGGATTTTCCGCCCGATATTTGCGCGCGAACACCCGCGCCTGATCTTCTAACGCGATGCCGCCGCCCCGATCTTCGAACGCGACCAACAACTGTTCACCGCCATCATTCCCATCTGCCGCTTGACGCTGCGCGGTGACCGTGATTTCGGTGCGCGGCGGTGACACTAAATAGGCATTGGTCAACAACTGCCCAATGATATTGGCAATCGCCTCTCGATCTGCTGAGATGGGCGGCAGATCGTCATCGATGTCGAGATTAACCGTCAAACTTTTCTCGCGCAAGGGATTGGTGGCATTCGTGATCGCATCTTCGATCAATTCGACGACATCGACGGACTCACGCGCGAGGCGGTACTGCCCCGCATCCAGGATCGTAATCTTGATTAGATCATCGAGCATCGCCCCCAAACGGATCACGTTCGTCTGGACACGCTGCAAAAAGCGGCGCTGCATCTCGCCCAAGATGCCGACTGACTCTTTTAACAGCAAATCGATATAACCCTGAATCGAGGTCATGGGCGTGCGAAATTCCTGCACCATGCCGACGAGCAGTTCTGGATCATCCGGGCGATACACGGCTTGCGCCGCGCCGCGCGTGCGCAGTTGCAGCCGTTCGATTTGGTTGTCCGCCTCTGCCAAGGTCGTTTGCGTCTCGTTGAAACGCTGTTCCAACTCGTTGCGCTGGCTCGACAAGTCCTCGATCATCGCCATCAGCGACCCCACCCCATCCGCGCCCAACTGTTGCAAGCGTTCGCGGTCGCCCTCGACGCGCGACAACAGCGAATCGCGTTCCACTTCGACGCCGGTCTTTTCTGCCAAGAGTCGGTCGCGCTCCATCGTCAGTTGGCTGCGCGCGTCTGCCATTTGCTGAATGCGCTGGCGCAGATCGGACTCTTCCTCATGCGCCTCGATCAATTCCTGCTCGTAGCCAGAGACTTCGGCGGCGAGTCGGCTTTGCTGATCCTTAAGCGCCTCGACGCGCGCGAGCAAATCATCGCGTTCCGCGCGCAATTTCTCGCGCTGTTTGGTGACGGCTTCGCGGTCGGACGCCAAGTGTTTGATCTCGGTTTGCAGCGTTTGCAGTTGGCGTTCGCGCTCGTCCTCTTTCTGGATCGCCATTTCCAGTTGCGCGCGTTCGCCCATCAGCGCATCGCGTTCACGCTTGAGCGCGTCGTATTTCGATTGCAACCCCGCGCGCTGTTCGTACAACTGACCGATCAACTGCGTCACGCCGGATGCGCCGCCCTGCACGCCAAGCGCCTGAAGCTGCACTTCCATATCGATCAGCTTGCCTTGCAGGTCGTCACGCTCCGACTCAAGGTGCGCGCGCTCTTGGCTCATGCGCTCCAACAAGTCCGTCACGGCACCGGGCATGGGCGCGGCAGTCGATTTGCGCATCTCGACCAGTTGATTTTGCAGCCGTTCGCGCTGTGCCATCAGCTCTTCGCGTTCGCGGCGCAGCACATCGACCAGCGATTTGAGCGCCGATTCGTCCGTCGGTGCTGCGCCCGCCAAGGCTGTCTCCGCATCGCGCAGCCGCGATGCCAGCTTATCGCGTTCCTCGACCATCGTCTGCTGTTCGGTCGTCATAGCGATAATGCGCTGCGAAATCGACTGCGCCTCCGCTGTATCACCCAACGCCGATGTGAGGCGGCTGCGCTCGTCGTCGAGTTCGAGGCGCAGCGTCGTGATCTGCCCAGTGAGCGTGTTGACTTGGGCGCGCGCCGATTCCAGTTCCACTTTCATCGCTTGCCACGACGCCATAACTGCATCATCTTCCATCTCGTCGGGCGGCACACCCTGAATCATGGCTTGGATGATCCGCCCCTCCGCACGCATCGTCGTATCACGGGCGGCATTACTGAGCGCCAAGAGATTCGCGGCAATGATGGCGATGCCCTTGAGCAGTTCCGTCTCTGGCTCGGTCAGTTCACGCTGTGAATAGGGGTTGCCGACCAACAGCACGCCGAGCAGTTCGCGGTCGCTGACCAACGGTTGAATGTAAGTCGCGCCAATCGGCTCGATATCCATGCGCGAATACAGGTCGTTCAGTTCGGCGTCGTTGCGATCCGGGTACAGGGGACGCTGAATACGCCGTTCGATGGCATTGACCAACGTCGGTTGTTCGTCCAAGTTGACCGAGATGCTGGTGAGCGTGCGGTTCATCACCTTGTCGATGCCCGTGGTCAGATCAGCATAATTGGCGTCTTGTACCGCCAACAGCACCCCCACATCGGTTTTCAGCACATTCATCGCGGCACTGACGATGCGATCTGGGATGTTTTCCGGCGTCGATTTTTCCAACATCATGCCCAAGGCGCGCATCAACTGTGCCGTATCGCGCTCGTTCGATGCGACAGGCGCCGGGGCATCGAGCGCATCCGAGCGCGCTGACGGCGCACGCGGCACGGGCTGGAACAACGTCGCGGCGGCAGGTGTGCGCGGCGGTGGGATCATGAATTCGCTGTCAAACTGATTAATCACCATGCGATAGATCACCGTCGGCACAAGCAGCAGCGAGGCGACGAACGTCAAGCGAACCAGCCCTGCATAATCCCCGATCAGCGACGCTTGCGCCGTCTGGATCAAGGTGATCGCGCTGCCGATCAGAATCACGCTGAAGTAAACCAGTTTCAGCGGCGCATCGGTCACTTGACGGAAGAAAATCAGCGTCAGCATCATCCCAATGACGGACAGTACCGCCGCCGCGAACGTCCACGCGACGCTGTAGACCGTCAAGTTGAAATCAGTGCGCGCTGCCATGCCCGCCCATTCAACGCCCGTGACGATGTAGCCCAAGATGATCGCCGCGAGCAGTACCAACAAAACTAGGTTCGCCCGCCGCCCGCCAAGGTTCGACTCGGCGGTGAGGAACGCCCAGCCCATCGCCGCCAGCGCGATAGTGTGGGCGAGCCGTTCCAGCGGCGGCAAAATCGCGTTGGCGGGCTGATTGCTCAACAAGCCGAACAGCGCGCCCACCATCAGCAGCGCCCACGCGACCAACACGCCCACTGATGCCAACAAGTAGCGCGAAGCGGCGATATCGTCGCGGCGGCGCAATCGCTGCCCAAGCGCCATGAACAGCGCCGCCTGAATCACGCCGAATACCGTGAGATAGTACAAGAGATCGCCGGGTGGGCGAACAAACAGATTCATGAAATCGACAGGGGTTTGCGGCACAGCGGTCAACCTTACGTGCATTTGATGATGTAACAATATTATAGCCTTTCGCACAAACGCGCATGTTTCTTTCTCGTTTGGATCGGATACGAACCGCGTTCGCATTGATTTTGCGTTGACGCCGCGCCATCCGTTCGCTAGACTGAATTTCAGTGAAGCACAGATTAGATTCACCTCCCCCTCTCCACGATGTGGAGAAGGGATTTAAGGGTGAGGCGGGTCATTTCGTGATTCACTGAATTTCGTTGGAAATGTGAGCGAATAAACCGATGACTTCGACTTTAAGCGGGTTGGGGACGCGCCGTCGCCCCCGCCGCCTCCCGATTCTCCCGCTGTTCTCGTGGCTGTTCATCGCGCTGGCGCTCGGTCTGCTGATCTTGGAACTGATTCGTTTCAGCCAAGAAGTAGATCGGCTCGGCGCAGATGTGCAGGTCGCGGGCATCCAAGTCGGTGGACTGAGCGCCGCCGAAGCGGTGCGCCGATGGGAAGAAGCGTTCGCGCAGCCCGTCACACTTTGGTACAACGACAGCCCGATCCAGCTTGATCCCGCCGATATCGGCTTTCGCACCGACCGCGATACGATGCTGGCGGCAGCGGGCGCGGCAGCGGCGGGCGAAGCGGCATTCTGGACGGAGTTCGTCAGCCATTTGACCGGACAACAGTCACAGCGTTCCACCACCGTGCAACTGACCGCTGATTATCAGCCCAACGTCGTGCGCAGCCTGCTGCGCGATATTTCGGCGCGCTATGATCGCCAAGCCGACGATGCGGGCTACGATGTGACCACGCTCACACTGCGTCCGGGCGCGTCGGGGTTCGCACTCAATATCGATGCCGCGCTGCCCCTGATCGACGCCGCGCTGCGCGATCCGGTCAACCGCCAAGTGCGCCTGCCGCTCTCGAACGCCAATGACACGGCGGGCAGCATGTCCACGCTGCGCGATCTGATCATCGCGTATCTGGATTCGCAGGGCTTCAGCTATGACAGCGCCACATCGGTGGCGTCGGTGTTCATCATGGACTTGGAGACGGGCGAAGAACTGAACATCCTGAGCGATGTCGCCATGTCCGCCGCGAGTACCATCAAAGTTGGCATCCTGATCAACAGTTTCCGCGATCTGTTGTTCGCGCCCGATAACGATATCGCCTTCCTGATGGCACAGTCGCTCCTGTGCAGCAACAACAGTTCGTCGAATTTGCTCATGCAGGTCGCGGGCGGCGATGATCTGTTCGCGGGCATCGCGCAAGTGACCAACACGCTGCAAACCATCGGCGCGCGCAATACGTATCTGTCCGCGCCGCTGTATTTGGGCGGCGATCAAATCTTGGGGTCGATCCCCGCGCCGCTGACCGCGCCCAATACCAGTTACAACACGGGCGCTGATCCGTACAATCAGACCACGACCGAAGATTTAGGCACGACCTTCAGCATGATCTACGACTGTGCGACGACCGGATCGGGGCTGATGACCGTCTACCCGGACGATTTTACGCAGCAGGAATGCCGCCAGATGCTCGAATTGATGAGCGCCAACGACTTGGAGCGCCTGTTACAGGGCGGCATCCCGGCGGACGCGCGCATCACGCACAAGAATGGCTGGCTCGAAGATGTGCATGGCGACGCGGGCATCGTCTACGCGCCGAACGGACGCAACTACGTGATCGCCGTCTTTCTGTGGGAACAGGGCGATTTCTTCAGCTATACGCGCGCCTGGACGATGATCGAGGGGATTTCGCGCGCGACGTGGAATTATTTCGTCCCCGATCAACCATTGATCGCGCCGCGCCCGGATGTGCCGCCGGACAGGACCGCGCAAGATTGCATCGTCTTTTCGCCGCCATATGAGCAGGTGAATTTGGATAATATCAACGCATGGCGCGCAGCGGGGTCATAACGCATTCCGCCGCGATGCCTTTCAAGCACCCCAACCCCCTGACACCCGCCCCACTGTGTGGCGAGGGTTGGGGGCGAGGTCAAACTGATTGCCGTCGCGCCACCGCTGCGTCATAATCCGCGTGTATAACGTTATAAACCCATGGGGACACCTCATGCGCGCGATTCGCCGTTTGTTATCGATCTTCATCCTCGTCGTCATGTCAACCGCGCTCGGCGCATCCGTCCACGCCCAGCCGCCCGTCAACATGGTCTTGTTCCGCGATCAAGACAGCCTGACGCTCGTCGTTCCGTCCATCGGACAGCCGATCTCGCTGCTCGGCTTGCGCATCGTCGTCACGCGCCCCGATGGAACGCAGATCGTCCGCACACTCAACGATTATCCCGCCTTCGCGGGGTTGCCATTCGCCGCGCTGCCGCCGCCGCTGTGCTTTCGCCTCGAACGCCAGAATACCGGCGGCGTGCCGCCGTTGGTCTGCAACAACGTCTCGACACCGCGCCAAATCCTGAACCCCGCCGATGTGTTCTGGTACGACAGCGCCAATAACAGCGACCTGAACATCATCATTTACAGCGGTGAGCTGCCGATCCTGATCTGTCCGTCGGGCGATCAAGACGGCTGCCCGCTGTTCTACACCACGCCCACCCCCACCCCATCGCTGACCTTCACGCCCGCGCCCACCTTCACATGGACGCCGACGTTCACGCTCTCCCCAACTTGGACGCTGACGCTCCCGTTCACGCTCACGCCGACATGGACGCCGACCAGCGCGCCGAGCGCCACAAGCGTGCCAAGTTCCACACCAGCCTTTACCCCTAATCTATTGAACAGTGTAATTATTCCCCGCGATGGCGAAGTCGTGATCGGCTTGGCGGCGGCGTTCAGCGGCGAAGGTCTCGCCCCGCTTGGCATCGACATTCGGCGCGGCGCGGAATTGGCGCTCGAAGATCGCCCGACTGTGACGGTTGATGGCGTCGAATTCACC
>Ga0163144_10005216_pt1 | contig 28954 bp, 22 predicted proteins | sample OliLak19BULKMAT1_FD_123175 | JGI IMG/M metagenome (GOLD analysis project Ga0163144, IMG submission 123175) | Freshwater microbial mat bacterial communities from Lake Vanda, McMurdo Dry Valleys, Antarctica - Oligotrophic Lake LV.19.BULKMAT1 | ecosystem: Environmental > Aquatic > Freshwater >...
CCACAGGCAGGGTCGATGATTTTGCCTTGCTTAGGCTCAATTACATTTACGATGGTCTGAACAATGCTGATAGGGGTGAAAAATTCGCCGTTATCGTGCGCCTTTTGATCAGCAAATTGGGTGAGGAAGTATTCGTAGATACGACCAAAAACATCGCCGTCCGCTTTCTGCAAAGCAGGGTCGTTGAAGATACGAAGCACTTGGCGCAGCACATCATCGTCGAGCTCTTCATATTCCTGTTTCGGTAGCAATCCAGCTAGGGTCTCATAGTCCTCTTCGATGGACTCCATGGCAGCGGTTAGCGCAGCGGCAGCACTTTTTCCCTCGGGTAAGCTGACAAGGTACTCAAACTCAGCTTCAGGGCGCAGATAGATCGAACCGCGACGGGAAAAGTCTTCTTTGGTCAGGTCGCGTGTTTTGCCGCCACGACTTGGCAGAGTCGGGATGATTTCATCCCGTACCTTCAGGAATCGCGAGTACGCATGCCTTAAAAAGATCAGCCCCATCACCGGCATAAAATATTCATTACTGGCAAAGTTGGAACTGGACCGCAGAACGTCGGCAGAGGACCAGAGCCGTTTTTCTAGATTGCCAATATGTTCCATAGACCCGCCTTCTTGCGTCTGGGTGTTGTTGTTTTGCTCAAGCATGTATGAGGTTAATTATACCTGAAATTCAAGGAATTTGGGTGGCTGGGTTTGCAACCCCGGCCACCCAGCTCCCTTTCAGGAGGGTCGGTCAGGCGCTTCGCGGCATTCCAGACGTTGCTGAAGCCAATCCAGCACTTCATCCTCAACCCACCCCACCCGGTTCGGGCCGAGCTGTACCCGCAAGGGGAATGAGCCTGCCTTCTCCAGTCTGGCGATATGTTGGGGCGAGCACAAAACCAGCTCCTTCAGTTGGCGCTTTGAGAGTATCCTCATCACGATGTCTCCAAGATTGAAGAGCATCGCGATGCCCAAGGTTACGACAATACCCAGGCGGGCTGAGTGTATCGGCCTTGATTGTGGGAGTCACTCGGCAACATAGCGGAACATAGTTGCGGGAAAATCAGGGTGGACTTAAAGGTGGACTAAAAAGAAAATTCCCCAATAAATCGAATAAAAACAATGATTTGTGGGGTTTTCTGGTGCCCAGAAGAGGACTCGAACCTCCACGCCTTGCAGCGCTAGCACCTGAAGCTAGTGCGTCTACCAATTCCGCCATCTGGGCACGGGGTAGGAGTGCGCTAGTAGGGTTGGCAGCGGTGAAGGTCAACGGGAAATCTGATCCCCGCTTCAGGCCACCGGTCCAGGCTGCCCGATTGAACAGGCGCGATACGGCGGTGAAGCGCTCGCCCCGCCGCACTGCGTGTTAACGGCTGACCTTGGCACGCGCCGTTTCGAACTGCGCCATGATGTTCCTGACCAGCTGGTTGCAGGTCGGGATGTCATGGATCAACGCCTGGCTTTGTCCGGTTGTCCAGATGCCGTCATCCATGTGGCCGTCGCGGAGCACGTTTTCGCGCCCGCGCACGCCGGCCATCAACTCTTTCACGTCAGCGAAAGTCTTGGTCGGGTCGCGCTGGATCTCGGCCACCTGGCTCGCGACCCGGTTTTTAGCCACCCGCGCCGTGTTGCGCAGCGTGCGCCCGACCAGCACGGTATCGAGTTCGTTGTTTTCGACGATCTGCTTCTTCACGTTCTCGTGGATTTTGGCTTCCACGGTCGCGCAGAAACGCGTGCCCATATTGACCCCTTCGGCGCCAAGCGCGAGGGCGGCGAGCAAGCCCCGGCCATCTGCCATGCCGCCGGACGCAACGACCGGCACGTTGACCGCGTCCACAGTTGCTGGCAGCAGTACGATCAGGCCCACATCATCCTCACCCGGATGACCTGCGCACTCGAAGCCGTCGATCGAGATCACGTCCACGCCTTTCGCCACAGCGGACACCGAATGGCGCACCGAGGTGCATTTGTGGATGACCTTGACACCTTGCTCCTTGAAGCGCGCCAGGTGGTCGGTCGGAGCGCGGCCAGCCGTCTCGACGATCTTGATGCCTGAGGCGATAATCGCCTCGCGGTATTCATCATAGGGGATGGGATTGATGGATGGCAGCAGCGTGAGGTTCACGCCGAAAGGCTTCGAGGTAAGCTGCTTGGTCTTCTCGATCTCGTCGAGAAGCTCCTTGCCGGATTTGAACATGTGGGCGGTAATGAATCCAAGTGCGCCTGCATTTGCCACCGCCGCAACGAGTTCGCCGTAACCGACGCCGGTCATGCCGCCCATCAGGATCGGTGTCTCGACGCCGAACATTTCCGTGATCCGTGTCGCTGCCATAGTCGTCGATCTCCCTTTGGGGGGCGCTGCTTTCTGGCCGCACGCGCCCTTGTTTGTTTGCAATGCCGGAAAGATGACACAGGGCGAGCGGGGGTTGAAAGGGGTAACCCGGCGGAAACAAAAGGGTGCCAGGTTGCCCAGCCAAGGCGGCACTAGGTATGTTTGCGTGGTTGCACCCTTCGCAAACCCTGCTTCTTTATCTCGTTGCCGTTTGCACCGCCGAGTAAGGAACGCAGCCGTGAGCCGCCTCCATGTCCATACTGAACGCCATGCCTTCGCGCGTATTGGCTGGCTTCGGGCCGCCGTCCTCGGCGCCAATGACGGCATCGTGTCCACGGCGAGCCTCATTCTCGGGGTCGCTGCCGCTGAAGCTTCGCACGGGTCAATCCTGACGGCCGGCATAGCGGCGCTAGCCGGCGGGGCAATGTCGATGGCGGCGGGCGAATATGTGTCCGTCAGTTCCCAGTCGGATACCGAAAAGGCCGACACGGCGCGGGAAACGCGGGAACTGCGCGACGACCCGGAGGCCGAGCTGGATGAACTGTCGGCGATCTATGCCGCGCGGGGCCTTGAGCCGGAACTCGCCCAACAGGTGGCGAGGCAGCTGATGGCAAAAGATCCGCTGAAAGCGCACGTGCGCGACGAGCTCGGCATCTCTGACACCCACGCCGCAAAGCCGGTGCAGGCGGCAATCACGTCAGCTGAAACATTTGCCGTCGGCGCTGCCCTGCCCCTGCTGGTCGCCGCACTGGCGCCGCCGTCATCGCTCATCCTGGCCGTTTCGGCATCGACACTCGTTTTCCTCGCCCTGCTCGGAGCTGCAGGCGCGCGGACCGGCGGCGCGAAGATGGGGGCGGCTGTGATCCGGGTCGTCCTCTCAGGCGCTCTCGCAATGGGTGTAACGGCGCTCATCGGAAAGCTCACCGGCACGGTCGTCTGAGCCCCTGAACGCGAAAACGCCCGGAACATCGGGCTTCTCATTTGCGGCGAAACCCGTAACGAATCAAGTGTGGCGCGAGTGACGGGGCTCGAACCCGCGACCTCCGGCGTGACAGGCCGGCACTCTAACCGACTGAGCTACACCCGCGTACTTTTCTGGCCGCCCTCTATGACGAAGGGCCTCTCTAATCGCGCCTGACTGCCGGGTCAAGCGGTCCTGCGGCACGCCCTGCCCTGCCTTGCCTTGCAAAAGGCCCAATTCCTGTCATTTCCGCTTCAGCTGCCATTCAAGGGACATAGTATCTGGTCATCTGATGACGAGACCCAGAGACGGATTCGGACCATGAAGCGTATCGCCCTGATTGCAGGTGGAATTTTCGTGCTTTTGATCGGCGCGGCCCTGGCCGTCCCGTTCCTTGTTCCGAAGTCTGTCTATCGGGCCCAGATCGAGCGGGCAGCGGGTGAAGCCTTGCAGCGCAAGGTCACCCTTGACGGGCAGGTTCGCCTTTCCCTGTTTCCGCGCATCGCCGCAAGTGTCGGCGGCATGAAAGTCGCCAACCCCGATGGGTTCGAAGGCCCCTACATGATCGAGGCGGGCGAACTGCGCGGGTCGGTCAAATGGGCCCCGCTCCTGTTTGGCCGGCGCGTTGAAGTGCACGAGCTGGCGTTTGTCGATGCGTCCGTGTCTCTTCAGAAGAAAGCCGACGGCACGACAAATTGGGTGCTTGAGGACAAGGCGCCTGCCGAAGGCCCCGCCGGCGAGGGCGGAGGGTTCAACGGCGCCGTCGAACACCTGCGCCTCGAGAATGCCAGCCTGACCTACCAGGATGACCAGGCAGGCGTACGCTATCAGTTGCGCGAACTCGACCTGTCGGCCGCCATGACGGCGCTGGACGAGCCCTTCGAACTGGATGCGAAGGGCTTCTTCCAGGGGCACCGCTTCGACATCCGCGCCCAGCTCGATTCACTCGATGCCGCGACCGCCGGCCAGGAGGCGACCCTCGAAGCCACGCTGGGCACTGACTTCGTCAAGGCACGGTATGACGGCGGCGTCACGCTCGGCGCTGTTCCAACACTTGATGGCACCTTTTCCGCGAGTTCTGAATCGGTCAGCTCCCTGCTCGATTATGCAAACATAGATGTGGCGTTCGACCTCGCCAAGCTTGGCAAGATCAACGCGGAGGGCGATGTCTCGGGTGCGCTCGACACGCTCGCGATCAACGTCAGGAAGTTCAACCAGTCATCCGAACTTGCGAAGACCGGCTTCACCGGCAAGATCAACCTCGGTCCTGAACCGGTGATCACCGGCGACTTCACTTTCGACGCCCCGAAGATCGACGCCCTGACAAAATTCGCAGGCCTTACGCTGCCCATCAACGTCGCCCCGCTCGGCGCGCTCGACATCGAAGGTAAGCTCAGCGGCAAGCTGACAGAGCCAGATCTCGAGTTCGAGAAACTGAAAATCAAAGGTCCGCTGTTCAATGCGAACTATATCGGCGGCGTTGCGCTCGGCGCCTTGCCCCAACTGAATGGCAAACTCACATTCGATACGCTCAAGGCCGGTGAACTGTCGAAGCAGCTGAACGTTAAACTCCCTGCTGCGGCGGCTCTGGAGAAAGTGAATTTCAGCGGCAACCTGTCCGGCGCTGCCGATGCGCTGCAGCTCACCGCGATCGAATTCAAGCATGACGGCGACTTGCTGCAGGCGACCTATTTCGGCGAACTTGCACTCGCGGGACCGGGCGCCCTCAAGGGGAAGCTGACCGCCTCCAGCAAGAATCTGCGCGCCCTTCTCGCAGCAGCCGATGTCGAACTTGCGCCGGGCTCCACGCTTCAGACATTCTCGGCAAACAGCGATGTCAGCGGAACCTTCACGAACATTGCCCTTTCCGGGTTGGACCTGAAACTGGACGCCCTCACCGCCAGGGGAAACGTCCGCATCGATCTGACCGGCGCCAAACCGCGCCTCACCGGCAAACTCAACATGGGCTCTATCGATCTCTCACCCTTCCTGGCGCCGGCCGACCAGAAGCCGCAGGCCGCCGGGCCGCTGCAAGCCTGGAGCAGGGACAAGCTTGATCTCGCAGGCCTCTCGGCCGCCGACGCAGACCTGCAGCTGACCACAACGCAGATCACCCTGGGGAGCGTTAAGCTGACCGATGCGGCGCTGACAGCAACGCTCGTGGACGGCAAGCTCGCGGCGGATCTGTCGAAGTTCAAGGCCTTCGGCGGGAACTGGGAAGGCCGCATGACGGTCGATGCCGCGTCGTCCGTTCCGGCGGTGTCGTTCGCCATGCAGGGCGACAGCGTGGCGATGTCGAACCTCCTCGGCACGCTCGCCGGCTTCGACAAGCTGGCCGGCACCGGCGCTTTCAGGATCGACGCGACCACGCGCGGCGACTCCTTCGACACGCTGATGCGCGGCCTGAACGGCGAAGTTTCAACCAACCTCAGCGAAGGCGCCCTCGAGGGCATCAACGTCACGCAGCTGGTCCGCAGCGCCCAGTCGCTCCAGCAGGCCTTCGCCACCGGCAAACTCAACACACTCGACTTCCGCAGCGTGCTTTCACCGACGGCAGAAACCGACTTCACCAAGTTCGACAGCCTGCTGAAGATCGAGAACGGTGTCGCGAGCGTCGACCTCCTGAAACTCATCAGCCCTGCATTGGGTATCGATGGGACCGGCAGCATCGACATCGGCGGGCAGAAGCTTGACCTGAGGCTGGCGACCGCGATCGACAAGAAGGGTCAGGGCGCCGGCGCGGTTGTGCAGCTGAATGGCATTCCTGTGCCGGTCCGCCTTTCCGGCAGCTGGAACCAGCTGAAGGTCACGCCCGACTTTTCAGGCGTGCAGGCGGCGCTCGAGGCTGAGCTCAAGGGTAAGCTGGTGGACGAAATCACCGGACGCGGCGGCAGCGCGACCGCCGACATCATCGGCGGCATCATCGGCGTGCCTCCGGCGCCGGAAACCGGCGATCCTTTACCGCCCGCAGAGACGCCCCCCCCAAGGACCACCGGAGAGCAACTCGAAAACGCGGCAGAAAAGGCAGCACGTGATGCGCTTGGAGGGTTTTTTGGCCGCAAGCGCCCTGTTGCGCCAGAGCCCGAACCCGAACCTGAAGCCGAGCCGGACGAGGCGACGCCCTGAGAGAGGCTAAGCACGCTTCTCTCCGGTAAACAGAACGACATTGGCGTCATTCGGAACTTCCGGCATCGCGATGGCGGGGCGGGGCGATGCTCCGGCGGGGCGCACGTCCACGACATGCCCGAGATTGTCTAGCGGCTGCGCGCGGCTGATGAAGAAGCCCTGCAACTCGTCGCAGCCATTGTCGCGCAGGAAATCCGCTTGGTAGAGCGTCTCCACCCCTTCGGCGGTGCACCGCATGCCGAGCGATTTGGCGAGATTCAACGTTGCCACGGCGATCGCACGGCTTTCCGGGCGGGACTCGATGTCTTTCACGAAGCTCTTGTCGATCTTGATCTTGTCGAACGGGAACGCACGCAGATAGCTCAGCGAGGAGTACCCGGTTCCGAAGTCATCGAGCGAAATGTGGACCCCAAGATCCTTGATCTGATGCAGGCGCTGCAGCGTGAACTCGGTGTCCGTCATCAGCACGGATTCGGTGATCTCGAGTTCGAGGCGGTTCGGCGCGATGTTGTGGGCAGCAAGCGCATTGACGATGGTAGCGATCAGGGTGGCGGAGTGAATCTGCAGCGGCGAAATATTGACCGCCACCTTCACATAATCCGGCAACCGCGCCGCTTCGGCAAGTGCTGCGCGAATAACCCATTCGCCCATGCGTGTGATCAGTCCGTTGTCTTCGGCAAGCTCGATGAACTCATCGGGAAAAACCAGTCCGCGCACCGGATGCTGCCAGCGCAGCAGGGATTCCATCCCGACGATCCTGTGTGAACGGGCATCGACCAGCGGCTGGAAGTACACGCGAAGCTCGTCGTTATCAATTGCGCGCTCCAGTTCGGACTCGATCTGCACCCGCGCCTTGGCGGTCGCCTCGAGCTGCGCCGTGAACATGCACCACTGCGCCTTGCCCGTTCGCTTAGCATCGTAGAGCGCAAGATCTGCGTGCTTCAGAACTTCGCGCGAATCGGTCGTATAAGGATCAAAGACGCGCACTCCGAAGGAAGCGGAACAGTAAGCGGTGCTGCCCCAGATATGGTATGGCTTGCGCATCGTCTCGATGAGGCGGCCGAAGAAGGATTCCAGTGCTCCGCCAGCCGGGCGTTCGACGATCAATGCGAACTCATCGCCGCCGATGCGCGCCACCATGTCGGCCTTTTCGGCTATCCCGTTGAGACGCGACGTCACCTGGCGCAGCAATTCATCCCCTGCAGGGTGGCCAAGCGTATCATTCACCCATTTGAAGTTGTCGAGATCAAGCCAGAGCAGCGCCCGCACGGTGTTCGGCGATTGCGGCTTTCGCATCACTTTCTCGAGATGCTCCTGCATGGTAACCCGGTTCGGCAACCCGGTCAGGCTGTCATAGTGGGCCATGTGCGCCATGCGGTCCTCGATCTGCTTGGACTGCGTGATGTCGGCCGCAACACCCCGGAAGCCGCGGAATTCCGGGCCTTCGAATATCGGCTTGCCGGTCAGCGACACCCAGCACGCTTCACCCGTTTCATCCTCGACCTTCAGTACGAAGTCGCGAAACCCCTGGTGCCGGGCCAGCGCGCCTTCAAGGATCTTGCGCGTCTCGCCCGTTTCGAACAGCGAGGACATCCGCACGCCCATCTTCATGAAGCCTGCGCTGTCGGAGTTGGTATCGAAGACCAGCGGTATCTCCTCCAGCAGCCCTTCGGCATTCGTTTGCCAAAGCCAGTCCGAAGTGCTTTCTTCGAAATCGCGGAGCAACAGACCGATCAGCTGGGTCTGTTCCTGCACGGCGGCTTCGCTCAAATGCTGCTCCACGAACTGCAAGTGCGACCAGCGCACGGCGCAGATGAGCACGCCCATATAGACGAGTGTGAGCACGGCAATCAGGTGATGCGCGGCCTCTCCCTGCAGCAACAGGGAAAAGGCAAAGCCTGCCCCGATGGGGATCAAGTAGGAGAGTGCGGCTTCCGGCAGGCGCGCGAGCATGAATGTGCCGGCGAACATCATGCCCACCAGCACGATACCGATCACCATCTGGCCAAGCGGATCCACCGAACGCAAGACCAGAAGAGGCGCGACGGCCCAGAAAAGCCCGATGATCAGCGCGCCGCGCCCGACTGCATCGACATGTGCCTCGGAAAGGCGGCCCATGAAACTCGCCTTCCGTGTACGGATATGCCTGAGGATAGTGAGTCCCGTGATAAAAATAAGGCAGAAGCCCCAGATCGCCAGAAGGTTGCCAGCCTTTGAGTCGCGAAAGGAATGCAGAACGACCGCGACGTTCAACAGGTTTGCAAACAGCATGACGAAGATCATGTTGCCAATGTTGTCCAACTGCTTCTTGCGAAGGCTTGCGCGGTATTTGTCCGGGACGGGTATATCCCGGTGGATGCCGCCGAAAGGCGAGACAGGCGCTGGCAACAAGGACTGCTTTTCCACCTGCGCTCTCTCCGGCCCGTTTCAACCGATTCTCTCAAACATCACAGATAGCAGAACACCGTAAATCCTCCCGAAGCGCATTCGAAGGACTTGTCCGTTTTTTGTTTACCCGCCGTTCACGAAAGCTTGGCGCAGCCGCTTTCAAGAAAGGCACTCGCATCTTCCCGTATGGACTCCAGTGCCGCCGGGTCGAGGCGGTCGAGCGCCTTGTAGATCAGCGCCATTCGGGGGTTTCCCGTCAGGGCCTCGCGGTTGCGTGCGATGAAATCCCAGTAAAGATAATTGAAGGGACACGCTTTCGGACCCGTTTTCGCGGTCACGTCATAGCCGCAGCCGCTGCAATAATCCGACATTTTATTGATGTAATTTCCGCTGGCGGCGTAGGGTTTGGAGGCCATCAGCCCGCCATCTGCATGCAGCGCCATGCCATGCGTGTTCGGCAACTCCACCCATTCATAGGCGTCCGCATATACCAGCAGGTACCATTCATGAACCGCGGCCGGTTCAAGCCCCGCAATCAGTGCGAAGTTTCCGGTCACCATCAGCCGCTGGATATGATGCGCATAAGCGTGCCGCCGGGTCTGGCCAATGGCTTCAGCCATGCAGCGCATATCCGTTTCGCCGGTCCAGAAATAGTCCGGTAGCGGACGATGCGCGTTCAGCGTATTGGTCTTTGCATAGGCCGGCATCTTCAGCCAGTAGATGCCCCGGACATATTCCCGCCAGCCTATGATCTGCCGGATGAACCCCTCGACCGCGTTGATCGGCGCCCGGCCCTCGCGCCACTCCGCTTCTGCGCGGCGGCAGATGTCCATCGGGTCAAGCAGGCCGCAATTGATGTAGACCGACAGAAGTGAATGCCACATCCACGGCTCTCCCTTCGCCATGGCGTCCTGCCAGTCGCCAAAGCCGGGCAGTATCTTGTGGATGAAATGATCCCGCGCCGCCTCTGCGCCCAGCCGCGTTGTGGCGAACCCCCAAGGTTCCAGATCGCCGAAATGATCGGGGAACCGTGCACGAACGAGTTCGATCACCTCCTGCGTCAGAGCGTCCGCCTCCGGGAGGAAACGCGGCGGCGCCACCATCGATTTCGGCAGGCGCTTGCGGTTATCACGGTCGAAGTTCCACTGCCCGCCGGCCGGCTCCTCTCCATCCATCAGCAGGCCGGTCTTGCGGCGCACATCGCGATAGAAGAACTCCATCCGGAACTGCTTGCGCCCCTTGGCCCAGGCCTGAAAATCCGCGAGCGGAACAATGAAGCGCGTGTCCTCGCGCAGGTCGACCGGGACCGGCAGCAGGTCGCGCCACGTTTCCATGTCCTGCAAAAGCCGCCACTCGCCCGGCTTGGTGACGACAACTTGGGCAAGTTCCGGATTCTCCTCGAGGGCCCTCGCGGCCTCGCCCCGCAGCGATCCCTGATTTGCAGGATCATCGAGGCGCACATAGCGCACCGCGTTCCCCGCGGCACGAAGTTCCTCCGCGAAGTGCCGCATGGCAGCAAACAGGAAGGCAATCTTCTTCTTGTGATGGCGCACGTAAGTCGCCTCTTCGGACACTTCGGCGATAAGGATCAGATCGCCTGCCACCGCATCATTGAGAGACGAGACGTCCGGCGAAAGCTGATCGCCGAGGACCAGCCTCAGAACACCCATCCCCGCCCCCGGAATATTCTAGTAGAGATCTGCGAGGACGTATTCGATCTGCTGGCCGCGCGCCTCGAACGCAAGCTTTACCCAGCGGCCGTCGTCATCATACCAGAGATCCACATCGACCGCAGAATCCATCAGGAAACGGTTGGCCTGGATGGTCTTGTTACCTACCTTGACCGTCTCGCGGCCCTTGTTCACGACTTTCACACTGAGGATTTCTCCGTCCTCGGTCGAAAGAAGCTTGCCGGTTTGTGTCTGTGCGTAGTTCCAGTGGCTCGCCGGCACGATCCCCGCCGGTGCGGCGCCTTTGAAATCGCTACCGCTCACGTTCAGCGTATCTCCCTTGCGGGTGGCGGTCACAGAACGCTTCTTGCCGTCGTCGTAGACGGATCCGGAAACTTGCTGGAGCTGCCCGTTCAGCCAGGTTTCGGTTGCGTCCAGCTTGTAGCGAAACAAGGTGACCGGCCCGAGGCCCGCTTTCAGGGATACTTGCGTCGTTACGACGAGTGAGCCGTCCGCAGACTCGCTGAACCGGACTGCATGGCTGCCAAACGGCTTGCCTTCGCGCAACACGGTGAAGCTGATCACATCGCCTGCCTGCGGCTGCCAGCTCTTGGGCGAGAGTTCGGCCGAGGCCGGAATCGCGGCAGAGGCCAGAAACAAGAGTGAAAGAAATGCGCGCCGTGCGGTCATTGCAGTCTCCAGGCAAAACGGGGTGGCTCAGCCACGTAACAGATGCAGGTTTCCTCACCTGCGGCGACCGGCTTGTGGTGCATGCCGGGTTCGCCCAGCATCAGGTCGCCTTTCCGGTAGTCTCCAAACTCGTCACGCAACTCGCCCTGTATGACCACTGTGGCCTCGAGTCCGGTGTGGCCATGCCTGGGAACGCCTTGCCCGGGCGAAAGTTTCATCAGTCTGCCACCCGGAACGCCGACCGGATGGTAAGGAATGCCTGAGATGCCGCGTTTCCAGGGCAGCTGCTGCATTGCAGCGTCCAGAAGGTCGCACGCGCCTGCGGGCGTTCGCTGCCGTTTCCGGTAGTGCCGATGTGGCTCGGGCTGGCCGGCAACCTCTTTCGCCTTCTCCGATTCCAGCAAAGCGCCGCCAATGATCGACCAGGCGAAGGCGGCCCGCGCGGCAGCGGGGCACAGCATCATGTGCAGGTCCCCCGCAAGCGCCAGCGATTCCGGGTAATTACCCGCCGCATGATCCATCATGAATGCCGCGTAAGTATCATCCCGGGTAAACAGCATGCTGTGTAAGTCCCAATCGTGCTTTCTGCGTTGTTTACGTATAGCGGTCCCGGTTGGATCAAAAACCCGGCAACCCGTTGCCGCACGCCGCGCAGCCCCTTAAGGCTGGCACAAGACCAGAAAGCGCGAGGAAAAGTCTGTCCATGACCGTTCACCGATCCATCGTTGACCTGATCGGCAATACGCCGCTCTTGCGCCTGAAACGCGCATCCGATGAGACCGGCTGCGAAATCCTCGGGAAATGCGAGTTCCTGAACCCCGGCCAGTCGGTGAAGGATCGTCCCGCGCTTGGCATCGTCCGCGAAGCCGAGGCAGCCGGCCTGCTGAGGCCTGGCGGAACCATTGTTGAAGGCACCGCCGGCAATACAGGCATCGGCCTCGCGCTCGTCGGCAAGGCGCTCGGCTACCGCGTCGTGATCGTCATGCCGCGCACGCAGAGCCAGGAAAAGAAGGACGCGATCCGTCTGCTTGGCGCCGAACTGATCGAAGTGGACGCTGTTGCCTATGCCAATCCGAACAACTACGTGCGCTATTCGGGCCGCCTCGCTGAAGAACTGGCGGCGAACGAGCCCAATGGCGCGATCTGGGCAAACCAGTTTGACAACCAGGCCAACCGGCGCGCCCACTCTGCAACCACGGCGCAGGAAATCTGGCAGCAGACCGGCGGCAGACTGGATGGGTTCATCTGCGCCGTCGGCTCCGGCGGCACGCTGGGCGGGGTCTCCCTGGCGCTCAAGGAAAAGAACCGGAAGGTCCAGATCGGCATCGCGGATCCCGGCGGCGCGGCGCTGTTTTCCTTTTACACGACCGGCGAACTTAAGGCCGAGGGCACCTCCATCACCGAGGGCATTGGCCAGGGCCGCATCACGGCGAACCTCGAAGGTATCGAAGTCGACAAGGCCTATCGCATCAACGATGACGAAGCGCTGAACGTCCTGTTCAAGCTCGTCGAGGAAGAAGGCCTCTGCCTCGGCGGCTCGGCGGGCGTCAACGTCGCCGGCGCGATCCGGCTCGCGAGGGACCTCGGCCCCGGCCATACGATCGTGACGATTCTTTGCGACTACGGTAACAGGTACCAGTCCAAGCTCTACAATCCTGAGTTCCTGCGCGGAAAAGGATTGCCCGTACCGGGCTGGATGGAGAAATAGAGACATGGAGACAGGTGACCCCCTCGTCAGCGCCGAATGGCTGCTCAAGAATATCGAAGCCCCCGATGTGCGCCTCGTGGACGCAACCTGGTTTGCGCCCTTCACCAATCCGCCGCAGACCGGGCGGCAAGCCTGGATGCGGGGCCATATCCCCAAGGCCGTGCACTTCGATATCGACGATATTGCCGACATGTCCTCCAGCCTGCCGCACATGCTGCCGGACGCCGTGAGGTTTTCCTCGCGCGTGCGCCGGCTTGGCCTCGGCGACGGCAACCGCATCATCATTTATGACCAGAACAACTTCTTTGCTTCTGCCCGCGCCTGGTGGATGTTCCGCGTCATGGGGCACAAGGATGTGCAGGTGCTGGACGGCGGACTGAGTGACTGGGTTGCGGAAGGCGGCGCGCTGGACGACATGCCGCCGATCACCGGCGAACGCCACTTCACGCCGCGGGTGCGCAGCGATCTCGTGATGGATGCCAAGGCTCTCGAAAACCTTGCCCGTTCAACCCGCTCCGTCATCATTGATGCCCGGCCGGATGGCCGCTTCCACGGGCGCGATCCGGAACCCCGCGCCGGCCTTCCCTCTGGCCACATCCCCGGCAGCATCAACCTGCCGGGCAGCCAGCTGATCACAGGCGATGGCCGCATGAAGCCCGTTGCAGAACTTCTGAAACTGTTCAGGGATCCGATGGCGCCCACCGTCACCACGTGCGGCTCCGGCGTCACCGCAGCGATCACGGCGCTCGCCCTCGCCCGCCTCGGCAACTGGGATGTTGCGGTCTATGATGGGTCATGGGCGGACTGGGCCTCGGATCCCGCACGCCCGATCGCGAAAACGCCCGGATGAAGAAAGACAAGGCCGCCCCGGAGACGCGCCTGATCCATACGCGCGCCGAACGGCTTGGCCGCGTCACCGTAAACCCGCCCGTAGAGCGCGCCTCCACGCTTCTCTTCCGCGACGAAGCCGGGCTCTACGGCGCCAAGCCCACCTATGGCAGGATGGGCCTGACGGTGCACCGCGAGCTGGAAGCGGCGATGTGCGAGCTTGAAGGCGCAAGGTACACGCGCCTCGCGGGCAACGGCCTGCAGGCCTGCGCCATCGCCATCGCCAGCGTGTTGACATCCGGCGATCACCTGCTGTTCACCGACAGCGCCTACGGCCCCACCGCGCGCTTCTGCGAGCGCCGCCTGAAAGCCATGGGAGTTGAAGCAGAACGTTTTGATCCGCGCAGCGGCGGCGAGATCGCCGCCCTGTTTCGTCCGAATACCAAAGCAGTCTTCCTCGAAGCGCCCGGCTCGCTGACCTTCGAAATCACCGATACACCCGCCATCGTTGCCGCCGCCTCGAAACGGGGCATCCGGACGATCCTGGACAACACTTGGGGCGCCGGCCTCCTGCACCAGCCTTTGGCGCTCGGCGTGGACATCTGCGTTCAGGCGCTGACTAAATATGCCGTGGGCCATGCCGATGCGTTCGGCGGCGCCGTGATGACGCGCGACAATGGACTTGCTGCCCGGATCGCAGCGGCGTCAGAAGACTGGGGGATCTCGCTCGGTCCGGATGACGCCTATCTGGCATTGCGCGGGCTGCGCAGCCTGCATACGCGCCTCAAGGCGCATGAAGCTTCCGGCCTCGAAATGGCCAGCTGGCTTGCCGGCCGTCCGGAAGTTGCCACGGTGCTTCACCCCGCCCTGCCCTGCAGCCCGGACCACGCCCTCTGGCAGCGGGACTTTAGCGGCTCGAACGGACTGTTCGGAATCATCCTCTGCCCCCCGCCCGCATGCGGCATGGAGCGCTTCTTCAATGCGCTGTCCCTCTTCTCGCTCGGCTTTTCCTGGGGCGGTTTCGAAAGCCTGATCATTCCCTGCGACCAGCAACTCGACCGCATGAAAGGAAGCTGGACCGAAACGCGCGCTGGCCCGCTTCTGCGTCTTCATATCGGCCTGGAGGCGACCCGCGACCTGAAACGCGACCTCGAAGCCGCGTTCACGGCTCTGTCCGGCAACTGAGACGCCTGCGCCTCAGGGCGCCGGGCGATCGAAGTTGAGGAACACGAACAGGTCTTCCACATCAGCGCCAATGTGCGTCAGCGGCTCGGAAGGCGGCACCAGATTCTCGGCCCGCTCCCGCGTGGCGACACATCTGCGGGTCAGGCTGGCCATGTGGACGAAGTCGTCGGCGACCGGCAAGGACTGCAGCACGCAGGCATCGAAATAGGGATATTCGGAATCGGGGCTGCATCCGAAGGACGACCGGTCGGGACGCGCCGCCGTCATGATCATCCGGTTGGGGGCGGCAAGCTCGGAGATAAAGACGCCCGAATAGCAGGCCGAGACGACCACGACGGTCGGCCGCTCAGCGCACCATTGATCGATCAGGGCGTCCATCCGGACCGGGCTGAGCAAGCCTTCGCTGCCAAGGACAATTCCCTCCGGAGACCCATGGGAAATAAAGTAGAGCAGGCAGCCCGCCTGAGCCGATTTTGCCCGCGCCTCGATGGCGGCGAAGGCGAGGTCCGACACCAGCGATGTACCGCCGAGCCATCGAGGCCGCAGCGACAGGTCTGCAATGTTCACGGGGTCGAACCCTGCTGACCCGAACGCCTTTTTCAGGTCCCGGCGGGAATTCTCGAACGCCTCGATGGGGGTGCCGTCGCCCGCACGCCAGTCGGCGGCGAGGATGCCGACCGCCCATTCCTCGAGCGGTACGTCCGCTGCCTCAAGCTGCGCCCGGGCCGCGCCGGGGACCCAGGCAGCGAAAAGAAGCGCCAGTGCCAACAGGGCCCGCCACTGCATCCCGCTCTCCTATGGCAACGTTACAGATTTGTATATGATCAGGGTGGCAACGCGAGCGCAAGCCGGGTGCGACAGGCGCCAAAGCACCGCCTATTGCGGAAATGTGTCCAGGGACGGCTCCCGCCGCCAGCAATCACAACCTCCATCATACTGGTAGGCTTCGCCGTAATCGTTGATCCGCGTCGGCGTGGAATAATACCAGCCGTGGACGAACTCGTAGACCGGGTCGCCGTACCGGTCGGCAAAGCCGTCGCCGGTATCATCACATACCGGGTCGCGCTGGGCGTTCAGGCCGCACGCGTAGGGCTCCACCTGCGTCAGGGTGACAGCCATGTCGTCCGCGGCCAGTTCCAGCCCTGACGCGACCGCCTCCCAGTCCGATGTCGTACAGCCGGCAAGTGCAGCCACGCCTGCCGCAGCCAGCCAGAGGCGCAGCACGTCGCCAATCCTTGTCTTCATGTCAGCCCCCAGGCGCGATTTCCTCAAGCTTCAATACTGCCAAGGCCGCGCGTGAACGCAAGCTGAACCGCGCCTCAGGCCGGCTCGTCGCTCACTTTCACCACCAGCTTGCCAAGATTCTTACCCTCGAACAGGCGCGACAGGCTGGCGGGCGCTTTTTCGAATCCGTCGACAATGTCGGTCTCGAATTTCAGCTTCCCTTCCATCAGCCACATCGCCATCTGCTGGATGCCTTCCGGGAAACGCGGGAAATAGTCGATGACGATGAAGCCCTTGACCAGTGTACGGCGCATCAGCAGGTTTGCGAAGTTGAAGGGGCCCGGCACAGGGTCCGTTGCATTGTAGGTTGAGATCAAACCGCACAGCGGCATGCGCGAGAAATCGTTGAGGCGCGCCATCACCTCGTCCATGATCCGTCCACCGACATTCTCGAAATTGATGTCGATGCCTCTGGGGCAATGCCTGTCGAGCGCCGCGCCCACGTCTTCGGACTTGTAATCAACGGCGGCGTCAAAGCCCGCCACGTCCGTCAACCAGCGGCACTTGTCCTTGCCGCCCGCAATGCCGACCACGCGGCAGCCCTGGATCTTCGCGATCTGCCCCACCATCGAGCCGACCGCGCCGGCCGCCGCCGAGACGACCACCGTTTCACCCGCCTTGGGCTTGGCAATATCCATCAGGCCGAAATACGCCGTCATGCCGGTCGCGCCCAGCGGGCCCATATAGGCCGTCAGCGGAACGCCCGGCAGCCTCGGCAGCTTTGCCAGCGCCGCGCCCGGCAAGGTGTTATAGACAGACCAGCCGGCAAGACCGGTATTGACCAGGTCGCCCGGTGCCAGCCCCTCGAAGCGGCTCTCGGTCACCACGCTCAGCCCGCCGCCGCGCATCGCATCGCCGATCTGTACCGGCGGCAGATAGGCATCCATGTCGCTCATCCAGATCCGGTTCGTCGGATCAAGCGAGAGGTAGATCGTCCTGGCGCGCACCTGCCCGTCCCCGAGCGGCGACAAGGCACTCTCGACCAGTTCAAGATCGCCCTCGCGCAGGTCGCCCAATGGCCGCTTGCGCAGCACCCAGGTCAGATTCTTTTCATTGATCATGCCGTCCTCCCGATTTCGTTGGGCCGGACGCTAGACGGAATTGCTCTCAGCGCAAGATGCCGCGTTTTGCCTGGTGGAGGGCGTAGTTGAGGATCAGCAGCGAGACGACAATAACACACACCGCGAACACGCGCTCGGACTCATAATCGATGCCGGGCCGCGAATAGGCCAGGGCCATCGTGAAGATGGTCGCGATGGTCGATAGCGCCAGCACGCGCAAGGCCAGCAGCTGGCGTTTCGCCAGCAGCACCGAGCCGATCATCGCCGAGAAGACCGAAAGGGCCCAGATGCCGAATACCAGCGGCGGCAGGCTGGCCCAGTGCGCGCGGGCGCCTTCCGGCAGGCTGTCGATATAGGGCGGAAAGCGGGTCAGGGTCGCGAGAAAATCGAACACGCCGAGCGCATTCCAGAACACGGCTGCGGCGCCGATCAGGAAAAGATGCCAGGGCGCCTTGAGTGCGGGCTTCTGCACCGCCGGGACAAGGTCCACGGCTTCGGGGAAAGCGATGTCTCGTTGCATGCCACATTTCTACCATACTTGTGAACAGCGCAAAGGGTATTCCGGCTCACATTAAGGCGCTTTAATCCTGCGCCCTGGCGCGCGGTCAGGGTGACGCGCCTGCATGCAGCCGCTAGACCCTCCCTAGCACAGAGGAATCGCCCATGGCCACGGCCGCCGTCACCGAAACAAGCCATCTCTATCTTATCGATGCAAGCGCCTACATCTTCCGGGCTTTCCATGCCCTGCCCCCGCTGACGCGCCAGTCGGACGGCCTGCCGATCGGCGCCGTCTCCGGCTTCTGCAACATGTTGTTCAAACTGCTCGAGGACCTCAAAGGCCCGGAACGGCCAACCCATTTCGCGTGCATCTTTGATGCCTCGTCGAAGACTTTCCGCAATGATCTTTATCCGCTCTACAAGGCGCAGCGCCCGGAGCCGCCCGAGGAACTGCGCCCGCAATTCCCGCTGGTGCGCCGCGCGTCGGAGGCCTTCGCGGCGCATGCCATCGAGCTGGAAGGCTTCGAGGCGGACGATCTGATCGCCACCTATGCCCGGCAAGCCGAGGCAAAAGGCGCGCGCGTCACCATCGTTTCCTCGGACAAGGACCTGATGCAGCTGGTATCCGACAAGGTGCTGATGCTCGACACTATGAAGAACAGGCTGATGGGACGCGGCGCCGTGTTCGAGAAGTTCGGTGTCGGCCCGGAACATGTCGTGGACGTGCAGTCCCTCGCGGGCGATAGCGTGGACAACGTGCCCGGCGCCCCCGGCATCGGGGTGAAAACGGCGGCCCAGCTGATCACCGAGTTCGGCAGCGTCGAAGCGCTGCTGGAGCGTGCCGGCGAGATCAGGCAACCGAAACGGCGCGAAACCCTGATCGAGTTTGCAGATCAGGTGCGTATCTCGAAACAGCTAGTCACCCTCAAGGATGACGTGCCGCTGGCGGTAACGCTTGAAGACCTTGCCGTGCAGGACCCAGATCCGAAAATCCTGATCGCGTTCCTGGAAGAAATGGAATTCCGCACCATCACCCGCCGCGTGCGCGAGCAGATGGAGAAAGACGGCGCGATCGGAGAGGCCGCGCCGGAAGCCGCCGCGATTGACCGCGCGGGATACATCTGCATCCGCGATCTGGCGGCACTCGAATGCTGGACCGCGCGCGCGATCACACAGGGCTGGGTGGCGGTGGATACCGAAACCGACGCGCTGGATTCCGTAGGCGGAGGACTGGTCGGCGTCTCGCTGGCGCTCTCGCCGGGGGAGGCCTGCTACATCCCGCTCGCACATGTTGACCCGGACGTTGCCGCCGGCGGCGGCGATATGTTTGGCGCCGATCCGCCGCGCCAGATCAGGATGGCGGAAGCGCTCAAGGTGCTGAGGCCGATGCTGGAGGACGCCGCTGTCCTCAAGATCGGCCAGAACATCAAGTATGATCTGAGCGTGCTTGCCCGGCATGGCATCCGGGTCGCGCCGATTGACGACACGATGCTGATCTCGTTTGCGCTGAATGCCGGCATACACAACCACGGCATGGATGAGCTGTCCGAACGCTATCTCGGTCACAGGCCGATCTCGTTCAAGGAGGTCGCAGGAAGCGGCAAGACGCAGAAGACGTTTGCGCAGGTTGCACTCGAGAAGGCGACCGAGTACGCAGCCGAAGATGCGGATGTGACCCTGCGCCTGTGGCAGGTCCTGAAACCTCGCCTGCGCACCGAAGAAGTGACCACCGTTTACGAGACACTGGAACGGCCGCTGGTTCCCGTACTTGCGGCAATGGAACAGGCCGGCATCAAGGTGGACCGGCAGATGCTGTCGCGCCTCTCGGCAGACTTCTCGCAGCGCATGGCGGACCTTGAGGCGCAGGCGCACGAACAGGCGGGGCGCGCGTTCAATATCGGCTCCCCCAAGCAACTGGGCGAAATCCTGTTTGACGAGATGAACATTCCGGGCGGCAAGAAGACCAAGACCGGCGCATGGCAGACTGACGCGGACGTTCTGGAGGAACTCGCCGAGGCGGGCCACGCCCTGCCCCGCACGATCGTTGACTGGCGGATGCTGTCCAAGCTGCGCTCGACCTATACGCAGGCCCTGCAGGCCGCGATCAAGCCGGAGACCGGCAGGGTACACACAAGCTACATGATGGCGGGGGCGCAGACGGGCCGCCTCTCCTCGACCGACCCGAACCTCCAGAACATCCCGGTGCGGACGGAAGAGGGTCGCAAGATCCGCGAAGCCTTCATCGCCGAGGAGGGCAATGTGCTCGTCTCGGCGGACTATTCGCAGATTGAGCTGCGCATCCTTGCGCACATGGCCGACATTCCGGCGCTGAAACAGGCGTTCAAGGACGGGCTGGACATCCACGCGTTGACCGCCAGCGAGATGTTCGGCGTACCGGTGGAGGGCATGGACCCCATGGTGCGCCGCCAGGCCAAGGCGATCAATTTCGGCATCATCTACGGTATTTCCGGCTTCGGCCTCGCGCGCCAGCTCGGCATTCCGCAGGGCGAGGCGAGCGAGTATATCAAGCAGTATTTCAAGCGCTTCCCCGGCATTCGTCAGTATATGGACGAAACCAAGGACTTCGCCCGCGAGACCGGTTTCGTGCGCACGGCGTTCGGCCGCAAGATCAACCTGCCGGACATGAAGGCCAAGGGCCCTGCCCGCGCCTTCGCGGAGCGCCAGGCGATCAACGCCCCCCTGCAGGGCACCGCCGCCGACATCATCAAGCGCGCCATGATCCGCATGCCGGACGCCCTCGCCAACGCCGGCCTGAAGGCACGGATGTTGCTTCAGGTACATGACGAACTCGTGTTTGAATGTCCCGAAAAGGAAGCCGAAAAGTTGATCAGGGTCGCGCAGGAAACCATGTCGAACGCCGATGGCCCGGCCATCAAGCTGTCGGTGCCGCTCGTCGTCGGGGCGAAAGCCGCGAAGACCTGGGCAGCGGCGCACTGAGCATGTCTGAGACATCCCCTCCCCTGAACGTCGAAGCTGCGCCGCAGGGCAGCTTCATTGATGCCATCGTCGAGATCGCGAGCGCAGGCAGCGATGCGCCGCAGACGCTCGGGCATGTGGTCGATGCGCTGGATGACCGCGCGTTCGGTCTGCTGATCCTGATCCTCGCCATCCCGTGCCTGGTGCCGGGCCTGCCGGGCGCCCAGCTGATTGCCATTCCGATTTTCCTGCTCGGCCTGCAGATCGTCGCCGGCCGCAACGAACCCTGGCTGCCGGGCGCAGCGATGCGGGCCAAGCTGAAGCCGGAATGGCTGACGGCGATTGCGGACTTTGCCGCCAAACGCCTGCGCTGGACGGAGCGGCTGTCGCGGCCGCGCTGGCGGTTCATCGCGCATGGGGCGGGAGAGAAGATCCTCGGCCTGATCATTGCGCTGGCGGCGGTCACCATCATGCTACCGATCACCAACACGATCCCGTCGCTGGCGATCACGGTTGCCGCAGTTGGCCTGCTGCAACGCGACGGGGTATTCATGCTGGGCGGGGCGACGCTTGCACTCGGCTGGATCACGGCGCTGGGCATCCTCATCTTCGGCCTGCTCACCGGCGCCGGTTTTGCGGCGACTTTGGTGGCGGAGCATGCCCCCTGGCTGGCGGAGTGGTTCAGGTAGGGCCGCCGCCTCCGCAGGCGGCGTCTTCCGCCTGTCTCGATTGTCATCTATCCTCGCTTGTGGCTCGGGGGAGCGCATCGGGGTGGGCCGGGTTGCATGAAACGCATCATCATCTGCATGGACGGCACCTGGCAGACGCTGAACCAGGCCAGGCATACCAACATCGCGATCATCGCCCGCTCGGTGGCGCACAAGGAAACGCTGCCGGACGGCACGCACATCCATCAGAACGTGATCTACAGCCAGGGCGTCGGCTCGACCGTCGGCGCGCTGGAAGAGGTGGGCTTCTTCGGCAACCTGATCTACCGGACGACACGCCTGTTCGGCGGCGCTTTCGGCGAAGGCCTCGAGGACATCATCGTCGAAACCTATCTGCGGCTCGCCTTCGTCTATGAGGAAGGCGACGAAATCTACATCTTCGGGTTCAGCCGGGGCGCCTTTGCGGTGCGCCGCCTTGCGGGATTCATCAGCGTGGCGGGCATCGTCAGCCGGCGCCATGCGGAGCGGGCCCGCGAGGGCTTCCGCCTCTACTACCGCGCCCCGCGCGACGAGGCGCCGCAGGCCGAGAAGGACCTGCACGCCGATCAGGCGCGCGCCTTCCGCATCCGTTTTGGTAAGGGCACCCGCGACGAGACCGGAGCGCGGCGCGCCATCGACCGGGCCCCACCCATCACCTATGTCGGTGTGTTCGACACGGTGGCCCAGAGGGGCGCGGGCGAGGTGCTGAAGTCTTACTTCTCGACGAAGAACAAGGACCGCTACCGCCTCAAGAACCGTCGCCTCGCCAGCAATGTGCGCGCCGCCCGGCATGCGGTGGCGATCGACGAATGCCGGGCCGGGTTTCCTGCAACACTGTGGGACGGCCTGGAGGAGGAGAATACGCGTGTGGGTCGCAGCGTGTACCTGCAGCGCTGGTTCGTCGGCTTTCATGGCGATATCGGCGGCGGCGGGCGCGAGGAACTTTCCGCCTGGGCGCTGAAATGGATCACCGCCGGCGCCGCGGCTGAGGGTCTGCGCTTTTATGGAACGGAAGGGGGCGATACCTCCCCGCTCGTCGAAGCGATCGGCAAGGCGGCGTATGATGCGCGCCCCGACCGGCCGTCTTTTGCGCGCTCGCTCAACATCATGAACTGGCCGATCCGGCCGAGGCAGGTCTGGCCGAAGACGCGCGGCAAGGATCGAAAGAACCCCAGCGTCAGCGATCTCGAACTGCTTTTCGATGGAGCGGTGCTGGAGCGGGCATCGAAGCGGGAGCTGAAATACCGGCCGGGGGCGCTGCGTCCTTTCCGGAAAGCGTTCGCCGAGCGCGCGGGCGCGAGCAAACCGCAGATCACTCCGGAGCTGCCGCCAGCCGACCGATCGCCGCCGGCATGACGTGCGGCCGGGCGCCGCTGGGGCCGGCCGTTCGAGGCTTGATGTTGGGAAGTTCCCAGAGTTGAAATCATGCACGGAGTATAACTCCGTGGGCGGAGGTGTAGGGGAAGGATTGGGGAAGTATTCTGCACGCGCCTGATGAGACTGGATTTTATGCTTCCGGAGGGGTAATTTTTGTAGGCATAAGGGCCTGCCCTACCCGCGTTCAACTTGTATCACCTTGATGCGTCCGGTGCATTCCGGATGGCGATTTCCTCTCACTCATTCTCACTTATTCTCGCGCCGTGACGCTTTGGAATCAACCACTATCACCTCAGGCGAAGGCCGGGATGACGGCACACTGCTTTCAGAAATACCGGGCGGCGGGCCGATCGTTTAGGCATGGGCGTTGTCCTCTCGGGTCGGTCTCCGGCAGATTCAAGGTGGTTCGGAGTGAGACGGACGCCGCCCGGCGGGGCACGCCCTTCACACTTGCGGCGTTTTCCGCCGCAATAAATCTCGAGAGTGCCGCAATCCGGGCAACGGGCCGCCGCACTCCATTGATTTTGTTGAATCTCCACCAATGGAGGGCTTTTGAAATGGACCGAGCTGTGATTGAACCTTCTGCCAAGCGGACCGAAGCCTCATCAGGCTTGCGGCTGGCCGAGAAGGACAAGGCAATGACGACACTCGCACTGGTGGACGATGACGAAAACATCGTAGCCTCGCTCAAGATGTTCTTCGAGGCTGAAGGCTACCAGGTGCGCACCTATCATGACGGCGAGTCCGCGCTGCCCGCGCTGACCGAGAGCCCGCCGGACATCGCCATCCTCGACGTGAAGATGCCGAAGATGGACGGCATGGAGCTGCTGCGGCGCCTGCGCCAGACCTCCGAGCTGCCGGTGATCTTCCTGACCTCGAAGGATGAAGAGATCGACGAGGTGATCGGCTTCAATATCGGCGCCGACGATTTCGTGCGCAAACCCTGCTCCAATCGCCTGCTGGCCGAGCGCGTGAAAGCTGTCCTGCGCCGGGCCCGCGGCGGTGTGGCGGGCCCCGAGGAAGGCGACTCCAAGCCGATCGTGCGCGGCAAGCTGGTGCTGGACCCCAACCGCCATGCCTGCACCTGGGACGGCAAGACGGTGCGCCTGACGGTGACCGAGTTCCTGATCCTGCAGGCGCTGGCCTCGCGCCCCGGCTATGTGAAGAGCCGCGACCAGCTGATGGACGCCGCCTATGACGACCAGATCTATGTCGACGACCGCACCATCGACAGCCACATCAAGCGGCTGCGGAAGAAATTCCGCGAAGTGACCGACGAGTTCGATGCGATCGAAACACTCTATGGCGTCGGCTATCGCTACACGGAGTAAGCCTCCGGCGGAGATCTACATCGGCGGGGCGGGAGACGAAAGTTCCCGCCTCGTTTTCTCGTATGCGGAAGCCCGCCGTGATGCGCTGGGGACAAGGCGGGAGGTGCATTATCTCCCGCACTGGAAAATTTCCGCGGCCCGGGAGCTTGCCTGCAAACTGGCCGGCGCCGGCCACCCGCTCGCGCTGATCGGGCATAGCTGGGGCGCCGATACGGTGCTGCGCGCAGCGGGCGCTTCGGGCGCGCGCGTCTTCATCATCGGTGCAGACCCGGTGGCCAAGCCGGTGAGCCGGATGACGGCCCGCGACGGCCGGCCGGCGTGCGCCACGCTGGTGCTGCATGTGGACGCCGAGCCGGCGACCTATGACCGTTCAGACTACGTCAAGGCCGCAGGGTTTCTGACCGGCGGCGGCGTGCCGCGCGCCTTCCGGCATGCCGATACACGTATCGGGACCGGGCTCAATCACTGGAATTTCCCCGGCATGATGCAGGCCAGGGGGCGTGACGGGCAATCGGCCGAAGACTGGCTGGCGGAGTTTCCGGACCGCCTCAGCCGAACAGCTGGCTGAAGCGCAGGCTCCAGTTCGGCAGGGCGAGCGCCAGGAACAGGAACGCCCCGCCTGCGGCAACGCAGAGCGGGGAATAGAAACGGCGGTTGAGTGAAAGGTAGGGCTGTTCCGGGGCGGCGCGCTCGAAGGCCGGCAGGACGCCCGCGATCCCGCGCCCGATAAAGACCAGCCCGAGCAACAGGCCCACCGGCGCAAGGAAGGGCTTTGATTCCGGAACGGCCTCGCTGAAGCCACCGAGCAGGAACGCGGCAAGCGCCGCCGCGAGCAACAGGACGCCAAGATAAACAAACGCAGCACGCGAGGGCAAACGGGTGATGCCGCGCCGGCCAATCAGGGACCGGGCGAGCGCCTGTTCATTCGCAAACGGGAAAGTCGCTCCAGCGGCCCAGAACAGGTAAAGCAGACCGCATGCCGCAAGGACGATGGCGAGACAATTGCCGACCAGTTCAGCCACTTCGGTTCACTCCAGCCATTCCGGCCTTCGTCACAATACATGCAGGCCAAGCTTGCCGCCAGAGCCGTGATTGAATAGCCAAGGGCCTGATCATTACATACCTACAAGACAAGATGGAGTTGCCCGATGTCTGACCTCGAAAACACGCTGTTGCTGGAGACCTCCAAGGGAGCCGTGAAAATCACGCTGCGCCCGGACCTGGCGCCGGGTCATGTGACCCGGATCAAGGAACTCGCCCGTGAGGGGTTTTATGATGGCATAATCTTCCACCGCGTGATTTCAGGCTTCATGGCGCAGACCGGCTGTCCGAAAGGCACCGGCACCGGCAACTCCGGGAAGCCGGACCTCAAGGCCGAGTTCAACAAGGAGCCCCACGTGCGCGGTACCTGCTCGATGGCGCGGACCTCGGCGCCCAACTCCGCCAACAGCCAGTTCTTCATCTGCTTCGGCGACGCGTCCTTGCTCAACGGGCAATACACCGTGTGGGGCCAGGTGACCGAAGGCATGGACGCCATTGACGCTCTGGCCAAGGGCGAGCCGCCGCGCAGCCCCGACCGCATCATCTCGATGCGCGTCGCAGCCGACGCCTGAAGAAGGCGGGGCCGGCAGGAGCGGACAAGCCCATGGCGGAACCAAACGCCCCTCGCCGCCGGCCCGCGCTCCGGCGCAACACGACGATCCTCGGCTCGCGCATTGCGCGGTTGATCTTTGCCTCGAACCTCGCGGGGCTTGCGATCCTGATCATCGGCGCGATGGTGCTAAACGAGATGCGCGCGGGCTTCGTCGCCTCCAAGCAGCAGGACCTTGAAGCGCAGGCGCAGATTTTCTCGAGCCTGCTTTCGGATGATGCAACGACGCCGGAGCCGGGCCTGAACGCCGATGCGGCGCGCCAGACGCTGCAGCGGCTGAACCTGCCGGAACGTGTGCGCGCGCGCATCTTCACCCCGGAAGGCGAACTGATCGGCGACAGCTATTACCTCTCCGAACGGGTGGACGTGACCGCCCTGCCCCCGCTCAGCGAGCCAGGATTGCTGGCCCGAACGGGACGCGACCTGTCCGAATGGGCCGGCAGCGCGTTCGATTTCTTCTCGCCGCGCCGCTCATCAGAAGCGCTCCGCACACAGAGCCTCGAGGAGGAGCTGGAGATTGCGGCGCTGGGCGGACAGTCTGCGAGCCAGCGGTTTTCGGACCGGGGCAACCGGGTAATCTCGGTCTCGATGCCGGTGCAGCGGGTTTACGCAGTGGTCGGCGTGCTGGTACTGGAAGCGAGCGATATTGACGAGATCATCCGCGCCGAAAGGGTGGCGCTGGTGCCGTTCATCGGCGTGGCGGTGCTGATGGCGTTCATCACGTCGGTTATGCTGACGCTGGGGATCGCCCGGCCGCTGCGGCGGCTGGCGCTGGCGGCGGACCGGATCCGCTCGGGCGCGTCCGACAAGATCGACGTGCCGCTGCTGACCCAGCGCACCGACGAGATCGGCGACCTTGCGACGTCGATCCAGAGCATGACCGAGGCGCTGCTGGAGCGGATCGAGGCGAACGAGCAGTTTGCGGCGGATGTGGCGCATGAGCTGAAGAACCCGCTGACATCGATCCGCTCGGCCGTGGAGACGCTGGAGCGCGTGAAGGACCCGGATGCGGCGACGAGGCTCAGGCAGGTGATCACCTCGGATGTCAAGCGGCTGGACCGTCTAATCACGGACATTTCCAATGCCTCGCGCCTGGAGGCGGAGATGACCCGCCTGCCCGCGGAGCAGATCGACATTGCCCGCTTCGTGCGGGACGTGGTGCGCACCTATGAAGGGATCGGCGACAGCGAGACGGCTCCGAATGTGTTGTTCACGGACGCGACGATGGGCGCGCGGCTTGTGGTGCGCGGGCGCGAGGGGCCGCTCGGCCAGGTTCTGCGCAACCTGATCGACAATGCGCGCTCCTTCTCGCCGGGCGGCTCAACCGTGGAGGTGCGCCTGGACCAGACGAATGACGGCCCGCGCACGATTGCGCGCCTGACTGTGGAAGATTCGGGCCCTGGCGTGCCGCCTGACAAGCTGGAGACGATCTTCAACCGTTTCTATACGGACAGACCGAAAGGCACCGCCTTCGGCAACAATTCAGGCCTTGGCCTCTCGATCGTGAAGCAGATCATCGCGACGCACCGCGGCAAGGTCTGGGCGGAAAACCGCACAGAGGACGGCGCGAAGTTCACGGTGGATCTGCCGGCGATTTAGCGGTTCTGGCGGTTCTCGATCAGGTCGGTGACGACTTCGGGATCGGCGAGGGTGGACGTGTCGCCCAGGCTGGCGAACTCGTTCTCGGCGATCTTGCGCAGGATGCGGCGCATGATCTTGCCGGAGCGGGTTTTCGGCAGGCCGTTGGCGAACTGGATCAGGTCCGGCGAGGCAACAGGGCCGATCTCGTGGCGTACATGCTGGACAAGATTCCTGCGCAGCGCGTCGTCCGCCTCGACGCCCTGCCGCAGCGTGACATAGGCGTAGATGCCCTGTCCCTTGATGTCGTGCGGATAGCCGACGACGGCGGCCTCGGCGACGGCGTCATGGCTGGCAAGCGCGCTTTCGACTTCCGCCGTGCCCATCCGGTGGCCGGAGACGTTGATGACATCATCGACGCGGCCAGTGATCCAGTAGAAGCCGTCCTCGTCGCGGCGGCAGCCATCGCCGGTGAAGTACTGGCCGGGATAGGCGGTGAAATAGGTGTCGATGAAGCGCTGGTGATCTCCGTACACGGTACGCATCTGGCCGGGCCAGCTGTCGGTGATCAGCAGGTTGCCATCGGCGGCGCCTTCAAGAAGCCTGCCTTCCCCGTCGACCAGAACCGGCTGGATGCCGAAGAACGGGTGCGAGCCGGCGCCGGGCTTCATGTCGGTGGTGTTCGGCAGCGGCGCGATCAGCGTGCCGCCGGTTTCGGTCTGCCACCAGGTATCGACGATGGGGCAGCGCGCGTCGCCCACGACATGGAAATACCATTCCCAGGCCTCGGGATTGATCGGTTCGCCGACCGTACCGAGCAGGCGGAGGGATCTGCGGTGTGCTTTCCTCACCGGGCCTTCGCCCTCGCGCATCAGGGCGCGGATGGCGGTCGGCGCAGTGTAGAAGATGGTGACCTTGTGATGGTCGCAGACTTTCCAGAAGCGGCTGGCGTCCGGGTAGGTCGGCACGCCTTCGAACATCAGGCTGGTGGCGCCGTTCGCCAATGGTCCGTACACAATATAGGTATGGCCGGTGACCCAGCCGACATCCGCCGAACACCAGAAGATGTCGTTTTCCTTCAGGTCGAAGACGTATTCATGCGTCATTGCGGCCCAGACCAGATAGCCGCCGGTGGTGTGCAGAACGCCCTTGGGTTTCCCCGTTGAGCCGGACGTGTAGAGGATGAACAGCGGGTCTTCGGCGTTCATCGGCTCGGGCGGGCAGTCGGCGGAAATGTCCTTGCCGATCTCGTGCAGCCAGTGATCGCGGCCTTCCATCATCGGCACGTCCGCGCCAGTGCGCTGGACGACGAGCATCTTCTTGACCATTCCGCCGGCGATCTTGCAGGCGCGGTCCACGTTGGCTTTCAGCGGCACGGTCTTGCCGCCGCGCAGGCCTTCATCGGCGGTGATCACCACTTCGGAGCCGCAATCGGTGATCCGGCCGGCGAGGGCGTCCGGCGAGAAGCCGCCGAACACGACCGAATGCACCGCGCCGATGCGCGCGCAGGCGAGCATCGCATAGGCCGCCTCAAGGATCATCGGCATGTAGATGGTGACGCGGTCGCCCTTCCTGACGCCGAGCTGTTTCAACACGTTGGCGAACTTGCAGACGGCGGTGTGCAGTTGCCGGTAGGTGACCCTGCAGGTCTCGCC
>Ga0163144_10005220_pt1 | contig 28925 bp, 22 predicted proteins | sample OliLak19BULKMAT1_FD_123175 | JGI IMG/M metagenome (GOLD analysis project Ga0163144, IMG submission 123175) | Freshwater microbial mat bacterial communities from Lake Vanda, McMurdo Dry Valleys, Antarctica - Oligotrophic Lake LV.19.BULKMAT1 | ecosystem: Environmental > Aquatic > Freshwater >...
CCATGCAGACGCTGAAATACGCCAAAGAGCTTATCTGAATAGGCCATATCGAAGCCGACTCCATTGTCGCGCACGGAAAACACGTATTCCCGCGCCGCCCCATCCTCGTGCGCCGCGATTGCGATCAACGACTGCGCTTTCTTGCCCGAGTATTTGACGGCGTTGCCGATCAGATTGCTCCAGACTTGCCGCAGCATCGCTGCATCCGCGGGCGTGGTGGGGAGCGGGCCGATCTCCCACACGATGGGACGCGTCGCGATGTCGTAGCGGCCATCCGCGATGACCTCCGCCACAAGGTGATTGTGGTCCACCGGTTCGAGCCGCAGCGGCGAGCGCCCGATCCGGGAGAAGGCCAACAAGTCGTCGATCAGCACGCCCATCTGCTTGGCCGAGCGGGAAATTGTCGCGAGGAAACGGCGCGATTCGTCGTCGAGCGCGCTGCTGGCGTGCTTGGTCAGAAGGTTGGCGAAACCATCGATGTGGCGCAGGGGTGCGCGCAGGTCGTGCGAGACCGAATAGCTGAACGACTCCAGCTCGCGATTGGCCGCCTCCAGTTGCCGGGCGTGCGCCGAGAGTTCGGCATTCAATCGTTGGATCCGCTCATCGGCCTCCTTGCGCTCGGTGATGTCGCGGGCCGACGCATAGATCCTTTGATCGGCGGCGGCGGCCCGGGCCCACCAGTGCATCCAGCGAAACGAGCCGTCTTTGCAGCGGAGGCGCGTATCCAGGTCGACCTGGGTCTCGCCGGCGACCAGCCGGCCGAGCGCGGCCGCCGTGCGGTCCCGATCGGCGGGATGGACGATCTCGATCTGGGATTTCGTCATCAGTTCCTCGCAGGTGAAACCAAGGGCTTGTTCCCACGCGGGGTTCACCCGTTTGAAGTTGCCGGCGAAATCCGCGATCGACAGGAGATCGCGCGACAACGTGAAGAAGCGGTCGCGCTCCTCCTCGGCCCGTTTGCGGAGGGTGACGTCGAAGACGGTGGCGCGGCTCGCGACATAGTGGCCCGCGGCGTCGTAGATCGCGGTGGCATTCAGCAGCACCGGCAGCGTCGTGCCATCCTTGCGGCACAACTCGTATTCGACGTTCAGCACCGTGCCGCTGGTTTTGAAGTGGGCAAAGCGTTCGGTGAACTGGAGGGCGCTGGCGGGCGTCATGATCTCCGCAAAGCTCATCCGGCCCACCAGCTCCTCGCGGGCATAGCCGAGCCACCCCAGCGCCGTTTCGTTGATCGCGAGAAAGATCCCGCGGGTGTCGAGCGAGTGGTAGCCGCAGGGCGCTCGGTGATAGAGGTCCTCGATCCGCGTGAGGCTCTCTTGGAGTGCGACCTCGGCCTCGCGCCGGCGAACGAGATCGCGCCGCACGCGCACGCCCGCCACGACGACCAAACCGACCGCCAGCACCGTCGCGGCGATGGCGGAAAAAATGGTGAGGCGGCCGACATTGTAAGCGTGCTTCAGGCGGGCATCGAGCGAGCGCCGCTCCTCCTCCGCCATTTCGCGGACGATCTGCCAGAACTCCCCGAGGGTCTGCTGCCCCTCGAGGTAGCCCGCAATTTGCGTCGCCGCCTCCAACCCGAGCGTGCGGCGCTGCGCGATGCGGGCCGCCATGTTTTTCTGCGCGCGGGCCGCCAGCGGTTCGAGCTGGGTGAGAGGGGGCAACTGGCGTGGATTCCCGGCGACGAGCTGCCGCAGGTCGCGCATGCCTTCGTCGAGCCGCGTAGTTCCGGCCAGATACGGCTTCAGCGCCCCATCGTCGCCGGTGAGCTGGAAGCCGCGCACGCTCGCCTCCATGCCGAGTATCTCGGTGAGAACCTGGTCGAGCCGGACGAACGTGAGGTAGGTCTGCCTGACCCACACATAGGCATCGCGAAACCGGGTGGCGTCCAGGGCCGCGGCTCCCGTGACGAGCAACAGGACGAAGAGGGCGGAGCCAAACCCCAGGAAAATCTTTCGCTCAAGGGAAAGCTTCACGCGATGATTCCGGCCGGACGTTGCGGAGGGAGGCTCGTCACTCGTGCAATTCTCGCCCGGCGATCCCGGCCGGGCGAGCGTTTTTCGGCGGAGCCAACCGGCCGCGCCGCCGCCGCCGCCGGCCCCCGATCACGGCTGGATGAGGCCCTTGCGGATCGCGAAGCGCACGAGGTCGGTCTGCGTTTGCAGGCCGAGTTTGCGCAGGAGGTTGGTCCGGTGCGTCTCCGCCGTGCGGGGGCTGATGAAGAGTTTTTCCGCGATCTCCGCGTTGGTGTGACCCTCGGCCGCGAGCTGCACCACCATCCGCTCGCGCTGGGTGAGCGACTGCAGTGGGTCCGCATCGTCGGCGGGTTTCGCGACGAGCGCGTTGATGGCCCACTCCGACAGCGTCGCGCTGAGGAAACGCCGGCCGCTGAGCACTTCCTTCAGCGCCTGGAGAATCTCCTGCGACTCGGAGCCCTTGAGAATGTAGGCGGACGCGCCGCCGCGGAGCGATTCGATCACGTAGGGCTCGTCGTTGTGCATCGAGAGCACGATGACACGGGTGTGCGGGCTCGTGCTGCGCGTCTGCCGCAGCACCTCGATGCCGTGGAGGCGGGGCATGTTGAGATCGAGGATGAGCACTTGGGGCTTGTGCTTCTCGACGAGCTGCGCGGCGGTGAGCCCGTCGGCGGCTTCGGCGATGACGCGGCAGCCGCCCTCGCCCTCGAGGACGCCGCGCAGGCCGCGGCGCACGATCTCGTGATCGTCGGCGATGATGACGGTGGTCATGGCGCGGGCGCCGGCGTCGGGCGCAGGCTGAATTCGGCGTGGAGCCGCGTGCCCTCGCCGGGCCGCGAATAAAGTTCAAAGGTGCCGCCCGCGAGCCGCACGCGCTCGGCGAGCCCGGCGAGCCCGAGTGAATCGTGGCGGGCCAGCGCGGCGGCGGCGTCGAAGCCGCGGCCGCGATCGGAGATCTCCACCTGGAGGGCGGTGTCGTCGGCGGTGACGGTGACCACCGCGGCGGTCGCGCCGGCGTGCCGCGCGACATTGGTCAACGCCTCCTGCACCATGCGAAACACCGTGGTTTCCAGCTCCGAGCCAAGGCGCGCCTCCGGCAGCGCCAGCTCCAGCTCCACGGTGATGCCGGTCTGGCTTTGAAACAGCTTCGTCTGCCACTCGAGCGCGGGCTTGAGGCCGAGGTCGTCGAGCATCCGGGGCCGGAGCTGCAGGGTGAGCTCGCGCACGGTGCGTAACAGATCGCTGGTGACGTTGAGGGCGTCGGCGAGCGGCGGACTCGGCGCGGCATCGCGCGCCGCCTCGAGTTGGAAACGCAGGCCGGTCAGCAACTGGCCGATCTGATCGTGCAGCTCCTGGGCCAGCGAGCGCCGCTCATCCTCCTGCACGCGCAGGAGGCGATAGGAGAGGGATTGCAGCCGGGCGGCATTGTCCTCGGCGCGCTTCTCCGCCTCGCGCCGCACGACGACTTCCTGTTCGAGTTCGCGGGTGCGGGCGGCGACCTGGTGCGCGAGCGATTGATTGAGCGTGGCGAGCTCGCTGGTGAGCCGGGCGTTGAGGCGTTCGGCGTCGGCGCGCTTGAGAGCGTTGTGGAGCGAGAAGACCAGCTCGGTCAGCGTGCCGGGGCCTTTGAGCAGGTAGTCGTGCGCTCCGAGCTTGAAGGCCGCGATGGTCGTCTCGGCGTGGTCGAAGCCCGACACGACGATGATCGGCAGGTCCTCGTCGCGCGCGCGCAGATGCCGGATGGCATCGAACATCGCGATCGTTTCGAGATGCGGGCCGAGCACCACGGCGTCGAACTCGATCGCGCCGGCGAGGAATCGCTCCAGCGTGCCGGTGTCGCCGGCGGTGAGAAGGAGGCGCGGCGCGCTGGCGGAAAAGAACAGCGCGACGGCGTTGCGTTCCGTTTCATCGGGTTCGACGAAGAGCACACGGTGATCGCGCGGCGGCGTGGAGGGCGCGGCCGCAAACTGCCGGCGCTTGTGGCGCGCATGGACGCGTTGCACGATCTCCGGGATGCGGCGGAAGTCGGGGGAGTTCTTGTCGATGCAGTCGACCGCGCCGGCCCGCAGCGCGCGCACCGCCAGCTCGTGCTGGCCCTGACCGCTGACCATCACGACGGGCGTGGGATCGCGCCGCGCGGTGAGCTCGCCGAGGACCTGCAGGCCGTCGAGATCCGGCATCATCAGGTCGAGCATCAGCACGTCGTAGCCGCCACGGCTCATCGCCTCGAGGCAGCGACGGCCCCTATCCACGGTCTCGAGGCGGTAGCCGTCACCGAGTCGGCCAAAGTAGAGTTGGACCATCTCGGCGACCTGGGGGTCGTCCTCGGCGTAAAGCACGCGAATCATGCGGCGAGTGAAGGGAATATCGTCTACGACGCAATGGCGCGGGACTTGAGCGAAGCCGTGGCGGAATTCACGAGGCGAAAATACGGGTCGGCCCGGATCACGCGGGCGGCGCCGGCGTGCTAGAGTGACGGCACGCAATTTGTCAGGGTAATCACGATACATGGTGGTCGCATCTCGCCCTGTCCCGATGCGATCGTTTGGCGAAAAGCCTCAGCGCGCCCGGGCCAAGTTCACCTGGGCGCGCTGGTAAAATTATTTTACGAAAGTCGCGGGAGTTTCGGCCGATAAAGGGGGACCGCCCCATGATCGCCGAGCTTTCCCCATCAACGTGCTGCGCGCTTACGCCCGAGGACATCGTGCGCGAAGTGAAGCACCTGCCGTCGGCGCCGAAGGTGCTGCCGCGACTCAAGCAGTTGTTGAGCGACGGGAATTCGGCGATGCACGAGATCGTCGCCTTGGTCCGGCTTGATCCCGGGATCGCAGCGCGCGTGCTGCAGACGGCCAACAGCGCGTATTACAGCAAGGGCGTGCGCTGCACCACGGTGGACGAGGCAGTCAACCGCGTGGGCTACGATCAGATTTACGAGCTGGTGTCGTATGCGGTGGCGTCGCAGGTGCTCGTGCGCCCGCTCGATCTCTACGGCATCGATGCGGACGAGCTGTGGAAGATGTCCGTCACCTGTGCGCTTGCGGCCGAGACGCTCGCCGAGCGCACCCGGCAGGATCGCAACATCGCCTACACGATCGGACTGCTGCACTGCGTGGGCATGGTGGCGCTGGATGAATGGGCGCTGCGCGGCAGGCGCCAATTGTCGTTCAAGACCGCGGGGTTTCCGCGCGAGGCGATCGAGAGCGAGCGGGCTGCGCTCGGGTTCACGCAGGCGGAGGCCGGGGCGGCTTTGCTGTCGCACTGGGAGTTTCCCGCGGCGATGTGCGAGCCGGTGCGCCGGCAATACACGCCCCGCGCCTCCGCCGTGCACGCGCAGATGGCCAGTCTGCTGTTCGCCGCCAAGTGGATCCGCTCCGCGGTCTGCGCACCGACGATCGCGGCGCGGCCGTCGCTGCCGGAAGCGGTGCAGCTTGCTCCGCTGGGCTTGAGCCCATCGGCCCTGAATCTGATGGCGGGCGATGTCACGCGCCGGCTCGCGGCGGTGAGCTCGTTGCTCGAGACGCCCGGGAGCGAGGCGCCGTTCGACCGCCGCCAGTTCCCGGCGCAGCGCTGGCGTGCCTAATTCCAGATGGCTTTCAAGGTGGGGCTGATTTCGTAGCGGAGCCGCTTCGGCGCCCACCCGGAACGGGAAGCCGTTCCGCTGCAATTCGGCTCATCTTGAAAGCACATTGGAATACGCGGCAGGGGAGCAGATAAGGTTGTCGCCGGGATTGAGCATTCCCGCGCGGTGGCTACGGCTGCGCGCTTGTCGGCCGATGTTGCGCTTACCCCTGCAGTCCGCGTCGCTCGTCTTTGTCCTCACCACGCTCGGAGCGTTCGCCGCCCACGTGCCGACCGGCGTCGAGGCGGAGCAGCTTTTTGTCGGCAGAATCTAGCCCGCAAAGGGATTCCGGAGGACCAGATTCCGCCGAAGGGCGTCGGCTTCACGCCGGAGGATTACGGCACCGCGGCCTGTCGCCGGTGCAGCCGGCGCGACCGGCCAGCGTCCTGCGCGAGGCGGTCGAGGAAAACACAGGCGAGAAATTCACCTTCATCGAGCCGCTCGAGACCGCGGCCGACTTCGTGCCCGCTGCCGGGCTCGCGGTTGTGCCGAGCGAGACGCGCGCGCTCGCCGAGGTGTGTCTCGTGATTTTCAATACGAACGAATTCGCGTATGTTTACTGAGGACGCTTCGCCATGAATCCGTTTCCCTGTGCCGGACACCGCGCGCTCCGGGCGCCGACGCGCCGCGATTTTCTCCACAGCCCGAGTGCGAGCATCGGCAGCGGGGCGCTCAGCTCACTGCTCGCCGGGGAACGGCGGGGCGCGACGACGGCTGCGGCCGCCGGGCCGCTGGCCCCGAAGCCCGGCCGCCTGCCGGCGAAGGCGAAGAACTGTTTTTTGATGATCGAGGGCGGGCCGTCCCACATCGACACGTTCGGTCCGGAGCCGAAGAACGAGCGTTCTTGCCGGCAAATTTTCAGGGCGCGCCGCTGCGCGCGAAGGGTTCGCCGATTCTCGATCTGGCGCCGCCGGCCGGCATCACGCGCGAGCACCCGTTCCGGCGGACGAAAGCAAAGCGCTTCCGCCATCAGGCGACTGGTCCGTCGGATTCCCTCAGCGCGATGCCGCGCGCCGCAGGCGATCGTTGATCGCCTCGGCGAGGCCGCGACCGGGCGCGAGTTCGACGTGGAGGCGCGTGAAGCCGCCCGCGTCGAGCGTTCGCAGCACGCTGAAGAGCCGGCGCGCGGCAACGCGGAGATCACCGTTGGTCGTGAGCGCGAACACGTTTTTGCCGGAAGGCGGCGTGGACCTGGCGAAATACACCCAGGCTTCGCGGCGGTCACCCGCCGCCGGCTCGTTCCGCGCGAAACGCGCGTGCAACGTGACCGGGGTGCGCGGGCTGTAGTGGCGGGCGAGCATGCCGGGCGCGAGTTGCGCTTGCGCCGCGCGTGCCTGGCGGCGCGATGCGTCGCGCACCGGGCAGCCGAGAGCGCGCGCGAGTTCTTCGCGCGTCACCGCGCCGGGCCGCAGGAGCCGGGGGCGGGCGGGGTCGCGGAGATCGACGATGGTCGATTCCACCCCGATGCGGGTCGGGCCGCCGTCGAGGATATGGCGTATCCGGTTTCCCAGTCCGTCGCGCACATGGGCCGCCGTGGTCGGGCTCACATAACCGAAGGGATTGGCGCTGGGCGCAGCGAGCGGGATGCCGGCCAGCCGCTGAAGTTTGCGGAAGAGCGGGTGCCGCGGCATCCGCACGGCGACGCTGGGCAGACCTGAGGAAACGATCGCGGGGACGACGGATTTCTTCGGCAGCACGAGCGTGAGCGGGCCGGGCCAGAAACGCGCGGCGAGCGTGCGCGCCGCGGCGTTGGTCTCGGCGATCGCCTCGAGTTCGCGCCACGAGCCGACGTGCACGATCAGCGGATCGTCGGGGGGCCGGCGCTTGGCCGTGAAGATTCGCGCGCAGGCTTTGGCATCGAGCGCGTGGGCCGCGAGCCCGTAGACGGTCTCGGTGGGCACGGCCACCAACTCGCCCCGCCGCAGCGCCGCGGCGAGCCGCCGCAGATTCTGCGGGGTGGCACGATAAACGCGGGCTTGGGCGCGGGGCTTGGTCATCGAACGCGCGAGATTTCGCGCTCGGCGCGTGGCGTCAAGGCAGGCGAGTGCCGCCCGGGGCGGGGGGCAACGTGGCCAGCACGGTGCGGGCGGCGGCAAAGGAAGGATCCAACGCCAGGGCGCGCTCGAGCGAGCGGCGGGCCGCGTCGCTGCGGCCCGCGAGCCGGTCAACGTTACCGAGATTGAAGTGCACGAGGGGATCGGCCGGATTCAGCGCGCGGGCGCGCTCGAGGGCGGTGCGCGCGGCGTCCAGCTCGCCGAGCTCGAGCAGCACGCCGCCGAGATTGGCGTGGGCGGCGACGGAGTCGGGAGCGAGTTGGGCGGCGGCGGCGAAGGCGGCTTTGGCCTCGGGCTTGCGACCGAGGCGGACGAGGGCGTTGCCCAGATTGTAGTGGGCGTTGGCGTGCGTGGGCTCGAGGCGCCGCGCGGCTTCGAAGGCCGCGACGGCTTCGGGGAAGCGCGCCAAGGCGGCGAGCGCGTTGCCGAGATTGTAGTGGGCGGCGGCCATGCCGGACTCGAGGCGGAGCGCGGCCCCATAGGCGGGGAGCGCCGCTCCGGGAGCGCCGGCCTCAGCCAGGGCCCGGGCGAGATTGTAGTGCGCGAAGGCGTTGCCCGGACGCTTCGCGGCGGTGTCCCGGTAAAGGGCGATGACGGTGCGGTAGTCGTGGTTGCGCCGCACCGTGAGCGTGCCGAGCGCGACCAGCGCGACGAGGGCGAGACCGAGCCGGAGGCGCGCGGGGCGGTGTCGCAGAAAAATAAATACCAACACGACCGCGGCGACGATCACCGCCGCGAGCGAAAGATACATCCGGTGCTCGGAGATCGTCTGCCGGTTGCCGGGCAGGAGGCTCGTGGGGGCCAGCGGCGCCAGAAACCAAATGCCCAGAAAGCCCCACCCCGGCCAGCGGCGCAGCGCCACGAAGGTGCCGAGGACGATGGCGCCGACGATGCACGCGCCCGGCAGGAGCGCCGCGGGGCCGAGCTGCCATTGCACGCCGTAGTCGAAGACCAGCGGGTGCGGCCAGAACGAGAGCGACACGTAGCGCGACAGGGCGTCGAATTGCGTGAGGGCGAAGGTGCCCCACGGCACCCGGCCGAACGTGCCGCCGCGGTCGCCGACGAGCATCGCGCTGAGCACCCACGCGCTCATCAGCGCGAGATGGACGCCGCGGCGGGCTTGCCAGGCGGCGCGAAACGCGCCGGCGACGAACGTGCGGTCATAGAGCAGGGCGAGCAGCGGGATGGCCGCCGCGACCTCCTTGGTCGCGGCGCCACACCAGGCCGCCAACACCGCCGCCGCGAACCAGCGCATGCCGCCGCCGTCGGCGCCGCGGGCGAACGCGTAGATCGCGCCGACGTAGAAGAAACCCATCAGCGATTCGGCGCGTTGAATGATGTAGGTGACCGACTCCGTTTGCAGCGGATGCACGACCCAGAGCAGCGCGATCACGAGAGCGAGCGGCGCGGCGTGGGCCCGGAGCGGTTCGGGCAGGACGGGCCGAATCAGCGTGCGCCGGATGAGGCCGAACAACGCCAGCGCCGTCGCGAGATGGATCGCGAGATTGGCGACGTGAAAACCGAAGACCGCGGGTCCGCCGAAGGCATAATTGAGCGCCAGCGAGACGTTGAGCAGTGGCCGGCCCTCGACGGTGAGGCCCTGACCCGCCGGCGGGCGCAGCACGTCCCACGAACCGAGCTGGCGCAGCGTGGTATTCTCCACGATTGCCAGCGTGTCATCGAAGACAAACGGGCCGGTGAAGCTGTTGTGGTAGGCCGCGAGCGCGGCGACGGCGATCAGGGCGGCGGCCAGCCCGGAATCGCGGGCGCCGAACGGAGGAGAGGGTGGACGCTGCGGAGCACTCACGGCGAGGCGTCGAGTCGCTTTAGCGCGGTGCGCGCCGCGGCGAAGTTGGGCTCGAGGTCGAGCGCGCGCCCGTAGGCCGCCCGCGCGGCGGTGTGTTCGCCGAGCTGATACAGGGCCTCGCCGAGTCCGAGGTGCGCGGAGGCGAGGTGCGGCGCGAGCGCGATCAGGGCTTCGAACTCGCGGCGGGCCGCGGCCGGTTCGCGCAACTCGAGCAGCACGGCGCCGAGATTGCCGCGGGCCTCGCTGAAGGCCGGCTGCCGGGAAACAGCGGACGCGAACTGGGTGCGTGCCTCCGCGAGGCGGCCGAGCCGCAGCAGCAGATTGCCGAAGTTGAACGCGTAGTTCGCGTTTTCCGGGGCCAGGCGCCGCGCGGCGGTGAACGCGCGCTCGGCTTCGGGCAGGCGGCCGAGCCGAGCGAACGCATTGCCGAGGTTGTTGTGCAACGCGGAGAGATTGTGCCGGGCCTCGGCGAACTCCGGGAAAAGGGCGATGGCGCGCGAGAAGTGTTCCACCGCCTCCGGCAGCCGGCCGGCCGGCGCGAGCGCGCTGCCGAGACCGTTGTGCGCATCGGCGTAGTCCGGTCGGCCGCGGAGCGCGGCCTCGTAGTGGGGGATGGCTTCGTCGATCCGGCCGAGGCGCGAAAGCGTGTCGCCGAGATTGCAGTGCGCGACGGCGAAGCCCGGAAATATCCGCAGCGCCGCTTCACGTTCGGCGATGGCGGCGGCGGGGTCGCCGGCGCGTTCGAGCGCTTGCGCGTGCATCTCGCGGGCGAGGGCGTTGGCCGGGCGCTTGGTCACGGTGTCGCGCCAGAGGCGGAGCTCGGTGCGGTAGTCGTCGTTCCGCGCCTGCGTGGTCAGGATGAGCGCGACGACCGGCGGTGCGATCGCCCAGCGGCGGCGCGCCGGCCACACGGTGTGCAGGCCGAGCACGAGAAAGACCAGGACGGCCGCGAGCGGGAGATACATCCGGTGCTCGACGATCATCTGGGTCGTGCCGGGGACGATGCTCGTGACGGAGAGGATCGCGAAGAAAAAGAGCCCCGCGAAACCGAGAGCGGGTTTCCGCCAGGTGGCGACAAGCGCCGCGAGGGCGAGCGCGCAGACCAAGCCCACGGCGGGCAGCACGTTCACGGCATGCTCCACCCAGAACGTGCCGTATTCAAAAACCAAGGGCTGCGGCCAGACGGCGAGCCGGAGGTAGTGGGCGATGGCGACGAACTGGGTGAGCGCATAGTCCCACCACCCGACGCCCACATCGAAACCCGCCGCGCCGCCGCGGTTGCCGCCGGTGCCCGCGACCAACCAGCCCAGGATGACCCACGCGCTCGCCAAACCGACATAATAGGTCCGACGCGAGCGCCACGCCGCGCGAAAATTACCGGCCACGAATGCCCGATCGTAGAACAGGACCACGACCGGCGCGGTGACCATGACCTCCTTCGTTGCCATGCCGAAGTAGGCCGCGAGGATGGACAGGCCGAGCCAGCGCGCCGGCGCGGGCGAGTTCACGCCGCGCACGAAGCAGTAAAGTGTGAGCAGGTAGAACAGACCCATCAGCGACTCCGCGCGCTGAATCACATACGTGACCGCCTGGGTTTGCAGCGGGTGCGCCACCCAGAGGAGGGTGATCGTCAGTGCCAGTCCAAGCGCGTGTGCGCGGCAACGCGGGCTCACGGTCGGAAGCAGCAGCGTGCGCCGCACCAGGCCGAAGAGGGTGAGAGCCGCGCCAAGATGAATGGCGAGATTCATCACGTGATAGCCGCGCACCGCTTCGCCGCCGATCGCGTAGTTGAGGGCGAGCGAGAAGTTCAGGACCGGCCGGCCCTGCACGGTTACGGCCGCCTGCGGCGGCGTCAGCGGCGCCCACAACGGCCAGAGCCGGCGGACGGTGGGGTTGGTGGTGATCGACGAGGGATCGTCGAAGACGAAGGGCCCGCGGAGGCTGTTGGCATAGGCCAGCACGCCTGCGACGACAATCAGCGCGGCGGCGACCAGCACGGCGCGACGAGACGAGGAGTGGTCGGAGAGCGGGAAGGGATCGCGCGGCACGCTGGCGGTGACTCAAGCGGTGCGGGCCGCGAGGTCAAAGCCGTCCGCGGCGGGCGACATGATGAATTTTCCGGGATTGCCGACGGCGGTATTCATTCGACACTGCCGGGATGGTCACGATCACCGGCGAATATCACGGTCAACTGCACTGCACCGCGCGGCATGAGCCCTCGTCCCGCGTGCTCGACACCGATGCGCCCAAGGACAACCAGGGCCGCGGCGAGTCCTTCTCGCCGACCGACCTCATGGCCACGGCGTTTGGCACGTGCATCGCCACCACGATGGCGATTGCCGCGCGCAAGCAGGGCCTGGAGCTGAGTGGTATCCGTTTCGAGGTGACCAAGGAGATGTCGGTCGACGCGCCCCGCCGCATCACGCAGCTCGCCACCAAAATCTGGATGCCGATTCCCGAGACGCACCCGGCGGCCAAGTCGCTGGCGGCCGCCGGCCGCGCCTGCCCGGTGCATTACAGCCTGCATCCGAACATCGAGAAGCCGGTGTTTTTCCACTGGGCGAAGGCGTGAGGCGGACCCGGCATCATGGTGCTGGCGGTGGAAACCGATACGTCGTGTTGAAAATCAACTCGACCCGCTTCGAGTAGAAGACGCGCACCTTGATTTTTCCGCTCGTGGCATCGGCGGGCGTGGCCTTGCCCTCGACCGGCCGCTCCGCGCCGTCGTCGCGCACCGCGCGGCCCTTGAATTCCACGGTCTCGCCGCGCTCGAGCTGGCGCAGCGCCTCGTCGGATAGCTCGATGCTCAGCCGGCCTTTCTCGTTGTAGAAGAATACGGGAAACACCCTGGCGACGTAGGTCGAGGCATAGACGCCGTGCGCGCGGGCGAAGGCTGGCATCGTCAACGACACCGTGCCGACGTAGATGGACGTCTTGGCGGGCGCGACCTCAACGCGGTCGTAGCGGCCCGGCGGCACGTCGGCGGCGTGCGCGCAGCAGGTCATGACGAGATTCGCAATGAGGCCGGCGAACACGCGACGAGACATAGCCCGAATCTGCGTAGGGCGTTCTTCGCTGCAAGCGCCGGGTGTGCGCGTCGCCCGGATTGGGCGCAAATCTGCTTTGGCGTGATTTGCGCCCGATTCGTTCTCGTTTCTCGTTCTCGTTCGTCAGGGCGCCTGCGAGGAGAGAAAAATTTCGATAGCGAGGAACGAGAACGATTTTCTGCGTCGCACAAAAGACATTGCGCGGGCCGGCGTCGCCGCCTCATCTCTCCCCGCTATGGCCAAGCCTTCCCACGCGACCTGGGGCGGTCGGTTTACCGCCGGTCCCGCCGAGTTGATGTTGCAGTTCAGCGAATCAGTCTCGTTCGACCGCCGGCTGGCGCCCTTCGACATCACGGGGAGCAAGGCTCACTCGGCGATGCTGGCGCACGTTGGGCTGATCACGGCGAAGGAGCGCGACGCAATCCACGCGGGCCTCGACGTCATTCTGGCGGAGATCGCCGCGGGCAGGTTCAAGTGGGACACGAAGCTCGAGGATGTGCACATGAACATCGAGCAGGCGCTGACGAAGCGCGTGCCGGCGGCGGCCAAGCTGCACACCGCGCGCAGCCGCAACGACCAGATCGCGACGGATATGCGGCTCTTCTTCAAGCACGCGTGCGGCGTCTTGCAGGAGAAAATTCTCGCCGCCGAGCGGGCGCTGCTCGCGGTGGCAGAGGCGAATCGCGACGTGCTGATCCCGGGCTACACGCACTTGCAGCGCGCCCAGCCGGTGTTCCTGTCGCATCATCTCTTCGCGTGGCTGGAGATGCTCGATCGCGATCGTGCGCGCTTTGGCGAGGTCGCGACGCATGCGAACTGGTGTCCGCTCGGCTCCGGCGCGATTGCGGGCACGACGCTGCCGATCGATCGCGAGTTCACCGCGAAGGCGCTGGGCTTCGTCGATGCGAAGGGCCGGCCGCAGGTCACGCAGAACTCGATGGACACGGTGGCGGACCGCGACCTCTTCATCGAGTTCGCCGCGGCGGCCGCGCTGTTCGGCGTGCATCTCTCGCGCATCGCGGAGGACCTGATCCTCTGGAGCAGTGCGGAGTTCAAGTTTGTCGATCTGCCGGACACGTTCTGCACCGGCTCGTCGCTGATGCCGCAGAAGAAGAATCCGGATTCGTGCGAGTTGTTGCGCGGCAAGTCGGCGCGGCTGCAGGGCAATCTCCACACGCTGCTCACGCTGACGAAGGGCCTGCCACTCACCTACAATCGCGATTTGCAGGAGGACAAGCCGCCGGTGTTCGACAGCTTCGACCAGAGCGCGCTCTGCGCGGACGTCCTCGCCGGCACGCTCGGCGGCATGACGCTCAACCGGGAAAAATGCGCCGCGGCGGTGCGCGATCCCGCGCTGCTCGCGACGGATCTCGCCGACTATCTCGTGCTCAAGGGCGTGGCCTTCCGCGATGCGCACCACGCGGTGGGCGCGGTCGTGCGGCTCGCGGAGAAGGCGAGCGTGGAAATCAACCAGCTCTCCACCGCCGACGTGAAACAGATCCACGCCGCCTTCGCCGACGACTGGAGCGAAGTCTTCGATCTCGAGCGCGCGCTCGCCAAACGCGAAGGCACCGGGATGCCCGGCCCGAGGCAGGTGGCGAAGCAGTTTGCGCGTTGGAAAAAGGTGCTGGATTAATCGCGGAAACGCGGAGGAGCCGAATCGCGGAAAAGTATGGACCTGATTGAGGCGGATCTTTCCGAGAGGATCAGCGGGTGCTGCATTCAAGTGCACCGCGTTTTGGGGCCAGGGTTTCTGGAGAAAGCTTACGAAGAGGCGGTCGCGATCGAATTTGCGCGAGTGGGAGTGAAGTTTGAGCGACAGAAATTGGTCGCCGTGTTTTACGGGGGAGTCCCCGTGGGCGAACACCGGCTCGACTTCCTCGTTGAGGCGCGGGTGGTGCTTGAACTCAAGGCCGGCAAAGAAATCGAAGACGTCCATCTCGCGATTGCTCGTTCCTACCTCAAGGCAACCCACAGTCAGCTCGCGCTTGTAGGCAATTTTGCCCGGCCCAAGGTGGAGATTCGTCGCGTGGTGCTCACCGCCTGACTCCGCATCTCCGCTCTTCCGTGCTTTCGCGATTCTCCGTTTTTCCCACCGCCAAGTCCGATCCCGAACTCTTTCCGTTCCGGCCCGGGCTGACGTTTGCGTTTTTCAACGCCTTGGCGTGGCAGATCGGGATCGGGACGCCGATGGTGCTGTTTGCGGAGGAGCTGGGCGCGACGCCGTTCCAGGTGGGGTTGGCGTATTCCTTCGTGTTCGTGCTCACGCCGCTGCAGATCGTCTCGACCGCGCTGTTGCCGCGCTACGGTTTCAAGGCGCTGATGCTCGGCGGCTGGCGCACGCGGAGTTTCTTCCTCGGCGTGCCGGCACTGCTCGCGGTGCTGGCGATGCGGGGCGTCCATTCGTGGATGCTGGGGGCGCTGATCTGGAGCGTGTTTTTCTTCTGCGTCTTCCGCTCGATCGGCGCAGCGTCGGGCACGTCGTGGTTTTATGCGATCCTGCCGGAGCGCGTGCGCGGCCGGTATTTCGCGAGCGATCAATTTGTCTCTGCGATCGCCGGCGTGGGCACACTGCTGGCGAGCGCCGCGCTCTTTGCGCTGCTGCCGGTGTATGCGGCGCTGCTCGCGCAATACGCCATCGCGATGATCGGATCCACCATCAGCTACTATTCGCTGAAAAGACTGCCGGACGCCGAACGGCCGCGGTCGATCAGCCTGCGCACGGTGCTGCGCGACACACCGCGGCACCTGTTCCGGCGGTCGACGTTTCGCAGCTACGTGTGGCTCGCGGTCGCGTGCGCCGTGCTCGCGACACCGATTCCGCCGTTCGCGGCGTATTACCTCAAGGTCGGGGCCAAGCTCTCGACCGGACAGATCATGCTGTTCGAGGTGCTGCGCTATTGCGGCGTGATGGTGGCTGCGTGGGTGATTCGGCGCCGGATCGACGTCACCGGGGCGCGGCCGTTTTTCCTGCTGGCACTCGGGTTGTATTCGATTGTGGCGGTCTACTGGTGGTTTTATCTGGAGAACGGATTCGGCGGCATCGCCGGCGTTTTTGTCGCCTATTTCCTGCTCGGGCTCGGCGCGGCGACGTGGGCGATTTCCAACTTGAACTACCTGCCGAAGATCGTGAGCGGGGAGGAACGGACCCTCGCGGTGTCGATCCATGGCGCGGTCACGGCGTGCATCGGCGGATTGTCGCCGGTGGTGTGGGGAATATTTCTCAAGGCAGGAGATGACGCGGGGCGCGGAATCAATCCGCACGTTTTCCAGTGGTTCTTCGTGACGGTGCTGGTCGGGGCGGTGACGTTGTCGTCGCTGCTCGCGCGTCTGCCCGAAGACAAGGCGCACCCGGTGAATCCGATCCTGATCGGCAACGCGATCCTGCGGCCGTTCCAGGCGGTGACTTATCTCGTCAACCTGGTGGAGCCACGGCCGCCCCGCAAAGACGAGCGGCGGAAGGAGTGAGGCCGGCCGCTTCGGCGGGTGTTGACGCGTCGCGTGGAAACCCCGACGAACTGGGGCTGCACGCATGGCCAAAGTCCGCATCCTTTCCGACCGGGTTGCCAATCAGATCGCCGCGGGCGAGGTGATCGAGCGGCCGGCGGCGGTGGTGAAGGAACTGGTGGAGAACGCGCTCGACGCGGGCGCGACGCGGATTGAGGTGGAGTTCCGCCATGGCGGGCGATCGCTCATGCGGATCGAGGACAACGGTTACGGCATGTCGCGCGATGATGCGCTGCTGGCGCTGGAGCGTCACGCCACGAGCAAGATCGCCGAAGCGGCGGACCTCGATCGGCTGGCGAGCTATGGGTTTCGCGGCGAGGCGCTGCCGTCGATCGCGAGCGTGTCGCGCTTCGAATTGCAGACTCGGGTGGCGGACAGCGACGCGGGCACGGAGATTTTGGTGAACGGCGGGAAGTTCGTGCACGTGCGCGACTGTGGGCGTCCCGTGGGCACGCGGATCGAGGTCACGCATCTGTTCAATTCCGTCCCGGCACGCCGCAAGTTTCTCAAGACCGATCAGACCGAGGCGGCGCACATCGTGCACTGCGTGCGGCTCTACGCGCTGGCGTGTCCCCGGACGGCGTTCACCTTGATTGAGGATGGGCGCGTGGTGTTTCGGTCGCCGGAGTGTCGCACCCTGGAGGAGCGGATCGCGGAGATATTCGGCCGGCAGATCGCGGAGGCGCTGGTGCCGATCGAGGTGAGTGAACCCGGGCTCCGATTGAGCGGATTGATCGGCCGGCCGGGCGTGGGGCGGTCGACGCGGCATGAGATGATCGTGTTCGTGAACTCCCGGCCGGTCGACAGCCGCACGCTCAACTACGCGCTCATCGAGAGCTACCATGAGTCGCTGCCGAAGGGACGCTACCCGCTCGCGTTCGTTTTCTTCGAGTGCGATCCGGCGGCGGTCGACGTGAACGTGCATCCGGCGAAGCGCGAAGTGCGCTTTCGCAGCGAGCCGCAGGTGCGAGGATTTGTGATCCGTGCGGTGCTGCAGCGGCTGCGGGAGCTCGGAATACCGGATGGCGGAAACCGGATACCGGATACTCAGGCGGCTCCCGCGACGCCGGTTGGGTTTGGTTCCGGCGTTGGTAGTTCCGGCTTCAGCCGGCATCCGGCGGAACCGCCTTCCGCCTTCGCCAAGGCTACGGCGGACGAGAAAGGCGGGACGACGAACGGCGGAGTGATCGCCCCCCCCGTGCTTCATCGCAGCGATCTGGCTGCGCTTCGCACCGCCACCGCCGTTCCTGCCGCCAATCCGCAATCCGGTATCCACAATTCGGTATCGACCCTGGCGCAGCCAGCGGCCGTTCCCGCCTGGCGCTTCGTCGGCCTGGCGCACGGGAACTACGCGCTGTTCGAAACCTCCGCCGGGGTGGTGCTCCTCGATCGGCGCGCGGCGCATGAGCGCGTGTGGTTCGAGCGGTTGCGCGAGCAGTTTCGCAACGGCGATGTCCCCAGCCAGCGGCTGCTGCTGCCCGTGCCGATCGAACTCGACGCGATCGCCTCGGCGCTGCTGCTCGACCGGCTCGCCTTCCTGCACGCGCACGGCTTCGAGATCGGCGAGTTCGGGCGGAATTTTTTCCGGGTGGAGGCGATTCCGGCGTGGATGGAGCCGGCGGATGCCGAGCCGTTCCTGCGCGATTTGTTGGGGGCATTTCGAGACGGCACGCTGCCTGACCACAACACCGATCTCGCCCACGATGAGCTCGCGCGGCTGGCGGCCGCGAAGGCCATCCGGCTGCCGGAGATCACGGGGGAGACCGAGCTGCGCGCGCTGGTCGCGCAGCTTTTCGCCACGCGCACGCCGCTGACCAACCCGGTCGGGCGGCCGACCTACATCGAGCTCAATCACAGCGAGCTGGCGCGGCGTTTTCAGAAATAACGCAACGGACACTCGCTCTGGCACGAATCGTTCTCCACCGTTTCCGCCTTTTCCCATGCCGTCCGCTGACAAGAAACGCACCACCCGCCCTGCCAAGACCGTTGCCGCCAGCGCTGCCGCCGCGCCGACCATTTCGTCGGCGGATGCGGTCGCGAGCACCGCGCCGTTCACGATGGAAGGCATGGGCGGCATTCACCGGCGCGAGGCCTCGACGGACAGCCCGGACGAGGTGATGCGTTCGCTCATCCAGCGGCACCTGGTCTCGACGCTGGCCCGGCATACCGGATCGGCGACGCCGCGCGACTGGTGGGTGGCCACGGTGCTGGCGCTGCGCGACACGATTCACGAGCGGATGATCGCCACGCAGGCGGTGCACAACGCGCACAACGTCCGGCGCATTTACTATTTCTCGCTCGAATATCTGATGGGCCGGCTCTTCGGCAACAATCTCACCGCGACCGGCCTTTACGAGACGGCGCGTGCGGCGCTTTCGTCGCTGGGACAGGATTTTGACACCATCCGTGAAACCGAGGTCGACATGGGCCTCGGCAATGGCGGTCTCGGCCGGCTCGCGGCGTGTTTCCTCGATTCGCTCGCCACGCTCGATTATCCCGCGCTGGGCTACGGCATCTATTACGAGTTCGGTCTTTTCAAGCAGGCCTTCGTCAACGGCCACCAAGTCGAGCATCCCGACAACTGGATGATCTTCGGCGATCCGTGGGAAGTGGTGCGGCCGGAATACTCGCAGGAGGTCCGGCTCTACGGCCGGGTGGAGAACGTCTTCGACGACCGGGGCAATTACCGTCCCCGCTGGGTCGATACGAAGACCATCCTCGGTGTGCCGCACGACATCCCGATCGCCGGTTACGGCACCAAGACGGTGAACCTGCTCCGCCTCTGGGCCTCGAAGGCCACGGAGGACTTCGATTTGGCGGCGTTCAACAGCGGCGGTTACGTCGAGGCGGTGCGCGAGAAGGCCGTGGGCGAGACGGTCTCAAAGGTGCTTTACCCGAACGACAAGAGCGAGGCGGGCAAGGAGCTGCGGCTCGTGCAGCAATATTTCTTCGTGGCCTGCTCGCTGCGCGACATCCTGCGCCGCCATTTCCGCACGCCCGGCAACTCGTGGGAAAATTTCGCCGACAAGGTCGCGGTGCAGCTCAACGACACGCACCCGGCGATCTCGATCGTCGAGCTGCTGCGCATTCTCCTCGACGAACACCGGATCGGTTGGGACACGGCGTGGGGCATCGTGACGAAGACGTTTGCCTACACGAATCACACCCTGCTCCCCGAGGCGCTGGAGAAATGGGGCGTGCCGCTCTTCGAGCGGGTGCTGCCGCGCCATCTTCAAATCATCTACGACATCAACGCGCGGTTGATGGAACTGGTGGAGAAGCAGTGGCCGGGCGACGACGACAAGAAACGCATCTGTTCGCTGATCGAGGAAAACGGTGGCAAGGGCGTGCGCATGGCCAATCTCGCGGTGGCGGGCTCGCATGCGGTCAATGGCGTCGCCGCGCTGCACACGGCGCTGCTGAAGAAGCACCTCTTCCCGGAATTCGACGAGCTCTACCCGGATAAATTCCAGAACAAGACCAACGGGATCACGCCGCGCCGCTGGCTGCTGAAGTGCAACCCGCGCCTGGCCTCGTTCATCAACGACAAGATCGGCACCGGCTGGGCGCGCGATCTCGATCGGTTGCGCGACCTGGAGACATGCGCGGACGACGCCGTTTTCCAGCGGGACTTCATGGCGATCAAGCGCGCCAACAAGGTCGACCTCGCGGCCGTCATCATGGCGGAATGCGGCGTGAGCGTTTCGCCCGACGCGCTCTTCGACGTGCAGATCAAGCGGCTGCATGAATACAAGCGGCAGCACCTGAACCTGCTGCACATCATGGCGCTCTACCGGCGGCTGTTGCAGAACCCGGGGCTCGACCTGGTGCCGCGGGTGTTCGTTTTCGCGGCCAAGGCGGCGCCCGGCTACGACCTCGCGAAGAACATCATTCGCGCGATCAACGTCGTCGGCTCGCGCATCAATGCCGACCCGCGGCTGGGCGGAAAGCTCAAGGTCGCGTTCCTGCCGAATTACCGCGTCTCGCTCGCGGAAAAAATCATCCCCGCGGCCGATCTCTCGGAGCAGATCTCGACGGCGGGCAAGGAGGCCTCGGGCACCGGCAACATGAAGCTCTCCCTCAACGGCGCGCTGACCATCGGCACGCTCGACGGCGCCAACGTCGAGATCAAGGAGGAGGTCGGCGACGAGAACATCTTCATCTTCGGCATGACCGTGGAGGAAGTGGAGGCGTGGCACGCCCGGGGCTACAATCCGTGGGATGTCTACCATCGGGACGAGGAACTGCGGGCGGTGGTCGACTGGCTCGGCAGCGACTACTACACGCCCGGGGAGCATGGCGCGTTCGGTGCGTTGCACGGCAGCCTGCTGAACGGCGGCGATCCTTACATGGTCCTGGCCGATTTTCGCAGCTATGCCGACTGCCACGCGCGGGTCGACGCCGCCTACCGCGACCCGGCGAAGTGGGCGCGCATGGCAATTCTGAATACGGCGCGGATGGGCAAGTTCTCGAGCGACCGGACGATTCGCGAGTATGCGAAGGACATCTGGAATCTGAAGGCCATGCCCGTGGCGTGAGGCGGAGCGCGGTGGCGCGCCGTCGCGCGGGAAGGGCTTCCGGCACGCGGGGGCCTTTCGGGCGTGGTGGCGCCGGATGGGGCGCCGGCGGCAGGAGAAGCGGTGCCGCCCCGGCGCCACCGGCGCGCCAGGCGCGCCGTTGAGTGCGCGGGCGGAATTCCTCTTCGCTCGCAACCTTCGCGCTCTTGCCGAATCTATTCCCGATGCCCTGCTCCCGCTGCTGCCTGCTGGCGCTCATGCTGGCCATCCCGGCCCGCGCCGCGCTGCCGCCGCCCGCGGAGTGGAAGCTGCCGCCGCTGGACGGCGAGCTGTCGGGCGAGTTCGATGCGATCAGGCTCGGCGGCGCGCCGAAGGTGCGATGGAAGGTCACGCTCCGCACCGCGACGCCGCGCGAGCGTCACATCGCGTTTTCGCTCGAGGGCCATGGGCTGCGCCTGCGCGGCGACGCGCGCGTCGATCCCATGGGCGAGGGGAGTTGGCGGCTGGATCATGCCGAGGTGGATCTCGGCGTTTGGTTCGGCTGGCTCGCGCCGAGCGCCGCTCCGGAGGTCGCTGATCTCATCATCGCGGGAAACGTGACCTTGACCGGCGATGGCACGTGGCGCGGGGGCCGGGCCGGCGGGCGTGCGAAAATCGAATTGCGAAACGGCCGGATCGAAAGTCCGGCGCGGAAGTCCCGGTTTGAAGGCGTCGAGTTCACGGTCGTCATCGACGACCTGCTGGCGCGGCGCACGGCCCCGGGGCAAATCTTCACGTGGACCCAGGGGCGCTACGATTTGGTGGAGCTTGGCGCCGGGCGCGTCGAATTCACGCTGGACGGCGACCGGGTGCAGATTGCGCTCGCGAGGATTGCGGTCTTCGGCGGCGAGCTCGCCGTGCGGTCGGTGGAGTTTTCGACGAAGAAGGCCGAGTTCACGGCCAGCGCGCAGATGACGGGCGTCGATCTCGGCAAGATGATCTTCCTCCTGCCGGAAATCCTCACGCAGGCGAGCGGTCGTCTGGATGGTTACATGGATCTCACGCGGGATGCCACCGGGATTGCCATCGGTGAGGGCTATCTGGGGTTGCGGCAGGGCGTGCCGGCGATGCTGCATTTTGTGCCGCGGCCCGGAGTCCTTTCGGCGGCATTGCCGCCGGCGATCAACAAGCTGTATCCCGGTATTCTCCAAATGGAGACGGCGGGCATTCCGCTGCAGGCGGAGGAACTGCAGATCCGATTCGTGCCCAGGGGCGATGAAGAGGGCCGCACGGCCTGGGTGCATCTCGCCGGCCGGCCGGTGGATCCGGCCTTCCAGGGCCCCATCGATCTGACCCTGAACGTCCGCGGACCGCTGGATGAGGTGTTCAACGCCGGCGCCAACTCCACGTTGCGCCTGATGGGCAGATAAATGAATCATTCGTTGAAACGATCCGTCTAAGCCTGCATCTTGCCCACCACGATGAAACCCGCCTGCCTCCTTGTATTGCTCTCCGTCGTGCCCGGCGGCTGCATCAGCGTAAAGACCCAGCACGAAGTGAAGCCGATCCACATCACGATGGACGTCAATCTGAACGTGAAGGTCGACAAGGCGCTGAACGACTTCTTCGGCGACCTCGACAAGAAGTCGACGGCCAAGCCCTGAATAACCTTCCCCCTATCTTCCTCCCATCGCCATGAAATCTCCCGTCATTTTCCGCCTGCTTTTTGTATCGGTCGCGCTGGTCTTGGGCGCCGTCGCCGGGCGCGCCCAGGATCTGAATACGGTCAAAGCGCGGATGGAGCAGCGTCTCGGTTCGATCAACGCGCTCAAGGATGCCGCCGCCGTCGGAGAAAACAATCGCGGCTATCTCGAGAACCGCGGGGCCGCCAGCGGCGCCGATCAGCAGATCATTTCCGATGAGAACGCGGATCGTCGCGTCGTCTATACGGCGCTCGCCGCGCAGACCGGGGCCACGGCCGATGGGGTCGGCCGCCAGCGGGCGCAGCAGATCGCTTCGATCGCGAAGCGCGGCCATTGGATCCAGGAAATCAACGGCGAGTGGCGGCAGAAGGGTTGAGTTCGGTTCGGACGCGCCGTCGGGCCCAACCTGGCAATAGCCGAACGGCCTTCCGTTCGGTCCGAGGTCGCACTGCAACCCGCGTCGCTCAACCCGCCGCGCGCGCCGGCTCCGCGACCGTGGCGTGCCGCCCCACCCACAACTCGAACAGCGGTGAGGCCATCACCGTGGTCACGACTGCCATCAGGGCGAGCAGGGCGAAAAGGGCGGGGGAGATAATCCCGCGCTGGAGGCCGATATTGATGATGATGAGCTCCATCAGCCCGCGCACATTCATGAGCGTGCCGATGCCGAGCGCCTCCCGGTTCGCTGTAATCACCGGAAAAGCCGGCGAAGACCAGGGCCAGCAGAACCCAGGCAGCCGCATCGTTGATGGCGCCGGCCCCGAGCGAGATCACGCCCATGGCTGTTCCGGTGAGTTGCTTGAACTGGAGAATCCGCGCGAGCACGGGAAAGGCCGTGATGCCCATCGACGCCCCGAGGAAAATCGTGCCCGCGGTGAACGAGGTCTATTCCGGGAAGCGGGTCGTGTGGTTAAAAAAGAACCAGCCCAGAGCCGCACCCAGGACGAACGGCGCGATCACATCCCCGTGATCGAGACCGCCGCGGCCCTGCGCAGTCGCTGGCCCACGATGTTGAGGTGGAATTCCAGCCCGACCACGAACATGTAGGCGGCGAGCGCGAGCTGCGACACCGGGAAGATCACCCGCATCGAATCCGCCGGAAAAACCCGCGCGAAGCCCTCCGGCCAGAGCAGCCCGAGCACGGAGGGTCCCAGCACCAAGCCCGCGATCATCTCGGCCACAACCTGCGGCTGACCGACCCGCCGCGCCAGCCACCCGAAGAGCTGGCAGGACCCCAGGATTACGGCGATCTGGACGAAAAAGTGCAGCGTCAACTGGAGGTTCGTCATCGGGCAAAGTTGTGGCGCACAGAGTGACGGCAAGGAAGAGCGTTTCGCGCGCATGCGGCGACCGGCGCCGGCACCCTTCAGCCTCGCGCCCGCGGGCAAAAAGCGGTGGAGGAAGCGTCGCTCCCGGCGCGGACGAAAACGGATCGGTGTTCCAAGCGTCTGGAAACGGTCGCCCGAATTTGCGTCCCGGACGGGCGCAGGCTTGCTGCGTCCGCAACAATTCCATCTTCTGTTCGTCCCGCGGAATGCACCCAGACGCTGCCATGTTGAAGCCCAGCCTCCCCTTTCTCCTGCCGCTCGCGGCTCTCCTGGCGTTTGCCGCCTGCAAGCCCGCGGGCAGCGCTCCGCCCGCCGCCGCCGCCGCGGCCCCGCCGCCGGTCCCGGTCCAGATCGCCGTCGCCCAGGAGCGCGACGTGCCGCGGATCGTCGAGGCGGTCGGCACGGTCCAGGCCCTGCGCACCGTCGCGGTGAAGTCGCAGGTCGACGGCATGATCGCCCAGATTCATTTCAAGGAAGGCGACGAGGTGAAGGCGGGTGATCTGCTCGTCACGCTCGACCGGCGGCCGTTCGGGAACTCGCTGCGGATCGCCCGCGCCGATCTCGCCAACGCCCGCGCCGAATCGGCCAAGGCCGCCACCGACATCGAGCGCTACCAGCAGCTCACGCAGCAGGATGCCATTTCCAAGGAGCAGTTCTCCCAGCTCAACACCAAGGGCGAGACGACGCGCGCCCTTGTCCAGGCCAAGGAGGCGGCGGTGGCCAACTCGGAGTTGCTGTTTGGATACACCCAGATTCGGGCGCCGATCGCCGGCCGCACCGGCCAGCTCATCCTGCACGAGGGCGCGCTGGTGAAGGCGAACGATGTCAACCAGTCCATCGTCACTCTCAACCAGCTCGCACCCATCGCCGCCGCCTTCGCCGTGCCGGAGCGCGTGCTGAACGAAATCCGCGCCGCCCTGCCGCGGGGCGACGCCACGGTGACCGTGACCGATCGCGCCTCCGGAGTGAGTCGCAGCGACGGGAAGCTGAGCTTCGTCGACAACGCCGTGGATCCGACCACCGGCACGATCACGTTGAAAGCGACGTTTGAGAACGCCGACCATACGCTCTGGCCCGGGCAGTTCGTGCAGGTGCAGACCCGCGTCGGGCTGGACCGCGGCGCGGTCGTGGTGCCTTCCGCCGCGGTGCAGACCGGCCAGAACTCGGCCCAAGTCTTCGTCGTCAAGGCGGACAAGTCGATCGACATCCGGCGCGTGAAGGTCCTGCGCACCGCGGGGGACAGCACGCTGATCGCCGAGGGCGTCCGCGCCGGCGAGACCGTCGTGACCGACGGCCACCTGCGCCTCCTGCCCGGCGCGAAGGTCGAACCGAAGAATCTCTCGGCCTTCACCGCCGAGGCCCCGAAGAAAGTCGAGCCGAAGTCATGAACCGAAGTTTTGTCGCGGAGCTGCTTCCGGCTCCGTCGGAGCGGGCAGCCGTTCCGCTACCGGAATCCGCCAAAACGCCATGAGTCTTCCCGCCCTCTGTATCCGCCGACCGGTGATGACCACGCTGCTCACCGCGGCGTTGTGCGTGTTCGGCGTGATGGCCTACCGGCTCCTGCCGGTCAGCGATCTGCCCAACATCGATTTTCCGACCATCGTCGTCGGCGCCAGCCTGCCGGGCGCGACACCCGAGACGATGGCCTCCGCCGTCGCCACGCCGCTCGAGCAGCAGTTTTCCACCATCGCCGGCATCGATTCGATGACGTCGACCAGCTCGCTCGGCAGCACGTCGATCACCCTCCAGTTCAAACTCACCCGCAGCATCGACGCCGCCTCGCAGGATGTGCAGGCCGCCATCGCCGCGGTGCAGCGGCGGCTGCCCAGCGACATGCCCGCGCCGCCCTCGCTGCGCAAAACGAATCCCGCCGACCAGCCCATCGTGTGGCTCGCGCTCAGTTCGCCGACGCTCCCGTTGTCCGTGGTCGACGAATACGCCCAGACTTACCTCGCGCAGCGCATCTCGACGGTCGAGGGCGTGGCGCAGGTGTCGATCTTCGGCGCACAGAAATATGCGCTCCGCGTGCAGCTCGACCCGAGCGCGCTCGCCAGCCGCGGCATCACGCTCGACGAGGTGCGCGCGGCGCTCTCCAGCCACAACGTCAACCTGCCCACCGGCGTCCTCGACGGGCATCAGCAGTCGATGACCGTCGTGGCTTCCGGCCAGCTTTCGAACAGCGCCGAGTTCAACCAGGTCGTCGTCGCCTATCGCAACGGCGCCCCGGTGCGGCTCGGCGAGCTCGCCCGCGTGATCGACAGCGTGCAGGAAAACCGCGTCGCGAGCTGGTTCTACGACAAGGATGGCGGCTACCGCGCGATCGGGCTCGGCGTGCAGCGCCAGCCGGGCACCAACACGGTCGAGATCGTCCGCAAGGTGCGCGCGCTGCTCCCCGCGTTTCGGCAGCAGCTTCCGGCCTCGGTGAAACTCGAGATCATGTTCGACCGCTCGGTCTCGATCCACGAGTCGGTCGAGGACGTGAAGTTCACGCTCCTGCTCTCCATCGCGCTCGTGATCCTGGTGATCTTCCTGTTCCTGCGGACGCTCACGGCGACGATCATCCCCAGTATCGCGATCCCGATGGCCCTGCTGGGCACGTTCATCGCGATGTATTTTTTCGGCTACACGGTGGACAACCTGTCGCTGCTCGCGCTGACGCTCTCGGTCGGCTTCGTGGTCGACGACGCGATCGTCATGCTCGAGAACATCGTCCGCTACATCGAGCAGGGGATGCCCGTGCGCGAGGCGGCGTTCAAGGGCTCGGGCGAGATCGGGTTCACCATCATGTCGATGACGCTGTCGCTCGTCGCCGTCTTCCTGCCCGTGCTCTTCATGAGCGGGTTGGTCGGCCGGCTCCTGCACGAGTTTGCCGTCACGATCACCGCCTCGATTCTCGTGTCCGGCCTGGTGTCGCTGACGCTCACGCCGATGTTGTGCAGCCGCTTTCTGAAGCCACACGGAGGCGCGCGGCACGGCGGTTTCTACAACGCGATGGAGAGGGTCTTCAACGCCATGGTGCGCTTTTACGAGCGGACGCTGCGTTTCACGATGCGGCACCGGCTGCCGACGGTGGGCGTGGCGCTGGCGATGATCGTGCTGACGGTGATCGTGGGGCGCGCGCTGCCCACGGGCTTCATCCCGACGGATGACACCGGTCAGATTTTTGCGCCGACGGAGGGCGCGCAGGATGTGTCGTTCGCCGAGATGGTCCGGCACCAGCAGGCCGGCGCGGCGATCGTCGCGAAACACCCGGCGGTGGAGTCGTTCATGTCCTCGATCGGCGCCGGCGGCTCGCTCACGGCGACTTCGAACCAGGGGCGCTACTTCATGAAGTTGAAGCCGCGCAGCCAGCGGGCGCACGCGAATGTCGTGGTGCAGGAGCTGCGGCGGCAGCTTGCCGCGATCCCGGGCTTCCGCGTCTTTCCGCAAGTGCTCCCACCGATCCGGCTGGGCGGCACCATCTCGCGGGCGTTGTATCAGTTTACCTTGTTCGGCAGCGACCTGAAGGAGCTCTACGCCGCGGCGCAAGCGATGGAGGCGAAGATGCGCGGGCTGGAGGGGTTGCAGGATGTGAACTCCGATTTGCAGATATCGAACCCGCAGTTGCGGGTGGAAATCAAGCGCGACCGCGCCTCGGCGCTCGGCATCACGCCGCAGCAGATCGAGGACACGCTCTACAGCGCCTACGGCTCGCGGCAGGTGTCGACGATCTACACGCCCACCAACCAATATTTCGTGATCATGGAGATGGCGCCGGAGTTCCAGATGAACCCGGAGGCGCTCTCGCTGCTTTATCTGCGCAGCAAGAGCGGCAAGCCCGTGCCGCTCGACACCGTCGCCGAGCTGAAGCGCGAGGTGGGCCCGCTCACCGTCAATCACCTCGGCCAGGTGCCCGCGGTCACGATCTCGTTCAACCTGCGCCCGGGCTACTCGCTCGGCGAGGCATCGGCCACCGTCACCGAGCTGGCGCGCAAGGAACTGCCCGCGACGTTGAGCTACGGTTTCCAGGGCTCGGCCCAGGCGTTCGCGTCATCGATGCAGGGCATGGGCCTCCTGTTGATCATGGCGGTGCTCGTGATCTACGTGGTGCTGGGTGTCCTCTATGAGGACTTCATCCATCCGATCACGATCCTTTCGGGCCTGCCGGCGGCGAGCTTCGGTGCGCTGGGCACGTTGTGGCTCTTCAAGGAGGAACTCAACGTGATGGGCTACGTCGGGATCATTCTGCTCATCGGCATCGTGAAGAAGAATGCGATCATGATGATCGACTTCGCGCTGGCGGCGCGGGCGCAGGGCGAGAAATCGCCGGAGAAGGCGATCGTGCAGGCGTGCCTGGTGCGCTTCCGGCCGATCATGATGACCACGTTTGCGGCGCTGGCCGCGGCCGTCCCGATCGCGCTCGGCCTGGGCGCCGGCGCCGATTCGCGGCGTCCGCTCGGTCTCGCCGTGGTGGGCGGCCTCGTGGTGTCGCAATTGCTGACGCTCTACATCACGCCGGTGATTTACGTCTACCTGGATCAGTTCACTTCGAGAGCGCGGAAGCATTTCGCCCCGAGCCCGGCGACGTCGGGGAGCGAGCCGGCGATGGCGAAGTGAAGTGGTGGGCGGAGGGTTTTCTCCTTGGACAGGATGCACCGGACGCGGAGGCAGGAATGACAGGAAATAAGTCCGGCGGCGCATGCCTCGGTGCTGGAGCGGAGCTTCGTTCCCTTCCTGACAATTCTGTTTTTCAATCCTGTTAATTCGGTCCAGAAATGCCTTGGATAGGGGTCTCGAGCGTTTTGCCCGCGGCTCGATTTACCCCACCATGAAATCGCGTTGTTCCCGTCTCGCGTTGCTTGGCTGCATCGCCGGCATCCTCCTTTGGCCGGTGTGGTCGGCTGCGGCCGACCGCCCCAACATCATCGTCATCTACACCGATGATCTCGGCTACGGCGACGTGGGTTGCTATGGCGCGACCAAGGTCAGGACGCCGCACATCGATCGCATCGCGCGCGAGGGCCGGCGATTCACCGATGCGCACACGGCGTCGGCCGTGTGCACGCCCTCGCGCTATGCGCTGCTGACGGGGGAGTATCCGTTTCGCGCCAATCGCTGGAACGCGATTTTTTCCAAAATCGGCCTGATCGTGGATCCGGCGAAGACGACCATCGCGGATCTCCTGAAACGGAAGAACTACGCCACGGCCTGCATCGGCAAGTGGCATCTCGGCTTCGGCGAGCAGACCCCGGACTGGAACGGCGACCTCAAGCCTGGCCCGCTCGAACTCGGGTTCGATTACTACTTCGGGCTGCCCACGGTGAACAGCCACTCGCCCTTTGTGCTGGTGGAGAACCACCGCGTGCTCGGGCTCGATCCGGCGGATCCGCTGGTGTTCGGCGGCACGCCACC
>Ga0163144_10005222_pt1 | contig 28922 bp, 29 predicted proteins | sample OliLak19BULKMAT1_FD_123175 | JGI IMG/M metagenome (GOLD analysis project Ga0163144, IMG submission 123175) | Freshwater microbial mat bacterial communities from Lake Vanda, McMurdo Dry Valleys, Antarctica - Oligotrophic Lake LV.19.BULKMAT1 | ecosystem: Environmental > Aquatic > Freshwater >...
CCCCCAATTCGCCAAAAGAAAAAAGCGGAGCAAATGGAAAATTCCTCCCCAAACCCCTCCTTTTCCATTTGCGACATTCGAAATCAAAAACAAATGAGCCGAAGTTTTGCAAAATCCTTACCCCAAAAAATAGTTTTTGCAAAACTTCGTCCGCATTGTTCCACCACCTGCCCGAGACCTTGAGGGCAGAACACCAAAGAAAAATGTCCTTTCCTTTTTCAGGAAAATTTCACCCCCGCCAAATCAAGAAAGTAAGGAACATTTTCTTTGGTGTTGCGAAGTGTTGCGAGGCAGTGGCGGAACGATTCATTCCGCATCAGGATTGTTTTGGAAAAAAGTTCGGATTTTGTTCAGGAGACACAGCCAAGTCTCGGAATTCGTTTTATTTTTTAGATTTGCTATGCGTAATCGATGCTTTTACAAACCCTGTGAATAGTGGGTGCGGGTCTAGTGGGCGTGCTTGGAATTCGGGATGAAATTGGCTACCTATGAAGAATGGATGAGTAGACTTCGGAAGCTCGGCTATTTCCATGAGATGTCCATCTGGAGAAGTACCAGAAAATACCATGCCAGCTTTCTCTATTTGAGGAACGAAATGATTGTTGACTTCAAATCTGTGTCGGTGTCTTTCAGAAATCTTTTTCTCTCCATAGAGACTGCTTGCAAGAGTCTTGTCTTTCAAAATACATTCATATGAGCCGAGTCTCATACTTCCTCCGAAATGTGCTTTCTTCATTATTTCTTTTTGATCATGCATGATATCTATCACACAAAAGTCACTCCCAGGAGTAATCTCACGAGTTGTAGCACCCTTGATACCTGCCACATGACGAGCGAATTCTACCACTGCGAGTTGCATGCCATAGCATAGTCCGAGATATGGAATTTTGTTTTTTCTGACATATTCTATTACCTTAATTTTTCCTTCTACTCCGCGGCTACCAAACCCTCCTGGTATTAGTACTCCATCAAATTTCGATAACATTTTTATTTTGGCAGGACTCTTTTCAAACCCTTCAGCAGACAGCCATGTGAGTACGGGTTTTCTCCCTACAGAATACGCAGAAAACTTAATAGCTTCTATAACAGAAATATACGCATCAGAAAGTACGAAGTCTCCCGTTTCAAAGTATTTGCCCACTACTGCAATGTTTACTTCGTCCTTTGCAGTTTTGATTACTTTTACCATTTTGTTCCATTTTGCTACATTTTCGGAAGGTTTATTGGAAAGTTTCAAACTGAGAATTTCTGATATAGTTTTTGATAATCCACCTTTTTCAAAATTGATTGGTACTTCATAAATACTATCTATGTCTGGTGCAGAAATAATTTGTTTTTCTGGAACATTACAAAAAAATGATAGCTTGTTGATTCTTTTTGTGTCTAGTGGAGTACTACTTCTCGCAATAATAACATCTGGCTGAATTCCAGAAGAATTCAATGTGCGCACTGAGTGCTGAGTCGGCTTGGTTTTCATCTCACCCACCTTTGATGGAGTTGGTAGGTATGAGACCATAACAAACATTACCTTTTTAGGACTTTTCAATTTCATCATACGCGCTGCTTCTAGAAAAAGAATATTTTCATACTCTCCTACTGTCCCTCCTATCTCTATAGTAACAACATCTGCATTTGCTTTTTTCTGAGCGTTTTCTATACGAGAAACTATTTCCATTGGTATATGTGGTACTACTTGTACGCACGCACCTTTGTATTTCAATGATCTTTCATTTTCTATCACACTCTGATACACACGACCTGTGGTCATATAATTGTCTCTGTCGAGATTCACATTCAAAAAGCGTTCATAGTTGCCCATATCTTGATCTGTTTCATCGCCATCTTTTAAGACAAAGACTTCACCGTGCTCTGTAGGATTCATTGTTCCTGCATCGACATTTACATATGGGTCTATTTTTATAGAAGTTACTTTGAGACCTTTGTCAGAAAGAATCTTGGCAATAGAAGAGGCTGTTATCCCTTTTCCGACTCCGGAAATCACACCACCGACGACAAAGATGTAGGAAGGGATTACTTTTCTCATAAATCAAACGTTGAGATATTTACGTACTGCAAACATACTGGATATTATACCAAGAAGTACACCGATGAGAAGCACGAGACCATTTAGGGAGAAAAAATGTCCCAAATAGTACGAATAGAGGTTCATACCTATCAGGTCACTTGCATGCTTGCCCAAAAGGTATGTAATAGGGATAAATATCAAAACACTGATAAGCCAAGCAAATATGCCATATAGTGCCCCCTCTACTAGGAACGGTGCTTCTACATACCTGCGTGATGCTCCTACAAGGCGCATAATGCCTATCTCCTCTCTAGCTACGTATATAGTGAGTCTAATCGTAGTAAACATGATAATAGCTGAAATAAGGCTAAGTAATAAAATCACAATTACACCTATTTTCTCTACACTATTAATAAACGAGTTTAGTCTATCTATAACAACTTTGTTTTGAGAATAATTTATTCTCTCTATTATTTCTGAATTTTCTCTAGCGACCTGATTGTCTCCTTCTAGGACTTTTGCTATAGCTTCATACTGAGAAGAATCCTTGGCCTTGATCAGTACGAGTCCACCAAAAGGATTGTCTCCTAATTCATCGAGTGCCTGTAAAGTGAGGTAATCATCTGCGTGCCTATTACGGAATTCCAATACTTGTTGATCTGCAGAAGTATACACAACAGTTGCCACCTCAGGGAGATTTTTGAGAGTAGATTGCAATTCAAGTATTCTTTCTTCTGGTGCATCAATTGTGAAATAGACCGCAATGTCTACTTTGTTTTTCAAAAGAGTGATAGACGTACCGAGTACTACATGAAAAAGAAATATTCCAGTAATAACAGAAAGAACGATAGTAGTTACCAAAATAGCAGCATATGAAACAAGTCCATTTCTTTTGAAATTGAGTAGTCCACCTTTTATTACTCTTCTTAATTTGACCCAAAACATATATTTATTATAACGCCTTATGTTTATTTTCATCTCCTACCACACGACCTCTTTCCATAGTCAATATTCTTTTACCCACACCAGTGATGAGTTGCTGGTCATGCGTAGTGAGCATGACAGTAGTACCTAGATCATTAATCTTTTTCAAAATATGTATTACCTCTGCGGTGTTTGCATGATCTAGATTACCTGTAGGCTCATCAGCAATCAACACTTCTGGTTGATTAATAATAGCGCGAGCTATAGCGAGACGTTGTTTCTCGCCACCCGAGAGCTGAGATGGGAAGTGATACATACGATCTTCCAAGTCTACTAGCTGTAGCACGTGCGGTACGTCTGACACTATTTCTTCATCACTCTTGCCGGCGGCCTCCATTGCAAAAGCGATATTTTCATAAGCGGTCTTGTTGGTTAAAAGTCTAAATTCTTGAAATACTGTGCCAATACGACGACGAAAATGTGTGATTTCTCCACGAGAAAAGGCATGTATATCCGCATTTTCAAATAGTACTGTTCCTTCTGTAGGATGTTCTTCTGCAAGAATAAGCTTGGTAAGGGTGGTCTTGCCGGCACCAGATGGCCCGACTATAGTGACGAATTCACCTTTGGCTATTTCAATGTTTATATTTTCTAGAGCTATCGCTCCGTTGGGATAAACTTTTGAAACATTTACGAATTTAATCATACAGTCATGTATTATAACATAGCATTATAGCAATGCCTCTGCGGTAACAAACTCATCTATCTCGCCCTCGTCTAGTACTGCTCCTACATCATGAACTTCTACATCTGTCCTATGATCTTTTACAAGCTTGTACGGATGAAGTACATAGGAACGAATTTGATTACCCCACTCTATGTCTGTGGTTTTGGAAATATACATACCTTTTTCTTTTGCTTTTCTTTCTTCTTCCATTTTTTTGTAGAGCTTCCCTTTGATCAGATCCAAGGCCAGTGCACGGTTTTGTTCTTGCGAACGCTCTGTAGTAACGTGCACTGCAATACCAGTGGGCGTGTGCACTATTCGGACAGCTGTCTCTCTCTTGTTTACATTTTGTCCACCCGGACCCCCGGCACGAGTAAATGAAATTTCTAATTCTTGTTCTGGAATATTTATTTCTGAATCTGTTTTTGCGAACTTTGGTATTACTTCTACCATAGAAAATGATGTGTGACGCTTGGCATTGGCATTGAATGGTGAGACTCTGACTAGTCTATGTACACCAGATTCATTCTTCAATGTTCCATAAACTCCTTTACCAGAAATCTCTAGCGCAACATTTCTATATCCACTATGATCATTTTTGTGTTCATGAATGAGCGAATATGACCAGCCTTTTTTTTCTATATATTTTGTATACATACGCAAAAGCATTGCGGAAAAATCTTCTGCATCATCTCCTCCTGCACCAGAAAATATTGTAAGTACCGCTCCCCCGTTGTCATACTTGTTAGCACCAAGGAGTGCGTCTTTCAAAGCTTGTAATTCACGAATTTTCGCCTGAGCCAAATTTTTGTCATTCCAAAAGTCTGCCCCCGACATGGCGAGTTCTATTTCAGCGATTTGTGTCTGTATTTTGTCTTTGTCCACCAAAATACTCTATCAAAAAATAGGCTTTTGAGCTAGAAGTAGTAACTTAATCTAAATAAACGAAAAGATACAATGCTTTTGGAAACTAATGAGTGCGACTGGCACGAGAAGGAGCGTATTTTCTAGCAAGAAAATGTTCGTGTTCCAAAAGTATTGTATCTTTTCGTTATAACTTTTGAGCGACTATCGTTTCTCAAAATAACAAACTATCGATCTTCTCTTTGCGGGCTTGCCTTTGATATGGTGTTTACCAGAAGCTTCTTTGTGCATTAGTATGAATTCTTTCTCAAAATTTTCAGTCAGTGCTTTGTCTGTCCAGACATATTCATATACTCCGAGCTTGGGATGAATATAAGAATTCTCTTCTTCAGTACCGTGCTTTTCCAATAATTCTTTTGTATGACTATCTCTCTCTGCATAAAAAGATTTGAAGAATAATACTCCCTGAGGTTTCAATACTCTCTTTATTTCATTGAAATATTTTTCTCTTTCTGTATTTTTCAAAAAGTGACTAGACATCATATCTAGTACCACATCTACACTTTCGTCGGGTAAATCTATTTTTTCAGAAATTGATTGTACGGAGAATACTAGTTTGCTTCCCCACTGTTGTTTCTCGGCAATATCTTGCGCTTGTTTTATAGCGACTTCTGAAATGTCATATCCATATCCTCGTACTCTAAAATTTTCATTGAGCCAGAGTAAGTTGCGTCCATTACCACACCCTACATCGAGTGCTGTTGTGTCAGGACGAAGTACATCCTTGCCATATTCCTTTTGAAGCCATCGAACGAATTTCACCAGATCAGCGCTCACCTCTGGAGAGAGAGCAAACATTCCAGGATCTTTGTATTCTTTATTCCAAAATTCTTTTAGTCTTTTTTCGTTCATAGGTATTTCAATAATACCTTAGTATTACACTTTTCTGCGAGCTTTAGCTCTATCTGTTTCATTTAAAAATTGTTTTCGAAGTCTTACACTTGTTGGGGTAACTTCTAAGAATTCATCATCTTGGATGATTTCAAGACCGCGTTCAATACTGAGGAACCATGGAGGAATAATAGTCACAGCTTCATCTGTTCCTGAAGCACGCATGTTTGTAAGTTGTTTACCCTTTGTAGGATTTACTTTCATTTCTTCACCTTTTGATGTGTTACCTATCACCATTCCTTCATAGACTTCTGTAGTAGGGCCGATATATAGAGTACCTCGATCTTGGAGACCCCATAGAGCAAATGCGAGCGCTTTGCCACTTTCCATACTGATCATAGATCCTACATTTCTGCGAGTAATCTCTCCTGCATAAGGACGGAATCCTACGAAACGTGATGACATAATGCCATTACCTTTTGTATCAACTAAAAATTGGTTGCGGTAGCCGAGAAGTCCTCGTGTAGGACCAGTGAAGACCATTCTCATTGTATTGGAATGAAGTTTCATATCTCCCATGATGAATCCGCGCATGCCGAGTTTCTCAATGATTACTCCTTGAAATTCTGCTGGAGCATCTATTGTGACTTCTTCATATGGCTCACTCTTCACACCATCAATTTGCTTGATAATAACTTGCGGCTGAGAAACTTGTATTTCATAACCTTCACGTCTCATATTTTCTAGAAGCACTGCAATGTGCATTTCTCCGCGACCAAATACTCTGAAGCCTTCTGCGATTCTGTTTTCGTCTGGTGTGAAGTCTACCTTTAGTCCTACGTTTACTTCCAATTCTTTTTCAAGTCTTTCACGAATTTGTCTAGATGTGACAAACTTTCCTTCTTTACCTGCAAATGGAGAGTTGTTGACCAAGAAATCCAAAACGATAGTAGGTTCATCAATAGAAATAGCTGGCAAAAGCTCTGCATCTTTGTCTACAGTGATAGTCTCTCCGATAAATATATCAGCGATACCTGCAAGCATTGCGATATCTCCTGCTACTGCTTGTGGGACTTCTTCTCTCTTCATTCCGTGGAATGTGAAAATCTTTGTGATTTTTCCTGTTCGACTCGATCCATCACTTTTTTTCACAAATACATTGTCTCCTACTTTTACTATTCCTTCATACACACGACCGACAGCGAGACGTCCTAGAAAGTTGTCATAAGCGAGATTGAAAGCTTGCATTCGGAAAGTCTTTGTAGTGTCATTTACTGCAACTGGTACTTTTTCCAAAATAGTATCGAAAAGTGGTGCGAGATCTTTTTTCTCATCTTTTTCATTGCGCATTGCTACACCTTCACGACCTACTGCATATACTGTAGTGAAATCGAGCTGTTTATCGTTCGCTCCTAGCTCAAGGAAGAGTTCAAATACGCCATCATGTGTGGCTTGGCAGTCTGCACCTGGCTTGTCTATTTTGTTTATCACTACTATTGGGTTAATTCCTAGCTCTAGAGACTTTTTCAAAACGAATCTTGTCTGAGGCATTGGACCTTCTTGAGCATCCACTATGAGTAGCACTGAGTCCACAGAACGAAGTACACGCTCTACTTCACTACCGAAGTCAGCGTGTCCTGGAGTATCCACAATATTGATCTTTGTACCTTTGTAAGATACAGCAGTATTTTTGGCGTAGATAGTAATACCGCGCTCTAGCTCTATAGCGTTGGAATCCATTGATGCACCATCTAGTACTTCGCCACAAAAAGCCAACATCTTGTCAGTAAGTGTTGTTTTGCCGTGGTCCACGTGAGCTATGATTGCTATGTTTCGTATTTCCATCCCGTTAGAAATAGGAAATCTTTAGATTTCCGTTGTTAATTTTTAATAATTTACTTCGATACTATTCAATAAAATACCACGTTATTTGAAATAATGACACGCATGATTTCTAACGGGATTATAAATGCCCGAAACCAGGCTAAATTGAACAAACACTATACACCAAAAGATAGAAAAAACCAAACAAATAGAAAGGGCTGTGTCGCTAAAGCGACACAGCCCCTGGTATTTAGTCTTCCCAACTAAGGTCCCTACCATAAACAAAACCTTCCTTGATTTTGTCTGTGATGGTATTAAACTCTGATTGAGACAATCTGTTGTCAGACATTGCCTTCTTTTTAGGAATAGTGGCTTGCACTGAAGCGGTTTTGCCATTAAACAGTGAGGCCATAGCAGCTGGTGAGAATTGAACTTGTTTTGCCATAAATGTACGGTTTTTTAATTTATAAAAATTGTACGCTTATTAGAGCAAAAGTCAACCCGACAGTAAATCTTGGAGCCGTTGGTGAGGATCGGACTCACGGTCTCTGTCTTACCAAGACAGTGCTTTACCACTAAGCTACAACGGCAAAAGGTATTTCCTGAAAAGAAATACCTTTAGACGATATCACAAAAACGCTTATTTATAAATTATCTTACGAAAGTTAGAGCGATACCTTTCTTTGAAGCACGTCCTGTACGGCCGATACGATGTACATATGTGTCATAAGTAGAAGGAGTCTCGTAGTTGATCACGTGAGTAATATCAGGGATATCTATTCCTCGAGCAGCTACATCTGTCGCTACTACTATCTTTGCCTTGCCACTCGCTAGAGCTTCTACAGCGCGCATTCTTTCACGACTTCTCATGTCTCCATGGAGAGCAAGTGCTCCAAATCCTCTATCTTTCAATTCTTTTGCAAGCGCATCAGTGTGACGTTTAGTCTCACAGAAAATCAAAACTTTTTTGACTTCTTCTTTGTTCAAAATTTCATGAAGTATTTCTATTTTGTTACCTTTTCCTACACGTACTACGTCTTGATCAACACTAGCTGATGTATCTCGAGTCTTCAGTGACACTGTGACAGGACTGCGCAAAAAGTCACTACAAAGTGCTTTGATAGAAGTTGAAAATGTCGCTGAGAAAAACATTCCCTGCTTTTCCTTTGGCATTGCACCGAGTATTTCTTTCATATCATCTATGAATCCCATGTCTAGCATTCTGTCTGCTTCATCTAGCACAATAGTGTTGAAATCTTTCATATGGATTTTGCCACGAGCAATCAAATCCTTGACGCGTCCTGGTGTACCAATGACTATATGTACTCCATCATTAAGCTCTCTGATCTGACGAGTGATAGGAAGTCCTCCTACTACTGCAACGGAAAATAGTCTCATACCTAGAGTGAAAGATTTGAATTCTTCTTCTACTTGCTGAGCGAGCTCACGAGTAGGAGTGAGTATCATTGCTTGATGCTTACGATCTTCTACAAATTTGTTTATGATTGGGATTAGAAAAGCTGCAGTCTTACCAGTACCAGTACTAGCAATACCTATCAAATCTTTGCCTTCCAAAAGTAGCGGAATCGCTTGATCTTGAATAGGAGAAGGATTTACAAACCCCTTCTTGTCCAAATTGTTTGCTAGATTTTCATGAATATTGAAATCAGCAAATGTATGCTTGGCTGTATATATTTCTTCTTTTACATCCTTGGCTTTGTTTATAAAAAGATTTTCATTGATGAAATCTGGCTTTGGACCTCTGCGTCCGCCTCCTCCACCACGACTACCTCCGTTTCCACCAAACGGCTTCTTGAAACGACTTCCTCCTCCAAAACTAGGTCTAGAACCGCTTGAAGAATGTGAAAATGGCTTGCGTGGACCATGTGAACTATAAGAACTAGATGAACTATGCGGACGACTGGATGTACTACTATGCGCACTGCTGTGAGGACTATTGGCTGGTCTACTAGATCCATGAGAAGAACCTCCACTTCTGTGTGGTCGTGGCGAAAATGATCTACTACTAGAACTAGTGCTACTTGAAAAATTACGCTTTGGGCGTGGTGTAAATGTCATATATTTGTGTTTAAATTATTTTCTACTGTGTCATCCTGACAAGTAGTCAATAAACACAATATATTTGAATAATGCGATTATGATAACATGCCTACTTTATTATGTCAAATCACTATTCTAGGCAAAAGTGGTGAGATACGAGTGACGATTTCATAATTGATTCTACCAATACTTTCTGATAATTCTTCTGCTGAAATAGTATTGTTGCCCTGCTTGCCAATGATTACGACTTCATCACCCACTTTTACATTACCCAAATGTGACACATCTACTACAAACATATTCATAGATACCCTACCGAGTACTGGGCAAAATTCTCCACCTATCAAAACCTTGCCATTATTTGAAAATCTTCTATCAAAACCATCACTGTAGCCCTGTGGTATGACAGCAACTTTTGTTTCAGTTTTTGTAATAAAAGTTCTGCCATATCCTATTGGATAATCAGCTGGCAAAGTTTTCACCTGAGCTATTTCGGTCTTCCATGTCATTACGGGTTTCAACTCTATTTTATTTTGATTTTTCTCTTTCCAATTTTTCTCCAATGCTTTTGAGGGCCATAGTCCGTAGAGACCTACACCGAGGCGTAGCATACCTCCTCCCCAATTATCATCACCACTTGAAAGAATCCCAGATGTAGCAGATATATGATATGGAATACTAGTTTGTTTAGAAATTTCTACAATTCCTTTTTGTTGCCTTTTTGCATGATCAAGATTCTCTGTATCTTCAATATCAGAGAAATGTGCATATAAAGAATCTATTTCTATATATGGATAAGTCTTGGCTTTGTTTATGAAGTCCACTGCTTTGTCAGTTGTCACACCAAGCCTTCCTAGAAATGAGTCTATTTCTATTTGAATACCTATACTCTGTCCACTATCCTCTCCTATTCTATTTATCTCTTCAAGTTGCCATTCTTCATACACAGTAAGCATTGCGTCTAAATTTATCGCTTCCTCAATCTCTTCTTTTGGTACATAGCCTAGTACAAGAATTTTCTTCTTTGTAATAGTTCTCAAATCTTTCACTTCTAGTAAATCATCGACTTGGAAAAGGTCTACGTAATCTTCGATAATAGATGCGACTACTTTCGCATCGTGCCCATAAGCGTTGGCCTTCACTACTGCTGCAATCTTATGATTTTTTCCTAGAATACTTTTGAAAGCAGAGATATTGTGAAGTAATGCACTTTTTGATATTTCTATACGAGAAGGTTGTAACATTTATAGATTATATACTTTTCTTTGCGCGAATGGCGAGTTCGCCCGCGACTAAATCTGCTACAACAGATTTGTCTGGGCACCAGCTCGCCTATCTGCTTGATAGCAGATTATGGCTCCGCTGTTCTCGCCCCGACACAAAACAAGCAGTTGTTTTGTTCCATTCGCGCAATATAAAAACCACCATATAATTGGTGGTTTTTATATTGCGCGAATGGCGGGGCTCGAACCCGTAACCTCTCCCGTGACAGGGGAGTGCTCTAACCAATTGAGCTACATCCGCAAATGAGGATCGTATAAATGAATATAACATATTCATTTGAATCATTCGAATATAGCGGATGCAAGATTTCTTACACCCGCAAGTGTATTTTTATTTATTGTGCCGATGACAAGAGTTGCACTTGTGACCTTCTCTTTATGAGTGAGATGCTCTAACTACCTGAGCTACACCGGCAACAGAATATCATTTTTTAGTACTTTTATCAATTCAATCATCTTGTATTTCAAAAAAGTACTCTTTTTGACCTGCAAACGACAAATTCCATAATATCTATCATGATTTTCATAAACCTTCTTATTTTTTGAAATAATGAAGCTTGGATTACGAATTTGGTCGTTTTTGAATTCTAACAGGTTTTTCCAAAACTTCAACACCTCATTTATTCTGGGCTTATGTACTATGTTTATTTGTATGGTACAAAACATGTCTTCATTTTTCACGCCTAAAATCTTTAGAAATTTCTTAATAAAGATAATCATATCCGGATCAGAGTTTATAAATTGAAACCCTGTCGTTAGTGTACTTTTTGAACCTTCAGCCCAATACAACGCTATTGAGGCAACCACAGTATCTCTTCTATTTAGATGACCAATAATTTCTCCTGCTTCTTTGCTCGCTCTTTTAATAGATTCTATTTTTTTATTTTTATTTGCCAAAGTACCTAGTAATCTCCCGCTCTCTCCAGCTTTGTATCTATTTTTATCTAATTTTAAAACTTGCTCTGTTGTTAATTTTATATCTTCACACCAAATACTTACGCTACTTTTTGAAACTCCGAGCTTTTTAGAAATAGTCAAAATAGAATCACCTTTAATCCTCATTTCTCTAGCTTGCTGTTTCTTCTCATATAAGACCATATATGTATTATATCAATATTCCATTTATTACACAAAATACAACCATTTAAATAGAATCAGGAAAAATTGTTGCGGGGCCAGGAATCGAACCTGGGTCTTAAGGTTATGAGCCTTACGAGATACCTCTTCTCTACCCCGCGATAAGTAAAAACAGTAACGAATGAGATTGTACAAGCAATATAGAGACTTTGCAACACCCTACTCTATTACATCTAGATCCCGAAAGACTATTTCGTAGTACGACAACACACGTCTACTCTCTGGCATTGTAATGACAAAAGCTTCACCATCATGAGCTATTTTGTTTCTTACCTTGTGTGCTTCCCATGCAATGTTGATAGAAGCGAGTTGATTTTCATTTATATTTTTCAATTTGTCACCTATTGTATCTCCATAAAAACCTTTGCTATCCAAAATTTTGTCCAAATAAATATCGGCTTCGATAATGGCAAGTCGCCATTCACTTTGATTATCAGACAACAATTTATTGCGGATACCTTCCCATATTGGATTTTTCTTATTATAAGGATGCTCTATTGGTATATCATCACTTGATATTACTTCTGATTCTTTTACTGGACGTGTTATTTCATAGAGTCTCACCAAACAATACATGATAATTGCTATTACAATTATTAGAAGGAATGTTGCGAGTCCTTTTACAAAAGCCCAAAATTCTGGAGTGAATATCTTGGCAAAGATATTGGTATTAAGCCAAGCAAATATAAATTCTAGATTTAAAAATATTGGTTGATTGGGTATTGATTGCATCCTCTATATTATGCTACAAAATCGCTATTTTCGACAATCTTACCGATTTCAAATAGTATTTTTTCTCCAAATCTAGGGCCGATGATTTGAAAACCGTATGGAAGTCCTGTACTACTCTTGCCACACGGTACAGAAAGCGCTGGTACTTGAGCGATATTTGCTGGTACTGTAAATAAGTCTGACAAATACATAGACACAGGGTCGCTTACTTTCTCCCCTATTCCGAAAGCGGTAGTTGGTGTAGTAGGAGTAATAATCGCGTCATATTTTAGAAATGCAGTTTCTAATTCTTCTCTAATTATATTTCGAAGTGCTACAGCCTTGTTGTAATAAGCATCGTAATATCCGTGTGTTAGTACATATGTACCGAGTAGAATTCTACGTCTGACTTCTCCACCAAAAAGCTCACCCTTTGTAACACCATAAACTTCTGCTATGTTCTTCCCTGTCTTTCTATCTCCATAACGAATACCATCTAAGCGAGCAAGGTTTGAAGATACTTCAGCTGGCATAAGAATATAGTAGACAGCCAGAGCATTTGAGAAATTTTGCAAATCAACTTCTTCTATTTTGTAGCCAGCTTTTTTCAATTTTTCCAAACTCTCTTCAAAATTCTTTTTCAGTTCTGGATCGAGGCCTCCTGTAGTAAGAGTACCTTTTGGTATGGCCACTATTTTTTTACTACTCCCTATCCTCTGTCCCCTATTCTCTATCTTCACACTCGTACTATCGAGTGGTTCGTATAGGGATATAGCATTGTATAAAATTTCAGCATCTTCTACAGTCTTCGCCATCGGACCTATGACGTCAAGCGAGCTACCCATAGCAATGAGACCGTGTCGAGATACCGTGCCGTATGTCGGTAGAAGTCCTACAATCCCACAAAATGATGCTGGCTGACGAATAGATCCTCCGGTATCACTTCCCAATGTTGCGACTGCCATATCAGACGCTGTCACTACCGCACTTCCACCAGAAGAACCTCCTGGAACTTTTGTAATATCATGAGGATTTTTGGTCACTCCATATGCAGAGTTTTCTGTGGAGCTTCCCATAGCAAATTCGTCCATATTGGTACGACCTATAATGATGGCGCCTTTTTCTTTCAAAGCTTTTACTACACTAGAGTCAAAGCTCGCAGTATAGTGTTCAAGCATTTTTGAAGAAGCTCCTGCAATGTGGCCCGCAAACAAAATATTGTCTTTGATAGCTAGAGGAATACCCGTGAGCTCTGTTGCACTGCCATCTTTTAGCATTTTTTCTGCACGCAATATATCTTCCTCTATATCAGAAAAAACTTCTCTATACGCATTATATTTATCAGCTTTTGCTTTTTCCAAATAAGAATTCACTAGATCTCTAATAGAAATTTCTTTGTTTATTATTTTTTTGTGTAGTGAAGAAATAGTGTTCATATTATTCGATGATTTTCGGAACTTTTACAAAACGGTCTTGATGTGATGGAGATGCTTCTACGAGATCATAGTTGCTCTCTATTGGCATAACTATATCGTCTCGCAAAATATTAACTTCCAAACTCTTTGATGAGTCGCCTTCTGGCAGTGAAATACTCTTGATAGTATCCACAAAAGAAACCATTTTTGCTACACCTCTGCTACATCAACGAGTTCGTCTTCTGGAACAGAAATACGTGTCATATTTGCTATCTTTTTGATTTCGTCTAAATCCATCCCGTTAGAAGCAGGTCGCGGTCATAGACTGCGAGATACTTGATAAGTTACTTATAATCATAGGTGTATTATACACATTTCAGACTTTTTTTGTAGCGACCGCGGCTTCTAACAGGATCATATTGATAAATTCTTTTTCAGTTATAATTTTCACTCCAACATTCTGTGCGTCTGTCAATTTGCTTCCAGAATTCTCGCCCGAGAGTAGGTAATTTGTAGCTTTTGAAACACTACTACTAACCTTTCCACCATTTTCTTGAATCATTTCTTTGGCTCTTTCTCTACTTAGTGTCGGTAGTGTACCAGTCAGTACGAAAGTTTTGCCAGAAAAAATTCCTTTTGTATTATCAGACATCTTTTGAGGATTTACTCCAAATTCTTTTAACTTTTTTATTAAAAGTTTTGATGAAGGCTTTTTGCGAAAAGAAATAATACTACTAGAGACAGCTGGGCCAATGTTTTCTATTTTGTCCAAATCTTCTATTCCAGAATCCCAAAATTTTTCAAAAGTCTTGAAATATATTGCCAAATCTCTAGAGGTCTCCTCTCCAACATGTTCTATGCCGAGAGATGCAATGAATCTAGAAAGTGGTGGATTTTTTTTGTCTTTTATAGCGGAAATAATATTTTGAGCACTTTTTTCCCCCATTCTTTCAAGTCCAGATAGATCTGCCTCAGTCAAAGCAAAGAGGTCTGCACTATCACTAATGAGTCCTTCTTCTTGCAATTTCTCTACTATTTTTGGACCAACTTCATATATATCTAGCGCTTTTACAAAATAAATAATATTTCTAGTTTGTTTAGCTTCACAATCTGGATTGTCACAATAAAATGCGACTTTTTTCTCACCATCTACACCTACTCTATTTATTACATCAGCACTACAAACAGGGCACTTTTTCGGCATTGAAAATTTCTTTTCTTTGCCTGTTCTCAAATCTTTTAACACTGTCACAACCTCTGGTATGACATCTCCTGCTTTTTGTATTACAACAGTGTCACCTATCAGTAGTCCCAATCTTTCTATTTGATCTATATTGTGTAGCGTTGCTTTGGAAACAGTAGATCCAGCAACGAGTGTCGGCTCAAAATGCGCAAGTGGAGTAAGTACTCCAGTACGTCCTACTGCTACTGTAATATCTCTCACTATTGTTGTCGCTTTTTCTGCTGGGAATTTATACGCGACAGCATATCGAGGAGCCTTGCCTACTATTCCAAGATTTTCTTGCAAAGATATCTCGTCTACACAAATCACGACTCCGTCTATATTGAATGGCAAACTTTCTCTGATATCTCCAACTTCTTTTATAAAATTTTCTAATTCTGAAATCTTATCTGTCATTATTTCTTTGACAGAAGATTTGAAACCGAGACTTCGTAACATTTGATGCTTTTGTGAATGTGTTTCTATATTGGAGCTACTGGCTATGTCATATGCGTAGAAGTCTAGATGTCTTTCCTTTACCAATAGAGGGTCGAGTTGACGAATAGATCCAGCTGAAACATTTCTAGTGTTGGCAAATAATGGCTTTCCATTTTTCTTCTGTATTTCGTTTAGTGCGAGGAATGTATCTTTTTGCATTATTATCTCTCCTCTTATCTCTATATCAACAGGAAATGGTGGCAGGAGTCGTAGTGGTATCGCGTCTACCATTTTCAAATTTTCTGTTACATCCTCTCCTACAAATCCATCTCCTCGTGTAGCACCTCGCTCAAAATTTCCATTTTTATAAATAAGAGATACTGCTAGTCCATCAAATTTCAATTCTGCAAAGTATTTGTATTCTTTGTTTGGGATGAGCTTCTTTATTCTTTTGACCCAATCCTCGAACTCGCCAATATCAAATACATCATTTAGTGAAAGCATTCTCGAATCATGTGTAACTTTTTTGAATTCCAATAAAGGCATTCCTCCAACTCTGTCCAGAGTATCGCTCAATTTCAAATCAGGAAATTTCTTCTCAATTTCTTTCATTTCTCTTATCAGAGATTCATAAACGTCGTCTGTAACTGACGGATCATTGGTCACATGATATCGAAAACGCAGATCATCAATCTGCGTTTTGAGCTTATTAATTCTCTGTTTTGATTCCTCCCAATTCATTTTTAGCGTTTTTAATAAGAGATTTTGATACCTCTTTCTACTTGTCTAATACTTGCCTTGCAAACGTTGTATCCTCTAGAGTCTATCACATTTTGTCCTAAATTATTTGGATCTCTTTTGTCAAAAACTATTGTAAAACAAGGTGTAGTTAGGTCAGCAGATGCCGGATTTGTGAAGACAAAATAGTCATTATTTGGTGCCGGAACAACATTATTATAATCAGATGGATTTGTACTAAATACCATAGTTTTGTCTCCACAAACAAATTCATAATTAGGAGATGTTTCAGTTATTTCAACACCTTTTGTGAAATTTTCCATTTTATAATCCTGATACAACCCACACTCACTGGCTGAGTCTGCTTGATAAAATGCAATTTGAGAATCTCGTACTAATCCTGAGAGTATCTTTTGTTTAAAGACAATATTGGACATACCCATAGTGATAGAAAGTATGAGACTCATAACCAAGACAGTAAATATCATTGCGAAGCCTTTTTCTTTTTTATTTTTTTGATTTATCATAAATTCCAATCTGTTAGAGTGATCGATTGAGATATGCTTTTTTCATTTAATCCATTTCTCCATTTCAAAAACACATTGACTATGTATCCATTTGTAGTCTTTGTCATTTTGACCGTTCTTATATATGTAGTCGGAACTCCAGTAGATGCTGGTGATATTGGATAAGATGATCCACTATATCCATAAAACGAAACACCATTACCTGTTCCTCTATCAAAAAAAGATAGATTTTTACACGGAGATGAGCATACTGAAATTATTTTTTTGTATGGATCAATACTACATCCGGTATCTTGATTAAAACAGCCATTACTAATAAGATTTTGTTCCCAATCATTTGGTCCTGCTGGAAGATTTTGATATGCAGTATCTCTAGAATTACGAATATATTCTATTGCTTCTTGAACGAGATTGTTGCCGACAATATCATTTCTAGAATATCTTACAGAAAAGAAACTACTCGCAGCGAGATTGAGCATAGCAGAAATACTCATGGTCAAAATAAGTATTGCTACTAATGTCTCGACCAATGTGAACCCGAATTGTAAAAAATTTTTATTCATATTATTCAACTCTTCTTTGAGAAACAAGAGTTTGTATTGCGAAAGGAACCAAATTATCAGTCCCTGCTTGAGCTACTCCTTCTACAAAAATAGTGACACTTGGTTGTTTGCCGTCTGTGGTGTTTGTAGGATTTGCACCTTCAACAAAAAATCTCAGATTTTTAATGATTATTTCTGGAGAAGTAATATTTACTTTTTTTCCAGAGATCTCTTTTTCAATCGCACCGTTAGATAGCCGATATTGAATATTTTCAGAATCTATTAAACCCAACGTACTCCAAAAACTAATAGCTTCTGATCCAGACCCAACAGATACAGTGCAATTTGGATTTGTAAGATCAGAAGAACAACTTATATCATAACCTGTTCGAATATTTCTACTCATACTTTCCATTGCGAAATTTAAATTGTCCAAAACATTCCTCATGGATTCTACTTTGCGTGCCGCATTGTTGACCGCATACAGAGAGCTCACTGCAGCAAGTACGACAATAATAAATAGCGAGAGTGATACCATCAACTCAATAAGTGAAAAACCTGATTGTAAAGATTTATTTTTCATAATCATTTAACACTAATTTGTCCTGTATTCCATACAGATATTACTTTTGTTAAATCTTTTACTGATCTTATTGTGATTCTAGCACTTGAATAAGTGCCACACCCGACGACACCTTCTTTATTCAAACAAATAATAGCGTCTGGACTAGGTCTTTTGAAGACAATGTCTACACTACCATCTCCTCCTGGCTCTTCACATACAGTGCTACCGGTAACAATATTGCAGGCTTCGACCCGAGTAATCTCGTCAGACGAATTTATTGTTAAAGTTTCAAGACACTCAGTCCCACCTCCACATTTTGAGTTTGGAATACTCTTACTTGGATAGTCATATTTATTATTTATAATGAGACTATCAGCAAACAGAATAAATCTTTTCCGTGTTGGGTCGGCAGGCTCATTCGATCCTCTTGCGGAAAAGCTTACTCCATACGCTCCATATATAGGGTCTGTAACTGAGCCAGTTCTCGCTACACTAGTAGCGTATATTTGACTCTTTCTAATACCGAGAGCTATCTCTTGAGCAAGATTGCGAATGTTGGCATTACTACTAAATCCAGAATAATTGAACATCAAAACAGCAGAAACTAGTGAGATGATAGTCACCACCACAATGACTTCTATGAGTGTCATTCCAAATTGTGATTTTTTTATTGCCATAATGGAAATAGACTTTGAATACTTATATGCCACAATCCGACCACAAATAGTGCGAGTATTAGGAATGGTGCAAAAGGAATTTGTGAGTCCATTTTGTATTTCTTTGATAGAGTCATGAGAAATAATCCTACGATTCCTCCTAGCCAAAATGATATTATAAGTGCTGCGAAGCCTTGTTGGATGCCTAGTAGCCAACCAATAGCGAGAGCGAGCTTCACATCTCCGAAGCCCATAAATCTACCTTTGGACAAGAACCATAGCAAGAAGAACGGTAGAGCTACTATTATTCCCTCAGCAACAGCTTTGAAAAAGTGAAATGAATCTATTGTAATGAAATTGAACAGGATAGAAATGAAAGCTAACGCAATGAGTGGGTATACTATTTTGTCAGGAATGATTTTGTGTCTCAAATCATATACGAGTATGACCATAGACAGAGATATAATGATGATACTAAAAAGAAATACTACCCAAGAATGCATAGAAAATCCTCCATTTATCACAATCTTTATATAAGCTACCGCAAAAGATATAGCGGTGAGGAGCTCGACAAAAGCGTACTGAAAAGAGATAGGACTACGACATGTACGACACTTCCCTCCCAAGAAAAGAAATGAAAACACTGGTACAAGCTCATACCATTCTAGGTTCCTAGAACAAGTAGTACATTTGCTTCTTCCTGTCACAACACTTCTACCGGTATTGAGACGAAGTATCACAACATTCAAGAAACTCCCAATGATGAGTCCAAAAATAAATATAATAATAGGGATAAAAATCATGTCTTTATTATATCACCCAAAATAAAAAAGACCGCACCTGCGGTGCGGTCTTTTTGTGGAAAAATTTTATAAGCAAGTAGTTCCTACTCCTGGTGTAGCGGTCACCGCAGGAAGAAGTGTCGCCGCTTCTTTATTATTTTGTTTTGAATCCATACAAAGATACATATTTGCTGGAATTTTAGGTTTTAGAAGTTTTGTAGCTATTGCATATTCACTACCACTAGCGTTTACATGGCAAACAGTTCCATTCGGAGCAGGAGTTGAAGTTTGTACAGTATTGATGCCTGGAACAAAAGTAGTTTTTGATAAAGTTGATGCTTGAGCCATCATAGGAGCTATGCTCCAACGATTAGTAGTAGCATTGTAAGCCTGACAAACAGTCACACCAGTAGATGAAATATATTTATTACCATTATTCAGGTAGAATATTTCTGCTTGTGTGCGTGCCTCTTGCATTGATCTTCTAATACCGCCATCAGCACCCTTGCTTCTAGTCTCAGTAAGAGAGAGCATTATTACTGAAGCCAATATACCAATAACAGCTATCACTACGAGAAGTTCTATCAAAGTAAATCCTTTATTTATTTTATTCATAATTCTAATTATACCACTCTTATAAACCACAAACAACAGAAGATGTAGTTAGATCTGTGGATTCTGCTGATTTTCCTGTTGAATCCACACACCACCCAGCTGTGCTCCCTTTGAGAGATACTATGGCTGCCCAGCCAGTAGTAGAATCATGACAAACTGCATTACCATCTACCAATCCTGTAGCTCCATAAACAAAAGCTTGTGCATCAGCACCAACAGAAGACGCACCAAGCTTATTTGCAGCACTTGTAACTATAGTAGTGATGTTTTCTGATCCTGCCGTACAAACACCTTCATAAGTAAGACTATTACCGTAAAATAGTTCAGCTTGAGCACGAGCATTGGCAAGCTCTGCTTTGATAGCAACATCTACACCTTTTGTGCGAGCAGTGTTAAGTGTTGCCAAAACCACTGAAGCCAATATACCTATAATTGCGATCACCACCAAGAGCTCTATGAGGGTGAAACCGCTTTGGTATTTTTTATTATTCATTATTTTATAATTATATCATGTGAAAAAAAAAGAAAAACCCACAAATGCGGGTTTTTTCTTTAAAATTGCTTTAATTAGTGAGTACTTATATACAAGCGAGTACAGCAGGACTAGCTGTTCCTGCAATCCTAGGAAGAGTTGCGACTTTTGAAGCTCCGCTTGAGTCAACACAGTAATAGTCTTGGCCAGATCCAGCACCAAAAGCATCCTGTTGCTTCAAAGGAACTTGAGATATCCAAGAAGAACCATTTTCATGACAAACTGACTCAGTTGCACCTTGAACTGTACCAATTGCAGTTATGATTGCTGTGCCTCCAGCTGTAGTATTAGCTTGAGTTAACAAAGTAGTAATACCACCAGCGGCTGTACAAAGAGCGGTATAGCTGTTTGCAGTATTATCATAATATAGCTCTGCTTGTGCGCGAGCATTTGCTAGATTGGCCTTAACCGCTGCATCAGAACCTTTGTTTCGAGCTGAGTTTAGTGAAGCAAGCACCACTGAAGCCAATATACCTATAATTGCGATCACCACCAAGAGCTCTATGAGGGTGAAGCCTTTTTGTGAATTTTTTTCCATAAGAATTTGATTTATAATATTGAAATTTTAATAATCGATTATTTACATTACAAAATATATTGTAATACCGTTTGATTATACCATGCCCAAGGGCAAGTTTGTAAAGTTCATAAAGTGGAAAGTTACAAAGTAGAACACACTAATGCAGTTTTGTCTTTACTTTACAAACTTTATGAACTTTATAACTTTATGAACTTACTGAATGCCGCCGGCGATGTTGTAAATAGGCACCAAAACAGATACGAGGAGTACTCCGACACCCAGTCCGAGCGATATAATCATCACTGGCTCAATCAGTCCTACTAGAGTATCCACCGCTTCATTGACCTCTCTATTGTAAAATTTGGCAAGCATTTTCAAAATTTGTCCCATTGATCCTGTTTCTTCTCCCACAAGGATGATCTGTGTCATCAACTTCGGAATTTCTTTGTGACCGTCTAGTGCTTGTGAAAATGCTTTTCCGGCCTTCACTCCTTCTACTGCGTCACGCAACACTATTTCATATCTTTTGTTTCCTACCACCTTTGAAGTGATTTCTATTGCACGCACTATTGGTATACCAGAAGAAAGCATTGTATCCATGTTGTCTGCAATACGAGCGAGATATAGCTTCTGGTATAGATTGCCTATAAATGGCATGTCTAGCTTCAAATCGTCTATTACTTGCTTGCTCTTTTTTGTCCTAGAAATATAACCAATATATCCTACAAATACAGCGAAGAAGATACCGAAGAAAATACCATAATTCACAGCGAAATTACTGATTCCTATAACTATTTTGGTATAAATCGGTACTTCTTGACCACTTTCTAGAATGATAGCTGAGAGCTTCGGAATAACTACAGTAAACATCATAATCATGACTACAAAAAATATACCTATCACGAATGCCGGGTAGACTAGGGCGTGCTTGGTCTTGGAAGTAAGAGCGTATTGTCTATCAAGATAGTCTGCCAAGAATGAGAAGACTTGTGTAAGCTTGCCTGACTCCTCCCCAGCAGAGACCATGTTCACATAAAATTCTGAAAAGACATCTGGGTGTTTTGACAGAGCGTTTGCAATAGAAGACCCTCCTTGTAAATCCGTAACTATTTGATTCATTTTTCTAGAAAGTAGTTCATTGTCGGTATTGTTGGCAAGCAATGAAAAAGCTTTCAAAGCTGAGACTTGTGCTTCGAAAAGTGTCGACATTTGACGAGAAAGTATGACGACATCTTTCATTGGTACTTTTTCAAATAGCGTTAGCTCAAACCATGCCTTGGCTTCATCTTCTGATTTTATTGATGTAACTATTAGTCCTCTTCTTTGAAGACCATTTATGGCAAGTTCACGAGTGACCGCTTCAATCATTCCGTCTTTTTTTTCTCCTTTGTCTGTGACTGCTTGATATTTGTAATTCATCCCGTTAGAAGCAGGTCGCGGTCTGTGACTGCGAAGCGCTGATATTGTTATTGATAATCATAATATTATTATACACCTATATTTAAAAATATATTACTGCGACCGCGGCTTCTAACGGGATTACACTAATCTATCTAAATTTTTTGGGTTGATAGAGTACAAGTACGCATTCTCTAGTGTGATCTCTCCTCTTTTTACCAAATCAGCAAGTGAACGGTTCATATCTACCATACCCTGTTCTGCGCCAGTTTCTATTACTATATCTATTTCGTAAGTTCTTTTTTCACGAATAAGGTTTGAAACGGCATTGTTGTTGATCATCAATTCATATACAGGAATTCTACCTCCTGAAATCCTTGGAACCAATCTCTGAGAAAATACTCCAATGAGAGAAGACGCGAGCTGAATGCGGATCTGGTCTTGCTGTTCTGCGGGAAATGAATCTATGATTCTCTCGACAGTCTGAGAAGCACTGTTGGTATGAAGAGTAGATAGCACAAGGTGTCCTGTCTCTGCCGCAGTCACAGCTGTAGCCATAGTTTCTGCGTCCCTCATTTCTCCTACCAGCATGACGTTCACGTCTTGTCGAAATGCGTTGTGAAGTGCTTCTGGAAAGCTTTTTGTATCTATTCCTACTTCGCGTTGATCTATCATTGCTCTTTTTTGTTCATAAACATACTCTACTGGATCCTCGATGGTGAGGATGTGTACTGGGCGCTCTTCATTGATGAGTCCCACCATGGATGCCATAGTTGCACTCTTTCCTTGACCCACTGGGCCTACCACTAGGAAAAGTCCTTGTTTGCGTCTAGAAAAATCAGCTAGAATAGGTGGTAGATTTAATTCTTCTAAAGTTTTAACATGTGGCACCAATCTTAAAACTATAGAAGTTCTGCCGTGTTGTATGAAAAGATTGCCTCGGAGTCTAATAGCGCCCTGATACTCATATGAAAAGTCTAGCTCTTGTTCTTCAGAAAAATGTTTTTGTTTTTCTGGTGATAGGATATTTTTTATTATTCCTGAAATTGTTTCTTCTTCAACTACTGGTTTACTGTTTAGGAAAATTAGCTCTCCATTCACACGAATCGCAGGGTATCTATCCGTAGATATGTGAATATCAGATCCGCCTTCACGGATTATTATTTCTATTAGTTCTTCAAAAAACTTTTTATATTCCATGATTTTTTAATACTTCTGTTACGTGTGCAACGACTTCTGATGGTGTACTACTAGCTTTCACAATATAGCTCGCCGCACCGAGACTTTTCCCACGAGAGATATCTTGTTCTTGGCCAAGATTTGAAAGGAAAATTTTTACAGTCTTTGGTATCAATCCTTCATTGTTTATTCTCTCCAAGAGTTCAAAGCCATCAGTATTTGGCATCACAACATCAAGAAGTGCTACGTCGGGATTGGCTCCTTCTTTTATTTTTGAAATAGTTTCATCTGCTGACATTGCAGTGATCACACTGAAACCTGCTTGAGTAAATCTCATAGCGTACATATCCAACAAGAAGCTGTCATCGTCTACTATCAAAACAGTTTTTATAGCTTTATCATCCATACGAGTATTATAACCTTTTTTTTATTACAAGCACATGTGGATATTAAAATCCATAAACTTCCTGCATCATGACCTCCCCATTTAAGGATTTCATTAGTGCGTCTTCTTTTAAAGTAATCATGCCTTTTGCCCTCACCGCCTTGTATATTTCTTGTTCAACTGGATTTTTTAGGATAAGTTGTTGAATATCTTTGTCATTTTCAAACATTTCAAATACAGCTATTCTTCCTCTAGTCATACCAGGACATTCAGAAGAAGGTTTGATTTCGTACATTTTCTTTGGAATATTTAGCTCTTGTAAATAATTTGTATCAAGATCAGAAAACTGCTTCTTTATATATTCTTTTGTTGAATCATCGATTTCAATCTCTTTTTTACAAGACGGGTGCACTCGCCTAATAAGTCTCTGAGCCATAGCAAGAACTAGTGTAGGAGCAATAAGGTACGGATCTACTCCCATATCTACCAAACGAGGAATAATACCAATAGCATTGTTGGTGTGGATAGTAGAAAGCACTAGGTGACCGGTGAGAGCCGCCTGTATTGCAAGCTGAGCGGTCTCCTTGTCTCGGATTTCTCCCACCATTATTACATTTGGGTCCTGACGAAGGATGGCACGAAGTCCTGTAGCGAAATTGTACCCTATTTCAGGCATGACCTGAGATTGGGTTACGCCTGCAATTTGATATTCAACTGGATCTTCAAGGGAAAGGATGTTTGATCCCTCTTTGTCCAAAGAGTTAAGCATTGAGTAGAGAGTGGTAGACTTACCAGAACCAGTTGGACCAGAAATGAGGATTATCCCGTAGGGCTTCTTTAGAGCTCTTTGCATGATTTCCAAATGTTTTTTAGAAAGATCCAATCTGTCCACAAATCTCACTCCATGATCTGAGTCTAGTATTCTCATCACCACCTTTTCTCCAAAATATGCTGGAAATGTAGAAACACGGAACTCTATTCTCTTGTTGCTTATCATACTGATAAATGACCCATCCTGAGGCTTTCTTTTTTCATCTAGGCGAAGCTTCGAAAGAATTTTTATACGAGCGATAATAGCGTCAAATGTGTTGAGTGGCAATACTAGTGTAGTGTGGAGTGTGCCATCTACTCGATACCTCACCTTCACTGCTTCACCTGTATTTTCTATATGTATATCTGAAGCATTGCCTTCTACTGCGTGATTTATTACGACAGATACTATCTTTATTATCGGAGCATCTTCTATTATTGCTTCTTCTTGCTTCTTGCCATCTTTACCTACTGACTTCTCTTTGATGAGCTCTTTGTTAGCACTTTCCAAATCTTTGTTTAATTCTAGTACTGCATTATCAACATCATCAGAAAGCCCTTTGTAGTTCTCAAGAACATTGAAAAGGTCGCTATTTGATATTACAAATACCTTGAAAGGAATATTTGCTTTTGAAGATATAAACTGTAGCGCGTTCATTCCTTCAATATTTTCTGGCTCTGTTGCTCCTACAGAAAGTATTCCTTCTGAAAAGGCAATTGGTATAAACTTGTAATGTCGAGATGCTTCTTCAGAAATATATTTGAGAGCTTCAGGAGAAATATCTCTAGAATTTAGTTTTTGATAAGGTATTTTGTAAAATCCGGCCTTTGCTTGTGTTACAGAATCTTCACTTATTCCCAAAGAAGTCAGAGCTTTGGTCATATTGCCTTCAAATTCAGTATCGAGACCTGTTATAACCTTGTTGTACTGATTTTCAGTTATTATATTTTGAGAAAGAAGGAAGTCTAGAAACATTATATTTTTGGAATAATTAAATAATTACTTAGCCTTAGTTGTGAAAGTCATAGTGTTACCTGTCACAGTGTCCGACCCGTTCACCAAAGTGGCTCTAACAAAATACTTTTTAGATGGAAGAAGTTCGCTGATAGTAAATAATGCGGTACCATTTTGTGTAAAAGGAATAGGTCCGGTAGATGTACCAAATGCATTAGTCTGTCCGTATTCAAAGAATGTACTCAAGTATTCATTACCACCAACATTGATTTGAGCACCTAGTGTTGCACCAATATTTGTAACATTTATTGGCTGAACAGTTTGAAATTGAACTCCAGCAATCGCAACAGCGGTATCTGTTCCCACTGGAGCAAACGGATTTATTCTACCGACTACATCTGTACCTAAAGATATTGGATAATCTCGTAATGCTTTGAAGCTTGGATCTTCAAAAATAGAAGTATCTATACTTATACCTTTTATACTAGCAAGTACAGCAGAAAATTCATCATTTTGTGCCTGACTGTCTCCCTCTGTGACAGCTAATCCAGCCCCCTTGCTAGAAGATAGAGAGTTTTCTACTTTTGGAGATGAACTACTTGAAGAATTACCAAAAAAAGACATCGCTCCAATTATGAGAGATAGGGTAAGTATTGTGATTGCAAAATTTCTAATTTTTTTACTCATATAATTATTGTTTTAACCAATAAGTCTTTAGCGTAATCTTGTAATTCATCACATTTGCTAAGCTTGTTGAAGAAGATGGGTTTGCTGAGGTAAATTCTACATTTGTAATATCTACCAAGCGTAGATTGCTCTCTAAATCTGATAAAAATGTTAGGAAGTTGCTATATTGACCAGTCGTTTGAAACGAAACAATGAATTCTCCGTATGCTTTTTCTGGTTCACCAGATTGAGTAGTTTTGTTTTTATTGTCACTTGTTTGATAATCCACACCACGCAGAGTAGATAGATTGTTTTTATTAGCAAGAGCGTTGATTTGGATAATGAGGCGGATATTGTTGACACTATCTGGTAGTAGTGTGAGTAGACTATCCAAATTGGCTTTTGAAATACTTTGGTATTTGGCGATCAAATCATCACGCTCTTTTTTGATACGTCCTGCAGTACTTAGACTTCCACCCGTATCGGTGACTTCTTTTTTCAATTCCTGGACATTCAAATACATTGGTCTGACAAACTTTGTGAAGACTCCTATTGAACCACCTATTAAAATCAGTAAAAATATATATCTCATAATTTATGTTTGTGTATTACTTGGCTCAGATGACATTTCCTTTTTCTGTAAATTGTTTATAAATTTTTCAAAAGATAGATCTTGAATATTCACATCAAAGACAAGTTTGAAGTCCACTGCTCCTGTCTTTTCATTGATAGATAGTCCAGAAAATACAGGATTTTTTATTAAAGGATTTTCAGTAAAAGCGTCGGATTGTAGAGCTATTATAGAATAACTTTTTGTAGTACCAGTGAGAGTGACAGTGACCAAGTGCTGCTTTGTCAGACTATCGGAAACTAGAGCATAACCAAATGTTTTGTACTGAACAGAGCGAAGTGTGGTGCGTTGTAGTGCATCAAATATAGGGGTGACCACTACGTGAGTCTTTAGCAAATCTCTAACTCCTTCTATTCTATCATTCAATCTTTTTACCTCCAGCAAGAAATCTGTGCCTATTTCGTTTTGTGCCTCTGTTATAGAAGTACCGAGATTAGCTTTTTGATCGAGAAGTTGTTTTTGGTATAGATAAATTCCTACATAGGAAAGTGCTGTTCCAATCATGATTACAAAAGTAATCAATGTAAAAAGGCCGATCGATCGACTGTTTCTCTGTACTGAAACAGGTTCACTTATGATCGGACGCTTAGGAATAAAAGATGTAGGGGTACCTGGCTCCATTCGTAATATAAATTATACACGAGTGGAATACGTAAGTGCAAGCAAATAACGTTTAAAAAGTGGATTACTCCCCGTTAGAAGCAGGTCGCGGTCACATAGTTAATACAAACTATGATATTTTTTATCTGCGACCGCGGCTTCTAACGGGGTTACTGGAAATTTTTGAGTGCGAGACCTATAGCAATTGAGAATTCTGGTCCTGTTGTTTTCAAAACTCCTTGCAAAAATATAGGTGAATCAACTTTTGAAAATGGATCCGCTATTACTATCTCTGAAGCAAAATTTCCCTTTGCATAATCAGCGAGACCTCTAGTCATTGCTCCTCCTCCTGAAAAAATAATTTTTCCTATATTTTTATTGTAACGTTTTTCATAAGCAACCAGTGTTTCGTTGATCCCTTGGAAGATGTCTACTAAATGAGTTTTGATAATATCTGCTACTTTTGGATATTCAGGACTCTCATTTAGTCCATTTTCTTTTTTAATTGTTTCTGCTTTTTCAAATGAAACCTGCAGACTCCTCTCTATTCCTTGTGTGATATCTTGACTACCCTTGTTTACAAGTCTGAAAGTCTCTACTATACCGTGCTCTACGATTGTGATCTTTGTTTTTGATGCACCGATATCTACTATAAGTACTGGAAATAGTTCACGAGTAAGTACGCTTCTGATATGACTAAAGACTTCTATTTCTAGAGAGTTCATTGGAAGTCCAGATTTTTGCATTATTTCAGTGTATCTCACCAATGTTTCGTTTAATGTAGCCACAACAAGAATAGACATTTTTGCCTCCCCTCCTGCTTCAGCAAGTACACGACTCTCTACTCCTGAGTCTTCTCTCCTTGGAATTACATACCAATCGAGTGATACATCGCTAATGTCTACTGGAATAAATTTCTTGGATTCATTTGGAATAACTGTGGCAAGATTTTCTTCCTCAATAGAAGCTGGGAGTTGGAGTATGAAAATAATGCAAGATATAGATGGAATACCAATAACAAAATTCTGATTGGTAATGTTTGTCTCTTTTAAAACATCGATTAGAGCTTTTGATACGGTTTGTGTATCTAGATTTGTGACCATGCCGATATTTCCTTTTTCTTGGTATTGACCAAGAGAGAGAGCGCCATAAGTACTGAGTACTGCTCTTCCTGCTTCTTTTTTTAACTCTACAACTTTTATAGCAGAAGTACCGATATCTATTCCAACAGAAACATTGATACTTTTGTTACTACCCATAATACCCGAAAAGACGTCCGTGAGGGTGTTTTTGATTCC
>Ga0163144_10005224_pt1 | contig 28916 bp, 31 predicted proteins | sample OliLak19BULKMAT1_FD_123175 | JGI IMG/M metagenome (GOLD analysis project Ga0163144, IMG submission 123175) | Freshwater microbial mat bacterial communities from Lake Vanda, McMurdo Dry Valleys, Antarctica - Oligotrophic Lake LV.19.BULKMAT1 | ecosystem: Environmental > Aquatic > Freshwater >...
CCCGCTTTTGGGTGCTCTGACCAGTCCAAAGCGCTGCAAGCTCCGTCTTTCTGGAAATCTTCGTTTCGCGAAACAGCCTGCTGTCATTGGGGGGATGGGGTTTTCGGTCAAGCACTATTTATCGCATTGCCTTCGGCCCGCGCGCCGGGCAGAAGGTGTTCACGGTGCAAGGCGCCACGCCGCGAGGCGCCGCGCTCACCCAGGAACAGTGTGCCGACCATCAGGGCAACAGCGCAGCACGCGGCGGTGCGGCGCTGCGATGCCGACGAGCGCCAGCGGCTGGAGCAGCTATGCCGCTACGTCACCCGACCGGCACTGGCCAACGAACGCGTGCAGATCAATAGCGCCGGGCATGTGGTGCTCAAACTCAAGACCGCCTGGCGTGACGGCACTACGCACATCGTGATGAGCCCGCTGGAGTTCATGCAGCGGCTGGCCGCGCTGGTACCGCGGCCCAGGCTGCACCTCATTCGGTTCCATGGGGTGCTGCGCCCTATGCCAAGCTGAGGGCACTGGTGGCCCCCATGGCCCCGAGCAGGCCACCGGCAAATCGGAGCTGACGGCGACCGAGCCAGGCTGCGCGCATGGCCTGCCGTCGCGCATCGGTTGGGCCCGGCTGCTCAAGCGCGTGTTCCAGATCGACATGGAGCACTGCACGAACTACGGGGGCCAGCTCAAGATCATTGCGGCCATCCTGCAGGCGCCAGTGATAGAGCGGATCCTCAGGCACCTGGGACTGCAAGTCCCGGCCACTGCCCCGGGCGCTGGCGCGCGCAGATTTCGAGCAGGAGGCGTGAAGGCGGCCCGGTACCCCGGGCTGCGGGGAGGGGCCGCGCCTGACTCGGGTCAAGCCTGGTGAGGGACCACGAAGCGCGAGGGTTTACCCGCTGTCCAGGCGGTTTTTAGGTCAGGCGGCGGGGTTGCGGCTGCCCAGTGTGCGCTGGGCCAAGCCAAAACTCCCTCAAAACTCCTCGGTGTGCCACCCAGTGCGGGCGAGCCCGTCCCGGTTGGCACAAAAACATGCCGTTTGATTTTCCTATTCCCGCAAAGCAGCCTGCCAATGCCTCCCCTATACCGGACGAGGCGCCGGTGACCAGCGCGGTGGGCCGGGAGGATGCAGTGGAAGCGGCAGTACTTTTCCTGGGCATGGTGGGTCCTTTGCGCCGGTGGAACAAAAATCAGGTCTTGGCAGGGTCAACCTGTAGCGTCATACCAGCCGCGCGCAGGCGCTGCACCAGCACATCGCCCAGGCCGCTGGCCGGTGTCAGCAACCCGCCATGCTTGCGGCCGCCGGGCAGTTCGTCTAACTGCAGAGCCAAGGCAAGAGCAGACTCGCACAGCATCTTGGTTGTGGCCCGGTTGCCGGGGTCGCCCTTGTCGGCGACCATGCCGCGCACCGTGTTGCCTTTGGCGCTGTGGCCCACCCACAGAGCGCGGAACGACCCGCCATCCATGCTGGCCTCGGACGGGCCCGCTCCCGGCGCAGGTGCAAACTTTTGCGCGAGTTTGCGAAAGGGGCTCAGGCGCAACGCCGCCTGTGAAGTGAACGAACCCACGCTCAGGCCGGTGGCAGCCATCGCCGCAAGCGGCCCTTTGCCCAGCCGCAAATACTCCTGGTAGGCATAGCCAGGCGCGCAGCCCAACAACGCGGCGCTGCGTCGCACGACACGGGTATTGATCATGGACATCATGAAGGGGCCCAACCAGGCACCGAAATCCGCATCGCGGCGCGGGCCTAACCGACGCCGCGCTGGAGTGGGAAAACCGCAGACCTTTGACTTTCTGGGGTTCACGCATTGCTGCGGGACGACCAGAAAAGGGAAATTCACGGTGCTGCGGCTCACCAGTGGCAAACGCCTGCGAGGAAAACTGCAGGCGCTGAAGATCGAACTCAGACGGCGCATGCACCGACCCATCAAAAGAGCAGGGCCAGTACCTGCGCGCGGTGGTGGCCGGGCATGGCCGGTACTTTGGCGTGCCCAACAACGGCGCGCGGCTGAGCGTGTTTCGCTTCCAGGTAGGCAGGCTGTGGCACCGCACACTGTGCCGGCGCAGCCAGACCCATCACCTGAGCTGGCGAAGAATGCGACGACTTGTTGAGCACTGGCTTCCTGTTCCCCATATCTGCCACCCTTACCCGAATCAAGAGTCTGATCGTCACAACCCAAGGCAGGAGCCGTATGCGGTAGTTCCGCTCGTACGGATCTGTGGAGGGGGTGTTGGGTGACTGGCATTCCTACTCCGACTTGCCGCATCCACTGCAGCGACGAAACCCTCGACCAACGCCTCGACCGTGGTGAAGGTGCACGGCATCCCCCGCCCATGCAGGTGGCAATGAACGCCTTTAACGCTCAATGCAAGTCCTTCGCCTCGAGTCCCCATCCAGTCCCATGTCAATTTCCAATATGAACGCACCTGACACGGCGATCGGCCAATTCAGAAATCTCATTTGTACGCAAGCGTACGGTCACCAAACGATTTTTGCGATGAACGATCGATCATAAGTTTTACCAATTTTGGCCTGGCCACTGGTCCAAAATATCCAAATTAACTGGTTATCCCTGATAGTAAATGGCTCTAACTACCCTAAACTGGTCAGGCCACTGGTCCAGACCATCAAACCATGAACTCTCTCGAAATCGTCTCCACGCAACGCCTGTATCGACTGATCGCAGACCAGATCGCAGCCAAGATTACGGCCGGCGAGTTCCCGCCCGGTACGCGATTGCCCGCAGAGCGCGAATTGGCCGACAGGTTGCGGGTTAGCCGTTCGTCCATCCGCGAAGCCCTGATCGCCCTGGAAATCGGTGGATATGTGGAGATCCGGGTGGGTAGCGGTGTATTCGTTGCCAAGCCCAAGGAAGACGGCAGTTACGCGCCGGACAGCGCTGCAAGCGATGCCGGCAAGGCAATGGACGGGACCAACACCCTGGGCGCATTCGATCTACTGGAGACACGCATGTTGTTGGAGCCCGAATGCGCGGCACTGGCAGCGCAACACGCGACAGAGGCACAACTGACGACGATGCGCGCGCTTTACCGGGGCCTGGCGCGTAGCGACACCCCCAGTCAGTACGACCGCGCATTCCACGCGACCATTGCCCAGGCCTGTGGCAATGCGGCCCTCGAAGCAGTAATCGCCCATGTCTGGGATCTGAGCGAGGCCAGCGCCGTCTTTGGCCGGCTCGACGAACATATGGTCACCAGCGATGTCTGGCAACTGGCACTGGCAGAACATGGTCGCGTGTTGGTTGCCATCGAGGAACACGATCCGGTACGGGCGCGCCACGAGATGCATGGCCACCTGATCGGCGTGTTGTCGCGCCTGCGCAAGGACTTCACGTCGTCCGACATGGCAAAACCGGTCATCCGCCGGAACGCGTCCGCCAGAGACGCACCAGCGCAAAGCAGCGAAAAGGACGCAGCCGAAATCGCCTCAACCGGTCGTACGCGACGCTCACATTCGCAACCCTGAGAAGCGTCATTTTTACCGACCGCAATCGCACCATCCAAAGGAAAGACATGTCCCGACTCTTGCGCTGCCGGGTCATCCGGCATCGATGCGATCGCGGGCGTATTGACGCTATCAGCGTGCCTTTATCCCACTTCCCCGCCCCTTCCTTCCCCACCTGCACGAAAGGCAAAACCATGAAGACAACACACCATCCCCTGCGCACGATACTGGCATCCATGGCCATTTCGCTGGCCGCACTGCCGGCCGCACACGCGGTCGACATCAAGCTCGGCCATGTGCTGGCACCCACCCATAGCTGGCACAAGGCCGCCGAAGGTTTCGCCGCTGAGGTCAAGGACAAGACCGCGGGCCGGGTCAATTTCGTCCTGTACCCAAGCGGCCAACTGGGCAACGAGAAAACCATGGTCGAAGGCATGCAGCTCGGCAGCCAAGGCGCCGGCATCATCGGCTCGGGTTCCTTGCAACCGGTCGACCCGCGTTTTGGCGTGGTCGAGTTGCCCTATACCTGGACCACGGCCAGCCAGGCCTACCGCGCGTACGACGGCGACCTCGGTGCCACGTTGGCCAAATATGCCGATGCCAAGAATCTGGTGCTGGTGTCCTGGTGGGAGAACGGCTTTCGCCACATCACCAACAGCCGCGGCCCCATCAAGGTGCCGGCCGATCTGAAGGGCCTGAAAATCCGCGTGACACCCGACAAGATGCGCCTGGACACCTTCACCGCACTAGGCGCCAATCCAGCGCCACTGGCGTTTGGCGAACTCTATTCGGCGCTGCAACAAAAGGTGTTCGACGCGCAGGAAAACCCACTGTCGATCATCTTCACCTCGTCGTTCTTCGAGGTGCAGAAATATGTGTCGCTGACCGGCCACGTCTGGAGCCCAGCCAACCTGATTGTTGCCAAGCAGGTCTGGAGCCGCTTCTCGGAGGCGGACCGCCAGGTGGTACAGGCGGCAGCCAACCGTTGGCGTGACGAGCAGCGCAAGATGATCACCGAAGGCGACAAGGAATACGCAGCCAGGCTCAAGGAAAAAGGCATGGAGATCAATGATGCGGACAAGGCCCAGTTCGCTGCCGCGATCGCGCCGGTATGGGCTACGTACGAGACGATCTATGGCCCCGAGCTGATGGGTATGGTCAAGAAATACCGCGACGTCAAGTGATGTTGACGCGGCTATCAGACCTGCTCGCGGAGATCAGTCGGATCTTCGCAGCACTCGCCTGCGCCTTGTTGGCGGTGCTGATCACCTACGTGGTGTTCCAGCGCTTCGTCATGGAGGCGACACCGCACTGGGCCGAGGAACTACCACGCCTGGTGCTGGTGTGGAGTGCCTTTATTGGTGGCGTGGTCTGTAGCCGCGACCGCAGTCACCTGACGGCGGGAATCCTGCCGTACATCGTGCCCAACGTGCGCATCCGGCACTGGATCGGCCGCATCAACCACGTGCTGGTCATCGTCGGACTTGCCGCGCTGGGTTACGCCGGCTGGCTGGTTGCGCAGCTCACGATGGACCAGATGCTGCCGGCACTCGACGTGTCCGCAGGCATGGTCTATCTGGCGCTGCCGGTGGCCTGCTCCGTCACCATCGTCGTGCACCTGGCCCAGTTGTTGGAACCCCTACCGTCTATCACGGACTTCCCAACGGCGGAGCACTGAAGCCATGTCTGCTGGCGCATATTTTCTCGTGGGCGTATTTGCGCTCACCATGTTGCTGGACCTGCCGATTGCCTTTGGCATGGTGCTGGCCGGCCTGGCCTACCTGATGGTTTTCGACACTGCGCCGATGACCGTCGCCGCGCAGCAATATGTCGTCGGGCTGGACAGCTTCACGCTGCTGGCCATTCCGCTGTTCCTGCTGGCGGCCCATTTGATGAACGGTGCCGGGCTCACGCAACGCATCGTACGCCTGTGCGCGGCGATCGTCGGTGATATCAGGGGGGGCCTGGCGGTCGTGGCCGTGCTGGCATGCCTGCTGTTCGGTGCCTTGTCCGGCTCGGGCGTGGCCGACGTCATCGCGATCGGCAGCCTGCTGCTGCCGGCCATGGCACGCAACGGCTACGACAAGGGCTTCAGCTGTGCGCTGATCGGCTGCGCCGGCACTACGGCCACCATCATTCCACCAAGCATCGTGCTCATCGTCTACGGCACGACAACCAACACCTCGATCGGCAAGTTGTTCCTGGCCGGCATCGTGCCCGGAATCCTGCTCAGCGCGGCACTGATCGGCATCGCGTTGTGGCAAGCACGCAAGCACAACTGGGCGGGAGGCGCACCATTCGCCTGGCCCGAGTTCCGGGTCGCGCTGTTCGGCGCCCTGCCCGCGCTGATGGTGCCTGTGCTGATCATCGGCGGCATCCGCTTCGGCATCTTCACCGCGACAGAGGCGGCGTCCAGTGCCATTGCCTATGCCTTGCTGATCGGTTTCTTCTGGTACCGCTCGCTGACGCTGCGGTCGATCTGGGAAAGCCTCAAGGGCACCGGAGAAGGCAGCGCATCGATTCTGTTGCTGATTGGTGCGTCGGGATTTTTTGCCTGGATCCTGGTCGCGGAACAGGTACCGCAGGCCCTGTCCACAATGCTGGCCAACTGGACCGACAGCCGCACCGCCGTACTGTTGCTGCTGACCGTCATCTTGCTGGTGCTGGGCACTTTCATGGAGGCGATCCCAATCATCATCATCATGGCGCCGGTAGTCATGCCCATCCTGGCGCACTACCAGATTGACCCGGTCCACTTCGGCATTCTGCTGACCATCAACATGGCCATCGGCGCCGTGTCGCCTCCGGTGGGTGTTGACCTGATGGCAGCGTGCAAGGTCGGAGGCATCACCATGATGCAGACCTTGCGTCCCTTGAGCTGGATGATGCTGGCCATGGTAGGCGTGTTGCTGCTGGTGACGTTCGTACCAGATCTGGTCATGTACCTGCCGAGGAACGTGAAATGAGCGTTGTTGCAACATTGGTTCGCAGGCCCGTCGCGCTGCGCCGCAGCTGGTTGTTCACCGCCGGCCTCGACCGGGCCGCCCATCAGCGGGCGCTCGACAGTGGTGCAGATGTGATCGTCGCCGACCTGGAAGAGTTCACGGCGGTCAATGATCGACCGCAGGCTAGGGAACACATCGTCGACCTGTTGGCCGCTTGCCGCGCCCGCACAACCGTCGGCGCCGTGCGGATCAATCTGCTGGCCCGCGACGGTCTGGAAGACCTCGCAGGGGTGATGCCCGGTGCACCGGACGTGATCTTCCTGCCCTACGTCGAGAGTGCGGCGCAGATCCAGGCGCTCGATGACGCCATCTCTGCATGGGAGACCAGCTTGTCGCTTCCGGCCGGCACGACAGAAATCGTTCCAACATTGGAGTCGGCACTGGGCATCATCTGGGCGCAGGAGATCCTGAACGCCAGCCCCCGGGTCAGCGCCTGCCTGTTGGCGGCGGAAGACCTGACTGCCGATCTGGGCGCCGAACGCGGCCCGGACAGCACCGAACTGAACCATTTGCGCGCCCGGTTCCTGGTTGATTGCGTCGCTGCCCGGCGCGTCGCGATCGACTGCCCGTTCAACTATCGGGACCCGGTCGCACAGCACGCGGATCTGCTATGGGCGCGGCGCATCGGGCTCAAAGCCAAGTGCGCGGTCTATCCCGAACAGGTCGCAACCATCCACGCAGCGCTGACACCGGCCCCCGATGCGGTGCGGGATGCGCGCACCACCGTCGCCCGGTTCGAGGCCGTACGACTGGGACAGGCCGACCCCGACCCGGCTGCGACCGCGCCAGTCGACGCACCCGACTACCACACTGCACGCCGGCAACTGGCACGGCACGAGGTTTTCCAGAATTGGGCTGCCAGCATGCAGTCATCCAAACCAAAGGGAGATAACTCTTGAGTCATACCAACGCGCCCGCTGCAGCCCGCAATGGCGGCCAGATCCTGATGCAGCAACTGCGCATCCACGGCGCACGTCGCATTTTCATGGTCCCAGGCGAGAGCTACCTGCCCTGCATCGACGCCTTGAACGATCATGAGAACGTAATCCAGCCGATCGTGTGCCGCCAGGAAGGTGGCGCTGCGTATATGGCCGAGGCCTACGGAAAGTTGACCGGTGAGCCCGGCATCTGCTTTGTGACGCGCGGCCCGGGTGCCACAAATGCGTCCATCGGCGTACATACGGCGTTCCAGGACTCGACGCCGATGATTCTGTTCATAGGCCAGGTTGGCAACGACTTTGTCGAACGCGAGGCGTTTCAGGAGGTCGACTACCGGCGCATGTTCGGCGAGATGAGCAAATGGGTGGCGCAGATCGACCGCACCGATCGCATCCCCGAGTACCTGTCGCGCGCGTTCTCGATTGCCACCAGCGGCCGCCCAGGCCCGGTGGTTCTGGCGCTGCCCGAAGACACTCTATGGGGCATGTCGCTGGTTGCCGACCTGCCACGTTATACCCGCGCGCTGAGTCATCCGGGCGCAGCCGACATGCAGCGCATGGCGGAGCTGCTGGAGCAAGCCGAGCGGCCGCTGATGATCGTCGGCGGAACCGGCTGGACCGCTCAGGCCATGAAGCAGCTCGAGGATTTCGCCGTGCGCTTCCAGGTGCCTGTCGGCACGTCCTGGCGGCGTCTCGAATGTTTTGACCAGCGCAGCCCCAACGCAGCCGGCCACGTGGGCTGGGCGATGACACCCGCGTTGAAGCAGCGCGTGTGCGACGCGGACCTGATCGTCGCCGTCGGCACCCGACTCGGCGAGGCAACAACCATCGGCTACACCCTCATCGAAAGCCCGATGCCGCGCCAGAAGCTGGTTCATGTCTACCCCGATGCAGGCGAGTTGGGCCGCGTGTTCGCGCCCACTCAAGCCATCGTCGCCGACGTGGCAAGCTTCGCCAACGCGCTGGCCGGACTCGAAACAACCAAGCCTGCGCGGCGCGCGGCGCTGGTCAAGGCAGTACATGCCGAATATCTGGCGAGCCTCGAGCCCCTGGATGCGCAGAGCACACTGTCGCTCGACGCGGTCGCGGTGATTGCAGCCCGACAACTCCCGGCCGATGCCTGCATCACCGTTGGCGCCGGCAATTACGCGCTGTACCCCCATCGCTACCGTCAGTACACCGGTCCGGGCACCAGTCTGACGCCTACCGTCGGCTCAATGGGCTACGGACTGCCGGCGGCGATCTCGGCCAAACTTGAACAGCCCGAGCGCACGGTAGTCTGCTATGCAGGCGACGGCTGCTTTCAGATGAATCTGCAGGAATTGGGGGTGGCCTTGCAGTACCGTGTCGGCATCGTGGTGCTGCTGTTCAACAACGGCATCTATGGAACGATCCGGGCACACCAGGAGCGCGAGTTTCCGGGCCGCGAGATAGCCCTTGGCATGACCAACCCGGACTTCGCCGCGCTGGTGCGAAGCTACGGCGGTCATGGCGAAGTCGTCGAACGCACGGAAGATTTTTCAGCGGCACTTGCCCGCGCCTGCGCGTTCGCCGATCGTGAACGATTGCCGGCCCTGGTCGAACTGCGCTACGACTCTGACGGCATCGCTCCCGGCGAGACCCTCTCCGCAATCCGCGCCAGGGCACTGGCCGAGCAGCAGGCCGTGGCGGCAAGCAACTGAAGCATTCAGAGCACCCATGAAGACGCATCAGCGATCCGACCTGCATACCAATGGCGAGCGCTTTTCCCGATCGCTGTTGGACCTTGCCCGGATCTGCGACGCAAACGGCAGCTTGCCCGACTATGATGATTCCGTAGGAGTCTTTTGTATTTCTAATGAATACATCAAAAACCATGCAAAAGCCGTGTGCTTCCGCCCTGGAAGCGCCAGGTCAAAGCTCTTCGACGCGCCGCACTACCAGCACGTGCAGTAATACCAGTGCATAGATCGCAAGCAATGGCGTGCGCCACCATATAGGTCTTCCATGACTGTTGAAACAGCCCGTCCCCAGGCCGTGCCCACGGTACAAATTTCGAATGATCGCGTGATTGTTACCGAGTGGCGGTTTCCGCCCGGGGCCGAGACCGGCTGGCACCGCCATTCCTACGATTACGTGGTCGTGCCTATGACTGGCGGCGAACTGCTGATGGAAACCCCTGAGGGCAACCGCGCCGCACAACTCACGCCCGGTCAATCGTACACACGCAGTATGGGCGTGGAGCACAACGTGTTCAATCCGACGCCGCACGAGGTGGTGTTCATCGAGATTGAAATGCGCTGAAGTGGACCGGCCCCACAACCCTGGCCATCCTGTATTGAGGTCAGGTAAGTGTTTTTGTCCGTCCCCAACGCCTGAGCGTTGCGGGAACTACAAGGGACCCGGGACACCACTCCCGTTTTGTGCCGAAGTCATCCATTTGCCTCCGCGGCACGCGGCTTGGCGCCGATGGCGCTTCGCTGTTGCAAGTCGGTCCCATCAGGTTGAGCCATTTCCCCAAGGCTCGGGGTGCGCCAGGCGGCGCTTCGGCTGACATGGCCCGCGTGGAGCGGGCGGGGCAGATCGCGTTGCACGGTCTGCGGTTTTGGCGCGCGGTGAGCTCGTCACGGCTGTCACCGCTACTGTATGGCAGGTTGTGCTCGGTGGCTCAGCGAGCCGTCAGGCGCAGCAAAGCCAGTTGGGGCAAGGCGGGCGTCATTCGTGCCCGATACCCGACTTTTATCTCCAGGCCTTTCGGCTGCCGGTTTTCAGGAGATGAGCCCGGCGATTGCGCCCGCGTGAGCGGACATGGGCGATGCGGTGACGGGCATCAACCGGGCTGACACAGCCAGCGGGAAATTGAACGGTGTGATCCTGCGCCAACGTTCGGTGCTCTGCAACTTCAGTGGATACGGGGCAGGCGGCCAGCCCTCCGTGTGTCCGAGGGCGGTGTCAGCACGGCTGACAACGGATTGCCATGCTGCGCTTTTGCGGGCGGCTTACCCACCGCCGCGCGAGTCTTGCGTGAGAGGCGCCGATCGCGCGACCGTGGATAAGCCCTGTGAACTGTTTAAGCTGAAGTTCCACCCCACCGAAAGCGAGTTTGTTCTTATGCGACGCGGGTTTGCAGCGGATTTGGGGTTCCGCGTTCTGTCTACAGTGTGATGCTCTCGATCAGATCGAACGCACGGCGCTGCGCCGCAGTGGGGGTGGTCATCACCTCGAAGCTTGGCGCCGCGGCGCCTGCCAGTGGCGAGCGGCAGGTATTGCGCACGACGGTGGATAGTTCCGCCATCAAGGTGCCAAAGCTGTGCACCGGCGTGCCGTCGTCGAGTTCGCGTGAGGCCGCCTTGGCCTTGGCAGATGCCGAGCGCCGGGCCGGCGCCACCGGATCGCGCTGTTGTTTGAGCGCTTGCTCGGTCTCGGCAAACATCAACTCGCGCCAGGCCTCGCGCATGTGCCACTCTACGTAGTAAGCCAGCATGCACAGCAAGATGTGCGCACGTACCATGTCGGCAGTTCGGTGGTGAATCGGGCGCACCTTCAGGTCCACCGTCTTGAGAGAGCGAAACGCCCGCTCCACCTGGGCCAGGAACTTGTAGTTGCGCACGTAGCTGGGCGCATCCATGCTCTGGCGATCCACCGAGGTGCGGATGATGTACAGCCCGTCCAGCGCGGCCTCGGCATCGATCTGCTCTTGGCGGCGGCTCCAATCGAACTTGGTGTCTGTGATGTCCAGCTCGAAGTGCTTGGCCATCTTGTACTTGTTGATCACGCGGCCCACGTGCAAACCGATATTGTCCTGGCCCGTGAGCTTGCCGTCCTTCACGCGCTGCCTGATTTCAGCCAGTTTCTCCTCGGTGGCCGCCAGCAGTTCGAGCCGCTTGTGTGCGCGCAACTTGGCCAGCGCCTCGTTGCGGCACGCCACCAGCCGCTCGCAGGGGTAGTCGGGCGAACTCAGCTCCACCAAATTGCGCGTATCGAACAACCCCAGCTGCAGTTGCCCCTGCTCGACCAGGGCTCGAATGGAGGTGCTCTTGAGCGCCGTGATCCAGGCGACACCGTCATCCTGGCGCATCTCGTCGATGGCCTTTTGCGAGATCATGCCCCGATCGCCCACCATCACCATCTGCGAGACGCCGAAGTCCTGGCGTACGCGCTGCACCGCGGGCATGAACGTCTTGCTGTCGGCCGTGTTGCCCTCAAAGACCGATACCGCCACCGGGCAGCCGCGCGCATCGGTGAGTAGCCCGTAGTTCACATGCAGCGAGCCGGGCTTGCCGTCACGGCTGTAGCCGCGCTGCGCCAGCGGGCAACTGCTCCCCTCAAAGTAGCTCGAGGACAGGTCGTACAGCACCATGGAGCCTCTGCCCAAATGCCGCGAGGCCAGCTTCTTCTGGATCGTGTCCTGGCGCGCGAGCAGCCAGTCCATGGCTGCGTACAGATCGTCTTCGCTGGCATCCACCACACCGAACTCCTGTGCCAGGGTGCTGGTGTGCCAGCGCCGCGTGGTGGCCAGCTTGGTGTCGGGGGCAACGATGCGAGAGGCCACCATGGCCAGCACCCGATCACGCTCAGGACAGGGCTTGGAGGCAATGAGCGAGGCAAAGCCCAGTGAGCGCATGGCAAGCGAGACGGCATGGACATGGCCATGGGGACGCGACGTGGTGATCTCGAAGACGGCAGAGGCCGGCACGAAGGTTTCGCCTTGCAGGCTACGGCGAATGATGTCGATGACGCTCTCGGGCAGGTGGGACAGGTTGCCCAGGGTCTCGTTCTTGACCTTGCCGTCTTCGCGGTAGGAGCGCCGAAGCAGGTGGGTACGGTAGACCTGGTCCTTGTACTTGCGCGTCGTGGTGACGACGTGAGCGGTTCCGTTGCGAGTTGCCATGCAAGGGATTATAGGAAACCTAAAACAAATGTCAATATATTTAGTGACTACAAAAAGTAATGATAAACGACTCCCTTAGAGCGAAAATCATCAATAGAAACAAGGGGGTTGCGTCACTGCGTGACTACTCAGAGGTGTCCACCCCGATTCAATATTGACCATCAAAAACCCCTCTTCGCCAGACCATTTTCGGTTCAGCATCATGCCCGGGGCTTCCGCTTATCGCGCTGTTCAAAAATGCGGCGCCACCTCTCCCATCTTGCGAAGATTGTCTGATGCGACGATATAGATATTCAAGGCGGTTGCTGCTGCTGTCGAAGTTCAACGCCCTTCGATCGCGCGCTGCCGGGAGACTTGGAGGTGCTGTGCCAGCGCAGCGACCGCGCCCTCGGTGTCTCGTTCCATCGCGGCTGATAGGACCGCTAGATGTTCACTCAGCGCTTCCACCGAACGCGACGGGACCTGCCGCTGCGTGACCCGCATTAAGCGGATACGCGCGGCGTTGACGCGGTAGTTGAGGCTTATGATCTCATTGCCCAGGCTATCGATGATCTCGTCGTGCATGCGCCAGTCGGTCTCCACTGCTTCCTCGAGCAGTGCAGCGTCGACATCGACGGTGGACATGCGATCCAGTACTGCGCGCGTTGCCTGCTCTAGCGCCCCCATATCCTTTATCGCGGCGTGTTGCGCATAGTGTCGGATCGCGTGCATTTCAAGGATCTGCCGGTAGTCCAGCGCATCGCGCTGGCCAGAAACAGTCACGTCGGCGATCTGGATGCCGCGCTGTGGAAACACCCGTAGCAGGGACTCGTGTTCCAGCCGCTGGATGGCCTCGCGCGCAGAGCCCAGGGGCACGCCCACCAGATCCACTAGTTCCCGCTGAGTCACGAATTGCCCGGGTTTCAAGGTGCCCGTGAGCAGGCATTTCTTGAATTTTTCATAGGTTTCGACGCGTTGCATGGCGTGAAGGATAACGTAAGCAGCCAGCCCCACCCACTGGTAAACCACTAGTTAATGACTAATCAATCAATGTTAGATTTTGCCCCTAGCGTCGGATCGACGTGCTTTTTGAAAGGAGATCGAAATGGCTGGGATCAGGAATTTGATGGTGAGCCTTTGAGAACGCGGCACAAGGACCGTGTCAAGTCCGAATCAGGACTGCGGCTGGGCCACGGTCGTGGCTGTCAGCTGCGCGCGTGCTCTCAGGCGTCGCGGGCCGACAAGCAGGGGTTCAGCCTGCATGTGCCGGTGCGCTGCGACGCCCACGAGCGCCAGCGGCTGGAGCGGCTGTGCCGGGACATCACCCGCCCGGCGCTGGCAAACGAGCGGGTGCAGTGCAACTCCGCCGGGCAGGCGGCGCTCAAGCTCAAGAGGTCCTGGCGTGACGGCGCCACGCATCTGGTGTTGAGCCCACTGGAGTTCATGCAGCGGCTGGGGGCGCTGGTGCCGCAGCCGAGGCTGCACCTGATCCGGTTCTATGGGGTGCTGGCACCCAACGCGAAGCTGCGCTCGCTGATGGTGCTTGCAGGGCCCGAGGAGGCCACCGGCGAGTCGGAACACATCGCAACCGAGTCAGGCTGCGCGCACGGCCGACCGGCGCGCATCAGTTGGGCCCGGCTGCTCAGTCGGCGCGGGAGACCGAGTTGTTGAAAGTCACGGCCGATTCGATTGTGGCTTCTTGGGCGAAGGCGCTGCTGGCGGCGGTGAAGGTCCTTGCGGCGGCGAAAATCAGGTGGCGGGTGTTCATGATGTGTGTCCGGGGCTCAGGAATCCACGACGACCGGATTCCGGGCGTGTCGGTCATCCGACGCCGTGGCACCCAATATGAGTTCGACCTTCCGTTGCATGAGGTAGTCCCTCATCTGCTCAGGGAAGCCGTCATCGGAGACGACCATGTCGAAATCATCAAGATTCGCAAAATGGCCCGTCTGGACGACACCGCATTTGGAACTGTCGGCGACGAGGATCGTGCGCGCACTATTGGCCATCGCCGCGCGTTTGATCGAAATGTCGTACTGACCTGGTGTGGTCACACCGAGGTCGATCCGAATTCCGTTCGCAGAAATAAAGGCCTTCGAGCTGCGATTCCCGTTAAGCAGCGCCAATCCCTCCGGGCTTTCGCAGCATTGGGAGTCGGGATGGTACACGCCACCCAGGAAGATAATTCGCGTGTTCTTGCGCCAAGCTCCCAGATTCAAGATATTCAGGCTATAGCAAAGGATAGTCAGCTCAAGCTGAGGATCCAGATAGTCAAGAATGAACGCGATGGTCGAACCCGAGTCCAGAAAGATCACATCGCCCGGTGCAATGCGCTCCGCAGCCAGTCTTGCTATTGCGCGCTTCTCTTCGACGTGCTCCGTCTCCGCGGTAGCAAGTGAGTACGACGGGGTCCTCGCAGCCCGGGTATGACGTTCCGCAACAATGACCCCACCGCGAAAAGCTCGGATAAATCCCGCGCGCTTCAAAGTATCGATGTCACGCCGGATCGTCATCTCGGAGAGACCATACCTCTCGGTGAGATCTCTGATCGTCGTGGAGTTGGCCTGGATTATGGTCGATAAAATATCATCGAGCCGAGACTGACGGTTCATACTTTCAGCATAGTCAGGATAGTCGATAACCGCAGGACTCAGTATAGTGCGAGCGTCCAGCAGGAACTGGGGCCGTCAAAATCCGATCCGCCGACAAATTGCTGCCAGGGTTTCTTCGATTGGCCTACTGGTGTCGAGAGCAAGAAACGCGTCAGCGTCGCCAGGTCTTTCGAATGCATCCGAGATGGGGCCGTCGAGCTCCTCGATGCCGATGGCGATCTTGAGCTTGTCCGGCTGAAGCGCGAGGTTCAGCGCACGCCTTTCCTGCCGCTCCCTAACTGCGGCCCTGGAACTGCACTCGAGCAAGATGGGAATTAAGCGAAAGTTGCGGCTGCGAATCCAGCGCATCAGGCGGTCACGATGAACCGATCGAAGGATGCCGATTTCGACATAGGCCCGCGGCGACTTGGAGTCATTTAGTGCTTCGACGATTCGATCGACGAGTCGTGCCCCCTCCTCGAGCCACCGTTTCAGGCAGATCTCATCTTCACCGACAATGTCCTTGAATATCGCATCGATGTACAAAACCTGCCCCGGCAACCGCTGAAGCAACTGCTCGATAACGGCGGTCTTCCCTGAATACGGTAGCCCGGCAAAAAGGAAGACTGTCCGCGCCGGGTTCGTGTTCACCGCGATGTCGCCCCAGACACGATCTCGTCGCGGCCTCCGACCAGATCGTCCAGGCAGCGCAGAAACTCGCCAGCGGGCTCCGCATCGACTACGCGATGATCGGTGCTCAGGCAGAACCACGCGGTATGGCGCGCCACGATGCGCCCGTCGGCGACAGTTGGACGTTCGCGTATGCGCCCGACGCCCAAGATCGCTGCCTCCGGCGGATTGAGAAGCGGTTGCAAGATGTCAATACCGAGAGGCCCGGCGTTGGACAGTGTGAACGTTCCGCCCTCGAGTTCCTCCGCGCGGATGGTTCTCTCGCGCGCTCGCCGAGTAAAGTCCGCAAGGATCACGTGTATGTCCTGCGGGCTCTTGTCCTGTGCATCTCGTATCACAGGCACCATCATGCCACCTTCGGTGGAGACGACGACACCGAAGTGAATCGCCTTGCTGATCACGTGACCCTCGGGGATCAGTCTGGAGTTCAGGATCGGAACCGCGCGCAAGGCTGCAACAACGTGCATGACCATCCAGGCCGTTAACGAGACATTACCGCCCGCGCTGGCTGCGTGCCCGGCAACTCGTCGCGCTAGAAAGTCGGTAAGGTCTATTTCTCGACAGAGTGCAGCTTGGGGCGCCTCGATGCTTTTGGTCGTTCGGCGCGCGATGGCCTGCCGCAGCGGTGACAGCCCACTTGGTATCCGTCTGGCCAGCGCGCTTTGCACATCCCGGACCTGTATCCGCCCTCCGGGACCGCTGCCCGAAAGACTTCGCCACTCTAGACCGCCTTGCACGGCCAGATGCTCGGCCGCCGGCGAAATTCGACTGCGTGTTCCACTGCCTTCCCTCGGAGACGTGACTGGTGGCAGCGGTTGTTGCGCGGTCGGCATGAGGGAAGGCGAAGATGGGGAAGGCAAGGAAGGGTCTGTGGCCCCACGATCTGCTTCGCTCGCGATCAACGCTTCCACCGCCTCAGCCGTGTCGCCCGCTTCCGAAATGACTGCAAGCAGCGCACCAATGCCAACGTCCTGCCCTGGGGGCACCATGATGCGCGCCAACACTCCGGAGGCCGGTGCCTCGACTTCCTGGACGGCCTTGTCGGATTCCACATCGACAATCGGATCGCCCTTCGCCACTTCTTGACCCTCATGCTTCAACCAAGCATTGATGACCCCTGTCTCCATGATCATCCCCCAGCGGGGCATCCTCAATGCGACGGCCATCGTTTAGGCTCCCTGCAAAGAATTGCGCACCGCAGCAGCGATTCGACGGCTGTCAGGAATGCACGCTGCCTCCAGCACTGGACTGTATGGCAGCGGAATCGACGGAGCGCCTAGCCGCTGCACTGGGGCGTCAAGGCAGTCGAACCATTTCTCTGCCGCGATAGCCACAAGTTCCGCGCCGAACCCCGAACGCTTACGCCCTTCTTCCGCGACGATCAAGTGATATGTCTTGCGCAGGGATTGGTGAATCGCTTCCTCGTCCAGTGGAACGAGCGTGCGAGGATCAATCACTTCGATGGAAATCCCTTCGGCAGCAAGCTCTGTTGCCGCAGCCATCGCCTCGTGCACCATGCGGCCAACGGCGACGACCGTGCAATCGGTGCCGGCACGATGAATCCTCGCTTGGCCGAAGGGAATCGTGTACTCACCCTCCGGCACTTCACCGCGCATCGTCAACAGGCGGCGATGCTCGAAGAAAAGCACGGGATTGTTGTCGCGAATCGCGGTCTTGAACAGACCCTTCGCGTCGTAAGGGTTGGACGGCACCACCACCTTGAGACCTGGCGGATACATGAAGGCGGCCTCGATGCTTTGGGAGTGGCCGTAACCCGCGCCGCCACGTGCACCCGCCGGAGCCTCGATCACCATCGGCACACTCAGCGCACCGGCGCTCAAGTAGTGCCACTGTCCAGCCTGATTCGCGATCATCTCCATGGCCATGAAGGTGAAGTCGCTAAACATGATCTGCACGACTGGACGCATGCCGGTCATGGCGGCACCCACACCCACTCCCACGAAGGTCGATTCACATATCGGTGTGTTCACGACCCGCAGGGGTCCAAACTCATCAACGAGCCCGCTCGTTGTGGCAAAGATCCCTGCTTGTACATCCTCGCCGATCACGAACACGCTCTCGTCCCTCTGCATTTCCTCATGAAATGCCTCGCGTATGGCCTTGATGAAACTAATCTGTCTTCCCATTTCTGCGTCTCCCGACCCGTTGTGGCGCGCTCAGGCGTATGGCTCGTCTTCGATGAAAGCCGGCTGCGGATGCGGGCTATCCTCGGCGAAGCGAACCGCATCCTCGATTTCAGCGGCGATCCCGGCAAGCATTTCGCTTTCATCCTGATCGTTCAGAAGGCCGCGGTCGCACAGCACCTTGCGGGACCGATCTACGGGGTCCTTCTGCTCCCAGAGCCTGATCTCCTCGCGCGACTGGTATCCGCCAGGATCTCCCGTGTAGTGCGTGTTGCGCCGGTAGGTCTTGAACTCGAGGAAGGTCGGTCCATCCCCGCGCCTGGCACGATCCACGGCGCGCGCGGTGGTCTCCCAGACCACGGTGATGTCGTTTCCGTCGGCAATCTCGAACGGTACGCCGTAACCGGCCGCGCGCGGAGCGACATCCACAGTGGGAGACACGTTGCTGTGTCGATCCAATTCCACGAACTGGTTGTTGCTGCACACGAAAACGATCGGGAGTTTCCACAGCGTGGCCATCTCCAATGCCGCGAAGCAATCGGGCGATGAGGCGGTGCCCTCACCGAAGAGATTGAGCGTCACGGCATCTGTCCCGCGACGTGCACTCGATAGTGCACAACCCACGGAAATCCCGAACTCGCTACCCAGACTGCTCGGCAACGGCATGACCCCGATCTCCACCTTCAGTAGATGCTGGCCCAACCGACCTCTGCTCAGCGAGGTTGCCTTGCCGTAGTACTCAGCAAGGATTTCCTTCGGGGTCATGCCCTTGCCGATGTATTCCGCGAACCCCCGATGGGTTCCAAAAAGGTAGTCCGAGTGCCGCAGCGGCCCAGTGGCACCCACGCCTACCGCCTCCTGCCCCAGGCCGAAGTGGCCCGAACAGGGGACGCGGGCCGCAGTCACCAGTTGCTCGACACGCTCTTCCAGTGCGCGCACCAGCAGCATTGCCCGGTGCAATTCCAACAATGTGCTGCCGTCCAATCGCATAATGCCTCTCCGCTGATTCCACTTCTCACACTCGTACTCGCCCGTCGCGAAGGACGGTCGCATGATGACGGCGGATTTTCACTATGAGTCCACTATTTGTCAACACTAATTGTTATAAAACTTCTGTAGTTCATCAGTTAATGACAGTGAATTCACTGGATCTGTGATAGGGCTCTCATGGGAGCTGCTACCTTCCCTCTGAGTTGTTCCCTCCCGGCCGGGCCGGGCCGGGCCTGCCCGGCCCTCTGCGGGCAGTTCAAGCAAAGTGGAGGAGCCACATTTGCTCAAGCGGCGACATGCGTGGTTGGCCCAGGCGGGGTCCCGACCAGTGCCATCGAGCCCGTCTTCGCTCAACTATGGATGTGAGAAATCCAGTGAAATTCGAACAAATAGATGTGGGTCATTTCAGGGTATTGACACCAATAAGTTAACATGAAATGATGCGTTCCGGCAGATATGTGATCAATAATGCGTCACGGAGGTAGGTCTCCGTGCCGCCCACAACTCGACACCGAAGGAGACACAAATGAGAGTGACCCGTAATCTCGGAAACGGTTGGTCCAGCGTACTGACCAGCCTGCTATTTCTAATTTTTTTCGCGGCGTTCGCCGGTCTTGCGGCGGCTAGCGGACCCCAGGATGCAAAGAAACCGGGCTCCAAGGGAACGATCGCATTGAGCTTCCCGGGGCTCGACGTCCCGATGATTGGCGAGACGTTCGAAGTGGCAAAACGGTTGCTGAACAACGCCGGCTACAAGGTGATTGGCCACGACCCTCGATGGGACTCGAACGCCCAGCGCAAGGATTGGGACACATGGATTTCGGCGCGAGAAGTAGATCTCATTGCGTACTTGATCGTGACCGATCCACAGCAGTGGCAGGCGATCGCCAAGAAGGCAAAGGCTGCGGGCGTCAAGCTCGTTTCGACGAATACAACGATCCTGCCCGGCGTCTCCAATTTCATGTTCGAGGATGACTACACACTGGGTTACGATACTGGCAAGGCAATGGCCCTGTGGATGCAAGAGCGCTTCAACGGCGCGGCGCGCAAGGTCATGGTCAGCACATCCGAGAACCCCATGATCCGCAAGCGCGGCAAGGGTGTCATCGACGCACTCGCCAAGCACTACCCGAACGCGAAAATCATCGAGTACACGTGGGGCGACCACACAGTCACCTACAACAAAGTGTCTAACATCCTGACGGCCAATCCGGACTGCAAGATCGTTTTCAACGCTTCTGAGGTCGCTTTCGCTGCGTATTCGGCGATGCGCGACGCAGGCATAGACCCCAAGGACCCGGATGCCGGGATCTTTAACTTGAATATCGACAACAGCATCATTCCGCTTTACTCAGAGCCGGGTTCGATCCTGCGCTACGCATCGACGCTGCATGCGACGGATTGGGCGCTGGCGATCGCGTCGCTGAGCATCAACGCGCTCGAAGGCGGACCGGCTATCCCTTACTATGCAACGAAACTGCCCGTCCCCAGAGAGGGCGCCTACGACCAATGGCTGGGCGGCGGATTCCCGGCAGGCAAGACGCGCCGTACTGTTCCCAGCGACATGAAAGCCGCCTACGTCAAGGACGGAAAATGGGTGAGCCCCAATTCTCCGAAGGACTGGCCCTACATGCAGGATCCCAACATTCCGAAGGGTCTGTGGGATCAGGTTCCGCAACCATGGAGGGCTAACCTCAAGTAGGTCCGAGCCCCGAGGCCCGACGGCGAGCGGGCCATATATACACAGTGACAATGCCAGCAACGCGTGCCTGCCAACCTTCCAACCTGGCGGACGGAGTAGCGACCGAATGACGACGTCCACCGAGATCCCGGCCATTCTGATCAGGAACCTATCGGTGCTGTACGGTCCGACCGCGGCCCTTGACGGGGTGGATCTGACGATCTCCAAGGGCCAGATAGTCGGGCTGGTCGGCCACAACGGAGCGGGAAAATCCACGCTGATCAACGCGATCACCGGCGCGGCGAGACCTAGCGTCGGCGACATTCGCATCAGTGGTGCGCTCGTGCATCGCTCGTACAGCGGTAATCCGCTCCACATGCTCCGCCAAGGGGTACGGGTTATCCATCAGGAGCCCTCGCTAGCGAACGTCCTGTCGATTGCCGACAATATTACCTTGAACGCGGTTGGAGAGGATCGACCTCGCAGCGAGCGGCTGTCAATAGCGCGCGAGGCGCTGCGTAATGTCGGAAGCAGGCTCGATCCTTCTCGACTTGTCGCAACACTCGATTTCGGAGATCGTCAGATCGTCGACCTGGCACGCGCGCTGCTGGGAGACGTCAAGGTGTTGCTGCTGGATGAGCCGACCGCAGCTTTGGGCAAGGAAGAGACCGATCGACTGCATGCGCTCCTGCTCAGACTTGCCCAGCAAGGCAAGGCGATTGTCTATGTCTCCCACAGACTGCGCGACATTCTGGACGTCTGTGACAGGTTGGTCGTCCTGCGCGAAGGCCGAATCGTCATGGACCGGCTCAACGAAGGTATCACCGCGCGCGATCTCTCGGAGGCCGTCTCCCCCCATGTTGTCCGTTCGGCGGATCCGGTCGACATGAAGAAATTCCGCGGCGACACGCTGTTGAAGGCCCGCTGGCGCGGTCATCCCTACGCGATCGCAAGGTCAGAAATCGTCGGCCTCTTTGGCATGGCCGGCGGACCGCAGTTCGAGTTCGCGAAAGCCTTATACGGGCTCGGCGCATCCAAGATCACTGTTGAGCTTGATGGCCGCACGCTGGGGATTGGTTCGCCCGCTGAGGCGATGAAGAACGGCATCTGCTACGTTTCAGCGGATAGGGAACGGGAATCGCTGTTTCATTCGATGAGCGCATTGTCGAATCTGTGCGTGCCCTGGCTTGGGCGGCTAAGTCAGCGAGGATTCCTCTCCAGAACGGCGATGGAACACGAGTACCTGCGTGCGCGTGAGATGCTCAATATCATCGGGCCCGGCATGGGTGCCGCGATCACCAAGTTCAGTGGTGGCAATCGGCAAAAACATGTGCTGGGCCGCTGGCTGACAAGCATTGACAGGACACGTCTTCTGGTGCTATGTCAGCCCAATCAAGGCGTCGACATCGGAGCTCGGGCCGATATTGCCAGAGCTATTCAGGATGCGCGAGCGGCGGGCCTGACGATCTTGGTCGTATCCTCGGAGGTCGACGAGATCGCGCATCTCGTCGATCGCGCGTATGTCTGCGAGCAGACGCCCTGGGTCGAGGTTATGCGCGGGCCGGACTTTGAACAAGCGCTGATGCAGACCCTGATCGCCGGGGTGGAGCGCCGTGCAGCATGACACGCAGCGTCACGCCCGAACGCGCCGAACAAGATAGTGCTGACGAAAACGACCCGGCAATGCGCGACCTCTCGCCATCAGTAACGGCGCGAGTCACCGGATGGATCGGCGGCCATATGCTATTGGTCGGGCTCGTCGTTCTGATTGTCTTTTTTTCCCTCGAAAATCCGCTCTTCCTCTCGCTGGCCAATGCGAGATCAACTCTCCGGCAACTTGCACCGATCGCGATCTATAGCGCTCCGGTCGCCTTGCTGCTGATCACCCGTTCGATCGACCTGTCGCTGGGCGCGGTGGTCGGTCTGTCGGCGGTGGTCGGCATCGAAGTGATGAACTCAGCGGGGTTATTTGCGGGCCTGATGGGTTTTCTCGGCGTAGGCCTTGCGGCAGGCGCGCTCAACGGATGGCTGGTCAGCTACGCACGCCTCAACCCGATCATCGCGACGCTCGGCACCGGCATCATCTTCGAGGGGCTGTCGCTGTCGTTTTCAGGTGGCAAGGCGGGCGTGCCACCGGCACTGTTGCTGGACATCTTCCGATACGAAATCCTCGGCCTGAGGCTTGAAGCATTCCTTATGCTCACTTCTATCCTTCTGTGCGGATGGATCCTGCACAGAAGCCGATTTGGCCGCTATCTCTATGCTGCTGGCGAAAGTGAACGGGTCGCCTTCCTGATGGGGGTGAACGTGAGGCGTCTTCGGTTTCTGATGCACTGCATCGTGGGGCTGGCTGGCGGAATCGTCGCCATTGTCTCCGTGGCCAAGCTCGGACTGGCAGTGGGCAGCATCGGCAGCAGTCTGACTCTCGCCGTCATCATTGCGGTCTTGCTCGGCGGGATCGACCTCGGAGGGGGTGTGGGGCGTATGCCAGGTGTGGTCCTCGGTGTGTTCTTTGTCGGCATTCTCGAGGTCGGGCTGCTTATCATGGGCGTCACCGAGTTCGTGCAGCAGGTCGTTGTCGGAACGGTCTTGATCATCGCGATTTACACGAACAGCCTCCGACGCAAACGGACACGCTCGGAATGAACGGCAGCATCCCTGATAGCGCCACACACGGCGTGATCGCCTGGCGAGCCCGAGCGCTGAACTTCCTGGTCTCGAACGGACTTCTCGTCGCCCTCGTCGCCTTCGTGCTGGCCGTCACGTTCGTCAAGCCGGCGATGCTCCGATGGTCCAGCCTGGAGGGGATTATTCGTTACTCGGCTGACATCGCCGTCGTCGTGTTTCCGCTGGCTCTGCTGGTAATCGCGGGCTCGATTGACCTGTCTATCGGCTCGGTGGCCGCACTATCGGCGATCGTCATGGCCAAGGCTGCCGTCGCGTTCGGTTTTCCTTCCGGGATCGCACTCGGCCTCGGAGTTGGTGTGGCCATCGGGGCGCTGAACGGCGCCTTGGTGGGATACCTCAAACTGAACGCGGTGATGGTCACGCTTGGCGGGCTCGTATTGTGGAAGGGCGTTGCGCTACTGGTCACCGATGCGCAGACGATCGGCGCGGGCGTCGTACCAGAAGCCTTGATGGACCTTGGGATTGGGTTGCAACCTGTCCTGTATCTCCCAGTCCATTTCTATATCTTGATTGCCGTCTATCTGTCTTGCTGGGCACTCGCGCATAAGCACGCGCTGGGGGAACGCCTGTTCGCCGTTGGAGGTGATGAACGTGCCGCGTATCTAGTCGGAATCAATGTGGGATTCGTGAAGTTCATCGCGCACGTCATTACCGGTCTGGGTGCTTCGCTCGCGGGTCTGATGATGTTCGTTCGATCCGGCGCCGTTCACGCAACGGATGGCAACGGGCTTGAGTTCGACGCGCTGACCATCGTGCTCCTCGGAGGCATCAGCTTCCAGGGCGGAGTCGGACGAATGCGCGGGGTGATCGTGGCGTTGTTCTTCATGATCTTCCTGCGCCATAGCCTCGTGCTGATGAATACCCCGCTTTACTTTCAGCACATGGCATCGGGCATTCTGATCGTGGTCGCGCTCTACGTGGATTCCGTGCTCACACGCAGTGCCGACGGACGGTTCACTCCGAATCCGGGAGTGATCCCGTCGCCACCAGGCCCGTCGTCAGGCTTCGTCGCTCGATGACAGTTGATGTCGTTGAACCGCCTCGAGATCTCTAGAGACCATTGTGTCCTACCGGCAAATCTGCATGAAATAGATTTCCATCTTTGTTAACTTCATCAGCGAGTTCAACCCGATGAGGAGCAAAGCTGATGGAACTGACGAAGGACACGGCGCCCAGGTCGCCAAAGCTTGTCTGCAGTGGCTCCTGCGCAACGCTTATCGGCACTTTTTGTTTGCGATCGACCATCGGGTTGCGTTGCACCCGGCGCACCTCGGGCAACGCGATCAGACCGCGGCGGTGCAGCATGAGCATCATGGAGCGGCACGCCATGTCGCGCATGGCGCCGTTGGCCTGCACCCAGTTCCAGGCCTCACATAATTTCTTGGACAGCTTCCACCGGCTCAAGCTGGGATGATCAGCGATCAGCTTGCGAATAAAGGCGAGGTCGTCCTCGGTGATGGTGCGGTGTCGGTAGCTCAGCGGTTCTTGCATGCCGCCGAGCGTAGCGGTTCTGGGTTAAGAACGGAAGCCCCCCGGCGCAAATTATTTCGTCGGCAATCGACCGCCAAGTCAGCCAACGCGCGCTTCAAGCAGATTTGCCGGTAGGACACGGCTTTCGCACTGGGGATGGGACTGGTGGGAATCCTGTTGGTCGCCTGGAGCATCGACTGGGTGTTCGTATCCCGGATCTGGCCCGATAGTCTGGACCGGTTGCGTAGCATGCTGGCGGATGGTCTCGGGCACGGCATCATGCTGGCCGCGCGGCAGGGGCGTGGTGCCGGAGAGATCACCGGGCCGGCGAATTTCCTGTACTGGGTGGTATTCGAGGCCACCGGCATCCACGACATGGGGCTGCGTTTCTCCGATGGAGCGGCGCTGTCGATTCCGGACACTGTCGTCCGTCGCAGTTACCTGGCCAATCGCGAGGCGATCGAGACCGCGATGGTTGGCACGTAGTTGCTGAGCGTGCGCTTCGCAATGCTGATGCGGTTCCTACCGCTGTTGCTGCTCTTGTATGTGGTGGGAACCGTCGACGGACTGACCGAGCGCGGAATTAGAAGGTCCTGCGGAGGGCGGGAGTCGGCCAGCCTGTACCACAGGGCGAAGTATCTGCAGATAGTGGTGTTGGGGTTGGGAGGGGTGATCATATTGATGTGGCCGGGAACAATCGCCTGGGTGCAGGTTACCGCCGGAATGGCGGTCGGCTCAGGCATGCTGGCACGTGGTCAGTGGGCGAACTACAAGAAGCATCTGTAGAAATTGGACTCCGGATTGGTTGGCGAACCCGACCATGCGCAGGATTTGGATATCAATGCTGTAGCAGCACCCCAATTGGAAGCTACGTTCGGCCCCACACGCGAATCCGGGTCCCTCACTGGCTTGCCTAGGCCAATCCAAACTCTACAACCTCCGCGACCCCGAGCGCACACTCCTGTAGCGCACATGGTTGCAGGGCGGTCCGGGCACGGCTGTCGGACAACGTAAAACGGGACGGTCGGGGCTCATCCGGGCGTCTCCGCGGCTTGGCGTGCTGTGCACGATGGATTGCGTGGGCGCTGGGTCCTGCGTCATGCCCTGCAATGCGGGAGGTGTGACCGATACGCAGCCGTTGCGCCGGTCAAGCGGGCGATGCGAGCAAAGCATCGTTCCAGGTGAAGATCGCAGGCATCCCGCCGGTATGCACGAAGACAACCGATTCGTCCTTGCGGAAATGGCCCGCCCGGATGTGAGCGATCATCCCCGCAGCGCATTTTCCGGTATATATCGGATCGAGCACGATACCTTCGTAACGCGCGAACAGTCGAACAGCCTCATTGCCGGCCTCGCTGGGAATACCGTAGCCTTGCGCCACGAAATCGTCGTAATTTTCGATCTCCGAAGGCTGCACTGAAACGTCAAGCCCCAGCATCATGGCCGTCTGGTCGGCAATGGAAGCGGTGCGCGCAGGTACATCGTGCTTGTGGCTGGCCGTCACTCCGCGCATCGTGAATCTGCCTCCTAGCGCTTTGCGGGCAAGCACCACGCCTGCCTGTCCCTTGCCGCCCGACGACATGTAGATACAGTCGGCCTCGACACCCTGAGCATTCAACTGGTCGAGCAGTTCCATCGTCGTATCGAGATAGGCGAGGGCCGATGCCACGTCGAACATCGGATTGTCGTTGAGTATGTGCGGCCGGCCACCGGCGTCGCGCACCTCGGCCGCCGCCTGGTTAAGTATGGCGCGCTGGGATGCCGCATCGCACGCGAATCGAATCTCGGCGCCGAGCAGGTAGTCGACTAGCAAATTGCCTTGGACAACCGCCGGTCGCGCGCCTTCAAGAACTAGAATGGTCCGCAGTCCCAGCTTGTTGCACGCACCAATGGTCTGGCGAGCCGAGTTGGATTGCAGATCCAGTCCGACGATGACGGTATCGGCTTGTTCCAAAAGTGCCCGAGCGAGTCGGAACTCGAGGTTGCGCAACTTGTTGCCGCCGAACGCGATGCCGGTCAGGTCGTCGCGCTTGACAAAAATGCGTGGGCCGTCGAGGTGCCGGGCCAGATTCGGCGCTTCGATGGTAGGCGTGGGGTAATCGCGATGCGCACGCGCGGTATGCGCGCAACCCTGGCGCGCATGTCCGCAAAACGGTGGTAGTCTGCAGCGGGCTGCGCTTTGATGTGTTCAGGGGTATCAGGCATGCAAGTTCTCTAGTTAAGCGCACGCCAATGCAACATTCGGCGCGAGACGGTGTTCAGTGTCAGATATAGCTCAAGGGGTCGGTGCCGGATCCGCAATTAGCTGCGCCGAACGCAGCGCGTTCCAGAATTCCGGCGCAATGGGATACGCAAGCTTGGCCCGCACGGTCATCCCAGTGCGCCCGGGTCTTCACGCCGGCAAGCACGATCTCGACCGCCGGGTGCGCGAGCGGAAACTGCAGCGCGGCGGCGCGCATCGGCACATCCATGAGCTCGCAGATAGCTTCCAGAGTTGCAACGCGGGCAACATGCTCGGCGGTCGCTATTTCGTAGTTGAAGTGTCGGGGCTGACCGGTTGGTCCGACTCCCGTAGCCAGAATCCCGGAGTTGAATGCGCCGCCCACGATGACCCGGACACCGCGCGCTTCGCACAGCGGCAACAATTGGTCGAGTGCACTTTGATCGAGCAAGGTGTATCGGCCCGCGAGCAGCAGGCAATCAAGCTCGGCCGCCTGTAGGACGGCAACACACACGCGCCAATCGCTCGCGGCCACGCCGATACGGCGAACCAGGCCTTCACGCCGTATCCGTCCCAACTCGGGAAGCGCTTCACCAATCACCTGCCGTAGCACATCCGGAGCACGTTCGCCGTGCGTCATGGCGCTGCAGTCGTGCACATAGCCTATGTCGATGGCGTCGACTCCAAGACGCCTAAGACTCTCCTCAATGCTTCGGCGAACACCCGCCGCCGAGTAGTCGAAGTGCTGAGTATTCGGCAACGTGTCCACATAAGGCCCGAAATTGCGCGGGGCATTGGGGTCCGGCGTGAGGAGGCGGCCAACCTTGGTGGAAAGCACGTAGGATTCGCGCGAAACACTCCGGAGAAACGCTCCGAAACGCTGCTCGCTGCGCCCGTTGCCATAATGCGGCGCCGTGTCGAAACTCACACAGCCGCAATCGAAAGCGGCGCGCAACACATCCTGGGCTTGCTCATCGGTCACGGCGGCGTACAGGTTGCCGAGCGGCGCTCCGCCCAGTCCGAGGCGAAGGCCCTCGCGCATCGGAGGACAAATCGGTAGGCGGGCCTGCAACGTCAGGGTACCGGTTATTGCGGCTCGATGCCGGCGCTGCGGATGAGTTGGCCCCACATGGTCACCTGGGACGACATCTTGTCGCGTAGCGCGGCCGGTACCGCGAACTTTGGGTCGTACAACGTCGCATCCCAAGAGGCCATTTTTTCCATCACCTCCGGGTCGCGGATGGCGGCCTGAAGTGCGACCGAGAGCCGGTCGACAATGGGTTTTGGGGTACCCGCCGGTGCAAAAAGACCGTACCAGACGGTCATCGCTCCGAGATCATTCATGCCGACTTCTGAGGCATACGGCACGCCCGGTAGACTTTCAATCCGCTTGCTACCGGTGACCAGGAACGCTTTGACACCACCGCCCTTGACCTGCGCCACGCTGCCGCCTGTGCTGTCGCACATAAGGTCGACACGTCCGCCCTGAATATCCATGTAGGCGGGCGCTGACCCCTTGTACTGCACCATAGTCACTTTCGTACCGACTGCCTTTTCAAAGAGCATCGCACACAGATGCGTGCCGCTACCCATGCCCGAGGATGCAACCGTGACCTTATCCTTGTTCTTGCGCACGTAGTCGATCAGTTCCTTGGCGTTATTGGCGGGGAAGTCCTTACCGGCTACCACGAGCATCGGTATCTCGGCGACCAGCCCGATATGTTCGTAGCTCTTCACCGGGTCGAGTTGTAGATTCTTGTATAGAGCGGGTGCGGTAGACAGCCCCATGTGGTTCATGAGAATCGTGTACCCATCCGGTGCCGCGTTGGCCACTTGCCGGGAACCCAGCACGCTGCCTGCACCAGCCGCGTTGACAACGTTGACGGGCTGGTTCAAGTTTTTTTGCAGGGATTGCGCCACCACACGGGCCATCAGGTCGGCACCTCCACCCACCGCATACGGCATCACCAGCGTAATCGGCCTGGTCGGCCAGGCATCCTGCGCCATCACGGAACCCGCCAGTAGGCCAAACCCCGCTAGCATACTCGTGAGCAATCTTCGCATATCGTTCTAGCCTTGTCCAACGAGGTATGGGCCTGAACGTGGCGCGTATTTCCAACCAGGAATGGGCCTGAAGGGCTGAATGTGAGGGTTTCCTGCTGTGGGCTTGATCATCGCAAGGATGGTGATCAACA
>Ga0163144_10005225_pt1 | contig 28915 bp, 27 predicted proteins | sample OliLak19BULKMAT1_FD_123175 | JGI IMG/M metagenome (GOLD analysis project Ga0163144, IMG submission 123175) | Freshwater microbial mat bacterial communities from Lake Vanda, McMurdo Dry Valleys, Antarctica - Oligotrophic Lake LV.19.BULKMAT1 | ecosystem: Environmental > Aquatic > Freshwater >...
GACGGAATGCACGAACCTTCGTCAAAACCACGATTTATGGCAATGCCAGTATCCGGATAGACTCTAAGTGCCCCTAACACAACAGCCCAACACGCCGTCATTCCCGCGCAGGCGGGAATCCAGGGACTCGGGAGGGTGGTTGCGAAAGATACTTGTGCTCGATGGTTGTAAATCTTGTGGTGCAAAGCCGCCGTGCGGTGTACTGGATTCTCGCCTGCGCGGGAATGACGGCGTGTTGGGAGGTTAAGTTAGGATCTCTTAGCGTTTGAAATGTAGGCTGGGGCGAAATCCCCAGCAGTTCCCAAAGGTGGGGCTTGCGCCCCAGCCTACGACTACGACCGCCACTTGGCGACTGTTCCATGCCTGACTTTGCCTATATCGCCCGCGACAACGCAGGCCGCCGTGTTACCGGTCGGCTCTCGGCTGCCACGCAGCAAGAGGCCCTGTCGACATTGGCGGCGAAGGCGCTGTTTCCGCTGGAAGTTGCTGGGGAAAAGGCGGCCAGCAGCACCTGGAAGGGCCGTCGAATCAGCGGCCAGCTCATGGCCACGTCGTACGGACAACTGGCCGACTTGTTGGCCAGCGGCGTACCCATGATGCGTAGCTTGGATGTGCTCAAGGGGCAAACCTCGCACCGGGGACTGGCCGAGATCCTGGGTCAGGTCAAGGGTCACGTCGAAGAAGGGGAGAGTTTGGCCGAAGCGATGCACCGCTATCCGCGCGTGTTCAGCGACATGGCCATCAGCATGGTTCGCGCCGGCAGCGAAGGCGGATTTCTCGAGCAAGCGCTGTTGCAAGTCGCCGATTTCACCGAGAAGCAAGAAGACCTGAAGAGCCGCACGATTGGCGCGATTGCTTACCCGGTGTTGTTGGCTACCGTCGGCGCGCTGGTCATCTCGGGTCTGATCATTTTTGTCGTGCCTCGCTTCGCGACGCTCTTCGAGCGGCTCCGCGAGCGCGGCGAGCTGCCGGTGTTCACCGAGGTCTTGTTGTGGTTCAGCGACACCCTGCGTGCTTGGGGGCTGCCGATCCTGGCGGTCGTGGCCATCGTCGGTTATTTTCTGCGCTCGCGAATGGCCACGGAGCATGGCCGCACGATGCGCGATCGGCTCGTGCTGCGTTTGCCCGGCGCGGGGTCCATTTTGCTCAACTTGGCCGTGTCCCGTTTTTGCCGTGTACTGGGCACACTATTGCACAACGGCGTGCCGATCCTAAAATCGCTGGAGATCTCCAGCGAGGCGACGGGCAACCGAGTTTTGGCCCAAGCAGTGCGTGGCGCGGCCGAGAATATCTCGGCTGGACAGGCATTGGCCGGTCCGCTCTCGAAGTCCGGATATTTTCCGCCCGCGGTCGTCGAGATGATCGCGGTGGCCGAGGAATCGAACTCGCTGGAAACGGTCCTTGTGAAAATAGCGGATGGCTTAGACCGGCGAACGTGGCGACGGCTCGACTTGTTAGTCAGGTTGCTGGAACCACTGATGTTAATGCTGCTGGCGGCCGTGGTGCTGGTCGTCGTCATCGCCTTGCTGATGCCCGTGATCAAGATGAGTATGACTGTTTAAATTTAAATGAAGGTGTTAGCCGCGATGCCGACGGCGACCGCGGACTTGTAATAGGTGGAATTGTAATAGCAGCCCACACAATCGCGATTGCATTCCAATCGTAAGCATAGAAGTAAGGAGAAAGCAGTCATGAACGCTGATCGAAGTTTGTCTCGTCGCCGCCGGGGCGGCTTTACGCTGATCGAAGTGCTGTTGGTGCTCGTGATCCTCGTGATCCTGGGGGCCATCGCAGCTCCGTTGTACATTTCCACGCAGCAGCAGGCGAACATCAAGGCGGCAAAGGCCCAGGCCCTGAACCTCAAGTCACCCTTGAACGTGTACCGGTTGAACACGGGCGATTTTCCGGCCAGCCTCGATGCCCTCTATCAACCGCCCGCCGATCTGGCCGACCCCAACAAGTGGGGCGGTCCGTATCTCGAAGAAAAGCTACCCCCCGACCCGTGGGGAAATGAGTATCAGTATCAGTATCCCGGCCAACGTAACCCTGGCACGTATGACGTTTGGTCGATGGGGCCCGACAAGGCCGATGGGACGGCGGACGACGTGGGCAATTGGGACTGAGGCAATTAGGACTGGCGGGCAAATCCGATGAATGCTGAACCGCTTACCGTCTGCACACGCGGTTCGAGTTTTACTCGCCGTGGCGTGACGCTGTTCGAGTTGGCGTTGGTGCTCGCCGTACTGGTGCTGATTGGCGCCATCGCGTGGCCCGCGCTCGACAAGCCCTTTGCCGCGCAGCGTTTGCGTTATGCGGGCGACCAAGTCCGCACGGCTTGGGCCCGCGCTCGCAATCAGGCGATGACCTCGGGCGAGATTTGCCTGTTCTACTATCAGCCCGGCGGCGGCCAGTTCTACGCGCAACCGGCCGGCGGCGCAAGCGCCTTCGCCGCGCCGACAAGTTCAGTCGCGTTCGGCGCCGATACGCCGGGCGGCGGCGCGCAATCCATGGCGACGACGTGCGAGCAATTGCCGGCAAGCATCTTGTTTGCCGAAGGCTTGACCGCCGAGGATCCTCGCGTCGCGGGCTTCGGCGCTGGCCAAGCGATCACCTCCGCCGTCGGCGCCGAAGCGCTCAGTTGGGCGCCGCCCGTCGCGTTCTTTCCCGACGGCACGGCAACCACGTCGCAATTGATTCTTGCCAACGGCGATGGCGCTCGCATCCTCGTCGAACTGCGCGGCATGACAGGCTCTTCATCGCTCGGAGAGGTGTTCTCCGACGGGCAGGTGACGCGATGAAGGATTTTGAATTGGACGTGGCCGGAAACGGAATTCCAGCGACACGCTGGGGGTGCCTGGGGTCGAGCGTAGCGAGCCCCCAGTCGCCCAAACTGCGTACGGTAAATCAAACGGTCACTCGCGCCCGCCTGCGGCCCCCCCTGCGTGGCTTTTCTCTGCTCGAAGTCATCTTGGCGCTGGCCATTCTCACCGGCGCGATTGCCGTGATTGGCGAGTTGGTTCGCATCGGCACGCGCAACGCTGAGGCAGCCCGCGATCTGACGCGAGCGCAACTGCTGTGCGAGAGCCAACTGGCCGAGATCGCCAGCGGACTGGCGACGGCCGAGGCGGTCACGATGTCGCCCTGCCCCGACGACCAGGATTGGCTGTACAGCGTCGCGGTCGAATCGACCGCGGAGACGGGCATCGTCGCGGTTCGCGTGACGTTCACTCGGAACCTCCCGAATCAACAACAGCCACTCGAGTTCTCGATGGTGCAATGGATGCCCGACCCCGCGACAGCGACATCCACCGACGCAAGCAGCGAAGGTCAGTCGTCGACCACTGGCACGACGGGGGCGGGAAATGGATAGACCCATCCATCGGACAACGCGGCGCGCCTTCACGCTGTTGGAAGTTGTGCTTGCACTTGCTCTCTCGGCGCTCGTGCTCGGCGCGCTGGGTTTTGCCATCCAATTGAACCTGAAGGCCACCAATGCCGGCCGGGCCAGTGTCGGGCAAGCACAACTGGCCCGCGCGATTCTCGATCGCCTGTCGGGCGACTTGCGCTGTGCGGTCTGGTACAAGCCGCCGGATACTTCGGCCATGATGCCGCTGGTCGCGGCTTCCAAGAGCAGTTCAACCGGCGGCAGCGGAAGCTCAGCCAGCTCGTCGTCGGGCGGAAGTTCGTCGGGCGGCGGCTCGTCGGGCAGCAGTAAATCGGGCAGCAGTGGTTCGTCGTCGGGTTCCAGTGGTTCAGGCAGCGGCGCGAGTTCGGGTGGCTCGTCATCGTCGGGCGGATCATCAGGCTCCGGCGGAACATCGGGAAGTTCAAGCGGCGGGTCAAGTGCTTCGGGCGGTTCGTCATCCTCAGCCGAAGCAACCGCGGAAGAACCGACGCCACCGGCGCGGTTCTACGGCGGCGCGGACTGGATCGAGTTCGATTCCACACGGCTTCCGAACGCGGCAAGTTACGGCGCGCCGATGGCGGCGAACGCCGTGCCCGCGGCGATCGGCGACGTGCGAAATGTTTCTTGGTTTTTCGCGGGCTCAGGGTCGGGGGCCAGCGGCATTGTGGCGCCGCAAAACGCCACCGGGTTGTTGCGCCGCGAGGCCGACGGCGCCGTGGCACGCTTTTCCAGCGAGACGGGCGGCGCGTCGCAATTAGACCAGGCCGCCGAAACGCTTGCACCCGAGGTTGTTGCACTGCAATTCAGTTACTTCAATGGCGCCGAGTGGGTGACGGAATGGGACAGCGACGCACAGGGTGGCCTGCCCGTGGCGATTGAAATCGGCGTCGCGCTCTTGGATTCGTCGAAGCCGGCGCCGGTGCAACCCTTTTCCTTCGCGATGCCGGCAGCCGAGCAAAGCGGTTATTTGGTTTACCGTCAGTTGGTGCATCTGCCGATGGCGTCGCCCGCCGGCGAAGAATCTGCTGCGACGGAATCGTCGGATGCGTCCTCATCAACTTCCTCTTCGTCTGGCACGTCGGGGACGGGTTCGTCGAGCTCTGGTTCGTCGGGCAGTCAGGGGGGCCAGCGATGACGAAGCGCAATTCGCATCGTTCGACTCGCGGCAAGCGCCGGCGCGGCATGGTGCTGGTGCTGGTCTTGGTCGCCATCGCGCTGTTGAGCCTGGCCGGCTTCACCTTCGCCGAGCTGATGTTCGCCGAGCGCGAAGGCGCCTGGGTACAAGGTCGACGAATGCAATCGCGGGCCTTGGCCAATTCAGGCGTCGAGCTGGCCAAAGCCTACGCCATTTTGGACGACGTTTCGCTCACCGAACTGGGCGGTGTGTACGACAATCCCGATCACCTTCGTGGTGTGCTGGTGCGCAACGATGCCACAGCCCGCGATCGTGGCCGTTTCACCATTCTTGCGCATGCCATCGATGACGGCATTGTGGGCGGCGTCCGCTATGGGCTGGAAGACGAATGCAATCGGCTCAACGTCAACACTTTGGCCGAGCTGGAAAAGCAGCAGGCCGGCGTGGGTCAAAAGCTCTTGATGACGTTGCCCGGCATGACCGAGGAAATCGCCGACGCGATTCTCGATTGGCTCGATGCCGATGACGAACAGCGGCAGCTTGGCGCCGAGGCGGATTCGTACTCGGGTCTTTTTCCTGCCTACGTACCGCGCGATGGCCCGGTGACCAGCGTTGAGGAGCTGCTGCTGGTGCGCGACGTGACACCCGCGCTGCTGTTTGGCGGCGACGCCAACCGCAACGGCATGATCGACGCCGATGAATCGGCCGCCGCGGCCATCGAGGGAGTCGACAATGAAGACGGCTCGATGGACTTGGGCTGGGCGGCCTATCTGACGATCTACAGCGCCGAGACCAACATGCGCGCCGACGGCACGCAGAAAATCGATCTGAATGCCGAAAACCTCGAACAGTTGCACAAGGATTTGTCCGAGGCCCTTTCCAATGCCGAATGGGCCACTTACATCTGCGCGTATCGGCAGTTTGGCCCTACGGCCATTGATCCCACGAATCCCACTCAAGCGGCAACTGCGACAGACGTGGGTAGCCGGCAACTCAATTTGACCAAAGCCGGCTCGACGCAATTCAAGTCCGTCTTGGACCTGATCGGGAACGGCGTTCAGGCCACGTTCATAAACACGACCGATCCGATCCTCGTTAGGTCGCCCTTCTCGTCCGAACCGGCAGCCATGAGCGGATACCTTGCGAAGCTCATGGAAGCCGTGACTGTTGGCGCGGCCAAGGCGATTCCCGGACGGATCAATATCAACCAGGCTTCAGAAGCGCTGCTCAAGGGTATCCCCGGCATGCGCGAAGATTTGGCGCAGCAAATCGTCGCCCAGCGCGAGCCCGAGCCCAGCGAAGCCCAACCCGGTCGCAAATATCCCACCTGGTTGCTGTCGGAAGGTCTGGTAACGCTGGACGAAATGAAGCAACTTTGGCCCCTGATCAACACGGGTGGGCGGGTGTATCGGGCTCAGATCGTGGGTTATTTCGAGGAATCGGGACCGGCAACCCGGTTGGAAGTGGTAATTGATGCTACCGCGGCCCCGGCCCGCGTATTACTCTGGAGAGATATGAGTCATTTGGGTCCGGGATTCACCAGCGAAGCGCTGGGGGTCTCCGCGCCGCCGTAGTTACGGAACGACGGCTGACGAAGTTGACCTAAGGCATCGCGCAGAAATAAGTTGATCGATTCTCAGCCACGGATGAAACACGGATCGACACGGATGAAGAGGACCACGAAAAAAATGAACCGGGGAAAACGGCGAGAACAAGCGTTGTTTTCGGGATCTCGTGCTTTCCTAATTTCGTGATTGTATTTGTCGTCCGTGTTCAATCAGTGTTCAATCCGTGGCTAATTGACCAAGTTATTCTTGCGCGGCTCCTAAGCATTGAAGTTGCACCGACAGATCTAGTGACGACGGAAGAGAAGACGCATCATGCCTCGAATTCTTGCCCTGGAGTGGGATAGCCGCGAAGCGCGCCTGGCCGTGGCAGATGCGCGCCGCGGCAGCGCCGTCCTCGAGGAGGCCTTTGCCGTTCCGCTGCCCTTGCGGGCCGAAGGCGGTATGGGCGTCGATCCGGCAATCGGCGACGCCATCGGCGCGGCCGTGGCCGCGCGAGGATTGGGACGTTTGCCGACGCTCGTGGCCGTGGGCCGTGCGAGCATCGAGCTCAAGCTGCTTACCCTGCCGCCGGCGCCCGATGACGAGCTGCCCGAAATGGTGCGTTTTCAGGCCCAGCGCGAGTTCAACTCGCTGGGCGATGATTGGCACTTCGACTTCGTGCCCATCTCCGACGACATCGCCGCGCCGCGGCAGGTGTTGGCCGCGGCCGTTTCGCCCGAGGTCGTGCAGCAGATCAATGAGACCTGCCAGCGCGCCGGGTTGAAGCCCACGCGGCTCCTGCTCCGCCCCTACGCGGCCGCATCGCTGTTGCGCCGCAGCCGACTGGCCGAGTCGGGACAAATGCAGTTGGTCTCCGGCGCCACGGCCGCCAAAGCCGGCGCCATCGCCGACCCGACTGACAACAAGGTCCGATTGCTCGTTGATCTCTTGGGCGACGAGGCCGACCTGACCGTCCTCGTCGGTCCGCAAGTCGTCTTTTTGCGAACCGCGCGGCTGCCCGCGGAAACGGCTTCCGACGCCGGCGCGAACTGGCGACCACTCTTGGCCGAAATTCGCCGCACGATGGCCGCCGTGCAGAATCAACTCGGCGGACAGCGCGTGCAAGCGGTTTACCTCTGCGATGGCCGACAAGAGCACGCCGCGCTGGCCGCGCGCTTGAGCGGCGAGCTGAGCTTGCCGGTGGAGCTCTTCGATCCGCTCGCCCAAGTGCCTTTGACCGGCGCCGTTCGTACCGAACCGCCCGCGCATGCGGGTCGATTTGCGCCGCTGGTCGGCATGCTGGTCAACGAGATTGAAAAGTCGTCGCACGGTCTCGACTTTTTCAATCCGCGTCGCCGTCCGCCGCCACCCGATCGCCGCCGCCCGCTGGCGTTGGCGGGCGTTGGCGTCGCGTCGGTGGCCGCGCTGCTGGGGCTGTGGGCCTGGCAGCATTCAAAATCGCTCAACGCGCGCATTGACGAGCTGAGCGCCGCGTCGAAGAAGTTGGATGCCGAGGTCGCCGCCGCGGCCAAGCTCCAACAGTCCGTGGGAGAGTTAGACGACTGGCGCCAGGGCGACCCAGGGTGGCTCGATGAATTGGTCCGTCTCTCGCGCGCTCTGCCCGACGCCAAGCAGGTCATGCTCAGCGACGTGAGCATCTCACCCCACCCGGCGGGCGGCGAGATGGTGCTCAAGGGGGTCGTCAGTTCCACCGAAGTCGTCGACCGGCTCGAGAGTGGGTTGCGCGACGACAAGCATCGGGTCGAAGGACGCGGAAGCCACCAAGACATCAAGAGCACGGCCTATCCTTGGCAGTTCAGTTCCGCCGTAATCGCCGAGACGCGACCCGCCAAGACCAAGGCGAAAGCAGCCGCACCCGCGCGGCGGCCCGCCGCGGCTTCTCCCCGCCCAACCGGAAAGGGAGCCTAGTCGCCATGCAACCCAGAGAAAAACTATTGGCCGCTGTCGTCGGCACGCTCGCGGTGCTGGCGGGGCTGTGGTTCGTCGGCCGCAATTTGCAAAAGAGCTACTCGGACCGCAACAATCGCATCGCGCTTCTGGAGAAAGAGATCTCCGGCAAGGACGATCGTGTGGAGCTCGGCGCGCTCGCGTCGCGGCGCTTGGAAGACTTCCGCAAACGGTCGCTGCCGGCCGACGCGAAGCTGTCGCAGTCCTTGGTGCAAAATTGGCTGCTCACGCTGGTCGACCGCGCCAAGCTAAAAGGTGGCGACGTCAAACCGATCGCCGCGGTCTCCTCGCGCGGTTCGTTTCAATTGCTCCGCTTCACCGTGCGCGGCCAGGGAAGCCTGCCCCAGATTGTCGAGTTCCTGCACAGCTTCTATAACCAAGACTATCTGCACCAGGCGCCCGTTATCAACCTGAAGCGTCTGGAAGGAAGCGACCAGATCGACATGACGCTCTCGGCCGAAGTGGCCATCGTTCCCGGCGCCGCGGCACGGCCGAAGCTCGAGGACGCGCCCGGCGACCGCCTAGCCATGAAAGCGCTGGCCGACTATCGCCAGGCGATTGTCAACCGCAACGTGTACGCGGCCTATGCGCCGCCACGACCCGTGCAGTCGGCCGGGCCGCGCACGGACCCTGCGAAGCCGGACCCCTACGACGACGCCCAGCAGGCCATCGTCACGGCCATTCTCGACGAGGGGGGTTCGCCGCAGGCCTGGGTTAGCGTCCGCACCAGCGGCAAATGGCTCAAGCTCCGCGAAGGCGAGGAGTTCAGCGTGGGCTCGATGAAGGGAACGATTACCCGCATCGGCCCGCAAGAGGTCGAGATTCTGGCCGATGGCAAGCGGCGGTTGATCGCCCTGGGCAAGAGCCTGCACGAAGGCAGCGAGTTGAAAGCCGGCGAAGGGTAGGCGACCGCCCCGGAGATGGTCTGCCGGCGTTTCAGGGGCCGACGCCCGACGGGCGGATTTCGGCCCATTCACCGGCCATTTTCTCCATGACACCGACGCAGAAAGTAGTCATAGTGACGACTGGGGACATTTTCTCGGCTGACCGCGGAGATCGATACTTCGCGGCCAGTTTCCGTACATCTTGGCGCTGGCCGCATATTTTCTTTGAGGATCGCAACTGATGAGCAGAAGAAACAGAGTCGGGCGTCGAGTGTTCGTCGATAAGTGCGTCGTGAGCGCGCTGGCGGTTTCCATGGCCGCGATCGTTGCTCATTCGGCTTTGGCCCAGACCGCGCGGCAGCGCGCGACATTCAACGTGCAGGGCAATACCGTCATTGGACTTACCGGCGAGGCAACGGGCATTCTGAACGACAACAACCCGACGGCCAGCAAGTTGAGCAACGAGCTGATGTCGCCGCAGGTCGTTGGCGCATTTGAAGTCAGCTATACCGGCACCGTCACGGCCGACATCAGCTTCAATACCACGACGCACGCAATCACAGGCATCCACGTCGCCAACGCCCATCTCGTGGCCGGGAATAACGGCGACTGGAAACCCGGCAACTGGGACGGCGCCACCTTTGGAAACGGAGCGTCAGAAGAGGCGGGCAATTATGGCGGAACTGTCCTGGGGTTGATTAACCTCGCCACGCGGGGTTTGACGCTGAACGTCACCAATCGCGGCGCTGTGTTCCCCGTCGCCGAGGGCGGAAACTTTACCGTCAACACGGGTCAAGTGGCTCGGTTCACCGGGGGCAACATGGCCCTTTACAGTACCATTGATAGTGGCGGTTTGCTGGACAGCAACGACGCGTTGACGACCTACGATGGCTTCGAGGTCGACCTGGCGGCCGTGCAACCGGCCGAATTCCACTACACCGACGACATGGGGATGCATACTCTCCAGAATCCGCTGGCGGGCCAGCTGTATCCGAGCGGCATCGTGTGGCGATACTTGGAGTCGAACACAAACGTGCCAGTTTACCACGCGGATCATACCCCTGTCCTGGATGGCAATAACGTCCAGATCACGACAAATATTCGCACGTACGGCGAATTGGCGCCAGGCTTCGAGACGAGCAAGGGAGGCTTGCAATCCGGCACGAATCCTCCCAACGTCGACAAGGATTGGTTCCGGCCCGACGATGACACGGTCGGCAAGCCCAACGTCGTGCGGACCTATGTCGACTCCGCTGTCTGGTTCGATATCAACGGAAATCCCCTCCAGGTCCGCGCCGATTTGGACCTGCCCAACGCGGGCGTAAATTTGGAGAACGTGGTCTACGACGGGTTCGGGAACATCGTCTCGTCGACCGCCGTGTCGTCGAACATCACGGCCACCTTGAACGGCGAAACCGGCAAGTACGACGCCAGCCTCGCCATGAACTTGGATGCGACGGCGCGGACCTTGCTCGGCAACTTTGCCGTCAGCCTAAAAATCGGGCAGGCCAAGAACGTCTTCGACGAGCTCGCCGAGGACACAGGTCGCATCATCGCGGACGCCGCCCTGTCCCTCAAGGAGGGCGACGTCAATAACGATGGCATTGTGAACATTTTCGACATCAATCTGGTGTCGGGCAACTGGTCGCCGAAAGCCGACCCGGACTTCTACGCTGGCGACGCCAACAACGATGGGCTGGTGAACATTTTCGACATCAACCTGATTAGCTCGAATTGGTCACAGACCCAGCCGCCTCCGGGGGCGGCGGCAGCGGTTCCCGAGCCATCGACCCTGGTTTTGGCCACCTTGGGCGTCGCGGCGTTGGGACTGGGACTTGGGAGGCGGCGAGTTGGAAATGGACCAAAGGATTTGGGCAACTGTCGTCGAGAAGCGGCGGTTTAATCGGAGCCAATCGTCGACAGTGTGGACATCGACGGCGCGGACCAAATCGCACAAAACCCGAACGGTTTTTGATTGACTCATAAGTTGGGCGAGGTTATCGTCTGAAATTGAATCGATGCGGCTGGGGCGCAACGTCACTGCAACGGGAGAACGCTAATGATGACAATCTCAATGAAGTCACTCAGGGGTCGCGCGGCGCTGTGCGCGGCGGCCGCGATCTTGGCGATGAGCAGTTCTGCCTTCGCCGACCCTACGGGAATCATGTACAATGTCAGCACCGTGAACCTTCCTGGCACCGGCGGGGGAGTGGTCCTTTGGAACAACAGCCCCAGCTTCCAGACGGTGCCCGGCACGGGCACGGGTAGCCAGGTGGGGCAAGGGCTCGACGTCGACGAGCAGGTCACCTTGCTGGGCGGCAACATGGAATTGCTTGAATGGGCTGTCAAGACGACGAACGGTTTTGGCATCGTCCCGCAGCAAATCAACAACACGCAGCCCGCGGGCATCTTCTTCACGGGACTGCCGAGTGGCACTTTGGTCGAAAATTCGGGCTTTGTCTACTTCACCATTGACGGCGTCCCGCAGCCGATGTCGAACCCGACGGGTAACTCCAACATCGTGTTCTTCCAACACCCGCTGCAACCCACAATCCAGGTGCTGGCCTTAGGCAACGATGCTCTACCGGCTACGGCCTTTGGCATCGACACGAATGCCCTAGCGCCGGGTACGCCCCTGAGTACGATCTTTCTTGCGGTCGGTCTAGGGGCGAAGGTCAACGACATTGACGACATTCATTTGGGCGTGGTCTCGCACGTACCGGAGCCGGGAACTATGGTTTTGTGCGGCTTGGGTATGCTGGGCATGATCCCGCTCATTCGCCGACGCTTGAAAAAGTAGACGCCCGCGGAAATAGCGACCGCCTAGATTCGCCGTTCGCGTTTCTACTAAAGCAACTGGGTTTCTTGAAACAACCGCGCCCTGCCTTCCACCGCATCACCGCGAGGGAAGGCAGGGTTTTTTTTGGACGCAAGGTTTTTTGTGGACGAGGGGAGCGTTGTTTTTGGGACGAGGCTGCTACGCGACAGGATGGCCGTGGCGCTAACGTGTTCGATTCGCTAACTAGCACCCCGGCTCACGGGGTTAGCCTGGATCCTCACTGTCCGTTTCAATGCGCGAAGCGCGTGACCTAGGGAAAACCCCTATGCGAAACTCCGCGCTAGTTGCCCCTTGCATTCGATGAGATTCGTGACGTTCGCTGCCGTGTACTCCCCAAAGGAACGGGTTCCGGGAAACAGCAATTGAACAGTAGCAAAAACGCGATCTAATCCAAAGATTAAGTTCTTGACTGTAATGCGGAAAGCGGTCATTGTAGCTGTGGCAGGATTTCTCCTGCATGGACCGGGCCGGCAAGCGCCGTTGCCTTCTCTTTCTCCACGCATCACGCCCACAACTGTCTAATTGCTGTGAGGATTGCGAACGATGAGCAGTAGCAGAAAAGCCAGACAATTCTTCGTCATCCAGGGGTTTGTCGTCGGTGCAATTTCGACGGCCGCCGCGCTGCTGGTTGCCGAACCCGCCGCCGCGCAAACCTCGCGGCAACGCGGTACGTTTACGATCAGCGGCAACACGGTGCTCGGCCTGCAAGGCTTCACGACTGGCTTCCTCGACGACTCAAACCCAGGAACCAAAATCGACAACGCCGCGCTGTCGGCACAAAGTCTCGCCTCGTTCAAGGTTTCCTACTCGGGAACCGTGACCGCCGACATCAGCTTCGACAGCGTCACCAAGCAAATCACGGGCATCCACGTAGCCGATGCCAACCTCGTGGCCGGCAATAGCGGCGACTGGAGACCTGGCAACTGGAACGGTTCGACCTGGGGCGATGGCACAATGACCGAGGCCGCCAACTACGGTGGCTCCGTGGCCGGAGCGATCGTCTTCGCCACGCGCGGACTCACGCTGTCGATGGACAACCAGGGGGCCGTGTATCCGGTCGCGCCGGGAGGCAATTTTACCGTCAACACCACGCAAAAGGTTCAATTCACCGGCGGAAACAACGCCCTGTTCGCCGACGGCCTGGTCGATAGCAATGACTTACTGACCATCTACAGAAACTACCAGAGCGATACGGTGGCCGTGCAGCCGGCCACCTTTACGTATACGGACGACATGGGCGTGCCGCAAGTATTGCCCAATCCACAGGCCGGACAACTCTACCCCAGTTCACTGATCTGGAAGTACGTTACGTCGAACACCGACAAGCCAGTCTTCGATTCGCTGGGCAATCCGGTTTACAACACTCCGGGCGAACCTGCGAGCGGACAGTTAACCAGGAATGTTCGCGAGTACGGCGACTTGGCGCCCGCGTTCGAGGGCACCAAGGGAGGCCTGCAATCAGGAGGATCGCAGCCCTTGGACGAGGACTGGTATCATCCCCACGACGGCGCAGTCGGCAAGCCCGACGTCGTGCGGGCATATAGCCTGTCGACGACCGAGTTCGACTCGCTCGGCAATCCGCTGCCAATTCTTGGGCAGTTGGAAATGAGCAATACCGGGCTGAACTACTCCGATGGCGCGGGTACCGTGCCTGTCTCTTCGAACATCGCCGCGACTCTGAATGGCGGGACCGGCAAATACGACGCCAGCCTGGCCCTGAACATGAACGCCACGGCCCCGTTCTTTGTCGGGGATTTCGCCGTCAGTCTGATCGTCGGGCAATCCCGGCACGTCCTCTTCGGAAATCTCGAGCCGGGCACGGGTCGTATCTTCGCCGACGCCGCCCTTTCGCTGAAAGCGGGCGATGTCAACAACGATGGGATCGTGAATATCTTTGACATCAATATGGTTTCGGCCAACTGGTCGCCGAAGCCAAACGCGGACCTCTACGCGGGCGATGCCAATAGCGATGGCATCGTGAATATCTTCGACATCAATTTGATCAGCTCGAATTGGTCGCCTGCCGGCACGACCGCCGTACCCGAACCGTCGACGATTGTGTTGGCGGCCGTCGGAAGTCTGGCGATCGCTTGGAACTATCGCCGACGTCGCGCCGTCTAATTGGGGGCTGACATATCTTTGGAGAGTACTCGATTTTGTCGGGTGGCGCGTGAGACGGCCACTGCTCGAGTTGGAGGGGTGGGACGCGATGTGAATTCGCGTCGGGGCTAGGGGTTTCCCCGATGTTTCATGCGTGTCAGTACGTGCGCAAACGCACAATCACGCTTTTTACCGATAGAAACTTCTTGACTGTTTGTCGCTGAAGTTAGTAAGCTATTTAAAGTGTTCGCTGCTTAAAGTGTTTGTTGTCGGTGGGTCCCGACAGGTTTGACGGCCGGCATGCACGAGGGCGCGTGTCGGAATTGTCCGCACGCGGTTCGCCGGTCTTGGCGTGAGCGGTGAAGCGAGCCAAGCGTGGGGGAACTGACGTTCGTCAGCTTTCGCAAGGGAAGAAGTCGATTAACCATCTCATGTCATGATTTCATTCGAGTCATGATACGAGTGATCGCCCTTCGATTCGAGGGTCAAAGCATTTCAGCGCAGGGCAACCGGGCAGAACATTGGACCATTAACACACCGATCCGGTTCGATCGTTCGTCAAACTGTCCACGGCGTTTGTCCCACGGCCTCATCCCAGAATAGTTCGGAGCGAATGTCATGATCGCACGTACTTCGCGCGGCGCACGGCTGCGTTTCACTCGCGGTGCTCGGTTGGGGCAGACCGGCTTTACGCTGGTCGAGCTGCTGGTCGTCATCGCCATCATCGGCATCCTCATTGGCCTGTTGCTGCCCGCCGTGCAAGCAGCTCGCGAGGCGGCCCGCCGCACGCAATGTACGAACAATCTCAAGCAGCTCGGGCTGGCACTGTTGAACTACGAAGGTCCCAATGGCTGCTTCCCTCCGTCGTTCTTGTACGGCAACACGTTGGACGGAAGTAGTATGGGGCCTGACTTTCTTACCAACGGCGTCTGGATGCTGCTCCCGTATATGGAACAGCAAAGCGTTAAGAACCTCTACAACCCGAATGTCATCTGGTACAACAACTCGCCAGCGGCCGCGCTGGCGGTGATTCCGTCGTTTATCTGTCCGTCCAATTCCAATAAGGAAAATCCCATCGGCGCGGACACCGCCGCAGGCAGTTACTTCCGCGACACGCTTGCGCTGAATGTCATCTGGCCGTCGAATGCGCCGTACGGATTCGGTCTGATTGACTATGCATTCTGTAAGGGGGTCAGCGACGCCTGGTGCATCGACGCGGATAACATCAATCCGGCCGCCGGCCAAGAAGGCGGCATCCCGGCTCGCGAGAAAGGCATCTTTAACGTCAACCAGGCAACGCGCTTGGCGGCAATTACTGACGGCACCAGCAACACGATCATGATGGGCGACGCCGCGCAAGGCCAGAACTGGCGGCTGACGCGCACTCCGCAGCCTATTAATGGCACCACCGGTTTACTCCTCGATCCCGCCGAAGCCAGCAGTCCCCCCGTCGACACCGACTCGACCGGTCAATCGTTCGCGGTGAACGGTTGGCCTGCGGGGCAACCCAACTTGTGGACGCTCGTCAGCAGCGGCAATTTTCACGTATCGACGATCGCGGCCTGCACGCGCGATCCGATTAACCGCAAAATGATCACGGAATCTTGCCTGGACGATGCTCGGTTCTTCTTGTTGAACGTCCCGAACGTGTGCCTGAGTACGGTCACGGATCAAAGCGGCAATAATCACAACCGCGCCAGCGGCTACCGCAGCGACCACCCCAACATCTGCAACTTCCTCTTTGCCGACGGCTCGGTCCGTATTCTCAAACGCGAGATCGACTTCCGTCTGCCCACACCCACACAGCCTATCGCCGGCGTGTACCAAGCACTGTCGACAATAGGTGGCGGTGAGACGGCACAGTCTGAGTAGTGCGCGAGTCTGAGTCGCGGCAAGGCAAGTACGTCTGCAAGGGACTTCGCGCGATGGGGCCGATCGCCCGCCGCGATGGCTGGGATTCTTTCGCTCTCCTGTAAACGAAATTAGTGCGTCTATGATTCGATCGTTGACGTGCCTGCTGCTAATTGTCGCGGCAATTCTGCCCCTCGGTTGTGGTAAGACGACCGATTCGAGTCCCAAGCCGATCGCCCAAAAGGCAGACGTCCCAGACCTCGTCAAGCGGCTGAAGGAAGCTAAGGCCCCGCTGGGGCGCCGGGCCGTCCTCAATCAATTGAAGTTCCTCGGTCCCGAAGCGAACACGCCCGAGGTGCTCGCCGCCCTTGAAGCTACCCGCAAGAAGGTCGGCGGTGACGAGCGAAAGCTGGTCGACGAGACCATCGCCAAGATCAAAGGCACGGCCCCACCCGCCGCCGACGCGAAAAAGTGACGCGGCAATTCTGCTCGCGCTCACGATTGTAGAGCCTGAGACCTTGTCGATGCCACAAACGTTGGACTTCCACGAGCCTTGTGCGGATTTTGGCATCCAAGTTTTTCCTAGCCCAGGCATTCATGCCTGGGACCGCGCGACAAGAACAATTCGTCGTACACGCCCTTCAGGCCGGAATGACCTTTGGTGGAGCGTCGTGCCCGCTGCCAGACGACGACTTTTATCGGGGTGTCAAAAAACCCAGGCATTCATGCCTGGGCTAGTGAAAGCTCCGATGTCAGAATCTGCACACGTCGCACGCGGCGTCAACGACTGTCATTCGGGCGCCTGGGAAGCGCAATGTGCATCCGCGGGCCCCTCTTTGCGCGCCCCCATCCCCGGCGTATCCTGAATGAGATCGGCACCTCTGCTTGAGCTTCTTACTCCACCCGAATCGCCCCAGTCATGCCCCGCGAAATGTTGCTCCTGGGCATTGATGGCGGCGGCTCGAAAACCAATGCCTGGTTGGCCGCAGGCGATTCGGCCGGGAGTTCGCGAATTGTCGGCCGGGGCGCGGCGGGCCCCTCCAATGGCGTCGCCGTTGGGTTCGAGACGGCCCTGGTGAATCTCGACGCGGCGATCGACGCCGCGTTTCTCGCTGCGGGGCGATCGCGTACCCGCGTGGCCGCCGCGGTTTTGGGTCTGGCCGGGGCCGATCGCGATACGGTGCGCTTTAAGATCGACGAGTGGGCCTGTGCAAGAAATCTGGCCGATCGTGTGCGAATCGTGCCCGATGCCACGCTGGTGCTGGCGGCCGCTGTTGGCGACGCCGCAGGCATCGCGCTGATCTCGGGCACCGGGTCGTTGTCCCTGGGACGCGACATGGCCGGCCGCACGGCGCGTGCCGGCGGCTGGGGATGGCTGCTGGGCGATGAGGGGAGCGGCTTTGCCCTGGCGCAGGCCGCGTTGCGGGCCGTGGCCGCTGAGGTGGACGGGCGAGGGCCGGCCACGGCGCTGACCGCGGCCCTTTCGAGCGCGCTGCAGGTCTCGCATCCGCGCGAGCTTGTGGCGGCAATTCACGGTCCAGACATTCCTAGCGACGTTACTGCCCGCGCGAAGATCGCCGCCCTCTCGCCCGTGGTCGTGCAGGTCGCGGAAGCGGGCGACGCGGTGGCTGGCAATCTGATCGAAAGGGCCGCGGCCGATCTGGCAACTCTGGTCGACGTGGTCGCCCGGCAATTGGCCCTCGGGGCGAACCCCTTTCCACTGGCGCTCACGGGGGGACTGCTGTTGGGGAGCAAGCAATTGCGCGACGAGCTCGCCCGGCAACTAGCCGCTCTGGAATTGTCGGCCGACCCAATGACGCTGGTTGCCGAACCCGTGCAGGGCGCGGTGCGGTTGGCCGAGCGGCTGGCGCGGGAGTAAGTACGCGCATGGTGAACGTCTGCGTGGCGAGCGGGATGCGTCAGCTTCCCGTTTCTCAGCAGCGGTGCATGCTGCCCGTTACAATGCGTTCCCAGGGAAGGCGGTCGTCGCGAATGGGTGTTGTCGACAGGGCGACCGCCATCCCTGGGCTTGTATGACGATTCTCTCCTCACTCCTCACCGCTCCACTCATGCCCCGTTTCGTCATCCTTCGTCACGAGTGTCCCCCGGGTTCCCCGCGGCCGACGCATTGGGATTTCATGCTCCAGTGTGGCGAAGTGCTGCGGACGTGGGCATTGCCGGTCGAGCCCACGGCCGGCGCAACGATGACGGCCGCAGCGCTGCCCGACCATCGGCTGGATTACCTGGACTACGAGGGTCCGCTCACACACGATCGCGGCACGGTCGCACGTGTTGACGCGGGAAGTTATGAAATCGAGCGAGAGAGCGACGCGGAGCTCGTCGTTCGGCTGGACGGAGCCAAGCTCGTGGGCCGAGCGACGCTCGTGCGGCAACCCATTCTGCCGTCAGACGGCGCCGCTCAGTGCTGGACCGTTTCGTTCTCGATCGAGCGTTCGGCCACCAGCGGTATGCGCGGCGTGGCCTCTTGAGCGGGCTCGCCGCTGGCCCCCGCGCGCTGGGTTCGCCCTGCCAGGTAGATCTCGCCCTCGCGTAGCTCCAGCGATTCGAGCCGATACTCCGTGTCCTCGCTATCGCGAGCGGGCGGAATGGTGATCAAGGCCACGGGGTCGCCGTCGACTTGCCGCCAGGCCAGGTGCAGCTTTAAGCGCCGCGCGGCTTCGGACACACCTTCGAGTATCTGCGCCAGCGGAATCGGCAACACGCCGGCCCGCGCACTTTCGATTCGCAGGGCGACGACGTTCGGTTCGACCAGGTGCAATTGGATCGACAGGGTCACGATGGTCGACAAGGCGCCTTTGCCGTGGCGACAGGCAAAGGTCGCGCGGCCCGGTTGAATCAGAATCCGCGGATTGCTGACGTCGGCCGACAGCAGCTCGGGATGATTTTCGACGGCGTCGACCGCCAGCCATCCGTTGATCTGCGAGGCCGTGAACAGAGCGGACCAGCGGCCTTCCTTGCTGGCGTTGCTGGCCAGCGCGCTGGCGTTCTCGAGCAATTGCTCACTGGCTTCGCGCTGCGCGGTCGGCTCCTGCTCCAGCGCGTCGCGATAGAATCGGGGCACGCTTTGCGATGCCCAGTAGATGCCCGCCAGCGTCGCGGCCAGCATCAGCAGGCCGACGATCGAGACGACACCGGCGATGCCGAAGGGCTTGCGCACGCGAAAAGGGTGTCTGCGAAAAAGGGACCCCCGAAACATTCGACGGCCAGCCACACGCGATTTCCCAACGGGCCGGCCGCTTGCCCTATCGAGGGCATGGAATGGTACGCACGCCGCCGGGATGGGTCAATGCGGCTTTGCGATAGCAGGGCGGCCGGGGCAGCCGTTACTTCAATTCGGCGATGAATCGCAGGAACCGGGATTCGAGCATACGGAAATCGCTGCCGAAGATCGACGTGAAATCGGCCAACCGCTGGGCCGAGGAGTAAGTCTCGAATACCGGCCGCCGGGCCGTTAGGGCCAGGTAGTCGCAGTATTTCCGCGACTGGGTCTCGAACAGAAAGAACGACAGCGCCCAGGCCTCGGAGTACGCGGCTTGCGAGTCGCTCTCGAAGAGTCGGTCCGAGCCAACGAGCGTTTGCAACGCGCCGGCCTTCCAGCGCGGCAGCGTGTATTCCCTGAACTGGTTGAGGCGGCCGCGGTTGATGCGGTCTTCGCGTCCCGGATGCGCGCGCGAATCCCATACGCCGGGCGCTTCGAACATCGTGCCCAGCCCTTCGACCAGCCACCGTGGCGTGATGGAGAAGCGGCGATGGATGCCGGTATTGAAGGCGGTCTGGTGCGTGGCCTCGTGGATAATTGTGGCGGCGTTTTGCTGCCAGTCGGCCGAATTCCCGTTTCCGCCGCCACGGTCGTAGAGCATGATGCGATTGCTGATCTGCGAGTAGAAGCCCAACACGTCGGACGTGACGCGGCTTCCCTCGGCCGCCGCTGCGCGCATGAATTCTTCCTGGTTATGATAGACGACGGCGATCAGCGGGAACTCGGGGTCTTTAATGGTGAAACCTCGCACCGAAAAGTAGATGGCGAACGAGCGATACAGGTCCTCGAACCGCTTGCTCCAATTGACGCGCTCGCCGGCCGGATGCGCGACCAGGTAATGGCCCGTGCTCGTCACCTCGAAACCCTTGCCCAGGTCTTGAGCCAGTCGCGCGCGGACGACCGACGAGGGGTAGCTTTGAAACGAAGATGAAGACTGGCGATAGTTTTCGGCGTCTTTGGGAGCGAAGCTGAATAACCGCCCGTCGCGTCCCAGCAGGCTGATTTCCTGAGGCGACCAGGTCAGCGGCATGCCCTCGATCCGCTTGCCGTTGAGTTCCAGCTCAAAGGTCCGCCGCGGCGGCTCGGTGGCGTCGGCAGGACTCGACCAATTCGGGAAAATCGCAACGGCACAAGCAACGACGCAAGTAGGGATGAGAGATCGCATGCCGCAGGGGTCTCCAGTCACGACGTCGAGGCAATCACGTAGGCTGGGGCGCAGCCCCAGCGAGGGCCATAGAAAAGTCTAGGCCAGAAAACGGGGCGGCGATCGAAGGGCAGAATTGTCCAAATGCGTGTGCTTCTGGGTGGCACGCCCTGAGCGAAGCGAAGGGCGTGGAGCAATACCAAACCGCGCCGATAGCAGCGACCGGGCGCGCGACTCACCCACGCAAATCTTCAGCTCCTCGAGACCACCGTGCGAAGGACCTTCAACAGGGTGTCGCCGTCCGCTTCGTCGACTGCCTGGGCGCCACAGGCGTAGCAGCGCTCCCCCAAACGAGTGCAGCAGACGACTTCCAATTGTGCCGAGTCGTCGTCCGGCAGCCAGATGGTGGCGCGGTCCAACGGAAACAACTGCTGGTGATGCAAGAACGACATGCCGCTGCGCGAGACGTCCTTCGTGTACACGCAAAAATGTTCGTCACCCACGGTCAACTGGGCCTCTCCGCGGAAGTAGACTCGGCGAAACGCGCGGCGATCGTCGTACTCGCAACGCACGGGCCCGCGGACTTCAAAGAAGTCCGTCCAACTCGGCGGCAGCAGCACGTGGCACACAGGGTCTGCCTCGCCCGATTCCTCGCCTGAGCCTACTTGCGGCCGCGGAACGCCGAAATCCAACATTTCACCATCTCCGAATCGAAGATCACGCCGGCATGGGCGTACAGATAATCGAGCACGCTGGGGACCGGCATTTGCGCCCGATACGGGCGGCAACACGACATGGCGTCGAACACGTCGACCACCGAGCACAGCCGCGCTTGCCAGTGGATCTCGTCTTGCGGCACGCCCACGGGATAGCCGCCGCCGTCGACCTGCTCGTGATGTTGGTAGACCATCATCAACTGGCCCCAATCCAAGACACCCGCTCGACGTAGCTCGACGAAGCCCGTTTGCGGGTGACGGCGCATGATTTCTCGTTCCGCGCCGCTCAGCGAGCCGCCCTTGCGCACCAACGACGACTCCACGTGCCGCTTGCCGATGTCGTGCAGCATCGCGCCGACGGCGATTTTCTCCAATTCCTCCGGTTGCGAAATCCCCAAGTCCGTCGCCAGCATGACGGCATACGTGGCCACATTGACGACGTGTACGTAGGTGTAGTAATCGTGTCGCATCACCTCGAAGAGCTGCCCCGGCACCATCTCGTTATTTGTCATCAACGTGACGATGTGCCCGCCGACCAGGCCCACCACTTCCAACGTGCGATCGATCTTGATCGTGCGAAAGGCGTCGTCCAACAGGGCGCCGGCCGAGTCTTGCAGGATTTGAAAGCGTCCGACCGGCTCGGCGCGCCCGTCGCGCATGATTGCGTCGAGATTGGCCAGCAGGTACTTCTGATATCGCGGCAGCGCGCTCGACTCGATGTAGAGCGACCGCACGCCCGAGGCCAGTAGCCGATCGATGTCGTCGGCGGCAAATTGGTAGTCGCTGGCCCGATAGAGAACTGGCGGCGAGTCTTGATCCTGCCGCAGGTAAAGGTCGATGCCCAATCGCACCAGCGGGCGAAGCGTGACCACGGCAATCGGCACCAAGGCGTCGGGAGTCGCCTGTGCGGCAGGTTGCGATGGGTCGGCCGCGGTTGTCATAGCGCGCCCCTTGAATTAAGCCCGACATCAACTCGCGCTTGTCAGGGCGTAGAAGTCTAAGGTACCCCCCAGCGGTGTCAAATCTCGTTGTCGCACATCGTCGTTTTCCGAGTGGCGTCAGCGTCCATCAAGCCCGTCCAATCGCGACTACCTGAATGATCGGATTTGCCGCCCGGTGGGTGAGTGACTAAACTCACGGGTGCCCTGGCCCACGCTTGCCGTTTGTCCCGCCGCCCGCCCCTTGTTCACACCGCCCTCCGGAGACTGTCGCTCATGTTCGAGCGTGACTCCCTTCATCCACCTGCCGCTACGTGTATTGCACCGCATCTCTCGCGGCGGCAGATGTTACAGATCGGCGGCATGGGGCTCATGGGCCTGTCGCTACCACGCCTGCTGCGGGCAGAGGAGCGGGCCGCCGCCGCAGGCACTAAGGCCAAGGCTGACGCCTGCATTGTCATCTTTTTGAACGGCGGTCCCAGCCATCTCGACATGTGGGACATGAAGCCCAACGCCCCCGACGGCATTCGCGGCGAGTTCAAGCCCATCGACACCAGCCTGCCGGGCGTGCAGTTTTGCGAGCACTTGCCGCGACTGGCGACGCACGCGCACCGTTGCACGCTATTGCGATCGATGCACCACGGCGTGAACAACGCGCACGCGGCGGCCGTTTACACTGCGCTCACGGGCCACGACCGTGGCGAGATCGGCGGCGGAGCGCTGCCCACCGACAACCCATCGCCGGGCTCCGTGTTGGCCATGCTGCGCCCGCCCGTGCAGAAGATCGTGCCGCACGTGACGCTTCCGTACATCACCAAGGAAGGCGCCGGCGGGCCGCCGCAGCCGGGCTTTTTCGGCGGACTGATGGGCCGCGCGTACGATCCGCTCTTCGTGCTGCGCGATCCGAACTCCGCCGACTTTGCCGTACCCGAAATGACGCTCATGGCCGACGTGTCGCAGCAGCGCTTGGCCGCCCGCCGGACGCTGTTGTCGGAAGTGGATCGCCGTTTCGCCGGCGAAACCGGCCGAGCCGTGAGCGACTCACTCGACAGCTTTCAGCAACGCGCGCTCGATCTGTTGACCTCGGAAACGACGCAGCGGGCCTTTCGCCTCTCGGACGAACCGGACGCCGTGCGCGACGCGTATGGCCGCAACATTTACGGTCAGAGCGTCCTGCTGGCCCGCCGCATGATCGAAGCCGGCACGCGGATGGTCACCGTCTCCTGGGCGCCCGACGCCAATGCCACCTGGGACACGCATGGCGGCAACTTCGCCAAGCTCAAAGGCGAGCTGCTGCCCAAGTTCGACGCCGCGGCCAGCAGCCTACTGAAAGATCTGGCCGAGCGCGGCATGCTCGAACGAACCTTGGTGGCCGTGTTGGGAGATTTTGGCCGCTCTCCCAAAGTGAACGGCAATGCCGGCCGCGACCACTGGAACTTCTGCTACAGCGTCCTGCTGGCCGGTGGCGGATTCAAGCCGGGCTTCGTCTATGGGGCCAGCGACAAGATCGGGGCTTTTCCAGCCCGCAATGCCCTCACGCCCGGCGAGTGCATTGCCACGATCTATCACCTGCTGGGCGTCGACAGCAGCCAGCTCATCTACGACCAACTCGGTCGACCGCACCGCATTGTGCCCAAGGGCGATGTCGTGCCTGAGCTACTGGTGTAGCAGACCTGCCGATTGAGCCAGCCGAGCCTTCGCAGCCGTCCGCTGTCCTGTCGCCCGTCGGCCACGCTGCAAAAATGTGGTCGCCCGCATGTGATTCTGGCCGAAGTCGCGAAGCAGCTGATGGAACCCCTGCCAAGTTCCAACGGTCGCGCCCCTTGGACGCCAAGATCAAAGCCGGTAGCCTGAGGACGTGCGCGATGCATTAAGTCGCCTTTCATCACGTCCCACGATCGGTCATTTACGGTTACACGCATGCGTCAGATTGGAACGCTTCCCACCGTCGGCGATGCCGGACGACTGGCCGACTATCTGCTCGCCCAGGGGATCAAGACCCGCGTCGAGGACTCCGCGGCCGGCGCGGCCCTCTGGGTTTTCGATGAGGACCAGGTTGCCCGGGCCAACGAGGCCCTGGCCGAATACACGCGCGACCCGCACGACGCGCGGTACGACGACGCGGCCAAGACGGCCCGCGACGTCGAAAAGCAGACGGCTCAAAAAGAAGCGGCGTACCGCAAGAACGTCGTCGACGTGCGATCGAGGTGGGAAACCGGGCGCATGCAGCAGCGGCCCATTACGCTGGCCCTGATGGCCATCAGCGTGGTTGTGGCAGTAATTACCCAGTTCGGCGAGCAGCGCGATCCTTGGGTCAATCGGTTGAGCATTGCGCCGGTTCATGTGAATGGCGAATGGTACCAGTATTTGCCGGGCCTTACGGAAATTTGCGACGGCCAACTCTGGCGTCTGATAACGCCGATCTTCATCCATTTTGGCTTGCCGCATCTACTCTTTAACATGTTCGCGCTGGTCGATGTGGGCTCGCAAGTTGAAATGCGGCGGGGCTGGCTGCGGATGCTGCTGTTGGTGCTGGCGCTGGCCATCACTTCGAATCTGGGGCAATACCTGGCAGAAGGCCCGACGTTCGGCGGCATGTCGGGCGTCGTTTACGGCCTGTTCGGTTACGTGTGGATGAAAAGCCGGTACGAGCCACTTTCGGGGTTCGTCATCCATTCCTCAACGGTCGCCGTGTTGCTGATTTGGTTCGTGCTGTGCATGACCGGTGCGGTTGGCAGTATTGCCAACTGGGCTCACGGCGTCGGTCTTGTCGTGGGCATGCTCATCGGCGCCGGACCAACGCTCGCGCAAAGATTGCGGCGGGGTTGACGAATTTCCGATTGGGTAAGCCAAGCTGCTCGACCTGGTTCCTCGGCCTCCGATCCTGGTCGAGTTTGCGGCCCCTGACGGCCTTGCGGGAGCAAGGTCGCGAGAAGTCAAAAATCCTTGGCCGGACTGGATTTGGAGACTTGTCAGAAAGCGGCCGGAAACTCTACAATGCCCCGCTAGCAACCCCAGCGACCCGGCAGTGGCGGAGCACTTTCACGGGTGAGTTGGGGCCAACCGCATGGCAACGGCAGAAAGCTGGCGTGCGGGCGCGGACGGCGCCGAGGTTTCGACCCTGGCCGCGTTCTGAAACAGAGGAGACTCTGCATGGCAAGGAAGTCCCTGAGAAAACCGGGGAATACCCTGAAAGCAGAGTGGCTCTAAGACACATGGAGTTGTGCGGTTCATCTCGACGCTGCGGTGGACGCGGCGGGCGGATTTGGACCAGAACCTGGGTTCCTAGCAAGGAGAGATTTCGATGAAGAAGGTGTTCACGTTACTGACGATTGTCGCCATGGGCATTACCATGATCGGTTGCGGCGAAGAGACCAAGAAGGCGGAGAAGACGAAAACCGAAAAGACAACCACGACTGAGACCACCCCGGCCCCCAAGACTCCTTAATTTGGAAGCCGGCTTGACGGTCAGGTGACAAAGCTCTGCAGCGCGTCGTTTGACGCTGATGCGGATGAGATTCTCTGGGGAGGGACGCAACAAGCGCCCTCCCCTTTTATTGCGCTTTGCGCTCCACGCAGAATGCCTCGTGCAGGCGCCTATCTACCCACTGGGGCGTCCGCGCAAGAAACCCCCAGAACCCGGTAGAAATTCTGTTCTAACCTGGGGTTGCAATCGGCGGAAAATCGGGGAAAATGGCGAGATTCGCGCCTGTGCCAAACCCCCGCGCAAGGGCGCGTTCCAATTCAATTGTATTGCACGTTAGTGCTTGAGGAGTTCCATGTCGTCTGAAGCCTTGAATGTCGAAGCCCGCCAATCGCTGGGCAAGCGAAACTCGCGGCGGTTGCGCAACGCCGGCGCCGTGCCCATCGTTCTCTACGGTCACGGAGAAAAGTCGCTGAGCCTGTCGGTTTCGGCCGAACAGTTGTCCGCGGTGCTCAGGCACGGCGCGCACGTCGTCGACTTGCAAGGCGCCGTGAAAGAGAAGGCCTTCATCCGCGACCTGCAGTGGGACACCTTCGGCACGTACGTCGTCCACATGGACCTGACGCGCGTCAGCGCCGACGAGCGCGTGAACGTCGACCTGCCCGTGGTCCTGCGTGGCGACGCCGTGGGCGTGAAGGACGGCGGCCACCTCGAGCAGTTTGTCCATTCCGTCGAAGTCGAGTGCCTGGTCATCTCGATCCCGGAAAAGCTCGAGCTGCGCGTTCACGATCTCGCCCTGGGCGCTTCGCTGCACGCACGAGACATCGAACTGCCGACGGGCGTCAAGCTGCTTTCGGGCGCGGACGAGGTGGTCGTTCACTGTGCATTGCCGGTGAAGGAAGAGGACCTGGGCGGGGCGGCCGAGGGCGCCGAACCAGAGATCATTGGCCGCAAGGCCGAGTCGGAAGACGAGGGAGACAAGTAGTAAGGGCCGTGCAGTAGTAGGGGCAGTAAAGTACATGGCGAACGGCGAGATTCGTTGCGATGGTTGAGTCATGAAGCTGGTGGTGGGGTTGGGAAATCCCGGCGCCAAGTACGACGGGACCCGGCACAACATCGGTTTCTTGGTGCTGGACGAGCTCGCCGTGCGGTTGCAAGCGGCCCGGCCGCGGAGTGCGTTCTCGGGCCTGGCGGCCGAAGCGACCCTGGGCGACCAACGGATTTTGCTGCTGCGTCCGCAAACGTTCATGAACCGCAGCGGGGCCAGCGTTCTGGGGGCGAAAGATTTTTACAAAGTGGATATCGCGGAGGTGTTGGTCGTCTGCGACGACTTTAATATCCCGCTGGAAAAGTTGCGGTTTCGATCGAAAGGGTCGGCAGGCGGACAAAAGGGGCTGAGCGACATCATCCGCTGCCTGGGGAGCGAGGACGTGCCGCGGTTGCGAGTAGGCATCGGCCCGCCGCCGCCGGCGTGGGATCCGGCCGACTTTGTGCTGGGGAAGTTCACCCGGCAAGAGCAGGCCGTGGTCGCGGAAATCGTCGTGCGAGCGGCCGAAGCCGTGGAAGACTGGATCGGCCAGGGAACGGCTCACTGCATGAACAAATACAACTAAGCAAATACAACCAAACAGCGGAAACACGCGGAGCTGGGAACGTGGACCCGGCGACTCAAACCATACCAGACCACGCCATACTCGACGACGAGGAGTGAAAACTTGGCTGAGAACGCATACGAGGGACTGTTCATCCTGGACTCGAATCGCTACGCCCGCGATCCCGCCGGCGTGTCGGGGCAAATTGCCGCGATGGTGGAGAAATACGGCGGCACGATCCTCGTCAGCCGCCTGTGGGAAGAGCGTCGCCTGGCCTATCCCATCGCCGGGCAGCGCAAGGGCGCGTATTGGCTCGCCTACTTCCGGCTGGATAGCAGCCACCTCGACGCCATCCGCCGCGATTGCCAGTTGAACGAGTCGATCTTGCGAGAGATGGTGCTCAAAGTCGATTCGCGGATCGTCGACGCCCTGGTCAGCCACGCCCAAAGCAGCGGAACCGATGCCAACAAGCCCAAGCCGCGTACCGAGCCGGCGGTTGTCGCGGTGGGCGTTGCCGTGGATGCGATCGACCTGGATGGGGAAGGCGTGCTTGAAGAATAGCGGCCGGAAGGTTCAGTCTGGATTTTCCCGCTGCCCGAGCGTCGCTGGCGGCAGCTTTCAGTCGACCGCGTTTTTCGACCGTGTTTTTAGACCAGGTTTTTCGGCCTCGGCTGTTGCTTCAAGACCCCCGAATTGCTAGCATCGCCAGTTAGGGTACGTTTGTTCATATAATTGGCGCGGTGCAGGAGTTACCCCTTATGGCCAGCTACAACCGAGTCATCCTGGTCGGCAATCTGACGCGCGACATCGAGCTGCGCTATACGCCCAGCGGTTCGGCGGTGACCGAAGTCGGTCTGGCCGTCAACGACCGCCGCAAGAGCGCGAGTGGCGAATGGATCGAGGAAACGACCTTTGTCGACGTCACGCTCTGGGGCCGCACCGCCGAAGTGGCCAGTGAGTACCTTTCCAAAGGCTCGAACATGCTGGTCGAAGGCCGCTTGAAGCTCGACCGCTGGGAGTCGAAGGACGGCCAGAAGATGTCGAAGCTGCGTGTCGTGGGCGAGCGCATGCAAATGCTCGGTTCGAAGGGTGAAGGTCGGGGCGGCAGTCGCGGAGGCAGCTCATCGGGTGGGCAGAGCGGCGGAGGAGGTGGCGGCCGGCCGGCCTACGACGAGTCGGAGTACGGCGGCAGCGGCGGCGATTCGTTCGATGGGGGCGACATGCCCGCGGCTTCGTCCTCACCGCCCCCGGCAGATGACATCCCGTTTTAGTGACTGGCCGTTTAGATGGCTGGCCGTTTAGATGACTCGCGCCAGCCAATTCGGATGGCCCAGGCGCCCCAATAGAAATAAGTAGAAAAACGTCCATCGAAATACGATCTGGAAATCACCATGCCAACAAAGACTGCGACTAAGAAGCCCCCCAGCAAACGTTTGCCCCGCGGCCCAAACGGTGGCATCGAGCTGCTGCTGATCCAATCGGTCGACCATCTGGGCAAGCAGGGAGACGTGGTCGAGGTCCGTTGGGGCTTCGCCAACAACTACCTTTTGCCGCAGGGCCTGGCCACGATCGCCAACGATCATCACAAGCGGATGGTCGATAAGCATCGCGCTCGCTTGCAAGAGATTCAGAACACTCGCCTCGCCGGGCTGCGCACGCTGGCCGAGAAGCTCTCGCAGCAGAGCGTCACGATCGAGGCCAACGCCAACGACGAAGGCCACCTGTACGGCTCCGTCGGCGCAACCGAGATCGCGGCCGCGCTGAAGCGCAACGATTTCAGCATCACCTTCGACCAGGTCCGGCTCAAGGGCCCCCTCAAGGAGCTCGGACTGTACACCGTCAATATTCACTTGGGTCACGAGATCGAAAGTGAACTAAAGGTCTGGGTCGTGCCGACCGTGGCCGACGACGACTCCACGCCCAAGGAAGCGACGCCCAAGGCCGGCTGAGCACGATTCCTAGCCACGGATCGAACCCAGCGCGGGCTACGCCCGGGCAACCCAAATGGACGGTGGTCCGTGGATAGCGGGTAACGCATGGTAAATGGTGGTTCGTGGTTCGATCGCCACTTTTCACTAGCCCAGGCATTCA
>Ga0163144_10005226_pt1 | contig 28905 bp, 46 predicted proteins | sample OliLak19BULKMAT1_FD_123175 | JGI IMG/M metagenome (GOLD analysis project Ga0163144, IMG submission 123175) | Freshwater microbial mat bacterial communities from Lake Vanda, McMurdo Dry Valleys, Antarctica - Oligotrophic Lake LV.19.BULKMAT1 | ecosystem: Environmental > Aquatic > Freshwater >...
CCAGCGAAGTCGCATAAACGCTTGAATCACTTCCTACGCCTCGGATGGGCTCTTGCCGATGCGTGCGAGGTCGTTCTTCAGAAGAATGGGCATTGGCAGGTTCGAGTATTTGTCCAGAAGGAAGTCGCCAAGGCAGAGCCCAAGACCGAGTGCTTAGGTGTTGATGTGGGAATTACTCATTGCGTTTCTAGGTCGGATGGATACCTGGGAAGGGGTTTGTCGTCCACAATTCGCCGCGTACGGTTACAAGACGGCGAACGCCGCAGGCAGGGCCATGCTGTAAAGCGCCCTAAAACAAGTGTAAAACAGCAGCTAGACATTGAAGCCCGTAGAGCGGTTGCACGTTGCAAGCGCGACGGGTTGGGTTTAGCGGTTGAAAACCCGAAACGATTGGCCAATCTGAGAAGTGGAAAACTTCACGGGTGGGCTAGATCGTACTTTGCAAATCGTGCTGCATGTATAGCGGATGAGGAGGGTATCTGGGTTACACATGTAAACCCAGCCTACACCTCTCAAACCTGCTCGGCGTGTGGTAATCGCGATAAACTTAGTCGAGTGAAATTAGTGTTTAAATGCACTACCTGCGGAAGCGGGACCCATGCGGATATAAACGCAGCGCGGGTAATAGCTCAGAGGGTCCGGAGTAAATCAGGCTCCGTTAATGAGGGTGCTTTATGAGTGAGCGTGACGCGAACTCGTCAGCATCTTTGTACCTGTGTTACCCGCCCCTTGACGACGAAAGAAGTTTTTCCATGTTTGAGCCGGTGTCAGCCGGCGCAAGTGATCCACCCATTGGCGCGGGTTTTGGCCCGCCTAGTTTCATCTCACCTCCCGGCCCGCCTGGCCCTTCTGCCCCTGGCGGCGGTTGCATTGCCGCAGACCGGCGAGTTTTGTGCTGTTCGGCGTGGTCAATGAAAGCTTCTTGCGCCCGCTTGTCGCGCTTTCTAAATTCAAAGCTGGCAATGACCTTGGTGATTTCATCCAAATGCACCTCGTCGTCGTCTTCGGTTCCGATTGGAACGGTCTGCCCCTTGCTGAGCAGGTCGTTTTCTTTTTGCTGGCACTGCGTGTTGATTTTCACCGACTCATAAGCCGGATCTGGGCTTGAGAGCTTGAGCATTTCGAGTGCCTGATTACGGTCTTTAATCAGCCCCTTTTCGATTAGGCTGCCAACTTGCTCAATCCTACCCGCTGCTGTCCACCCGAGCGGGTTCGTGTCTTCTAGCCAAACGTCTAGAGGATTTGGAACCATCCCGCCGTGGAAGGTGAACGAGGAACTGAATGGCCCTTCGATTTTCACAACGCGAGGATCTTCCTCGGTAAAATGCTGCGCCGCGAGACCGAATATTCCCATGTAGGTATCTTGCAGCCCCTGGTTAATGGCTTTGATGAAAGGCGCGTACTGCGACCGATCTTGTTCAAGCACTAGCTGCAAGGCCAGTGCGGTTTTAGTTGCCTGCGGAATTTCACCGCGTGATGCGCCAGACATTCCCATGACGCTAGACAATGCGTTTCTCAGGTCGGCCTTGTGCGCGGCCATCTCAGCAAAGTTAAAGTTCGGCACTTCAAACTTCGGCGCGCCGCCGGCCATCGCATAGCGGATAATGTCACCAGGTCGGTCGGTAATCATCTGACTTGGAACTTTTGCCTCGTTTGAAATCATCACACGCGGTCGCGCAACTAGGTTTCTGGCCTCCACGATGTAGCTCGCGGCGCGGTTAAGCTGCTCTTGCAGGTCCATTACCTGCTCAATGCTCGATACGCCGTAAAACCCAAGCGGCGGCTTATCAAACGGTAAGTGCTGAACGGGTAAAAGCCCGTCGTTATGTGGAAATGTTACGGCCTTACAGAGTGTTTTCCCTGCCCAGCAGGCATACATGCCCTTATCAAACCAGTTGGTTGGCTTGTGGTAATAGTGATGCAGCATGACAAGATCGTTATCTTTGCGAATCTCGCCCGTATAGGCGTTTAAGCCCTTAGCACCCTCGGCCTCAACGTCGCCGTATGTTGCCTCCAAACCAAACCTAGAAACAGGTTCTTCGTGGAAAAAATCATACATGTCGTCGATTTCTTCAATGCCAGGGCGGAACACAAGCTTAAACGGATCGGCAACGGTTAGCTTAATGTCACCACGGTAAGAATGAATTTCCGGGTCGCCTGATTTTGTTTCAGACGCCTGTAGCTCCATTTTGCCTCCAGCGTCCGGGTCATAGCTGCGAACCAAAAACCCGTTACCGAAAATAAGGCCGTACTTGATCTTTTTTAGATAAACCTGCTCAATCTTTTTGGTGCGATGAAAGTATTTCCCGTATTTCTCGGTTTTCTCAGCAGCCTCAACGTCATCGTGTGAATCAGACGCCGGAAACACGCGCACAATCGGAAGGTTCTGAGAAACGATTGAAAGCATTCGGCTCGTTACGTTGTTGATATGGTTTTCACGAAGCCGAACCCGGTATGCGCCGCCAGACGCGCCAGTGTCTCGCACGTAGTGGTTGCCAGTGTAGAAAGCAACCTCATCGCGCCAATTTCTATCTTGAGTCATTTTGCGTTCGCCGTGCCAGGAATCGCGCTGCTTATTGAGTGCTGAAAGCAGGTTGCCTTTTTCGGCGTCCGGGTTTTTTACATACCGTTCGAAAATATCCCTGATCGAGTTCTTTTTTTCTTCGCTCATAGACCTTCCACGTGGTCAAAAGATTGCGCCGCCTGCCTCTTGTAAGCGGTCACCAGGGCAAATTCGCCCTTGAGATAAGCCAAATCCTGCTCTGCTTTTTGCGCGAACTCGGCAGACTTTTCGCCGCCCTCTTTCAGCTGGCCCATGCCCTCGAACACCGTGCCCAGTTTCTCAGCAAAAGACGAAATGGCCGCAGCGGCCCGCGCCTGCTCTGTTCTGATTTGAGAAAGCCCACTTTCAATGCCAGCCTGGCGCACGCTTGAAACGTACTCACGCCACACGGCAAGGCCAAAGAGCAAGATCAGGGCTAAAAACATGATGATTAGAGCAAGGTAGGTTTCCATTTAATCCTCAAGGGCTTTTAAACGTGCCCTTTTTCGTTCTGCCGCAGCCTTGTCGCTATCGATAATCATATCAGGAAATGCGACGGACATGCCTTGCAGTGCCTTTAACCGGCGAGACATAGGGTCTGTGCGGTATCCGGCCATGCGTGCCAAGTATTCCCCGTCTATTGCCCCCGTTTGACCGCCTGGATTTGGTTTTAGTGATTTTGGTGTGCTGGATGATTTGGGCACACCCGGCGCAGTGCGCGCCTTCTTTTTTAGTTTTTCAACTATTCCGCGATTTATCAAGCCCTCAGAAACACCGCGCTTAATGTCTTTAAAAAGGCTGCTCGCTCCCGTTCCAGAAGACGAAAGAATGGGTGAACCGTAGTCTCGCCCAAGGCGAAGAACCTCCGCCACGTCAACCAACTCCTGCGACGTGAAAACAGACTTCATAACCGGCGAGTTTGCCTTGAAGTTTTTCAGAGTCGAATCAAAGAGAATGTTTCCGGCGCCGTCCGTCTTAAGCAGCGTGCGCATGTAAGCGCCCTTGAGTGCCTGGAAATCTTCTGGTGACAGGATTTTTTTAAGATTACCCACCTGCAGGGTGTTAGAGAACAGCCTGGTAAATACCCTTTCGTCTGGAACATTGCCGCCCAAAACGTCTTTTACAAGATGCGAGTTGTCGTTAATGAATCCGGTCATTTTTTTGTTGTTTGCTAGAATCTCATCGGCAAAGGCGGGGTTGACGTGCTTCCTTACGGTCTTTTCAAGAGCGTCGTTAATCGTGCCGTAAAGATCGCGCATCTTTGAAACGTCCGGCGGTATTGCCCCGAGCGGGGTTTTGTCTGAGAAAGCATATTTGCCAATCCATTGACGCTGCTCGTTTAGTTGTTTGAAACTGCCATTAGAATTTTTCAGCGCCTCGGTTGTTCTGAGCAAGTGCCTGCCCTGAGCTCGTTCGGCATCGGTTCCGCGCTTAACCAAGCCCTTTGCGTATTTTTCAATTCCGCTTAGCTTTGATTCAAGCGTTGCCATGGCTCCGCGATCAACGAGCCCGCCCGGGAAATACTTTTGAACCGAATCATAGGTAAGATCTATATCCTTGAAAAACTTACCAACCGCAGTATTGTGGGCCTCGCGAATAAGCTGCCCGGCTTCGGCGGTATCCGCTGGTATTTTACCGCCGCCGATCTTCTCGACCTGGCGCCCAGCCGCTTCGTTGATTTGCCCTAGTCCCTTGGCGTGTCTTTCGAGTTCCTTTGCGCCTGCCGGACCCTCGGCAACGTTTCTTGTCGTTCTGGAAATTGTCGAACCTGGGCCGAACTCAATGGCCTCAGATAAAAGGGCAGGGTCAATGCCGTTTTTCTTGGCAATGGCAGCTCGTTGAGCCCAATCAGCGGCTTGCCTTGGTTTAGTCACCGACGAAACCGAGTCCATCACCGCGTTACCGGCGCTTTTCGTGATACCAAGCGCATGGCTGGTGCCCCTGGTGCCTGTCGCTACGTCAACAGCCTTAGCAGCAAGCGTAGCGCCCACATCAGCGGTCTTTGTGCCAACTTTAACGCCGAACTTGGCGAGCGCAACAGGTGGAATGAAATTGGTCCAATCCACAGCGAAGTCAGCACCAAGCCCGACTGCTCCGCTCGCCGTTGGATCAAGTATACCGCCCTTTTGAAGCCGCCAACCTTCCCCACTTTGATTGTAAATACCAGGAAACGCATCGCTCAAGGCACTATCACCAACTCCGGCCTTTTGAACTATTTCTTTACCAGTTGGCGCACTGTCAGGGTCTTCGGCGAACTGCCTGGTAAACGCCGAAATAGGGTTCTGGCCCTTTTGCGCAGCTGAGACAGCCGCGCGCGTCGGTGCGCCGGTAACACTGTCAGCAGCGCGGCCAATAGGAACCAAAACGTTCTCAACTGCGCCCATTCCTAATTCCTTGATGCGTTTGAGAAGCGTCTTTTTCTCTAGTTGATCCATTTGGTCGTCTGTTAGGCCGTTCTCGTTGGCCTCAAGAGCCGACATTTCCGCGTCTGTTAGTGGTTTTGACATTATTTCACCTCGTACCATTTGCCGTCGGTCGGGTTCTTCTCATATGTCACGCCGTCAACTTGTCTTTGTGCACGCGGCGCGGGCCCGCCCGCGCCCGCGCCCGACCTTCTAAACCCGTAGGCCCTAACGGTCGCATCGTGCCGCACCTCGGAGTCTTTGCGGGCAGACTCGAGCACTTTTAGATAACCGGCATTGCCAAGATATGCCGTGCCGGCACTTGTCGGGTCGCCTATGGCGGCTAAAATCAAGTCCATGTCTGGCCCGGCAAGCGCCCCAAGGTTCGCAGCCTCTTTACCCTCGATGACCACGTTACTTGCTGCTTTTTCAATCTGTTTTCGGCCCTCCGAATAAGGCATCGAACGCACGCCGTGTGTTTTAATAACATCCCGAAGCGAGTTCATTGCAATGTTAAATTTAGAATATGCTGCGCTTGATGATTTAACTTTTTTCAAATCGTCGTCGGTTGGCATGGCGCCATCTAAGAGTTCGTAGCCGTATACGCTGACAGGACCGGACTTACCTTTGGCTGCCTTTACGGCCTTGTCGTAATTTAAGTCCTGCCCGCGCCTGGTCGTTGAGTCGGATCGGGTTCTCTGCGAATCTTCGAACGCTTGGCGCATACGCAACAAAGTTTCTTGTTTGCCACCTGCTGCCCGCGCAAGCGCCATTTGATTTTCAAGCTGAAGCCGCATTTTTTGAGGAAGCAACTCGCGCTCTTGTTTCATCTTGGCAAGCGAGGTGATCGCGCTGAGTTCGCCCTTGTCGTCGAGAGCGGCAAGCCGACTTTTCATGTTCGCATCACGCGCGGCCATGTGTTTCCGGTATTCGTCGGCACCATTTCCGCCGCTGATACCCGCAGACCAGCCGGTTGCAAGCGCGGTCAGCGCCTTTCCGATGGGCGATAGGTCGTTGCTTTGAACCTGCTCCGCGCGTTCTTTTATGCGCCTGCGATGTTCGGCAATCGCAGTTTCAAGGTCAAGATCAGAGTTGTCGGTTTCATCGTACATTCGAGGTCTCCTAGAGCCGGTATTTGCGCTGGCTTGCATATGGTTGGCTCATGCCAAAGTCTTCGCTTGATGGAATCTGGCCGAAACCATGATCCACCGGAGCCCCCGAGGACGTTGGAATAGACCCACTAGAACTAGATTTCGCTGCGCCCGCACTAGACATGCCTCCGGTTGCGGCTGCAACGCCCGTATTTATAAGCTGCGTCCCAAGTTGCCTTTGATATGACGTAATCTTTTCTTTTGCATCAAATGCCTGCGCAAGTGCCGCCTGAGACGCCGCCGCATCGCCTGATTCAATGGCCATCTGTGCGCGAATGAATGCGGATTCTTGAGCGCGCCGTAAATCAACCATATGTTGACGGGATTCGGCAACGCGGTCAGCCTTCTGTGATTTCAGGTTGGCAGAATCTTGAGCAAGACCCGCCAAGCGCCCGCTTAATCGGTCATAAACATCTTGGATTGAGCCTTGATTGGAAAACCCGCCAGACGTGCCGTATGCGCCCTGATGGTTCTGAACGCCTGACAACGCCTGTTGACCGCCTTGCACGGCTATCGCGCGCTGGCCCTGAAAGTATGGGTCTTGGGATAATTCACCCGGCGCCGATTCATCTTGGAGCGCCTTAAGCCTTGTTTCCATCTCCGGGGAAAACGTAGGCATTGTTGAGCTGCGCAGCGTGCGGTTTAATTCAAGTTGCTTTTCTTTGGCTTTCTTGCGGTCTTCTCCTGCGTCCCACTGATATTTTTCCGCGCGTTTTTTGCCTTGATTTGGAACCCCGAAGTAATCGCCCAAGTCTTCATCAAAAAAGCCCATGGTTTTCCCCTAAATAAGTATGAGCGTGCAAACGCCCGCAGTTGACCGCTTCAAAAACAGGCGGTTTAAGTCAGATGGTTTTGTAAAATTTATTTCCGCCGTCCCGTTGGGATAGGATGCTACGGGTATGACGTAGCGTGGAACTCTGCCGAGTGAATGGCCGACCTCAGTCTCTGCAACTCCAATGTTAACAGTAAGGATTTGACAGTCAATGTTGTCGTCAAACGTGATTTTCTTTCTGCTCCACTGCAAAACCTGCTGAAACCAAGAGCGCGGCGCATTTTCACCGTAATCAACGAGGTTCATGCGTAATTTCCTCGGTTTCTCAGGATTACGGCGTCTTGTTCAAGCCCCTGAAGGCTAACATCCTGCCGCAGCACGGCGTTTGCGAACTTGTAGCTCACCGAGCGGCATTTTCTGCGAGATATCGACACGTTTCTAGCCGTAACGCCAGCCGCTGCGGTCGTAATCGATATGGATTGTGAATCACTATAAGAATTGACCCAATCATAAGCCGAGGTCATTGTTGTTGAGACCGCGCCGCTCGATGCGTCCACATTCAAAAGAATGGAGGGCTTCATGAGTTTCTTAACGCGCGCAGGAGATCCGAAGTTAAACCAATTCGTTATGTAAAATGCGTTGATCGGAACATAGGTCAGCAACGAAATTGTTCCGGTTCCCTGAGTAGTCAAGTCAATGGCCGCGCCGCCAGCAGTCGCCGCAACTTTAATGCTCGTTGCGCTAATTCTGATCGCAAAATACGGGATATTGTCGATGAGGCCAGTCGGTACGGCGCCCGTACTTCTAAAAGTGATTATGTCGTTGGTCTGGTAGCTGTTTACGACCGTAATAATATCGGTCCCGGTAGTCACCGAAGCTGGCGCCACATACTCAACTTGAATATCTTGGAAGTTTACATTGGTGCCAAGCCCGGTTGCCGCCCTCTCAGACGCGCAAAACCCAGTGTAAGAGCCCCACAAGAAGCGGTCGCCGTCCCATGCCACGCATTTAGCATTTAGGGCCTTGCGCTGAAACCATCCGACAAGCGTGCCCTGGTCTTCTCGAATATCTAGAACCCATGCGATGCGCGCGGTTGGCCCCCCGGTGAAACAGTAGTATAGCCCAAGCTTTTTATGATGAAACGCAACCGAAGTTAATTGCAGTGCGACAGATTCGGAGTTGACAGCGCTTTCAATTTTCTCACCAATACGCACGGGTTTGTCGCCGTTGGTCGCATAGAACCCGGACTGCGAGCGGTATACCATATAGTTTTTGGTTTCGTCGCCAACAACTACAGCAGACTTTGGAGCAGAGCACCCGTTGCCGTTGGTTTCCACTCGACGAAATGAGTAAGCATTGTTTCCCGTGTCGTCTGGGCCGATGCCGCCAAAAACAGCAAGCTTAGTTTTCTTGAACACAAAAAGAGATTCAAGGTAGCTCGCACAAACCTGAACGCCTTCACCGTCGCCAACCCCGAACCCGTAAACGAATGCCTCTTTTTGCGCCTGGTCGGACGGCCAAGAGTGCGGGTTAGAGCTCTTTGAGTTGTAAACCCGGTCACCCTTCCACGCCACAAGCCGCCCGTAGTGCTCAATTAGCCCAACAAATGCCGTTGGCGCGGTAACGTTGAGCGCAAGACCCAACTCCGAATATAGTTGACTCTGAGTGTCCGAAATCGCAACCGTAACAACATCAGAGAACCCAGCCGTTACGTCTGCGGCAAGCCATGTGTAAGTCTTTACTAACTTTGACGCTGCGGCAATCGTGTCAGCCCTCGAATAGATCCGCACCACGTCGCCGGCAATAAGCGTCTGAGGTCCGGTGTTTCCGGTCACTCGAATGGTTGCAGCTGAAACGATAGACGGCAAAAGAGTTGCGACAGCCGGGCTTTCCCCTCGCCCATTATCGACCGTGTAAATGTAGGTGAACGCGCCAGCGCCGCTTGCCGAAGTCAGAGCAACGGTTGGCCGCGCGTAAATCGCGCTTGCAACAACATTTGTTCCGTCGAAATATCTGAGCACGTTTGTACCGTCGACAAAAAACAGCTTGCTATCTAGCACCGCAAACCAAATCAAATTGATTGTAGAGATTGCAGGGCTTGGGGTTATGACCGTAACCACGTCAACAAGTGATGTTGCGTAGCTGAATACGCCATTAGAGAACTTGAAATAATACTTCGTGCTGCCAAGTGTAGCCGATCCGATTTCATCAATCGTAATAGATGCAGTTTCGTCGGCACTAAACATAGATTCGCTGCCGGCAAACTTTGAAATTGTGCCATTGCCGTTTTGAAAGCAATTTTCCGCGCCGATCGAAACTCCGTCTCTCACGTCGGAAAGATTGGTCTTTAGATCAAGACCGAAAAAGCGCGGTATTCTAAGACGCGAATTACCTGCCATAGCGGTCATTGCCCCCGGTGTCAGTAATTACCATCTGGTCGGGTTGCTGATCGCGGTTGACCGAGGTTTCGTTGAGAAGACCGTTTTCAACTTCAAACAGTTTCATGCGCTCGCCGAATATAGGTTCTCCAGACGTTCCGAGAAGGTCAATGGCGGCTAGTTCACACGCCAGCTCGCAATAATCCTCATCGAAACCAGGAACGTCGGTTGTGCCAACAAGTTTTTTAAAGAGAGGCACGTCCCAAATGCGAACGGCATAGGCTTGTGATGGCACCGGCTTAAAGATGACTTGGTTTCCAACCATCGCATAACCAAACTCAGGCAAATACCCCTCACGCAGCGGGTAATAATTGCTGCCGTCATCGCTTGAAATGTTTAAATGCGGCACCTTGCGCCAATCGTTGTCAGACGTGGAACCAGATTGACGGTATTCAATCCTGACTAATTTCATCATTTCAGGCGGCAGGTCATAGGCTTGCGTGCTTGCCACCGTGCTGAACCGTCCGCGCGAAATGGAGTGAGTGCCTGCGCCGGCTGATGTTATGTCAATGGCGGTACCGGAAAGCGATAATTCAAGGGTCGCTGCAAGCTTAATTGTCGTTGCCGTTACACGAATGGCGTAATACGTGGAAAGAGAAGTTAGGCCAGCCGCAACCGTAGTGCCAGCCGTGTAAACAACCGGGTCGCCAGATGCGTAGCTCCGCGCCACGGTGATAACGTCGGTCGCGGTATTGATTGACGCGGCTGCGATATCCTCGGTGAACCCGATCTTGATGAATAGGTTTTCAAACTTCTGAGAAAGACGCCGATAGACGAACCGACACCCCTTATTGATCGATAGATCAAGCTGGGCATCGGTAACAAAACCAGCGGCCGAAGACTCATCGGCCTTAAATCTGGTGCGTGTTCTCAGGTCTGAAAGCGACAGGCTCACATTTCATCCGATTCGGCTGGTGCAGGGCCGGCGCCAGACATCAAACCCTTGCGCATGTTTAAGATCAGCTCTTTTTCTTGCGGGCTAACCATGAACTGCTCGTAACCCTCTTGTGGGTCGCCTTCCTCTTGTTCTGATTCGCCGCCGTCCTGCATTTCCTCTTGTGGCGCGCCCTCTTGCATCATGGGTTTACGTGGCTTAATGCTCATTGGCTTAGATTCTTTTACCAGCTGGTCAACGGCCTTTTTTCTCATCATAAATTTAGGGTTCATACGGTCCTTTCAGGTAATTTTTCTGAGGTTGTTTAAACTTTTGTGGACTTTATCGACGTAGGTCTGATTTTCGTACATGCCGCCCGGTGTTTTTCTCGCGCTGCCTTGGTTGTATGCGGAAATAACTTCTGATTCGTCGTTGTACTTTTCAAAAAGCTTTTTTAGTTTCGATACACCGTAGCGAATGCCTAGTTCTGAGTTGGTCAGGCGTGGAAGTTCGGCATCAAAACCCAACTCCCGAGCAACGGACCCCATGACCTGCATAGGACCCCACGAGCAGGCTTGCAGCATTTGTTCTGTCTCAACCGTAATCATGAGTTTGTCCGCGTACTCTCTAACAAAGTAAAAGTAGCGCCATTTAGGTTCATAGCGCACGGCCCAAGGGTTCCATGAACTTTCAACCGCAGCAATCGCACGAGATAGGTCTGGATCAATGCCGACCGCTTTTGAAAGGCGAACTAGAATTTCATCCATCAGTCGCCCTTTCTTCGGTCATCAAGACCCCACTTAATCAGACGCTCGTAATCAATCGACGGATGGCAGACCAGGTCGCCAATTTTTGGGTCTTTAAACTCAATGAAATAAAACGTTTCACCGTCGGCAGCCAAACACACGGCATGTTTGGTTTCGGCTACCGGCTGGCACCGTGCAAGATTAGGTATCGTGCGCTTTGGCCCATACGCATGGGCGCAGCCGCTAACGAGAGTGCCAAAGCTTAAGAGCATCAATAGCTTGCTCATCAGTCAGCGCCTTTCTGTGCGCGTCAACCGCGCCTTCGGTTTTTTCATTCTGCTCGCGGTAATGCTTCTCAGCCAACGCCGCTGCAATGGTCTTAATCCAACCCTCGACCATGGCGCCGATCCTTGGAACAGCGATTACAGCTTGCAGTATGGCCAAAAAATATTGCATTACTTGAGGCTTAACTTTTTCAAGAAATCAACTGCGCCCTGCAATAACTTGTCTGGCTGTTCGCCAGGGATGAGCAGCGCAATCACCAATACCGCGCTTAGAAGACCAACGATTGACGAAATAATAATTGCGTAGTTTGCTATTACGTATGCGATAAATGCCGCCATTTTATTCTCCTATGTACTTTTTAAAATTACTTCTACAACCAACCCTGCCGCCCCGCCCGCTACCAATGCCATTCCAAGTAACTTATTTTTGAATGCCTGAATGTCTTGCAGCTCAAGGCGAAGCACTTTTATATCTTCACGGATGCGCGTTTCCATATCGCTTATGTAGCCCATAAGAAAACGCGTGTTCTCATCCATGGTCGCACCCCTTTGTTATTTAGCAGCGCACTCCGCGATAACCTCCGCGTCGTTCTTCTGAGCGCCGCCGCTGTCATCCATGCACTTCTTGCCCTCTTTGGTGCCCGGCCCGTAGCATTTCAATACGCGCACCTTGTCCGAAGACTTCTTAGTGTCGTGGCAGGACACCATACTTTTATGACAAAGCTGAGTATCGACGGACCCGACACACAAAGTGATAATTAGATTCAAAATTTCCAAGCTCATATAATTCTCCTCAAGGTGAAGCGGTTACTTCGTAGATATCCGCACAGTATTCGTAAACCTGTCCGGCAGTTCCAGTCTGAATCCATGGGAAGCTGCTGGCAGGATATTGCTTCTTGTACGGCACATATACGCGCTGGGTGGCTGATCCAGTGTTAAAAGTCTGGTAGAGGTTCGCTGCTCCAGAGAAATACACGGGTCCTGTCGGCACCGTAGCAGTGTTTAAACTCGCAGGCACGGTGGTCGAATACCCGAAAGACACGGTATGCGTATTGGCCGCGACTCCTGAAAGGGAGTAGTAGCCGCACATGAATGCGACTTTGCCCGATGAAACTTGGTAGAAGGAACCGCTCGTTCCCTGGCCTATCGAGTTAGCACCCTGCGGACCTTGAACCACACCGCTTAAGTAGTGGTTAGCGGTAGCGCCCCCTGTACCTGTCGAGAAACATACCGTCGCCGTGTGCGTCGTGAACGGGATGTTGCACTGAAGACCTTTTACTCCAGCTAAACCGCCGTCAAGATTTGAGTTACCGCCCATCCCGACGGTGTTTGCCGCCTGCGGAACATTGGACGCATGGGCGAATGTGCAAAGCAGTAATACTAAGAACGCAGTTTTATAGAACATGCCAATTACTCCCGTCTGAAACGATTGTGATGGACACCAGAGGGTCCGTTATGTCTAGGGTAAGGTCGCCGTCTATGGTCTGTGATCCGTTGGCGTCGACCGTTACGATGTTTGTGGTGGTGTCTGACTTCTTTAGATGGTGAACGACACCAGAATTTCCTACTGCGGTTTCCAGAGTAACCGTGAACCCGCCCGCTACTGCGTTGCAGATAATGGCGTTGTCGGTGTTTACCAGTGTGGTATTGGCGGTTATTGTCGTTACCGAAAGCGAGCTGCCGGACGCTGGTGCCGTACTCTGCCAGGTCGTGCCGTTACTAGTCAGAATATTGCCGCTGGTGCTTGGAGCAACGAAAAGAGGCGTGCTAGTCCCGTTTCCAAGAACTACGCTGTTTAGAGTGAGCGTTCCCAGTCCAGTGCCGCCGCCAGCAACGGAATTTACTCCTAGTGAAATTAGAGTTCCGGTTCTGGTCCCCGCGAAGTTCGGAAACCGAAACTTGAATGTTGTTGAGTCTGCGACCTCGCCGCTGATGCGCGATACTGTTGGTGGTAGGCCAGCCAAAGAAACCTGAGAAATCAACAGCAGTCCGACTACCAACCATCTCATTGCAGCACCCAATTGATGTGTACTGTCTGAGTGCCGCTTACTGAAATCGCGCGGACGTTTGCGGCGCACGGGAAATATCCAGTGTCTTGTCCTGGTGCCAGCCCCTGCCCGGCTGAAGCGGTTGGGTCAACGCCTTGACGCCATCGAACGTTAGCCGTGTTGGCATCGTCGGCTTGGAGTGAAAAACCAACCGCGTTTGCAGGCGCGGTTAGTGTGATCACTGCACCAGCGCCTACTGCGGCATTTGTGGCCGCGTCACCAGTCGTATTGATGGGCGTCTTTGCTTGCAGCGCGGCGGTGGCGGCGCCCGCTGGCAAGGGTAACGATGCCGCCGAAACTGGCACCGCGCTAGCCCTAAGCTGCACGTCTGTTACCGGCCCTGACACCGGAACGGCGGATTGATCGGAAGCCAGGACAACAGCCATGCTTGCGGCCATCGTCTTTTGACCAAGCGTTGCCGGAAGTTTCGCACTTGCGGCTGCTAGCGTGGTTTCAGTTGCCGCACCAGTTGGGAGCGATGAACTCAGCACGTCAATTTGAAGCTCACCGTTGGTGTCGGTGCGCAGTGCTTGGGTATTGCCTACACCGTCAACGCCGCCGGCAACTTTCACTAACGCAGGCGCAGCGGCCCCATCAGCAGCAACGGCACTTTCAGTAAGTGAAGCCGCAACGCGAAGGTTACCAGACGCATCAGTTGAAAGAGGAATATAGTCGCCATCGCCGGCCAAGGCTGCGCCCGCGTCATTCCGTACCGCTAGCGCCATCTGGCCCTGATCGCCTGAAACGTGCAGCGCGTCTTCGGTTTGTGTTCCGCCGCCGCCGCCAGCAACGAAAACGTCAAGCGCCTGCTTTGTTCCTACCGTTGTTCCGGTTACCGCTTTTTTTATACTGTTTAACCAAAGCATGTTCATGTGAGTTGTCCGGTTTTATTTGATGAATTAATTTTGTGTCTCATGGTTTTTTGGCCTCAAAATTTTGAAATTATTCTTCAGTTAAAATTATCCGATACGTTTGAATGGCAAACCCAGCGGGAAGGGCCTCGTCGTTCTTTTCAAAATTCAACCACTGACTTGTTCCTCTTAGCGTGTACGGTTTGAAAGTGTTTCCGCCGTAGTCCTCGCCATGACCACGGACCATGTCCACGCAGCCGTTTTCAACGGTGGTTCCAGCGGTGATCCCGTAGAACATCCATCTGGATTGAAGCGCCCCGACAAGGGTCCCCGCCGCACTTAGAACCTCCCGATCAAAAACCCAACCAGCGACGACGCTGCGCCAATGGCCAACTCAATTTTGATGTGTCGGACGTTAACCAGTCTCTCAACTTCGACTTCTTTGACCTTCTCAACCTCAACAGTTCTGGGCGCCAGCTGGTGCTTTCTCAGTTCCGCATTTTCCCGATACTGCTCGTTCAAACGTTTAAGTAATTCCGGGTCATCAACTTTTACCTCGACAAACTTCTCAATAATCTTTTCCACTACTCGGGCAGGCTTTGATTTCTCAACGGCAAGTTCGGCAACGAGCAAATCAATCTTTCGATGGCTTTCCGGGCTATCGACGTAAATGATTTTTTCACCGATGATTTGCCCGGTTGGAACGAGCAGCTTCATTTAAACTCCGCAAAGCCAACGGCCTGGTCTACGCCGCTTGCAAGTTTGCCGAATATTTGACCCTGAAATAGCGTTCCGTCATTTTCACCGAACTGAACGGTTACGCTTGGCGGAACAAAAAAACCCGTCCCGACTACCGCATCCGTCCCGAAACCAAGCCAAAGCCCAACGGTGGCGTGCCCGCCAATGGCGATAGCCTTGCGGCTGGCATTGGCGGTCACGATTGAAGTAGACGTTGCAGAAGACATTGTCGCGGTCCCATGACCAACGAGCTTAATGACGCGCATTAGTTGCTTACGTCTTTCACGGTGATTTCAAAGTAGAAACCAACGTTATCAGCTAAGATGCCGTCCTGAAGGTCAAGCGCGGTCAGGATTTTTGCAGTGATCGCGGTCATTGCGTCGTCAATAGCGGCCTTTACAGCCGCATCGGTGTAGGTGTTGGCAGTTGAAAGGGTTGCAGCCGTTGCAGAAAGAGTAGCAGCCGCGCCGCCTACCTTGTAAACATTGAACACAACGCTTGATGCTTCAGTAACGGCGTCTACTTTAACTAGGTGACCCGTGGCATCAGTGGTCTGAAGTGGAGTTGCAACTGCGCAAAGAATCGAACGACCTGGCTTTGTGAGTGTAACGGTCACCTGCCCTGGGGCAGTGTCAGCGATGGTAAAACCTGCACCAGCGCCGATGCTTGGTGTTCCGCCCGATACGTCAACGCGGCCCAAAATCTTGCGAACTCTGCGCTGTTTTTCAGCTTTGATTAATCCGGTAGGCATGTATCCCTATCTTTCTTGATATGGGTGACCGATCTCGGCCACATGTGGTTAAAAAAGACGGCGCGCATGGAAAAACGGAGGTAAACCCACACGCGCCGTCGCGCTATCGCTCAATCCCTTAAGCGATTACGTATTTTGCAATGAGCAGGTTCACAGAAACCGGGTCGGTTTCCGTTGCGCCGTCGGCACCGCTGTTGAATACGATCTTTAGAACTGTCGTGGTAGCCGTGCCGTCGATATTGCACTCCAAAGAAAGAGTGTTTGCGTCGGCAACCGCGATCATGTGACCCAACACTTTCAACGGAACAAGCGATGCAGTATCGAAAGTCAGAGTCAAATCACCAGCGCCCTCATCGGTTAAAACGATACCTTCGTTTTCTGGGTTCCAACTTACTGATGGTGTACCAGCAGCCCACGTAACCGTGATCGGGATCAGTTTCAAAACTTTGTTTGAGTAGCCTTCGGCCTGAATTGAATTATTTGGCATGTGATTTTTTCCTTAGTAAAAAGAGTGCGGCGGGCAGACTTCACCCGCCGCTAATGATTCAGACCGTGAAGCCGCTCAGGCGGCCAACAGAGTTTGGTTTCGAGCAGAACAGTTCGAAGTAACCGCCGTAACGGGCGCCGTACACGTCTTTATTCTGATCGCGCAGCATGAAAATGCCGTCATCTTCAAACCAGCCAAAATCTTCGCGCATCACAAGCTGCAGATACTTCGTGTTGACGAAATAAATCTCGTCATCAGGTATCATCTGGCTTGAAATCATCGGGAAGGCGCCCTCATCAGACATCAGTTCGATGCCCTTGAATCCAACCTTCACGTTGCCGGTCTTGATTTCTGACACGCTGTATCTCTTGGCGTCTTCAGCCTGGTTTTTAAACAGGGCCTTAGCCGAGTGCGAGCAGATAGCAAGGTCAGGGCTTCCGATTTCTTCCTCAAGATCCGAAACCAAATCATTTAGGTCGTCAAAAGCAATCGTGCCGGTGATCGAAGTACGAGTGCCGCGCATCTGAGGGAAAGTAGTCTGAGACAGACCATACAGCGTGCCTGCCGAAGCCGGGGCAAGTTGGGCCAGACCAACACATTCGCCGTCTTTGTTGCCTTCCCAGTAAATCACGTCGGCGGCAACCGGGGTTGCAACGTTACCAGTGGCGAGGGTCGTGCAAGTCAGGGTCGTTGAACTTGCCGACACAACAGCAACCGTCATCTGATAGACGCCGGCAGTCGTGAACAGTTCAAGCCGCGCGCCAGCAGGGTAGTTGCGTTTCTTGTGCTTAGGGCCGTTGGTGCCAGTCGTTGCACCAGTGATAACCCAAGGCGACGCAGTCGTTCCGGCGCCCGACACGGTAGAAACTTCACCGATCTTACCAGTGCTGTCAGAGAACAAAGCCCGCTCAATCATGTGCAGCATAAATCCTTCTTCAACTGCCTCAACGTCGGCAACAGTCACCTTAGCAAAGGCGCCCTTGTCGTTTCGTGACGCCTTGATTGCTTCGCGGTCAAACTCAGCCGAGCCATAGGCGCGCTTGGCCTGAAATATCGCCTTGCCACGGGGTGCGGCAACCGGGGTTGGCAGGTTCTGGCCTACCGAACGGTAGCCCAGACCAACAGCCGAACCGAAACGAACGGGAGCAACGAACTGGTCACCCACGAAGTCGGCCTTCTTATTTTTCATGATGATTGATGCGAGCGGGCTTTTAACATTGAGCAGCGCGTTGTCTTCGCTCGATCCGTACATTTCTTTAAAGAGCGAGTTCTCTGAGTGCGTAGCGCTGAGTGCGGTATTTCTTGCCATGGTTTATCCCTTCGTCGAGTTGACCCACCCGCGTTTATGCAGGGGGTAGCCCGGCGAGCTTTCTGACATCATCGCGGCTCATGCCCTTTGACTGGCCTGATCCGCCGGATGGCAGCCCGCTAACCGTAGCGTTTTGTTTTGTTTGCGCATGGCGTTTGACGGCCTCTTGCGCCTGTTTGGTTTTTTTGTCTTTTTGGTTTTGCGCGAGGGTGAAAGCAACGTCATCGATGCTCACATTGAAAACGCCTGAATTGAGTAGCTTGCGGTATTCCATCTTCACCTTGTCGGTGAAGTATTCTGGGTCGTCTTTAAACTCAGGGTATGCACCGATTGCGGTTTTTAGTTCGCTTGCGATGGCGGCCTTTTCCTCGGCCACGCCCCTTTGTTCGTAACTGCCCTTTAAGCGCTCAACGTCGGCCTTAAGCTCTTTGATTACGGTGTCCCTTGGATCGCCGCTTGCGTCTTCGTCTTGATCGTCTTGCGACTGACCACGGCTTTGTTCGCCTGCGTAATCCGGGTTAAACATGCGAATCAATCCCTTTGGGTCTGACTTCGCGAGTTCAAGAATCTGCTGATATGTGGCGTTTGCTTTTTTCTCGATATCAACAGCGCGTTCCATAGCGGAATGGCCTGCTCTACCGAGAGAAGCGAACCGCTTCATTTCTTCAAAAGTAAGCTCGACCTCTTGGCCGTTTACTCTCAGACGCTCTTTACCGTTTGCAAAATAACTTGGAGTTTTCTCTTGCCCTGCTTGTTGAGCCGCGTCGCTTTGTGAATCGTTCAGAGTCGAAGTTGTGTCCTGGCTTTTGCTTGAGGCTTCGGTATCTGCGGATTCAACGGACTTGGTATCAACGCCTTCTATTTCCATGATGACTCGCTTTCTGATGAGGTCAATATGTGGTGCTTGTTTTTATTGCGGACGTTTCAGTCGCCAAAACTTTGGCGATGAAAACCTTGATCGCTTTTGGTTGTGTAAAATCCTACGGCCGGTTCAGTCGGTAGTTCGGGGATGACTGCGTTATTATAAACATAATTCATTGCGTCAATTAAGTGATCATTGCCGTCTTGCTCCCACTCATAAGACGACATTTCTTCTAGTAGCTGCGTGCAGTTCTTGGCGATCTTAAGCCGTCCTGTGCGAAGAGCGTTCACCAGGCGCAAGATGCGCGCTTGCTTATCGGCTTTGGCGGCGGGTTCAAGGGTCAGCCCTACCTCGCCGTATTCAGCTATGAGCTGCGGGTCTATGTCAGAGAAGTTTGAAATGGCAGGGTATGGCTCGCAGTTCTTAATTACGTCCGCGTGCTGTTTGATTAGCAACTCTGAGTGCTTGTACTCGTTATAAATGAGAAAGCATTTCTTTCGGCGGTTATACGCCATCCAAAGACACGCCGTTGGATCTGGCGAGTACCCGTGGTCAACGCCCTTCCAATGGTAGGCGTGGTCAAGATCGGCTGGGTCCCAGCGGTCACAAGTGTAGTCTTCGACCGCAAGAGCAAACGCCATGCCTTCAAACACAATGTATTCGGCAAGGATTTCTTGGCGGTAAAGAGGGTCAAGCGGGCCGTCGTACTCTGATATTAGCTTGTCTCTGCCCTCAGGGCTTATAAATGGGTTTTCAAATACCGTGCAGTGCGATGTGTAGAATTTAAGTTGATCGGCAAGCGCGCGCTTCTTTAACCGCCAAAAGTGATTTTTGCCCTTGGGGGTTGAACCGTAAATCAACTGCCCATTGAAGTCGGCAAGCTGCGGTACGAGCACGTCTTTGACAATTGTCGGGTCTCGAAAGAACGCGAACTCATCGGGCGCAATCAACCTCTTGGCGTTACCGCGAAGCTTATCTTTACCGAGGTCCGCACCTTTTAACGATATCACCGCGCCGCTTGGCGTATGCTTCCACTCTAGGCGTGATTCGTTTGACTTCCACTCACGCGCGCGGTCTTTCAACCGCTGATAGAACTTGTCCCACATAATTTCACGCGCCTGGCCCTGCGTTAGCGCGATATACATGCAGTCTCTGCCATGGTCTTCGATATCCTCGATAAATGTTTCGGCGATAAATTCTGAATTATGGGTCACCAGGCCCGTTGCGGTCAGGTAAAGATGAGTGGGGCTGTCCACCTCTATGTCCCAGCATTTCTCAACTCGCTCATTCCTAAACGTAACGCCGACGTGGTCAACATTCCCGTTGTTGGCCTTAAGCCTGCCCCATTCGCGGCAATATTTTCTCTTTGGATTTACTAGATAGGGGTTCAATTCTTTAAGAATGACCCTATTAAACAGAATGTTCTTCACGCCGATCCGATGAATCGGGCCGTTTTTGTATCTTGGCCTGTCGTCTATGTCGGCTGTCGCCCTGCACTGCCAAAGGGCAAGAAGCGCGTACTGAAGCGCCTCGATGCAGGACTTTGACTGCATCGCAAGCCTTAGATTGATTTCCTTGCCGTTGAAGGTGACGCTGCCGTCTGTGTCTATGAGGCCAGCGACAAACTCAAGGAGCGACCGGCGGTCCCACGTCTTGATCACTTCTAGATCACAGAACTTTTCATGAGCAAGCTTCCCCTTGCACCATTCCTCATAGTGATTACAGTGAATCGGCTTTGTATGCTTCCCGCTCCCGGCCTCCGTACCAAGAGAGTAGGTGTAATTTTTACCTCCGTTTTTGAATAGCTTCAGTCCAATTATCTTTGCAATCTTATGGGGCGTGTGCGGAGATTCAGAAGAAATATACCATTTATTGCCCGCGGCGGTGCTGCATCCGTTGCCGAGCATCGCTCCGAGCACATAGGCGTGCGGTTCGTGAACCTTTCCGAGCGGGGCTTTGACCCAAAGGCGTTCGATGGCCAGTGCTTTATACCATTCCTTCGGCGCCCTAAGCTTCTTGAATCCGTGCTCCCGGTGAATGGTCATCCAACGATGATCAATCGTAGCCGTCTCGTAAACGGTTCCGTTGTTACAGAGATCCACTACGCGCTTCTTGCCCTGGTATTTTACATGCTTTACGCGGATCGGTTCGCCACGTTCAGAATAGACAAGATCGCCTGGTTTCAGGTCTTCGATTCGCTTCGGTCCACATGGAGTTATTATCATGGAACCCTCTACCAGACACTTGCCGCTGCGCCTACCCCAATCAAGCACAACGTCTCGCCCAGACTTATAGGCAAGCCACGCGCGCTCTTGCTTGTCGTGAAAACGGTTAACGTAATATTCAAGCGGGCGCGTGAAGGGCATTATCTGGGGCCGCGCCCTGCGCCAACAATAAATAACAGAGCAAATAGAAACCCTGCGAGGCACGCGGTCATCATTCCTTGTCTCGCTTTGCGGTCTGCTCTCGATATTGACGGTCGTAATCCAAAGCACTCATAATCTCGAAATGGATCATCTCGTTACCGAGCCTAATGGTTACCTCGCCTTCTTTTTTCAGGTGATAAACTTGCTCGCCGGTTAGGCCTGGAACATCGCACGCGGCCTTACCTGGCGGATCGGGATATCTGATTTGATCGCAGATGGGGGAGCCCACTTTAACGGGATTACCGTTTCCATCGATAAAGAACTTTTGCTTGATGCGCGTGAGAACAGAACCAATATGCGTCATTTCTTTTCTTCCTTTTCTTTCAGAAGTTCAGCGGCTCGCTCTTTGGTCATGGCGGGGTAGACATCGGCCTTTGCTTCAGTGGCGGCTGGCGCGTCGTCTGGCTTGTCTCGGAACATGTTTAGGTGGCGACCTATGAGCTCCAGGGCTTTGATCTTGTCGTGGTGCTTGATTGTGGTTCGTCCGCCCGCTTCTGTTACGGTTTCCGAAATTTCTTTGATAACTGCAGTTTTACCGCGGCTAAGAGCGTCGCTATCTTTGAGGTTGATCGTGTTGCCGTCCCAGCGCGCGAAATCGGCCATGTTTGAAAACGCGATTCGTTTTAGTTCCTGGATAACCCTGTCTTGAGTAACGTTTGCCTTGTTCGCGCGTCGCTCAAAATCTTTATAGATTACCGCTTGTATGGCGGGTTTAGTCAGGTTTTCACTGCCGATACTTCTCGCGCTGTCTTCGCTGTAACCGGCAAGTATCGCGGCCTTCTTTGCGTTCAAGCATTTGAGATATTCGCGAACGAATGACTCCTCTTTGCGTGTAAGTTTCCTCAGATGGTTAGCTCCAAACTAGGATTAATAGTAAAAAGACGGCGCAGGCAACGACCAGGTCAGCCACGGTCTGATAGGGCTTTTTTGCGATCACCCTCGAGAAAGGGTGGCAGCGCGTAAATGTCGTTTCCTGTTCGCCATGCTTCGGATTTCTTGCATTCTTTGCAGGTTTTATTGAATTTGGATTTCGGAGCAAACGGCAATTCGCACATTCCGCAAGGGCGGGTTGGTAGTGTTTTGGATCGCTTACCAAATACGAAAGGTCTTACAGCGTTCACCGGACTAATTAAGCGGCAGTATGAAATGGATTTCTACACGATTTCCGTTTACGATTGTGAATCACATTAACTAATTGTTTTAAAATATTGATTGATAGTTGTCCGCCCGCCGTTCACAATAATTCACAGATGGTTGCACAAATTCCCAAGAAAAAGGTTCTCTCAAAAGACAATGTGGCCTTTCGCCCCTACCGTGAGGACGCTGAAGAATTTGAGAAGCTTCTATCCGAGACAAACGGCGACCGTTCCGAAATACTCCGCGAAGCGTTTCGCGAGCATATCCGAAAACTCCGCGCTTCGTTCAATCCGCAGGAAACCGCAGTCCTGGCACATTCCATCCTTGGCTAAATTAAGCCCCGGTGCGCGCACCGGGGCGCGCCCTGGTGGTGCCGCCGTGGCACTTCGTCTGATAGGATTGAACTATGGGTTTCCCAACCGAATCAGGGTTCATGCTGCAACTCGAATACGTGTTTGCCGACGTGCTGGGATTAACGCGCGAGAACTGGTCAGACATTGAAAAGATCCGGGCCGAAATGCTGAGTGTAAGGCTGTTTGGCGGCGATGCGTTCAAATGTACGGTTGCGGCGTTCGTAATATACTTCGATCAGACGGGTTACCTAGAAGATGACCGGGTTTCAGACGCTGGGCTAAACTAGCCGTCGTGCCTCACTCGCACCACATATCAACGGACGATCCGAGCGATAAAAAATCATTGTCCACGCTCCACCGCTTTTTACACACGTTACAGACGCGCATGAACCTGCCATCGGCCTTAAACGGTCGGTCGCAACGCAAGCAGCTGCGCGCGACCGTCTTTGATGTGGGCCGGCCAGCGCCTTCGCTGGCGCCGTCCTTGGCGTTCTTTGAACCATCCTTGTTCTTCACCGGTCATAATTACGCCGCACGTTTGCGTGGAATGATATGGCGCGCGAAATAATACTTTAGGTTGAATTTGACATGAATTGCGCTTGTAATTAATCTGCCCGGATGAGGCTCGCACACAAAGACGAAAACTCTTATCTCAAGCGGTCGCCGGATGATTCGCTGATTGAAAAGCGCTCGGTTCCGGTCACCCAAAACATGAAGAAAAGAATCAAGGCGTGCTCAGAAAAGTATGATGTAAACGGCGCGGTCAGAGAGTTTTTTGAGCAGTTTTTGAAGGCTAGGGGTTTTTAATCGTTTTCTACAGCAGTCTCGCGTGTGCTCTCACCCACGCGAGATAAATGCGGCGGGTTGCATGGCGTCTCAGGACAGCCGCGCAGGTAAGGCTCTCGTAGGGTGCCCGCCGCTTTATTCATCACGCTGCTTTGATGTTTCGAGCCATCGACTGCCCGACCACTGCAAGTTGGCCGACGCCGATTAGGTTTTGCAATGTCATGTTGCGATATGGGCCGGCCGGGATAGCTGATATGAACTGCCCTGCGAGGGTTGTTACGTGATCGCCGAGCTCGGTCACCTGATCAGCGTTGGCTCGCACGTCGCCGCCCAGATCGCTTACGCACTTTTGCCATTCGCTTTTAAATTCATCGATGCTTTTGAATGTTGTCATGTGGTCTCCTTTCGGAAACTCAAGCAAGCGGTGTGCCCAGGGGTGTGAGACGGGGCGGTGCCACTGATGATTTTGGCAGATCATCAGCGACACCTATTGCCCGCATTAAGCAATTCCCAGCTGCCCCAGTTGAACTGAATTGCTTACGCGGCAGTTTAAAAAAGGATTTAACAAACTGCCGGGCGCGGCTAATCGCTTAAAATTCTTCGCTTGACGTTGCCGTGGCTGCGTCGTCGGGCCACTGGACGTTACGACTGTTCAGATCGTCGCACAGCAATTGATAGTTAGTTTCGCTGATTTCGATCACGCGAAAACCGCAATTTTCAGCCACTGCGTCGTATGCCGCGCGTATCGCCCGGCAGTCAGGGTACCCAATTTGACTGAGTCCGTGGGCCAAAACCTGGCCCAGCGAGAAACCACCGTCGCGGCTGAACGCAGAGACACCCAAACAAACCACCTGGATGGTCCGGCCACGGGCGACGTTTTCGATTTTGAAAAACCTAAAGAGGGGCGAGTTCATATTTGTTTTCATGTTCATTTTCAGGACTCCAAAAACTTGCTCTCAAAATCGTGGTAAAATGTGTTGCTATCAAGAGTACCGGCATCGCTAGCGAACTGGAACGCTACGCATAACTTTCTAACAAATTCCGCTTCAGCGTCAGTGATGTGCAATTTGAGTCCGAATTCGGCATACTGAGACACACCATCGGCGTCTTTCACGGTATCCTCAAAATATTCGTCGATAGCGGGGTCTATAATGCCATCAAATACGCGACGCAAGTCACTCATTTTTGTTTGCTTTTTTGTTTTCATTTTTGAATCCCTTGTTAAAGATGCGTTCAATTGCATCACGAGCGCCGCGAGCTATTAACTCGCAGCGCTTTGATAAAATCGACTAGCCGCTGGTATCAGGGAGCAGCGCGCTTAAGAGCGCAGGTATCGCATAGGCACGCTCCCGAGCCATCGGCGTCATATGCTCCGACGCTAACGGGAGTTTTTGCAGTCCATCGGACATTTTCGAGCATCGTATCGTCTTGAACAGCGATGTCATTCACACTCCCGAGCGTGCCGCAATCCTCGCATCGGGCGCATGTCGCGAGATAAATGCGGAAGGTGGCGGCTTTTATCCACAGGAATTCTTCGCCGTCTTTAATGTCCCGGCCCGGAATTCTGTTATCAGGGGAAAGATCAATGGTTTTTGTAAGCATATTGTAAATACCTTTTATTTAGAAGTGGACGCATTGAAATGTTCAAATCTCGTTGCGTTGACACAGATCATAGCACGCTGTGCCGCATCGCGTCAAGCTGTATTTAGGCCGGCCCATGCTTTTGTGCGGTGTGCTTATAAGTACGCGCATTCATAAGGGGTTTCCCAGGTCATGCGTTCGCCTGGGATTAGGTTGTATTTTATCTAGTAATGAGTTTATGAATTGAAGTCGACCTTCATTCATATATTGATCTTTAGATTTATCATTATCTATAAGTTGAGTGTAGAGAGATTGTAATTTAAGACACAATACTCTTTGCTCTTTGAGGAGGGATACTATTTGACTCTTATCCATTAGTTTATCCATGAGAGATAGGAATAACTCATTAAGTCCACTCCATCGTCGCAGTGATTGCAGTCCATCTTTCCCCCAAATATTTGTTGTTCGCTTTGCTCAAGCTCTCGATTATTTCTCGTCGTTTTCTTGATGATAGTTGCGGCTCTATTTCAGACTGTCTAACTCAAGATCAATGGCGTCGAGCCAATCCAAAAGAACTTGTTTGAACGGATCAACCGCGTTCACAACATCCGACCGGTAGCCCTTAGCGCGCGCGTCAACCTGGAACGCCTTTTGCTCAACGGATACCACGCCGCCCTTGGTGCGCTTGAGTTCCACGAACCGCAGCCGCTCGCGATAGGCCAAGATGGTGTCAGGGAAACCCGGCAGGTACCAGCGACCATGAATCCGAACGTGGAACGTGCGCCCTGCCTGTTTGCGGAGCGTTGAGCCATTAAAATACGGTATAACCATGCCCCACTTTCTGAACCGTGGCAGCGAGCCAAGCCAGCAATATAAGTGATTTTTAACTGTTTGTTCGTCGTATTCGGGCGTCTGGTCGGGCGTGAGTTTGAATGTCATGGAATGCCCATCAGTTCGCGAATGGTTTCGTCTTGCTGCTTTACCTGAGCCGCGAGCAAAAACAGCTTGGCTTCAGACACCCTTAACGCGCGGTTTAATGTTTTGATCATATCTGCCAGATGCTCGGCGTGATTGTTTTCAATCGTGGTCATAGCATTTCTCTTTCGATGTAGCAGGTCCCGAAATTCTCAAACATGATCCGCCGCCCGACGTAGTTTCCTCGGCGCCTCAGTTTTGCAAACCTGAGTTCTCGAAAACGCTGCGAGGGGTACTGGGCCTGGTCCTCTTCTGCGGTGCGGTTAAACAGCAGCACGTTGTGTGCCTCTTGAACTGCGGTGCTCGAGCCTTTGATATCGAACTCTGATTCAACCCGCCCGTTTTCGGTCTTCTTTGGATGCATGACCATGATCAAGTGCATGTCGATGCGTTTGCAAAACATGATCAGCTCGTGGACCGTCTTATCCATTTCCACTACCGCATTGCGTTCGGCAGTTACCTCCATAAAAAAGTTCAGATTATCCAGCATCGCAATCTGGCAGCCGTGCACGTCGTGGGCTGATTGCAGTTCGGCGATAAGCTGCTGACAAGAGATCCGGTTATCAAACAGTGACAGCATCAGCGTGTCTGTGTGCAACAGATGGTCGAAGTCGTGCTTGATTTGCGCAATGCGTTCAAAACTCAGTGACTCGCCCGTGTTGATGTCTTCGCTGAGCATTGCTGACATAGTGCGCTTCACGAAATCGGTTGCGCCGGTTTCAACGCTTGCGACAAAGTGCTTTGTCTTCTGCATCAAGAGCTGAAAACTTAGGTTTGCTAAAAACGTGGTCTTGCCGGTTCCGGTCGCCCCACAGAGTATCGTAAATTCGCGCGCACGTAGGCCGCCAGTCGCTTTTGTGAAGTTCGGCCATAGTCTGACCGGGGTTGATGGATAAGGGCTCAGCAGCTCGCTGTGGGCCTCAAATGCGATATCTCGAATTGGACGCATGTGTCCGTGAACGCTTTCTGCTGCTAAGGGTTCTGGCTCTGGTGGCTCTGACACGACGCATCCCTGGCCCGCGAGCGTGTTGAGCGCGAAGTCCTCAAATGTTTTTTGCGGCATTGATCATCTCGTCTCTTTTGCGGCGGAACTCTTCGACGTGGGTTTGGTCTGCCTTGAACGCATCCAGTTCGGGCTGCGGCAGCCCTTCGTCTGCGTAGTCGGTCCATCGGCCCATGAAAGTTCCGAATTGGAGCGTGTACTTTTTCTCGGTCTTATCTTTGCGACACATGGCGGCGTATTTGTCGACCGCTTTTGAAAGGCGATCGAAGTCGGCCTGCGAGAGGATTTGGTTTCCGCAGATTTTCATCCCCAGGGTCTTTCCCTCCTTGCGGGGGTATTTTTTGTAGAGAGTTTCAAAATCAAAATCATGTTCTGTCTGTCTGTCTGTCTGTCTGTCTGTAGCCGCGGATTCCAGGCAATGCCTGTCATTGCCTGGCAATTCCCGCGGATTCCAGGCAATCAGATTTGAGTTCGCCAACTCCGCTATATCTTTGTCGATTTTGTCAGCGCTCTTTTTACGCAGCAAGACAAGGTAATCTTGACGCAACGCAAACTCCCCGCCGCTGCATTTTGATGCCTCGCAAAGCAAAAACACGAACGTGAGTTGTGCTGATTCGCTCAACCCAAATACCGATTGATCGAAGAAAAAGCTGTTCTGAAAGCGAAACCAAACGAAATTACCGCGATCAGCCCGCTCGTTATATTTATCCCAGTTAAGAACCTTAATCGTGTACATCCCCGCCCCCCCAAACTACGCGCATCCCCCGACACGCGGCAAAGCCAGACAAAACCACTTTTGTATCTGACCCAAAATCATCTCATTGCGCCATTTATTCCTGCGTCATTCTAAAACTCCGCTGCCGGAGCCGGAGCAGGAGCCGTAGCCGAATCCGTAGCCGATGCCACCGCCGATGCCTCCGCCGAATCCACCACCAAATCCGCCGCTGCCGCCGATGCCGCCTCCACCACCGAATCCATCACCATCGCCGCCTCCGGAGCCGACGCCATCACCATCACCAATTCTGCCTATGCCTCTGCCGTCGCCGCAACCAAAACCATTGCATGTGTTGAATCCGTCGCCGAATCCGCCGCCGAATCCGCTGCCGCCACCCTCTATTGCGCCGGTCATTCTAAAACTCCGCTGCCGGAGCCGGAGCCGTAGCCGTAGCCGAATCCGCTGCCGGAGCCGGAGCAGGCGCCGGAGCCGGAGCAGGCGCCGTAGCCGTCGCCGTAGCCGGAGCCGGCTCCGGAGCCGCTGCCGGAGCAGGAGTAGATGCCGCCACCCTCTATTACGCCATTCATTCTAAAACTCCGCTGCCGTAGCCGGCTACGGAGCCGGCGCCGAATCCGAATCCGCTGCCGGAGCCGCTGCCGTCGCCGGAGCCAACGCCGTCGCCGGAGCAGGAGTAGGAGTAGGTGCCGCTGCCGTCTATTACGCCATTCATTCTAGTTTCCGCTCAAGAGCGTCAGCCCATTGACCACCGCCTGCGTCTCTAAATTCGCGTAGCGTCATCGTACAAGTATCATCAAGCCCACGCTCGTCTAGCCACGCCCTTACGCCGCTACGACACGCCCGTGTTAGTCGTTTGAACAGACTGACTGAAAACCGAAAATGTTCAGCCCGATATTCCAACTTTTCTTCGGCTGTTAGCGGCTGGGATTGCCCCAACTTTTCGCGGGCAGCATCGATAGCCTCGACCACGCTATCGCCGTGGGCACATGCTGGTACTCCGGGCAGCTCCACAAAGTAAGATTTTTTTCCTGCCGCATCATAGAGTATTTCGACAATCTCTCCGCCTGGTGCTGAGAAATTTTCGCCCTCGGTCCACGAATTTAAACCATCGCGATATGCGGGAATGCGATTTTTATTTGCGGTCATTTTATAGGCCCGTAGTTCAGCACTGACTGCCACGCGCCATCCGTCATTTCAGCGATCTCTAGCCCGGGCGGGTTTACGATCGTGACAGCCGGCAACACAGCCCCGATGCTGTGTTCTGCGTCAGGGTTCAAACCGTTTGCCGCAACGTCGGAAATCGAACCAGTGCTATCTCTAGTGTACACGCGCCACAGCCTGCGAGCTGACTTTAACTGGATCGTGCTCGTCATAAAATCAACCGCGACAACAATCCCGGCGTGTACCCCGGCTACGTTTGCGCGAACAATTACAGATTTACCTACGATGCTGTCTTGCAGACTATTTTTAGTTTCCATTAGTGACCGCCTCCTTTGACGGTTTTTGTTTGTTATTCATTTCGGTCCATGTGCCTGGGTCATTCTAAAACTCCGCTGCCGTAGCCGTAGCCGGAGCCGGAGCCGGAGCCGAATCCGTAGCCGGAGCCGGAGCCGGCTCCGGAGCCGCTGCCGGAGCCGGAGCCGTAGCCGGAGCCGG
>Ga0163144_10005229_pt1 | contig 28901 bp, 22 predicted proteins | sample OliLak19BULKMAT1_FD_123175 | JGI IMG/M metagenome (GOLD analysis project Ga0163144, IMG submission 123175) | Freshwater microbial mat bacterial communities from Lake Vanda, McMurdo Dry Valleys, Antarctica - Oligotrophic Lake LV.19.BULKMAT1 | ecosystem: Environmental > Aquatic > Freshwater >...
CAGTTCTCCAGCTCCCGCACGTTGCCCGGCCAGCGGTAACCCTGCAGCCTGGCCACCGCGCCGGAGGACAACACCGGCACACTGCGGCCATGGCGCTTGGCGGCCAGCGTCACAAAATGGCGGGCCAGGCGGGAGATGTCATCCGCACCACGCTCCCGCAGCGCAGGCAGGCGGATCTCCACCACCTTGATACGGTAATACAGATCTGCGCGGAACTTTCCCTCCGCCACCATCTTCTCCAGGTCACGGTTGGTAGCGGCTACGACGCGGACATCTGCATGGACGGTGCGGCTGCCACCCACGCGTTCAAACTCACGGTCCTGCAGCACACGCAGCAGTTTGCCCTGCACGGCCAATGGTAATTCACCAATCTCATCCAGAAAGACCGTGCCGCCCTGGGCCAGGTCAAACTTGCCCTGGGCGCGCTGGTCAGCGCCGGTGTAGGCGCCTCGCTCATGGCCAAACAGTTCATTTTCAATGAGGCTGGCCGGCAACGCCGCACAATCAACCTTGATGAAAGGCTGGTCACGCCGGGGGCTGTTCACGTGGACAGCGCGGGCAAACAGCTCTTTGCCGGTGCCACTTTCACCGCTGATCAGCACCGTGGCGTGTGAGGCCGCGGCGCGCGTGGTCAATTTGTACACTTCCCGCATGGTTGGGGATTCACCCACAATCCGGTTGAAGCGGTCCGCCAGCGGAACGGGACCTTTGGAGTCTGCGGCGGGGCGGGTGAGCTCGCCGTAGAGGGTGGTGGCTTCAATGGCCATGCCGGACTGGGCGGCCAGCTGCTTCAGCGTTTCCTCATCATCACCGGTAAATGTACCACCAATTTTATTGAGGAGCTGCACCACACCAATGATGGCGCCAACCCGGTCACGCATGGGTGCGGCCAGAATACTCTCCGTGCGGTACCCTGTCTTCTCATCCACCCCTTTGAAGAACCGCGTGTCTGAGCTGGTTGTGGGCACGTTCACCATCTCACCCGTAGACGCCACGTGACCGGCCACACCCTGGCCCATCTTCAAACGGATTTCCGGGAGCTCCGGCAGGTGCGCGGCCTTGCTGAACACCTCATCCTGCCCCCGGTCCACAAGGTAGATGGTGCAACGGTCCGCGCCCATGGAGGTGCGCACGCGGTCAATCAGCGTGCGCAGCAGGTCATCCAGGGCAATTTCACGCCCCAGCAGCTCGCCCACTGCCAGCAGTACTGCGTTGCTCTTGTCTGGCGTGTCCGTGGTCATGGCCGGAGCGGTACGGTGCATCAGGTCCACACCTTTCGCTACTGGGAAGCTCTGGGTGGTGCTCATGGACACCTCGGGCCCGGGTTGTGCGGGGCGTCCTGACAAGGTGCAGCGCGCATGCCGCACCGCGCTCCCCGGGAGCTGCGCCCAACCTGTCCAGGATGGGGCACCCCGCTGCACCAAAGTGGTGCCACCCTGGACGTGGTCTGTTACAGCGCGCGCGCCATGACGGATGAACGGAACATCCCACAAGGACGCCTGGGACGCCTGGCCCGGTTTGCTGCAGCGGGTGCCAGGACCGGCGCTTCACTGCTGCTGGACCGGGACGGTGACGGCGCCGCCCGCCGCGCCGCGGAACTGCTGGGAACCCTGCGCGGCGTGGCCACCAAGCTGGGTCAGATGGCCAGTTATGTGGACGGTGTCATTCCGGATGGTCAGCGGGATGTGTATGAAACCGCCATGCGCGGGTTGCAGGCCGCCGCGCCATCCTCATCCTGGGTGAGCATCCGGCGGCGCGTGGAAGATGAGCTTCACGCACCGCTGGAATCCCTGTTTGACGCGTTTGAAGAGCGCCCGCTGGCCAGCGCATCCATTGGCCAGGTGCACCGAGCAATGTTGAAGGACGGCACGGCTGTTGTTGTCAAAGTGCAGCATCCGGGGATTGACCGGGCGCTGGAGAGTGACCTGGCAAACACCGGGCTGCTGGAGGCACTGCTCAATGCCATGGGCGGAAGACGCATCAATGCCTCCGCCATGTTTGAAGAATTGCGGACGCGGTTCATGGAAGAACTCGACTATTCCTTGGAAGCGCAACGGCAGGAACAATTTGCGCAGTTCCATACGGGTGATCCCACCGTGCGGGTTCCGGGGGTTGTTGCAACGCACTCATCCCAGCGCGTGTTGACGTCAACACTGGCCACCGGGATGGGCTTTGAGGCCATGCTCCAAACGCCAGAGGCCGAACGCCGGAAATACGCAGAAACCATGTGGCGGTTTGTCTACAAAGGAAATCTTCTGGCCGGCATGTTCAACGCGGATCCCCACCCCGGCAATTATTTCTTTGGGGAAAACGGCGTGGTGACCTTCCTGGATTTTGGGTGTGTGCAACCCATCCACCAGCCGCTGCTGACCCATGCGCGCGTGTTGCATGACAGCGCTCTCAAGCGGGATGAAGCCGCATTTTCCGAGGCTGCTCGGCTGATGAGCGGCACCCGGCCCGGACGTTACGGGGACATGGCGGTCAAGTTCATCCGGCGGTGCTTTGAGCCGGTGTTCAGTTCGCCGTTCCGGATGACACGGCCGTATGCGGCAGAGCTCTTGCACATGCTGCGCGCCCAGGCGGCGGAATCCCGCACGCTGGCGGACCATGAAGTGACAGAAATGCCCAAGGGCATCCTGTTTCTCAACCGGTTGAATTTTGGTTTCTACAGTGTGCTGGCCAGGATGGACGTCACCGTGGACTACGCGGCAGTTGAACGCGCGTTCATGGCGGAGGCAAACCTATGAATCCCGCAGATCTCCGACGAGAATACACCACCAGGGGGCTCCTGGAGCGTGATGTGGACCCGGACCCGTTTCGGCAGTTTGGCGCGTGGTTCAAGGAAGCGCTGGACGGCGGCGTGATGGAGCCCAATGCCATGACACTGGCCACGGTGGGCGCGGATCTGAAGCCCTCAGCGCGCGTGGTGCTTTTGAAAGGGTTTGATTCTTCAGGGTTTGTCTTCTTCACCAATGAAGAGAGCCGCAAAGGCCTCCAGATGGCGCAGAATCCCCACGTGGCGCTGTGTTTTGCGTGGCTCCCGCTGGAGCGCCAGGTCTGCATCACCGGACGCGCAGCCAAGGTGGGGCGGGATGAGACGGAGGCGTATTTCCGTTCGCGCCCGCTGGGGAGCCAGCTTGGCGCGTGGGCGTCCGCGCAGAGCCGCGTGGTGGCATCCCGGGACGCGCTGGAAGCGCAGCTCAGCAACGCCACCGCGCGCTTCAAAGACGTGGAAGTCCCGCCGCCGCCGCATTGGGGTGGGTACCGGGTGACGCCGGACGTTGTGGAGTTCTGGCAGGGTCGGCCCAACCGGTTGCATGACCGGATTCAGTACCGCGCCGTGGGCAGCGGATGGGTCATTGAGCGCCTTTCGGCCTGACCAACCTACCCAGGAGTGAAGCCACAAGCAGAGGCAGGGGCGGTTGTCTTGCGGCGGTAGCGTCGGGGCGGGGCGTCGCGGGCTTTTGAGGGCGTGGGCCGGAAACAAACGCAGCAGACAATGTGGAGAGCGGGCGCGGTAAGGGTTCCCCCTGCGGGGATGGCCTCGATAATCGAGGCCATCCCCGAACAAACACCCCCCTGCCCCCGGCGCGTCTAAAGTATGACACCACTTCTGCGCGCAGAGGACGCAGCGCATCTCAACCCACATCACCCAGAAAGCCGTCTTTGACGTTTCCAGGCTCCACACCTGCTGCATCTTGCCTAGGTAAGCTCCCACAACCATGGCAAACTGCATGACCATGGAAGCCCTGCTGGACGCCGCGGACGCTGCCCTCAGAAACCCGTTTGACGACGAGGAACCCGCCGCCAGCGCGTTGTCCCTCCTGGCGGATGACTCCGCAGCCACCCAGGTGGCCACACTCCTGGCACAAGGCCGGGTTGAACACGCCCAACGCGTGGTTTTGGGTGTGGCCGCGCTGCACGCCGCCGAATACCCCGAAGACAACCAGCACATCCTCCCAGAACGCCTTTGGACCAGCGCCCTGCTCAGGCCGCTGGAGCACAACCGGACCGCATGTGTGCGGATGGCGCTGGCGTCTTCCCGGTGTGTTCGCGCGCTGGGGGCGCTGCACGGGTCCTCCGCCGCCATGAAGCGGCTACGGCGGGATGTCTGGAGCGCGTGTTTTGGGTCCTCGCTGGATCACGGGATGCTCCTGGAGCGCGTGGTGCGCGATCATGACGTCCTCATTGTGGGTGAAACCGGCACCGGCAAGGAGTCCGTGGCCAACGCCATTCTTGACGGAACCGCGGGCCCCGCAGACGGCACACCGGCCGCCCGGTCCATGGTGAACGCAGCCGCACTCCCGGAGACGCTGGTGGAGGGTGAGCTGTTTGGGTACGCCAAAGGCGCCTTCACCGGCGCCACCCAGAGCCGGATTGGCCGCATCCGCTCCGCCAATGGCGGCGGGTTCTTCCTGGATGAAGTGGGTGATCTCCCGCTGTTCACCCAGGCCAAACTGCTGCGGGTCATTGAGCTGGATGAGGTGGCGCAGCTGGGAAGTGACGTGGTCACACAGGTGGACGTGCGCTTCATTGCCGCCACCCACCGGGACCTGCTGGCCATGGTGGCCAAGGACCACTTCCGCCGTGACCTCTATGAGCGCCTGGCCGGCTGCATCATCCGCATGCCCGCACTCCGGGACCGCCCGGAGGACATCCCCATCATTGGCATGACCCTGGTCCGCGAATCCCTCCCCTCAGGCATGGAGCGTGACGTGGCCCGGATTGAAGCGTGGCTGCACTCGCCGGATGCGCTCCGCCAGCACTGGCCCGGCAACGTCCGAGAACTCCACAACGTCCTGCGCAACCTCATGCTGGGCCTGCCCGCGGGCGCTCAGCCGGGTGCGGCAGTGACGGCGGAAAAAGCGCCCACAGCAACCTGGGGCCCGCGGGAAATCACCGAAGGCACCGCATCCCTGCAGACTGTGGATGACTGGTACATGCGCCGCGTGCTGACTGCCTGCGGCGGAAACCACGCGCAGGCAGCCCGGCAGCTTGGCATTGACCGCTCCACGCTCAAGAGAAAGTCCCGGGCGTGGTAGCAGGTTAAAGTCTTACTTCTTCTTCTTCTTGCCGCCCTTGGCGCCCTTGGCAGCAGCTTCTTCTTCTGCCTTCTTCTTGGCGGCTTCTTCCTCAGCAACCTTGGCAGCGGAGGCAGCAGCGGCGGCGGCCTCATCATCCGCCTTCTTCTTCTCAGCAGCGGCGGCCTCTTCCTTGGCCTTCAGGGCCTCTGCCACGTCACGCGCGGGCGTGCCGGCCGGCCACTTGGCGCGGAAGGACTCCTCAAACTTCTTGAGGCAGACGTTGGTGGCTTCCACCAGGAACTCATTGCCCTGCTCCGGCTTGATCTCACCGCGGCCGGCAAACTCAGCGTCAGCGGTGGCCAGCGGCGCGGTGCAGGTGTCCGCAAACTCAGCCACCGTCTTGCCTTCACGGTTCACCATCACCAGGGCCACTTCAGCGGTGCCCACCTGCTGCTTGGTCACAGCGCCGGCGGCATCCTTGGTCTCCGTCTGGTTGACGCTCCAGACGTTCTTCACAATGACCACCGCGTCCACGTCAGCGGCGGTGGCAATCTTGCCCAGCGCGGCGGGATCCGTGGGGAGCAGCTTCTTGAGGCCGGGTGCGGCAACCAGCGCGGCGTCCGGGGCTTCCGCAGCGGCGGTGTAGGGTTCCACGGCGGCAAACGTGGCCGGCTCCGCGGTGATCACGCCGGTGGCGCGGTCCAGGCTGGCCTTGGCGCTGGTGTAGAGCTTGGCGGCGGCTTCCTCGCCCCAGGCGTTTTCCTTGGTGTCCGCGGCGCCCTTCTCGCTCAGGCCCTTGGTGGGGACGTTCTTGTTTCCGTGGAAGCTGATCAGCGCGTACTTGGTGGCAGTGTAGGCCTCCGGCTGCACGGTGACGCCCTTGGCAGCAGCGTCGGGGGCGGGGGTTGGCTTGGTCTCCTCTTTGGAGCCACCGCAAGCCATGACCAGCGTAGCGCTGACCACACACGCCGCTTTGGGGAGGAATCGGATAGAGCGCATGAACGTGACCTCGTCGTTGGAGTGAGCCAGGCGCGGTGCCGGGGTGGCACGCGTGCTAGCAGAAGGCCACAACCGAGGTCACGCGCTCAGTGCCTGACACCCTGCGCCCAAGCCCGTGGACAGGGATTCGGACAGGCACTACTCCGCCCTCGCCACCGCCGCGCCCAAGGGTCTTGTCCTGCCACTTCCATCCAACCGCGCCAGCACCGCCGCCCTGCTGCTTGCCGCTGGCATTTTTCCGTCGCTGGGGTGGGCGGAAGAGCAGCTCCTGCAGAGCCAGCGCTGGCAGTCCCCGGCGGACGGCAGGGGCCTGGCCCGCACCAGCTCCGGCGCGCTCCTGGGCCACCTGGATTTTGATGTGGGTCTCTGGACTGGCTACGAGCGCAATCCGCTCACGGTGGAGGACCGCAACGCCCAGAGGGTAGCCGCCCTGACAGATCCCAACCCGCCGTGGAACCGGGGCGCGGGCCCCAGAACCACCTCGCTCATTGAATCCCGCGTGGGCAGCGAGCTCACCGCTTCCCTGGGCCTCTTCAACTGGGTGCAGATCTTTGGCACCCTGCCCATCACCGTCTACCAGGACCGCGGCGGGGGAATTTCCGTCGTCAGTTCGGCCATCTCTCCGCTGCAGACCACCAACCTGGGGGACCTGCGCCTGGGTGCCAAGATCCGCGTGCTGCGCGCCGCAGATCACCTGGTGGACCTGTCCCTGATCCCGCAACTCACCCTCCCCAACGGCCTGGGCTTCCGGGTGGTGGAGCTCCACTCCGGCAACCGCAGCGTACGCCTGAACCCCGGCGTGGACGGATGGGCCCAGGGCTACACCTCTGAGGGCTTCCCCACCTTCCAGCCGGAACTGGCCATCTCCCGCGAGTGGTACGGCCTCTTTGCCGGCTTCAACACTGGCGTCCGCCTGCGCCGCCCGTACGCCCTCAACCAGCTCAACGTGGGCCAGGAGCTGCTGGCCCGGGGCGGTGTGGGCTTCAAAGGTGCCCGCCTGGCCCGGCATCTTGACGTCATGCGCTTCTTTCCCGTGGAGGCCGGGGTGGAGCTGAGTGCGGCCACCTCGCTCAACACGCCGTATGTGGCCGTGCCGGTGCTGACGCCCGGAATCACCCAGCTGGCGCTGAAAATTCCCCCACCCGTCCAACCCCACCAGCCATCCGTGGAGCTCAGCGGGTATGCCGGCATGGATGTCCAGGGGGTCCATCCCTACCTGGCCGCCGCGGTGGGCCTGGTGGCGGGGTACGGAACGCCGGACTGGCGCGTGGTGGCCGGCTTCCGCTTTGCCACGGACGCCCAGCGTGACTTCCCGCCCGGCCCCCCTGATGACGATGGAGACGGAACACCGGACGTGGTGGATTGGTGTCCTACACTTGCTGGCCCCAAGGAATTCCGCGGCTGCCCGCAGGCGGATGATGACCAGGATGGCATCCTCAACGTGGAAGACCGCTGCCCCTACCTTGCGGAGACCATCAACAAGATCGACGACAAAGATGGCTGCCCGGAGGTGCCCATCCCGGTGATCACGCCGGAGCCGCCGCCCCCGGAAGAGGAGACAACCCCCGCTCCGGCGGAGGATTTGGATGAGGACGGCGTGCCGGACGCGGAGGACGCGTGCCCGGAAGAAGCGGAGACCCTGAACGAGATTGACGACGAGGACGGCTGCCCGGAAGTGGAAGTGCTCACGGAAGAAACACCAGCGCCATGATCAGCAGCCACAGCACCCCGCCCAGCCAGCCCCGGCGTGGATGCTGCTCCCAGGCTTTCAGCAAGAGCACCCCCGGATACCCGCCCAGCAGGTAGATGGGGAAGGCTTCCACCGTGGTGAAATGGTGGAGATCCGCGGCGTGGTAGCGGAACAGCCAGCTCCCAAAGAAGACCAGGCTGAACACGTTGGCCGCCACCTCCAGGACCATGGCGTCCACTGCCAGAAGCGCGGTTCGGGCGGCGGTGCCGTGGACACTCTGGTGCACCAGCGCCACAAAAAACCCGTAGAGCGGCCAGACCACCAGCCCCGTCCCTGACGTGTGCCCGCCGTGGAGCGGCCAGATGAAATAAAGGTAACACGGACGGCCCAGCACCAGGACAAACAGCCGGTCCATGACCAGCTCCAGCCCGGCGCCAAAAAAGTATGCGGTGCCAGCGTAGAGCAGGAGCGTGCGCAGATCCGGCTTCAGCCAGCGGCCGGCCAGGGCACACGGCAGCAGGTAGAGCAGCGGCAGGAAGAACGCGGTGAAGGCCAGCAGGTAGGTGGCGTGGGAGCCCGGCGGAAGCGGCGCCGCGGGATCCGGCAGCGCCAGGACGCCCAGCAGCCAACGCGCAGCGGCGTAGAGCACCAGCAGGGCGCCAGCCCAGGCGGGCGGCTTCTTGAGGAACCGGGGCATCACCGGGCGGATTGTGGGTGGCGGTGGCACCCCGCGCCAGTGCCCGGGCCCGGGCCGCCCAAGAGTGACGACAAGCCCGTGGGGAAGCTGCTACAAACGGTCCGTGATTCGCCTCCATGCCCTGTCCCTTGGAACGTCCATTGTGCTGGCTGCCGGCCTGGCGGCGTGTGGTGATGACTCCACGTCCACCACGGGGCTTACCCTCATCTGTGAGCCCGCAGCGCATGAGCTCTGTGAATGTGGCACCAACCCGGACGCCGGCAATGAGCCCATCCGGGGCCGCCGGACGTGCTCATACAACGGCACTCAGTGGTCTGAGTGCGCGCGCTGCGGGGTGAACTTCAACACCGCGTCCGGGACGGTGGTCTCGTCGTCCGCCATGTCCTCTGGAGGTGGAGGGTCCTCCAGCGGGGGCAGCTCTTCACGGCGTTCCTCGTCCGTGGGTGGCAGCGGGTCTTCCGGAGTGCGCTCTTCTTCACACGGCGCCTCATCCGGTGGGTCCTCGTCCGGCAGCGCGTCCACGGCGTCTTCGTTGGAGGCGGAATCCAGCAGCGTGATGACGGAGAGTTCCTCGGAGATTCCGGCTTGCCCTACGCCGGTTGAAGAGGATCCGTGCCTGGGCGTGCCGGCGGACGGCGTGGACCGCCTGGTCAACACCGCGGGCCCCGCACCCCTGGGCGTGGCCGGGCTCATCACGCTGGGCATGACGCGCGCGGAGGTGGTGGCGGCCGCTGGAGCGGACCCGGAAGTTGTGGTGGATACCCTGGATTTTGAGACGGACCCGCTGCGCACCATCTTCTGCGGACTGCGCATGGAGGTCAGCTACGCGGACGTGGGTGACGCCATGAACAACGTCCCCGGCAGTCTCTCAGATGAAGACGTGGTCCACCGCATCACCTTCCGCCCCGGCTTTGAGGGCCATACCAACAGCATGGTCCGCATTGGCAGCCTCAAGACCACGCTGGATGTGGCTTATCCCCTGGACCCGCAGAACCGCGTGGAAACCGGCCAGGTGGTCAACGGCGGCCCGTGGGTGATCTACCCGGTGCTGGGCCTCAGCTTCCGTCACGGAAAAAGCCCTCAGGGCACCAGCATCATCCGCTCCTTCACCGTGAACACCGGCACCAGCGGCAACGCTCAGCCCAACAGCATGGCCGGCACCATGAACCTCAACACGTTCAAGATCTCCACCACGCAGACCGCCTGGCAGGTTGCCGCCGCCACGTTGACCGGCAGCCAGTTTGGCTACGTGGCCACGGTGCTGGGCCCACCCACCATGCAGGGATTCACCAGCTTTGGCGGCGCGGACGTGGCGTTCATGAGCTACCCCAACCTGGGCATCCGGATGTTGGGGCGGCCCAATCCGCTGGTGGCTCTGACGTCACAGAAAACCCACCAGATCCACCTGATGCCGCCCTTTGCCGGCCGGGACAGTCCGCTCAGCAGGAACCTGGGACTGGGTTCCAGCCAGACAGAATTTGATTCCCAGACCAACATTACGTACTTCAGTGACGAGACGGTGGGTGAAATTGTCTTACGCGTCTACCGCATTGGCCCCTCCGGCTACATTGCCGTCCACTTTGCGCAGGATGAGTGCGGGGAAACGCGCGCGGACTACATCATCCTCAACCACATCCGGCAGTGACGGCGTCCAACGTGCCTGATCTGGGTGTGGCTCGGCATCTGCTCCGCCAGGCCCGCGCACGCCATGCGGACCGCCCGGAAATGGTCCGAGGCCTTCACGTGCCGTACACGCGCCGCGGCGTGATGAGCATCCCCGCCTTCAAGATGAAACCGGGCGGAGACCCCGCCACGGACGGGCGTACGCAGAGCCACCGCGTCATGCAGAAGGCCACGTCCCTGCCGGTGGACTGCTTCTTCTATGACCTGGAAGACGCCGCACCGGACCATGAAGAGCTCAAGCCGCTGGCCCGCCGCTTTGCCATTGAGATGCTGCGCTCGCTGGACTTTGGCCGCCGCGTGGTGGGCTTCCGTCCCAACAACATCCGCACCCGGTATTTTGAAGAGGACATGCTCCAGGTTGTCTCGGAAGTGGGGCACCGGTTGCAGGTGATTGTGCTGCCCAAGACGGAGACCTTTGAGGAAGTGCGGGACGTCTGCACCATCCTGGATGAGATCTGCGCCGCCGCAGGCCACACCAACCGCATCAAACTGGAAGTGCTCATTGAAAGTCCGCGCGCGTTTGTGGACGCAGAACGGATTGCGGCACTGCCGCAGGTGAGCGCGCTGGTGCTGGGCTCGTGGGATTTTGCGCGGACGGTGGGCGGACGGGTGGACGCGCAGACGTGGCTCAGTGACCAGGCGGTCATTCGGCAGAGCCTGGTGATCCTGGCCGCGGCACACGGAAAGGACGCGGTGGACGCCATCACGGGGACCCTGCCCATCCGGCCCGCGCCGCCACCGGGATTGAGCGATGACGACGTCAAAAAGGCGCTTGCTGGTGGCGAGGTGAATGCGGGGGAAGCGTTTTCAGCCGCGGTGCGCGCGCACCAGGACGCGGTGGCCCTGGCCCGGCGGGATGCCGCGGATGCCCGGCGGCTGGGCTTTGCGGCCAAGTGGATCCTGCACCCGGACCAGATTGACGCCATCCAGTCCGCGTGGACGCCAACCCGGGATGAAGCGCTGCGCGCGCTCAAGCTCACCGCGGATTACGCTCGGGCCGCCGTGGGTGGGAGCGGTGCGGAACTCCAGGGTCAACAGCTTGCGGACAAGGCGGTCATTGGCACGGAGTGGTGGCTGGTGGAGGCCGCGCTCCAAGCCGGCGTCCTCTTAGATGCGGATGTGGTGACGACGGGGTTGACCATGGAAGCGCTGCGGAGAACGGGGCGGACGCGGGATTGAGAGCGTCTGCGGGATTGAGAGCGTCTGCGGGATTGAGAGCGTCTGCGGGATTGAGAGCGTCTGCGGGATTGAGAGCGTCTGCGGGATCACGGAGGTACCGGTTCAACCAGCAGTCCCGTGGGGTGAACCCCACGGCACAAGGGCCCAGAATCAAACCGCTTCTGAAGCCGGCGCGTGGCGCCCGACACACCCGGCCGGCTGCGCATTTGACGACGGCAACCCGTGTGAAGCCTTGCAAGCCGGTCGGATGTCCCGGGCGCAGGGCGCCGGCTTCCAACGCGTCCAATCAAAGCGCCGTTCAGCAATGGCCTTCAGGCCATTGGAGTGCGTCGAGGGCGGGAGCAATCGCGGAATGATGTCGAGAATGCCGATTTGTGTACAGTCATGAGGCCGCCGCGCCCGCCCGGGAACACCCGCAGCGTCACCGCGCTGCGCAACCCCTGTGTGCAGGCGGATCACCGGTTCAGCGCCGCATGCAGCGCCGTCACAATCAGCGGACGCAGCGTGAGTGAGATGGCCACGTAGAGTCCCAACGCCACCAACGCCAGCACGCCGCCGCCGGCCACCAGGAGTACCGGGAAATATTCGCCCAGCACCGCCAGGCCCACGGAGTTGGTGAGGAAGAACAGGAACGGAATCAGCGCCGCCGCCAACCCCAACAACACCGTGGCAACCAGAAGACCCGGAACACACGCCAACGCCGCTATGGCCGGCGCCAACAGTCCGCGCACGCCGTGCTTCTGGCGCACCTCACGGACGGCACCCGTGATGCCCGCGCCCGCAACAAAGCCCAGCGAATCCCACAGCGGAATCTGTAACACAGTAAAAGGAACAATGATCACGGTGCCCACCAGCACCAGGATCACCGCCACCAGGTCACCCCATCCGGAATTGCTTTGGAGCTGCGCGCCCGCCAGCAGGCCCAGTCCGGTGAACAACACACCCGCCTGGAGCAGCGGAATCAGCACACCCGCAGCCATTCCCGCGCCCGTGCCCACCGTCAGCTCCAATGCCACACGGCGTAGCTGGTCCAGCGGCGTGACGGCGTCACGCGTGGGTTCAGGAACGCTCACATCCGGGAGGACCAGCGCGGGTTCATCCGCCTGCGCAGAAACCAGCACCGCCACCATCAACCAGGGAAGCATGGTCAGACCCGGTAGAGCGTGAGCTCAGTGACTTCAGCAGGAACGCTGATGCGCAGCGGATACCAGTGCCCGGTGCCGCCGTTGACGTAGACAAAACGTCCCACGGATTCATACAGGCCCAGGTTGTAGCGGAACGCGTCCCGAGCCAGGCCCGTCCCCACCGGCGCCACCTGCCCGCCGTGGGTGTGGCCGCTGAGAGTCAGCTCCACGCCATGTTTGTGCAGCTCATCAAAAAAATCCGGGTGGTGGCTGAGCGCCAGGCGGAAATCACCGTCGTCAGCTCGCTCTGCGGCCTTGGCAACAATCTCCGGCATGCGCGGAAATTCCCGGCTGTAGACGGGGTGCGGAAACGGGCTTGTCTCCAGCCGGAAGCGCAACCGCTCCTCTTCACGGGACGGATAGTCCAACCCAATCACATGTATCTTGGCGCCCTGCACCGTCACCGTCCGGCCCTCATCCTGCAGGAACTGGATGGTTGGATGTTTGCGCGCAATTGTCATCACTTCCTGGCGGCCCGCGTAATTCTCATGGTTTCCCATGACGTACGCAGTGCCGTACGGCGCCTTGATTTCCGCAATCATGTCCAGGCACGCCTGGGTCAGCGTGGCGTCATCAAGAAGGTCTCCGGTTACCGTCATCAGGTCCGGTGGACGGCGGCGCAGAAGATCCAGCGCAACGCGCAAATGCTCCAACCCCAGAAACGCGCCCAGGTGCACATCTGAAATCTGCGCAATGCGCATCCCGTCCAGCCGGCGGTCCAATCCCACAACCGGAACATTCACCCGCAACAACGCCGGGCTCAGATTGGCGTCCCGGTCTGACCGGGTCAGCGCCTGAACGGTGGAGATGATGGGCGGCGCGGACAACACCGCACGCAGAACCTGACGCCGGGAAAGTGCCATGACCGCAGTTGGTAACACGCAGTGTTCACCAACGCATGATGAGACGTGTCCCGTACGGAGGCAGCGTGCCGTCCAACGTCCAATCAACCACGCCGGACCCCGTCTGGGACGGCAGTTTCAGGTCCACACCGCCCACCGGCTCCGCGGAAAGGTTGATGATGAGCATCACCATGGCAGCGCCCCGGCCCCGAATCACCGGCAACACCTCGTCCTGCTCTGACGACGGCAACTGCACCGAATCATCCGCAAATGCCGGATGCGCCTGGCGGGTCTGCACCAGCCACTGCACGTGCCGCAGGAGGCTGGCCGGGTCCTCCAATTGTGAAGAACGGTTTCGGACGGCCATGTCCGCGGAATACGGGAACCAGGGCTTCCCGGTGGTGAATCCGCCGGTGGCATCCCAGGGCATGGGCGTTCTTTTGGGCTCATCACCGGGGCCACTTCCCTGCAGCACACCCAGCTCATCCCCGGCGTAGATGAACGGGGTCCCGGGCAGCGCCAACAACACGCTCAGCGCCGCCTTGGCCGCCTCAGACGAGGGGAGACGGCTGGCCAGACGCTCCAGGTCATGGTTGGACAGGAACGTGGCCTCATAAGACCACGGAACACCCGAGGCCTGGATCCTGGCCACCTGCTCACGCACGCCACCGGCATGTTCACCGCCCACGGACCACACCACCGCCTGCGCCAGGTCAAAATCAAATGCCTGGTGGAATTCATCCCCGTTTCCAAAATACGCATTGACGGAGGGGCGGTCCGCCCAGGCCTCAGCAATCAGTGTTACATCTTTACGCACTGCTTCCAGGGACTTGCGGTAGGCCTTGAAGAACGCGTGCGTGGCGGGCTGGTCCACCAGGACCCCGGCGTCACTTTCAACAATGTGGCGGGCGGCATCAATCCGGAAACCATCCACGCCGCGGCGCAGCCAGAACCGGGCCACGCCCGTCAGCTCTTCCACCACCTGCGGATTGGCGTAGTTCAGGTCCGGCATACCCTTCCAGAAGAGCGCGTAATACATTTCAGCACCCAGCGGATGCCAGACATCTCCGTTCACGTTCCATGGTTGTTTCCAGCCGGGATTGTCCTTGCGCCACCGGTACCAGCCCCGGCGTGATCCACCCGCCGCAGCGTCACGGAACCACGGATGCTCACTGGAGGTGTGGTTGAGGACCAGATCCAGATACACGCGCATGCCGCGTGCGTGGGCGGCGGACAGCAGCGCGTCCACTTGTTGCAGGTTTCCGTAGTCCGGGTGGACGTCCCGGAAATCCGTGACGTCATACCCGTGGTAGCTGGGTGAGGGGTGGATGGGCATCAGCCACAGCGCACCGGCCCCCAGGTCATCTCCGCCGGGCTGGCCATCCTGGATGGTGTCCAGGCGCTGCAACAACCCGGTCAGGTCACCGTTTCCGTCGCCATTGGAGTCCTGGAAGCTGCGGACAAACACCTGGTAGACCAGCCCGGGAGCAGTGGCCGGTGGCGGGCTGGCCGTGCGCGGCGCGGATGAACAGCCCAGCAGGCACACAAGTGTAACCCATTTCATTCGCAACCATGCAGCAGGTCCCAGTGTTGCTGTAGCGCGGGCAGCACCTGCTTGTCCGGGAGCGCCACAACACGTTCCTCCGGCGCATCCAGCGCCTGGATGGTCCGGTTCCCCACCGACGAGAAACACGAGATGAACGCCCATCTTGGATCCGCGCTCAGGTTGGGCGCGGAGCTGTGCAACAGGTTGCAATGGAAGAACAGGGCGCCTCCCGGCTTCAGCTCACACATCACCTGTTCATGCAATCTGGCGGCGGCGGCGGTGCGTTGGGGATCCGCTCGGATCTGGGGTGCGGCAGCGTGGTCAATCCGGCCCATGTGGTGGGAGCCGCGCAGCACCTGCACACAACCGTTGTGCGTGGTTGCCGGGTCCAACGCCACCAGACAGCTCACCAGGTCCGGATAGAGATACCCGCTGTGCGTGTACCAATACCCAAAATCCTGGTGCCACTCCCACGCGCCGCCCTTGTGCGGTTCCTTTTCAATCACTTTGAAGTGGAAGAATTGCGCCGGCTTCCCAAGAAATGTCTCCACCCGGGACACCACGCGGCGGGACCGGACCACGGCGGAATATCCGTCTTCACGGAGCTTGTGATCAAGGGAAAGACGGACATCACGGCCACCCAGGTCACGGCCCAGGGAGATGGCCCGGCGGGCCGGATCCGCGTGTGCAATGTTGCGCAGGAGCGCGGTCTCCTCAGCGGAGAACAGCGCTTCCACAATAACAAAACCGTCCTTCCGGAAACGGCGTTCTTCCGCCGTCAATGACGTTCTGGCCATGGCAGCTTCACAGGTGGAACATGAAAGAATTGTTGCTCTTGAAGGGTGAGACGCGCAGCCCGGGATGGCGTTGGCGGAACTCCTTGAAGGCGCGTTGTTCTCCCTTGTCCGGGTGGCCTTTGTACAGGTCCCAGTCATCAAAAATGATCACGGTTCCGTCGCCAATGAGGCCGCGGACAAACTCCAACGCCTGCAGGGCAGGCTCATACAGATCACAATCAATGTGGATGAGCGCCGCCTCCTTCAATGCATGTTGAACGCGTGTCTCTTCCGTCAGCGTGTCCTTGAAGAAACCCTCAACAATCTCCACCCGGGAGCGGTCCACCTGGTTCTCCCGCAGGTTCTCCTCAAGCTCATCCCGGCTGCACGCGTAATCTCCCGCACCAAACAACGCCTCTTCAGGCTCCGTGGGTGCGGGGAGGCCCTGGAAACTGTCAAAACCGATAAAACGGATGTTCCCAATGGCGTGCCGAATGCGCGTGTATTGCGCGCGGCCATCCATGCTGCCGGCAACGCGCGCCACCACCCGCGTGGGCTTGTTGAGGTGGATGAACGCTTCACGCGCGTAATACGCGTGGATCAGGCTGTTCCCCCGGTACGTGCCAAACTCCAGGTAATCCCCCTCCACGCCGTTGAGGCACACAAAATCCATGGCCTCCTGCATGAGCAGTTCACGAGGAGACAGACCAAACCACGCCCGCGTGATGGCGGACGTGGCGGAATACCGCTCACACAGACGCTGCACCGCTTTGGGCGGCTGCATCAGGGAACCGAGGGCGTCATGCCCATCTCCGTCAACAGGTGATCCGCGCCGTCCACCGCGTCCATGACCCACGCCATGTACCGGATGTCCACGTGGATGGAGCGCGTGATGGACGGAATGAACACCCAATCACTGGCCATGGATTCAATGTTGCCATCAAACACCACACCCACCAGCTCTCCGCGCGCATTCAACGTGGCACTCCCGGAATTTCCCCCGGTGATGTGCAGGTCCGCCAGGAAATCTACCGGGACATCCTTCACAGCCTCGTCAACATAGGGCCCCAGCTTCTTCTGGTTCACCGCGTCCAGCAGCTTGGGAGGCACGGCAAACGGCTCCGCATTGGTGTTCTTGGCCACAACCTGCGTCAGCGTGGTGAACGGGGTGAATTCCGCCGCCTCCGCGTTCGGCTTGTACCCGCGCACTGTGCCGTAGGTGATGCGGAGTGTGCCATTGGCGTCAGAAGAGACCGGTGTCTTGCTCCACGCGCGCAGCGCCTCAATGTACCGGGGCCGAACCACCGACATACCGCCCACATATTTCTCTTCACGGTCTTCCATGGATTTCAGCAGCGGCCGCAACTGGAGTCCCAGCGCAATGAACGGGTCTTTGCTCTTCTTGAGCTCCTCGGTGGTGGCGCTCTTGAGCAGGCTGATGCGCACCTTGACGTCTTCCAGCGTGGTCTTGGCGTAGAGAGCATCCACCGCTTTTACAATGGCGTCATCCGACGGTGGCGTCTTCCCCAGCACCAGGCCCAGCAGCTCGGTCTGGTCCGCGGCGGGCAGCTTGGACACCCGCTTCAACGTGGCCACCAGCATGGCCCGGTCCATGGTTGAATTGTATGACTTTTCCATAGCCTGCAGGCTCTGTTCCATGCGCTGCCAGTTGCGCTCCTGGAAGTCCGGGTGGCGCTGCGCATCCGGCTTGACGCGCTCTTCCGCCATCCGGACCAGCATGCTTGCCACACCGGGCATGCGGACAAAACGCACGGCATCCGTCAGGGACGCGTCCTTCTCCCGGTTCTTCAGCAGCTCCGCTTCAAGTAACACCATTTTTTCAAAGACGCCGGCGTAGGTCTGCTTGCGGCTTTCCTGGGCGTCCATCCAGGTGCGCAGCTCCGCTTCCTGCTGCTGCTTCTGGGCCATGAGGCCACCCTGCACCAGGCCATCCAACTGACCTTTGGTGTTGGTGAGGTAGTTGTTGAGCCCGCGCAAGAGGCCATTGCCCTTGATGGCAATGTCCTTATCCGTCTTGGAGAGTTCCTCCAGCAGCTTGATGTACATCTCAAACGTCTGCACCCGGCGGGGATAGAACCACTCCACCGCTTCCTTGACTTCCGCCGCGGTCTTGAGCCGGTTGGTCCTTCCGGGATAACCCGCAACAAACACCAGGTCCCCCGTCTTCAGCGGCTTTTGTGCAACTTTCAGGAAATGTCTGGGTTGAAAGGGCACATTGGCGGGCGAGAAATCCGCCGACTTCCCATCCGGCGCCACATACGCGCGCAAGAAGCTGAAGTCCCCGGTGTGACGAGGCCACCGCCAGTTGTCCACCTCACCACCGTAGTTCCCAATGCCGGCGTTGGGCGCGTACACCAGCCGGATGTCCCGGATTTCAAGCTGCTCAATCAGAATGAATTGAGCGCCTTCATAATAACGCGCCACATTGCAGCGGATTCCCGGGCGGTCCTTTTCACACGCGGCCACCGCTTCCTTCTGCCGCGTCTCCAGCGTCTTGTAACGCGCAACATCATCCGCAATGGCGGTGAGACCGTCCGTCATCTGCGCGGTGATGTCCTTGAAGGACTGCGTCACAAAAACGCGTGCGGTGGGGCCCGCGGTCACTTCATCCGCGCGCGTGGCGGCCAAAAACCCGTCCTTGATGAGGTTCTTTTCCGGCGTGGCGTTCTGCTGCAGCGCACCCTGCACACAGTGGTGGTTGGTGACCAGCAATCCCTGGTTGCTCACAAAAGACGCCGAACATCCTCCCAGGCTGACCACCGCGCCCAACACCGGGCCCATGGGATTGCTCAGGACGGAAGGCTCCAATTCCAGGCCCAGGCTCTTGAGCGTTTCTGCATGCTCCGTGAGCTGTTCCGGCGTCCACATGCCGCCGGGATTCTCAAATGCCGGGCGGGCAGGCGGGGCCGTGGGCTTCTCATCCGGCTTCTCCTTGCCGGACGAACAACCCGCAACCAACAACGACGTGACCAGCAGCTTCTGGACCAGAGGGGGGATACGCATGGACGCGCCACGTAGCGCCCACTCCGCCGTCACGCAACGTGTTGCGTATCCGGGTGCGGCAGTGTCATTTCGCCACCATGGATGTTGCGCAGGTCTTGTTGTGGTGGCTGAGTGCGCTGCTGGCGGGCGCCATCAACTCCGTGGCCGGCGGCGGAAGTTTCTTCACGTTTCCCGCGCTGATTTTTACGCAGATTCCCTCGCTGCAGGCCAATGCCACCAGCAACGCGGCGCTCTGGCCGGCGGCCATGTCCAGCGCCTGGGGCTACCGCGCTGAGCTGCACGGAGACCGCCCCCGCTTCCTGGCCCTGGCCATCACCAGCCTGCTGGGCTCCACCGCCGGCGCCATCCTGCTCATCACCACGCCTGGCAACATCTTTGCTCAATTTGTCCCGTGGTTGATGCTGGTTGCCAGCATTGTTTTCACTTTTGGCGGACGCATCCAGACCATGCTGGCCGGCGGTGACGGCGTCAAACCCATGCCCCTTCCGCTGCTGTGTGTGCTCCAGTTTCCGGTGGCCATCTACGGCGGTTATTTTGGCGGCGGGCAGGGATTGATGATGATTGCGCTGCTTTCCGTGGCGCACGTGGGCTCCATCCACAGGATGAATGCGTTCAAGAACGCGCTGGCGGCCATCCACAACGCGGTGGGTGTGGTGGTGTTTGCACTGGCCGGAACCATTGTGTGGTTGCCCGCGCTGATCATGGTGCTGGGCGCCGTTCCCGGTGGCCTTCTGGGGGTCCGGCTGGCGCGGCGCGTGGACCCGGCAAAAGTGCGGATCTTCGTCGTGGGAGTGGCCTGGGTGATGACGGGGATCTTTGCGGCACGCACCTGGTTGTGATTAGGGTGCCGCATGGCTGACACCCCCAATCCATTCCCGCCGCAGGTGCTTCCCACGCCGCTCAAACCGGCACTGTTCAAGGACCGCGTGGTGGTGGTGACCGGCGGCGGCACCGGGATTGGCCGGGCCATTGCCAGTGAATTTGTGGAACTGGGCGCACGCGGTGTTGCCATCTGCGGCCGCCGCCCGGAGCCCATTGAAGAAACTGCACAATTCCTCCGTGCCAAAGGTGCCAGCGTCTTCAGTGAAGTGTGTGACATCAGAGACGCGGATGCCGTGGCCGCCTGGGTGGACAAAGTGCTGGCGCAGTTTGGCCGGATTGACGTCCTCATCAACAACGCCGGCGGGCAGTTTCCGTCTCCCGCGGCAGGTATGAAGCCCAAGGGATTTGATGCGGTCATCCGCAACAATCTCTCCGGAACCTTCAACATGACGCACGCGGTGGCCAACAAAGCCATGATTCCCCAGAAAAGTGGAAGAATCATCAACATCATCGCCAACATTCTTCGCGGTTTTCCGGGGATGGCCCATACCGGGGCCGCGCGCGCCGGCGTGGAGAACCTCACCAAGTCCCTGGCCGTGGAATGGGCGCCCTACCGCATCCAGGTGAACGCCGTGGCGCCGGGGACCATTCTCTCCTCGGGAACAGATCAGTATGACCCTTCTCTGATGGTGCGCGCGGAGCAGCAGACACCCGCGCGCCGCCTGGGCTCACCGGAAGAAGTGGCGCATGTGACGTGCTTTCTGTGCTCGGACGCCGCGGACTACATCACCGGAAGCACCGTCTACATTGACGGTGGCGCGGCACTCTGGGGCAACATCTGGGAAGTGTTCACCGCGGATTGATCACGGGACTTTTTCGGCCGCCGTCGTTGTGGTTGGAGCCTCTGCTGCCGCGCGGCAGGCCGTGGTCAGACCCTCCATCCTGGTCAACGTCCGAGCGCCCTGCAGGTAGACCTCCGCACACGGATTCTTCTTGGCGGCCAGCGTCAGCAACTCACCCGCGCTCTTCAGATCTCCGTCAGCAACCAGCGTATCTACGCTCTTCTGGATGAGCGGGATGTCCTTCTTGGCGGCGCATTTGCGGTTGCGCAGCTCATACATTGCCGGATGCACACAGCTCAGCGTGACGTTGTCATCCTTGAGGAGCGTACGCACCGCGGTCAGCGCGGAATCACTGCACGCATTGCCCCTGCGCGCCACACCCAGCAGCTCTCCGGCAGCTCGCCGGTCACCCAGCCGGGCCAGCGCGCGCACCGTATCCAGCAACGCCGCGTTGTCCGCTTTGCCCGTGCAACTCCCCGCCCGGAGCTGCGCCATCAGCTCCCGGAAACGCGTCTCATGCGCGCTCTCATAGACCACGCGTTTCCCCACCAGGGATTCGGCAGATTTCTGCACCGCCTCCGCGCACTCCGTACGTTCCGCACCCAGCTTCAGGATGGGCCCCACTGCGCGCGCATCTCCCATGCGCACCAGCTCAGCCAGCGCCTCTTCCGTCTGCGCCGCGTCCGCCTTCTTGCACTGGGCGTTGCGCACACGCGCCAACAGCTCCCGCACCTTGACGTCATCCGCGCTCAGAAATCCCACGCGCTCACCCACCAGCCGGTGCACCGCATCCAACGCGCTGTCCTCACACTGGTCATGCCGCTGCGCCAGCGCAACCAGCGCGCCAATGACGCGCGGATCGCGTCCCCCGTCGTCACGGAGCCGCTCAATCAGACGCCGGGAGCCCGCCGCTTCACTGTTGGTTGAACACCGCGCCGCTTCCAGGTCCTGCAGCATGAGACGGACGCGGTCCACTTCCTTCTCACCGCCAAGCTGCTGGATACGCAGCGCCAGCTTGTCCCGCGCTTCCTTGCTGTTGTTGGGTTGATCCAGCTGCTTCACCAACGCATCCATGGCGCGCGTGCGCAGGTATCTGTCAACAATGGCGTCCGCCACGCCGCGTGCTTCCGCACTCCGCTGCGGCGCGCCATTGTTGTACGCAGCCGCCACATTGGTCACCAGCAACGGATCATCCCCCGCCGCCAGCTCCACAGTGAGCGCTTCCCGGTAGGACGCCAGCCCCTTGATGAGGTTGTTGCCGCGGTCTTCACGCGCGCTCAAAGCCACCAGCATATGCCCGTTGAGCACACTGGCCCTTGGGTCCCGTGGCGACGTTGCAGTGATGGATTTCAGCACCACCGCCAGCTCCTGCAGACGCCCGCGCTGCAGCAGCGCCTGCGCAAGCTGCACGCGCTCTTCCACCAGCATCTTGTCATCCGGCGTGGTGCGCGTGGCCGCCAGTTCCAGCAGCCGCGTTGCAGAATCCGTGTTTCCCTGCCGCAGCAGCAATTCAAAGATGTTCTTCTGCAGCTTCATGAACTCTGAGCGCTCATCTGGCGTCTGGGGCTCCATCACCGCCAGCAGGCCCACGGCCGGTTCTCCCTCGTCACGCTCTACCAGGCGGACGCCCAGGTGGTGCTGCAGGTTCAGAAAGCGGACCCGTTCACTTTCTCCGGAATGTTCAAGATTGCTGAGCGCGCGCAGCGCCTGTGCCGTTTCTCCACGGCCAATCAGAGCTTCAAGCTGGTTCCATTCACGCTCCCGGATCCACGGCGGCAACGTGAGGAGCAGCGTCAACAACATACCCAGCGCAGCACCACCACCAATGAGCAGTCTCCGCCGGGCAGGCGTGATGACCTGCGCTTCCAGGCGCGCCAGATGTGTTCCGCCATACGGCAGCATCAACACGCCGGGCACGCTGAGCTCACGTGACGGAAGACCAAGGCCGGGTTGACTCTCCTCAGGGACCACGCCGTCCTTGCGCGCGCTGGCAAAGGGCGGAACCCGGAACACCTTCACCGCATCCCGGATCCCCTTGAGCTCAAAGCTCCCCATGGACTCCGCGCGGATTTCACTCTTGTTCATGGCCAGGTGCACCGCCTCCGTCAGGTACACCTCATTGGCGGGCGTGATGTGCTCCACGCGGGACGCAATGTTGACCGGCTCACCAAACACATCACCGCGGCTCACCAGCACTTCACCCACGTTGATGGCCACACGCAGGTGGATCTGCTGCTCCGGCGGACGCCCGTGGTTGTGACGGTGCAACACGTCCTGGATGGTCATCCCGCAAAGGACCGCCGCAGTGGGACTGCGGAACACCACCAGGAACGCATCCCCAATGGCCTTCACCACCCGCCCGTCAAATCCGTGGATGACCGGGACCACCAGGTTGGCGTGCAGTTTAAGTAATACGCGGGTCTCGGCGTGTGTCTGCTTGCCCGTGCGCTCGGTGTAGCCCTTGATGTCCGTGAACATGATCGCCAGGTTTTCAGTGCGCATGTCCGGAGCTCCAGCCAAACGGGGGGCGGCAGATGACACAGCGCGCGCGCCCCCAGGGTCAAGCACGGCAGTGGGGGCGGAGCAGGACCCTGTGCTACATCACCGCGGATGCGCTTCCATGAATGTATCCAGGGTGTCTATTTTGATGACCTTGACGCGCTCGGCATCCTCCACAACAGCCGCTACCTGGTCCTCTTTGAACGCACCATCGGCTCGCTCTGGCAGCGGCTCGGTTGGAGCGGCATGCCGGACGCCCAGCTCAATCCAGACCAGTTCCACCTGGTGCGCGCCAACCACGTTGAATACCTGCACCCCATCACCGGCGTCTGTGAAGTCCGCGTGCGCGTCTGGGTCCAACAACTGGGCAAGACCAGCCTGACCTTTGGACTCCGAGTCCAACCTCTTGATGAAGACGTGGACCACGCCACCGGATACCGCGTGCTGGTGTGCGTTGAGCCCACCACGCGCAGGCCCGTTCCCTGGAGTGACGCGTTCCGCAAACGGATCAACGCGTATGTCGAATCGGCCCAGAGTGTTCCGCCGTCCGCCTGAGTCCGGGAGGTTCGCCCTGCGCCCCCTTGGTGCTTGCGCGCTCAGCCGGGGCGCCATGTTTGGGTGAAGCGGCTGATGGTCTACAGGCAAAGGCGCATCAAAGCGGGGGCCCAAAGTGGACGCCGCGGGCGGGTGGTGTCCCTGTCCCGTGCTCTAGCGTAATACGCTATATATAGCGTATTACGCTAGCTGGCGTTCCCACCGGACATCACCCAACTGCGCCTTTGACCTTGGAGCCCTCACCGGGCTTTGGACTTGTTCGTTGGGCTCTCCTCGTCCGCGTCCTCAAGGTCCATTCCCAGGAAGGCCGTGGCTTCCAACACCAGCAACGCCACAGCGCTCTGCACCAGCTCCTCGGCGTTGCGTGAACAGAGCTCCAGGTTCACGCGGTACAACGTGATGCTTTTTGGACGCACGTCCCACACATTGGCGCTCAACGTCCGAGGCGGCCGCGGACCTTCCGTGAACGCAGCAGCAGATGCCGAACGCGGCGGATCCTCCTTGGCCCACCGCACAAACGGCGGCACCGCCTCCACCCGCACCTCCGTCCGAGCCAGGTAATCCGCCAATTGCTTGGGAACTTTTGCTGAATCATTCCGGACTTCTTGGAGCAGAACCTCATTCTGCATATGAGCAGGCAGGAAGAACTGCTCCGGGTTCAGCGCAGCAGCCTTTCCAAACGCTGCGTCCGCGTCCGCATGGCGCCCCTGCAACATGGCCACGTGCCCCAACACCGCGTGCGCTTCCGCCAGCCCCGCATCCAACACCGCGGCACCCGCTGCCGCTTTGCCCGCACCCTCCACATCGGAAACATCCATCAATGCCCGCGCCAACGCCACGTGGGTGCGCGCGTCTTCCGGCTTGATGGTCAACGCCTCCCGCACCGCCTGCACCGCGCCCACACCGTCCTCCACCACCCCGCGGCACACGGAAAGCTGCACCAACGCTTCATGGAGCAATGAACGGAGCGCCTCCTGCCGCACCGGCTCCTCGTCACCCCAGTGACGCCGGTCCTCCTGCATGGATTGGACGGCTTCCTCAAAACACGGAAGCGCCTCATACGGATCATCCAACATGTCCAGCAGCAGGTTCCCGCGCGTCATCAGTACCATGACGTCATCCGGGTCCATCTCCTGCGCCCAGTCCAACACCTTCAATGCCTCCATGACCTTGCCGTCTGACGTCAACGCCATGGCCTGCAACATCAACAGCGTGGGATCATCCGCATCAATGGCCGCCGCCTTCTGCAGCGTGGCCAGCGCCTCCCGGGTATTCCCCAGGTCCAGCGCACCACTGGCCTGGTCCAGCAACGCCTGCAGCTGGGCTTCTGCATCCATGGAACTTTCTCCTCGTCAGAAGCCGCAGGTGCGCCCTTCATTGATGGTCTTGAGCGCGGGAAGCAGCGGCGCAAAATAGTCCGCCAGCGGCTTGGTGGAGAGCGGGCTCCCCGTGGCCTCCTGGATGACCTGGCGCCAATCCCGCGTGGCACCCAGCTTCATGATGCCAGCCAGGAACTCACCCACCTTCTTGTTGCCGCTGTAGTCACACTGGTGCGGATCCTGGTTCAGGATCTTGCGGCAGATGTGGTCATGCAATTGGTATTTCACAATGCTGGCCAGTGCATAATCGTAATACTGAGCGGGATCATCATTGATATGCGTCTTGGTGCACGCATCACAGCCCTTGGGGTCCCGTGACGAGGGAGGCGCAATACCCTGGTACTTTGCCACGTAGTTCCACCATGTGCTGTTGAGCTCTGCCTCCGGGAGGTTCTTCTCATAAAGGTCATGCTCAAAGTGGCTCATCACACCCGCGCCCCAGGGAATGAACACAATGGAATCCATGGCCTCATCCAGCAGCCATTGGTCCTGGTTGATCTTCATGGACGGCGGAATCAATCCCAGCTTGTTGAGATACGGCTGCTGCGCACTGGCAATGGAAATCAGGTCCCCCATGCCCTCATGGAAAGACCGGTTGGCACCTTCACGCAGCACCAGCGGAACCTCCGGACGCGAGTAAGACACATAATAGTAGATATGCCCCAGCTCATGGTGCGTGGTGGAGAACCAGCGGCTGTCCGCCTCCACACTCATCAGGCTTCTGACGTCATCACGGAGGTCCATATGCCAGGCGGAGGCGTGGCTGTTCTTCTTGCGCGTCTGGCCCTTGGGCACCGGGTAGAGGTCACTCTTGGAATAGAAAGTGTCCGGCAATTTTGGAAAACCAATGCCCACGTAGAAATCCTCCGCGGTCTTCACAATCCATTCCGGCGTCTTGGTCTTGAAGACGGGGTCCAGGTCCACTCCCTCCACCACACCCGGCCATGCCTGGCCCCAGCGGTTTCCCAACCAATGTGCGGGAATCAGCTTGGGCACTTCTTTCACATTGTAGCGCCTGGCCAGCGTGTAGCGGGCATGGCACTGGAGCTGCTCGTAGAGCGGTTTCACGTCGTCAATCAGCTGGTCCAGCAGGGTCATCATCTCCGGCACGCCCATCCGGTAGTCAGACACCTGCAACGCAAAGAAGCTGGAATAACCCATCTCCCTGGCCACCAGGTTCCGCACATTCTGCAACTGGACAATGCCCGGCCGCAGCGGCGTGCCCACTTCCTTGCTGGCGTTCCACGCGTTCTCCCGCTCCGGGAGTTTCTTGCTCCCAACAAGAATCTTGTCGATTCCGTTGGCGTCCGTGGGCTTCTTGCACACACCCTTCTTGTCCCGCTCCAGGCAGAACTGCCATCCATCAAGAATGGCGCTCTGACGGCTCTCCAGCTCCGCCCGGCGGTTGGCCACCTCAGGAATGGTGCCGGGCGCTTCCGCCGCCATGGAGAGAATCCGCTCAAGCTGGCGCGTGGTGACCAGGTTGAGTTGGTCCTTGTTTGCCAGCAGAGACTTGGTCTTCTCAATCACCACCTTGTTGCCCAGCACCGCGCTCATCACCTTCACCGCACCGGTGCGCTCGCCCTCATGCTCCGGCGTGACGTCGGTGGACGCGGACCAGGCGGATTCGCTGACCACCGTGGAGACGCGCTCAAACAACGGCGTGTAGAGCTCAAGGAACTGCTGCGCCTCCTGCTCCGCGGAGGGTCCCGTGGGCGTCTGCTGAGCTGCACCAGGCGGCGGCCTGGCAGGGGGCGCGGCCTTGGGTGACGTGGCGGCGTTGCCGGACGAAGACGCCAGCAGAACCGCAAGCCCTGCGGACGCCAGGAAAACCGCCACAAGACGCTTGAGGGAGGACGGGTTTGGATGCATGCGCGCGGACTACCGCGTTACGGGCTTGACGTCACCGTGCCGCTGAACTCTCTTGCGCCGCCCATTGCGCCCTGGCGAGGTGATGCATGTCCCTGACTCCCCCCAACGTCATTGAAAAAGACAAGGTTGTGAAATTCCAGTTCATCCTCCGTGATGGCATGGGCAACGTTGTGGATTCCAGTGATGACGACGATCCCATGGCCTACCTGCACGGCCACGGCCAGGTGGTGTTGGGCCTGGAACGCGCCATGACCGGCCGCAGCGCCGGAGACATCTTTGAAGTCCGGGTGCCCGCCCATGAAGGCTACGGGGACCACAACCCGGACGGCATCTTTGATGTGGAACGCAGCAAGCTTCCCCCGGAAGTGGTCCCGGAAGTGGGCGTTGACCTGGCCAGCCAGCTCCCGGACGGGACCTTTGTGCAGCTCCACATCATCAAGGTTGGACCGGACGCCATCACCGTGGACGCCAACCATCCCTTTGCCGGCATGGAGCTCCACTTCCGCGTGCAGGTCATGGAAGTCCGCGCCGCCACGGCGGAAGAAATTGAGCACGGCCACGCGCATGAAGGGGACATGGCGCACGGCCATGACCACCACCACCATCACAACCACCAACACTGAGCCCACCAGGAGAAATGTATGACTACGCTGACGCCCCGCAATGTTCCCCTCTCCAAGCCGCTGATTGGTGAAGAAGAAAAGCAGGCAGTGATGAAGGTCCTGGACTCCGGCATGCTGGCCCAGGGACCCGTCACAGAAGCGTTTGAAAAGGCCTTTGCCCAGTTTGTTGGCGTTCCCCACGCCGTGGCCGTCTCCAACGGAACCGCCGCGCTGCACGTGGCCCTGCTGGCCCACGGCATTGGCGCCGGAGATGAGGTTCTGACGTCGTCATTCAGCTTCATCGCTTCCGGCAACAGCGTGCTCTACACGGGCGCGCGGCCGGTGTTCGCGGACATTGATCCGGTCAGCTACAATCTGGATCCCGCGCTGATTGAGAAAGCGCTGACCCCCAAGACCAAAGCCATCATGGCCGTCCACTTGTTCGGCAATCCCATGGACATGGATGCGCTGACGGACATCTGCAAGCGCAAGGGCCTGCTCCTCATTGAAGACGCCTGCCAGTCCCACGGCGCCATGTTCAAGGGCACCCAGGTGGGCGCCTTTGGAACCGGCGCTTACAGTTTCTACCCCACCAAGAACATGACCAGCGGTGAAGGCGGCATGATCACCTTTTCCGACGAGAAAGTGGCCAAACGCGCCCGTATGATCCGCAACCACGGCATGCAGGAGCGCTACAAGCATGAGATGCTGGGCTTCAACCTGCGTATGACAGACCTGCACGCCGCGGTGGGCAATGCTCAGCTCAAGAAGCTCACCGAGCGCAACAACCTCCGCCGCAAACACGCCGCCTACCTGACCGCAAACCTCAAGCACGTGGTCACCCCGGTGGAGCATCAGCACGGTCACCACGTCTTCCACCAGTACACCGTGCGCGTGAAGGGTGACCGGGATGCCGCCCTCAAGCACCTGCAGGGTCTGGGTGTTGGCGTTGGTGTGTATTACCCGCGGCCCATCCACCAGCAGCCCGTCTACCTGGAGCTGGGCTATAAAGTAACACTCCAGGAAACTGAGAAAGCCGCTTCCCAGGTTCTCTCACTGCCCGTCCGTCCAGACATGACCCAGGAAGACCTGGACCATGTGGTGGCGGCGGTGAACGCCATCCCGTGAGCAAGACTCCGTGGGTGAAGATCTGCTGCATCTCCTCCGTGGCAGAAGCAGCGCTGGCGGTCTTGCACAACGTCAACGCGCTGGGCCTGGTTTCCTCCATGCCCAGCGGGCCGGGCGTGATTGACCTGAAGACCATCCAGCAGATTGCTGCCACCGTGCCTCCTCACGTGGAGACGGTGCTGCTCACCAGTGAAACCCGGTTCCATGGCATTGCGGAACAGGTGGAGTTCACTGCAGTGCGCACGCTGCAGCTGGTGGATGACGTGGACAGCAGCGTGCGGCAGCAGCTGCGGACCGCGTTTCCGTTGCTGCGCATCCTTCAGGTGATCCACGTTGTGGACAACGCCTCCGTGCAGCACGCGCTGCACCAGGCCCAGGATGCCAGCGTGGATGGGTTGTTGCTGGATTCAGGCAATCCACAGCTTGCCGTCAAGGAACTGGGCGGAACAGGCCGCACGCACAACTGGGAGCTCAGCCAGCGCATTGTGCAGGGTTCCCGCGTTCCGGTGATCCTGGCGGGGGGCTTGAACGCCGCCAACGTTCGGGACGCGCTGGGCC
>Ga0163144_10005230_pt1 | contig 28897 bp, 25 predicted proteins | sample OliLak19BULKMAT1_FD_123175 | JGI IMG/M metagenome (GOLD analysis project Ga0163144, IMG submission 123175) | Freshwater microbial mat bacterial communities from Lake Vanda, McMurdo Dry Valleys, Antarctica - Oligotrophic Lake LV.19.BULKMAT1 | ecosystem: Environmental > Aquatic > Freshwater >...
AATTCGTAAAGGTTGGTTTCAAGTCTTCTGGTTTCGTCCCACTTGAAATGCCAATTTTGTTCTAATTCGCTTTCCGACTTGGCGAAAAGCTCTTCGTCAAAGCTTTTCGATAACCCCGTGATTGCCTTGGCAATGTCGTCTTGCGTGATGTTCGTTTTTTCAAGCTCTTTTATGCTTATTCTTTCGTTAGTGCTCATTTTAAATCCCAATTTTCTCCCATTTTTAAGTCTGCCACTATAGGCACACTCAGGGAATAAACCGCTTCCATCGCGGCTTTGGCTTCATGCCCTCTTTCAGGGTTCGCAACCGATAGGCCAAGTTCATCGTGAACTGTAAGCAATGGTATCGTTCCGTAAAGATTGTAAAGATCTATTATCGCCCGTTTTATCATGTCGGCAGAACCGCCCTGAATCAATGCGTTCAGTGACTTGTGAGTGTTAGCTCTTTTGATGGGAACATTTCCCCATTCCTCTTTGGCCCTGTGTTCGTATTTGACGGGAAAAACTGACTTGCCTACGGGGTTCCTGTTCTTGTCGCATAGCTCCCAGGAATCAAAACGCCTACGTCTGCCCGATAAAGTGACTATATAACCCCGGTGTGCCGCCCTTCTTCCGACATCATAGGCCAACTCGGAAACAAACGGGACTCGGCTGAAATATTTATAGCGTAAATCTTTGGCAGACTCCACGCTGATTCCCAGCATATCCGCCAGCTTTGCAATTCCCATACCATACATGAGAGCGAGGTTCATGGTCTTGGCCGTGGTTCTTGTGACCCCTGCCAAATCCGCCACCATTTGATGAAAGTCTGTGTTGGGATTGTTTCGGTATGCTTCCGCAGCACCTTGCGCCCCTTCGTATCGTTGTCCATATGCGTAATGCACAAGCAAACGTGGCTCTTGCTGGCTATAGTCCAGCATGGCCCACTTTTCGCCGTCTTCTGGCAAGAAACATCGTCTGATGATGTGGGAAAGATCAGACCTTGCCGGAATCTGTTGCAGGTTAGGGGTGTCACAAGAAAACCTTCCCGTTCTTGTTCCCCCTTCATCCGATATGGTAGGCCGATAGTTGCAAAAAATTCTTCCCGATTTTCCGCACTCCAAAATAGTTCCCTTAACGAAAGTTTCTCTAAGCCTATCTATTTCCCGTAAAGTTACTATATCGCGAAAAAAAGGAACGTCTTGAGACTTCAGCCATTCCTTCGTGAATGACGGATTCCCTTTGCCTGTTCGCGGAAAATAAATGGAGTTGTCGTTACAATAACGGGCAATGTCCGCACCGCTGTACTCGTTCAGTCCAGGATAATTCAAAGCAACTTCCTTTTTGGCTACACGTAATTTTTCGTAGGCAAGTTCAGCCTGTGGTATGTCAACCCTAACACCTTGCATACGCATCTTGTGAAGTATCCAGGTAAGCTCTATTTCCAAAGCCATTACAGAATCCAAGGACATGCTTGCCAAAAGGGGTTGCTGGCAACGCCACACTGACAACGTATCTTTGGCATCAGACTCCGAATAGGGGCCAACATACTTGGATGGAAACCGCCAAATATTTCCCTTGACATTATCCCCGCAACTATATTCAGCGGCAATTTGTTTTAGTAAAGTTTCGTTTTTCTTTCGGCCCAGATATTTAAGGGCGCAAGCGTCCAGGCTGTAACCGCCTTCAAAAGCTTTGTCTTTTTCTTCGTCAATCAAAGCTTCAGCCGATTGCACGTCAATCCACTGACCCGTTCCCTTCAAATCAACGCCTGAAGAAGCCAACCATTCCATGTCGTACAATATATTTGCGCCAACCTTGGGTTGCCTATCCCGCCTAAGTTCACGTCCGATCCAATCCAACACGGTAGCTTTGTCAAAATTAAATCCGTTCTCGTGTCCAACGGGAAAGTATCCGCTAAAAGAATCTGTGGCAACCGCTATACCTACCAGCCTACCGTTACCCGTCACGCCCCCCGGCCCCTTTGTCAAAAGGTCAGGATCGTATGTTTCAACATCGATACTTAGCGTGGAATCATTTGCCAGGCAAGGAAACGATGACGGCTTTTGCCATTCGCTGACAACTGTGGTAAATAAGGGGGGCTGAATTATCATGGGCAAAAGATATAGTTACTTTTTGCTGTGCTGTAGGACGTAGACTTTGAAAAGCTCTTCCAGGATAAGAGTTATTTTTCCTTCCGGCGATGCAAGAAGATAATCAGGGTGGGTCAAAAGATCGTATGTGATTCGATCCGGTGTTCTGGGTTGTGTTGTTGCACCTTCTTCTTTTCTGGATTCCAGAATATCCTTGATAATAGCAGTGCCAGTCTTAGTAGGTTCTGACTCGTTAACTCTGACAGTCGTGGTGTCATAGTTGGTAGGTTCCTGCTTGGTAGGTTCCTGCTTGGTAGGTTCCTGCTTGGTAGGTTCCTTGGATTTTTTATTGAACTGTAGCATATAGTTGTCCTTGTTAATTTTCACCGAAAAGCCCCGCCATGTTATTAGCATGGCAGGGTATCTCGGTTAAACTATTAGGCTTATGCCTTGGCCCCATCCTTGGCTTGCTTGACCGCAAGCTTGACTTCATCCTTGGCCATCTTACCTAGTAGATTGACCTCATTTAAGATGTCCTTGTAGGTAATGTTCCCGCCCTTGATATGGCCGATGATGGATTGCAGGATGGCAATGGATTGCTTGTCAATATCCGTTTCACCTTGCAGAGACTCCGAAGCTGCCTGCAACTTTTCAACTCTTGCAATCAGCTTCCGCCCTTCCTTCAGCTCCTGCTTTTCTTCTTCCCGGCGAATCTTGGCCGCAACTTCGGCATCGCTCTCTTCCTTTTTCTTTTCCACAACTTCTTTGACTTCGCGGGATTTGACTTTAGCCCCTTCGCCGTTCGCCTCTTCCGCTTTGAGAACTGCCTTGGTCACTTTTTCTTCCACCTTCAGCCGGACTTCTTCCATGATGGGGTTCTTCTTTCCGGCTTTGACTTCATAGACCAGTTCAATGACCAGGGAAGCAGCAATTTTGTTGCGCCGGACATATCGCTTGGTAAGTTCGGTTTGCGCCCAAAGCTCTTCCAGGTTGTAGATGGCATTGAGGGTTTTTCCCACCCTTGCGGCAACTTCCTTGCGTTTGATGACAATTTCCTTGGCGTCATCAATGCCAAAGAATTCCCGGCTGATGACTTCGGACTCTTCCAACATGGTGAGAGGCTTGCCGTTGTTCAGGGTGATAAGTTCCAGGTTTCTTTCACTGTCGCTCAAACCGTCTTCTTCAGCGTAGAGGGGAAAGTCCAAGAGGCTTTTCCCGTTGTTCGTTTTTTCGTTGCCTTTTTCGATCAGTTCCAGAACAGCGCGGAGCCGTCTGTGTCCCTGACTGCCAAGCAATGCCGTTCCTGCTTTTTCATCGATGATTGCTGGCATTGGCACTTTCACGCCCTCTGCCAAGATTTGATCTTTGAATTCTGCCATGTCGCCAAATTCGGCGCGTGTGTTGAACCTTTCGCGGACTGTGATTTTACGTGGATCTATGCTTACTATTTTCATTTTTATTTTTTCTTTCTTTTTGTTGGTTCTTAGGTTCTTGAATAGTAACTATTCAGTCACTATTCAAAAACTTTAGCAGACTATTACGATAATGTCAAACTATTTTATTTCCAGAGTTTTTGGGAATCACCCTTAATTGCTTCCAGGCCTAGCTCCATAAGCCTTTCGATGACCTCCGTTTTTGCATGGGGCTTGGCAGGCTGGCTATTTTTTGAGATGTAATTAGCCATGGACTGGCTAAAACGGCACGTGATGGAAACCTTCAATTCTTCCGGCTTTTTTGGAGGACGGCCCCTTGTTTTTCTGACTTCTTTGGTGTCTGTGCTCATAATATTGCAATTATTACAGGAATTTGTGCCAATCGTCAATAAATTCCGTTGGTTGTACTTCGTTATTCTTATATAGGGGGGACCAAAAATCATGGGAATGATCATTTAGCCAAAAGTCCTTTTTCGATTCTCCTGGACTATAAATTTGAAAAACTCTGTGAAGTGCAACCCACTCCATTGCACGGTCAGCCGCTTTTTGGTCAAAGGTGTACGTTGTTGCCAGTTGCATGCTTCCTTTTTCTAACAAACCGTTAGGAAGTGATTCCTTGGTTTGCCAGATATGTTGTTGGGCGGAGGCCATATTGAGTACAGGCCAACTGATGCCGCGCAAGTTTGCGTCATATTCGCCGAAGTATCTGGGACATAGATCAACTATTTCCGAATACATTGGATCTACTCTATGCGCCAAGCCGCCCATGGGGTAGAGGTAGACCCAAAAATGGCATGAAGGAATATTCAAATCCTTAAATCCGTACTTATTATCCCCGAAGTTTTCATAATGCGTCAGCGTCGTTAGCTCTCCATCGTCCTCTTCCGGTGTCACCATGGGAAAACGAACAGAACCCGCACCCAGGCAACAGCGGCGGTTGAAGCTTTTCAGGATGGCCATGGTATGGAGTGCGGAAAATAACGATCCTCCAGGAGTGTGCATGGCCACATTCGGAAATTTGTATGATTCAATAAACGTGTTTTTTAGGTTGATTAGGTGCAAAATATCCGTTTTAAGTATGTCCTTCTTCTCTTCCTTCTTCTCTTCTTTCTTCTCTTTCTTCTCTTCTTCGCGGAATCCACCCATCTGATTGTTAAGCCTTGCCCGTATCAGCCAATTAGCGGGGCCGGACGTGTAAGGGCAAATTTCCACGATTAAATCAGGAAATTCTTCCATAAGGTGCTTGGCAACTCCGTCTGCCTGTGCAATGTCCCCGGCTGGTACTTCAAAATCCCTTGGCCGTATCATGCTAGTTAATACATTGTCGTTAGGGATTCCTCCTATGCAGGCATGATGCAAATCCCTGCGAAGTGCTAAAACCAACTGTCTTAGTTTTTCATTTACAAAGGTCATATAGTTACTTTTTGTAGAGCGTCACTCCAAATTTTTCGGCTTCTTCCCGTATCCCTTCCAGTCCCATTCGGCTACTTCCAGAAAAAACAATATCCCCTGTTGCGTTTAAAAGTGGATCAATGCATGGCCGCATCTGATGATACCCGCCTGCCCAGGCACTAAGCCCTATTTTATCCCTTACTGACCACATCAGACGGCGGACAAAGGCAGTGTTGGCCAAGACGTATGCCATTGCAGGCAGATTTAGGGGTTCTTGATGTCTTTTTACCAAAATTCCTGTGGTGTTCGCAAACATGTAGGCTGATCCGTTTTGACCCGCCAAGCTTGAGATGTAGACCAGGACTTCACAACGGATGTTTGCCGCCTCTAACTTGTCAATAAGCACCGCTAAAGCAGCTCCACGGCTGAATAGATATTCCGGCGTCATTCTGGATGATTGCCCTATGTCGGCAACCACGCGAATGAACTTAGGCTGATTACCCCTTGCCTTGCGCTTCCTTCTCCAACATTCCGGCTCTTCCTCTACATATCTTCCCATGTTCAAACTTCTTCCAACAAGGTCGTGATAAATATGAGTAGTAGTGCCTACTAGTTGATTGTTATACTCCGCAAAATAGGTTAGGAGCTTTTCCACGCCATTTTTCCAGCCGTATTTTATATTTTTATTTGCCTGATCCCAGGAATCCATGGCAGAATGGCCCTCAAAAACTCTTGAGTAGTCCGCTGTTCTGGCCGTCTTTCCACTATCGCTTGGAAAGAGGTCAACACAAGACTCCAAGGGAGCGTCTTGGATATACTTCTGGAAACTAAACAAACTTGGAAAAAGCAAGGATGTTTTTTTCCATTGCCCTACGCGATGTTCCAAATCTTCCGCCTTATCCCCGTAAAAGAACCGGCTATTTATTTTCCAATTCATGGTTGTTTGCCTCTTGAAAGAAAGGCGGATATTTGAGTTGATGGTGCTGAATTTTTACGGTTTTCTTTGTCGCCCTCTAGCTGTTCTTTCGTTTCCTCTGAACAGCCTTTCCAGACTACTAGATCCTTGATATGTTCCCACCCTATACCCACAAGAGATAATTTATATCCATGAATTGTTGCACGTGGACTAACAAGATGCCGGATTTGCATCTCTTCAGCGTTTGCCCGATAGTGCCGGACGTGATTCAAAATTTCCTGTGGTTCTGGAATTCCTCCGAAGTCCAAGGGAAGTTCTTTTTGTGCTATTGAAATACCCAAAAAGGAAGCTTCCAAAGCTTCGTCAATGGGCCATTCGATAAATGCAAACCTGTCAAGTGTTGCGGCGTCAAGCTGATTCCTTCCTACATACATACGGTTTGAACCTGTACCATAAGTGTTACCGCCAGCCACAAAAATAAAGTCCTTGTGTTTCTTCACCATTTTATCGGGAAAGCCCATAATATTATTGGCTAGTAGAGCGTTAATGATAGTTAGGACATTGGCGTTTGCGGCGTCAACTTCATCCATGAGATAGACGCCCCCATGTTCGTAAGCGGTTCTTAGAAACGTAGGGCAATAGTCCCCGCTTCCCGTCATGTAGCCGATTAAATCGCTCTTGGAAGTTTCTTCTCCCACACTTGACATATAAAAGGGCAAGCCAAAAGCTTCCGCCAGTTTTTCGCCAGCCGTTGTTTTTCCGCCCCCGGCTGGCCCGACAAGCATGGTAACAATTCGCGCTTCGCCTGCTACTTTTAGAAGTAGGGGAAATTTATAGTGTTGAATTCCCATGTCCAAGGTTTTTGGACTATCGCCTATCTGCACAACTGTGGGCGAGGGCTGAACGATGTTTTCCAGGGCAAGGACAACTTTTTCATGGACTTCATGGGCAAGTTCATTCTGCCTTTTGAAAAGAGCAGCAAAATGCATGTCAGATGATTTGCTTGTTTCATCTGCTATCATTTTTTTGGCCTGTGCCAGGGTTAGCGGCCCTAGGCTTACAGGTGCTTCAGGTTTGTAGGCATCGTCACAGGAAGCCAAAATGGTATTGCACTCCGTCATCGTGAGCAGGGAACAGTCTGCAATATCATCTACACCAAATGCGTCCAAGACTGCCTTTGGAATTTTGTTGTTGTGCTTTAGGCTGTTTATTAGTGACCGTTTTTCATGGATCGTTTCAGCTTTTTTGGATGTCATATAGTTGCTTTCTGTTGGTTCTTTAAGTTCTTTTTCAGCTCTGACAGTCCCATAGATGGGAACGGAAAAAGCAGATACGTGTAAAGTATCTGCTTTTTGCCTACCTGTCAAAGGTTTGTTGTAGTATTATAGTATTATAAGAGGCCTCTTTCCAGGTATCTTATGATGCCGGACTGTGGGTTAAGACGCTTTCTAATCTTTAGGAAGGTGCTCACTTTGTCTTTTTCCTGACCAGCTTTGCGCCATTGATGAAGCAGCCCCTTGCCAAAACAAGGAATTCACTCCTTGTTTCGGTGTATTCCTTTTTAGTGACGCCGTTTGAGATCACGTAAACAACGTGATTTTCGCTAATCATCGTAACGGTTGCCGTTAGCTTTTTGAGTTTGCCTTTGGCTTTCCCGTGGAAGGCATCTCCTACTTCTGGTTTGTATTCTGTTGTCATGGTTCTTTGGTTCTTTCTTTTTGTTATTGGTTTGTTGGTTATTGGTCAAATCCACTGGTCACAGTTTATGATGTCTTGCCGTGTTGCACCCATGGCAATAGCTTTTGTAACTAGTGGATCGGCATAGTGTAACCAAGAACATTTTTCTTCTAGAGTGTAAGGGTAATAACCGGAAAGACTAAGACATTGCTTGTGCATTAGCTCCCTTCCAGTCTTGAAAAGGCTTTCTGCATCTAACATGTGGATTATCTTAGGCAAAATTTCCCTTGTGAAAAGCTCCTTGTTCTTTTCGTAAATATTTTTGTTGCGTGTCGCATGTCTTGCTTCCGCGGACTTTCCACCTTTTCCCCATGCTGGTCTATACCTTAAATATTTGATAGGACGGGGGAAGGTGTCCAATAGAGTTTCGCAAGGCGCTGTTGCGGGTATCATCTGATTCTCCCAGTCCTGGAACGTGTAAGTGTGTTTCATATAGTTGCTTTCTTTCTTTTTGTTGGTTATTGGTTATCGGTTATTGGTTATTGGTTATTGGTTATTGGTTTTAGACCCAGAAGTTTCCGGTTTCAAAAACCTTTTCGCAAATGTCCTGGATCACGTCATGCGTTTCGATTGTACAGTTGCCCGTGACACGTGTTGAATATGTCGTATCAGTGCCGCTGAAATCAATTTCAGCGTCTGGATATTCTGCCAATATTGCAGTTTCATATTCATTTTCTAGGGATTTTTTTAATACGGCAAACTGTTCATCCGTATAGAGTGACGCTGGATCAATGCTGTCTGCATTGTGGCTAATTGTGATTTGCATTGTCATTTTCATATAGTTACTTTTTCTTTTTGGTTCTTTGTGGAATGCTTAATTGCCGTCCACGATTAATACAATAATCCAAGGGCCGGAAACTGTCAAGAATTATTATCATACAATAATTAAATAATGAGTTAGCATATAACGTGCCATGATTGCATCAATCGATTTATTGTATGACCAAAAGGTATTTATCATCACACAAGGTTTTTTTTACGTTGTTATAAAATCATATCCACCCCATGTTATGTCCTTCAGCATCAGCATGTTATATCCAAGAGCTTCCATCTGATAATTAGCTACTATGGAAGATTATTTGATGTAAGTTGCTGATGCTGAATAGTTTGAAGAGGTAAAGATGCTTTTTAGGATTCAGATATGTCTAACGTAATTTGAAAGGGTGCTCGGAGCTAACTGCATTTTGCACTGTTCATAGTTCAGGTGACTTAAGTATGGTTTTAGGGTAATATATGTAGTAAGTTGCTTGCTTACATGGAGTTATATCAAAATCTGGCATATTTTGGCTTCAGGTGGGAGGTCTTGGATGTAAGTTGCTGATGGTAAGTACTATAAGAGGTACTGGATGTTTTTCATTTTTCCTAACTTGAGGACTTTCCCTAGGCATCTTACTTTTGGCATTTTTGTAAAAGTCTTTACATAAATGGTCATTTTTTGGCTTAAATAATGTTGCCGGGATGTCTTGGCAATGACGGTTTGCGCTAACTATTTGCACCCGGGATTTCTTTGGGTTGATACCCTGGCAAGTGTGGGAGCGTCTCCTGTCGTTCAAAATTCCGTAAACATGCAATATTCTGGGCCACTCTCTCACCTGTCATCATACCCTAACGTATCACTAGCCAACATGTAAATGATGTAAGTTTGTGCAATGCAACGACATAGCTTAGGATACTTCGCACAATATTAGTTGTATCAACTTTGTATCATAAAACTTATGTAAGTAGCACAGTATCAACACGTTAGGACCCCTACGCCCCTATATTATACACAGTCAGGCATGAGACGGGGGGGAGGGGGGATTCCAGGTTCGACTATTATATTCCCATCCCACCCCGTCCGTGGAAGAACCATTCCTTTATTGTAGTAAGCGTAATATTGCAATAACCCGTATAGTTACTTTATTGACTAAAAAACGTAATATTCCTATTATTCCTTTCATGGCTATAGAAACACGTCCGGCAATACCAGCAAAAGTTGCTTCCCGCAGGGAAATGACCGAACTGTTAAAGCACACTCTGTACAATGCCCGGTATGACCCTGTACTAGAGCTTGTGGAAATTGCACAAGATCCAGCTACGGACGTATCTATGCGTGTGGACATAGCCATGTGTCTGACTGGCTTCGTCTATCCAAAGCTTAAGAGTGTGGACTTGGAGCACAGCACTGAAGGGGGCTTGGCCATCCAGCTCATAAAGTTCACGGATGCCCCCCCGCAGAAAAAAGGAGAACCCCAAAAAACAATCGACATCACGCCAAAAGGCCAGAAGGCTCTTGGGCAATCAGTCCCAGAACCTGAGCCTCTGGGACAGGGCGGAATACCCAACATGCCAATAGAAGATGATTTAGGAGAGACATGAGCAAAAACCCCACAAGTAACTTAAAGTCCTCCATGTTGGAAGAACCACCGGGGCCGCTGAATGAGGATGGAAAAGCCAACCCGTCCAGAACCATAAAGATTCCGGTGGATTGGGTTCCCCGCTGTTACCAGATTCCGCTGATTGAGTACATGGAGGCGGGAGGAAAGAGGGCGGCGGTAGTGTGGCACCGAAGGGCGGGAAAGGATTTGTTCGCCATCAACTATATTGCGAAGAGCATGATGGAGCGGCCAGGCGTCTACTGGCATGTATTCCCCACCTACAGCCAGGGCCGTAAGGTTGTATGGGATGGGTTCACCAAGTCGGGAAAAAGATTCACGGAAGCCTTTCCTCCTGAACTTGTAAAGTCCAAGAATGACCAGCAGCTAAGGATTGAGTTGCACAACGGTTCGATCTATCAGGTTGTGGGTGCTGATGATCCTGACAACTTGGTGGGGGCCAACCCTTTTGGCATCGTGTTTTCAGAATGGTCTTTGATCCATCCCCGCGCATGGACGCTTCTACGGCCAATTTTGCGGGAAAATGGTGGGTGGGCCATTTTCATTTACACGCCAAGAGGAAAGAACCACGGATGGACTTTGTACTCCATGGCGCAAAAACTTGCAGCACAGGGAAAGCGTTGGTTTCATCAGAAGCTATCTGTGGCGGATACGGAAAAGATGACAAGGGAATACGCGGAAACATTGGAGCACGAAAAAGACAGGGCTTATGCCCTTTCCCAGATACCCATGGATTCCGAGGCCATTGCTGAAGAGCGTGAAGAGGGAATGTCTGACGAGATGATCCAACAGGAATACTTTGTTGATTTCAACGCGCCCTTGGTGGGTGCGTATTACGGTGATTATATGAACAGGGCGGAGGATCAGGGAAGGATACAGAAGCGGATTCCTTACGATCCGCTTCTTCCTGTGGATACTGCTTGGGATATTGGTATTGATGACCAGACCTCCATATGGTTTACACAACAACACGCCAAGGAAATTCGTGTTATTGATTACGTGGCCAAGTCAGGGGAGGGGTTGCCTTTTTATGTTGACATCGTCAAGAAAAGATTGCGGGGCTTCGTGGAGGGATACCATTACTTTCCCCATGACGTGGCGGCCAGGGAGTGGGGGACGGGAAAGACACGAATTGAACAGTTGAAAGCTTTGGGCATAACACCCCGCTTGGTCAAACGCCAGGACGTGGCGGACGGGATTGAGGCGGTAAGGGCCATTCTGCCAAGATGTTATTTTTCGTTGGAAACCTGCGAAGAAGGAATACAGGCGTTGCGGGAATACTCAAAGGACTACGACGAAAAAGCCCGAACCTTTCTGGCCCGTCCGCTACACAACTGGGCATCCCATGGCGCGGATGCGTTCCGAACCTTTGCCATGGGTTTCAGGGACAAGAGCCGAAAGGGAACGGAAAAGGAACGGGATAAACGTCAACCCGATTCAGCAGATGGAGGGTTTAACGTGTTATGAGCGTCAAAGTTTCCATAGCTACTATACACGATCTTGAGGCGGTGGCGGATATGGCCAGGCACCACGCTCAGGAACATTCGGCGGTAAAGGAATACGATCCTGACAGGGTTATGTCGGCACTTTTCAAGTTCACCTTGTACGGCCATCCTGATTACATCCTTTTGGTTGCGAAAGAATCCGACACAGGAAAGCTTTTGGGTTACGTGGCTGGCTATCTTTCAGGATATGTCCATAACCACTATAAAAGAGCTAACCTTGAAATGATATACTGTCACCCAGAAAACAGGGGTTGGAGTGGAATCAAATTAATCAAGGCTTACAAGTCGTGGGCTTTGCAAGATCCGCTTGTGAGGGAGGTCTATGTTGGGGTGGACTACGAAGAGAGCTGGCCGGAGCTTCTAAAATTTTACGAATCATTTGGCTTTACAAGATCGGGAGGTTTATGCAGGTTGATACGCACATGAAAAAGCAAGCTTATTCCTCTTTCCAGCCACGCCAATGTACAATGCTTCAGGAGCAACATCAGGGTGGAGGTAAGGGTGGCGGGGCAAAGCCTCCTGCACCCGTTCCCGCCCCAAAGGTTGTGGACGCCCAGCAGAAGGCAGACGATGGCCGAAGACGTGACGCTGCCAGGAGTGACGTTATGCGACAACAGGATACGATCCTAACGTCTGCCAAAGGAGATGCAGCCCCCAGCACGAAAAAGAAATATCTCTCTGGTGCTGCTTAAGCTTACTTTTTTCCGTAAAGCAACTATATGGCCAAATCATACAAACAGCTAAAAGGCGACATACTTGCCGACAGCACCGGACACGCGGGGTATGGCAGTTCCAAAAAGGCTCTGGGCGAAACCACTTGGCAGGACTATGAAAAAGCCAAGTCCGCCAGAAACAATTTTAACACGTTGTTTCAGGATTGCCGGGACTACGTTCGGCCTAACGCTTCCGACTTTAACCGTTCCGAATCCACAGGACAGGCCAGGACACAAAAAATTTACGATTCCACGGCACCATGGTCTTTGACTCAATTTGCTGGTGGACTTCATTCGCACCTGACCAACCCAACAGAGCGTTGGTTCGGACTTTCCACAGTGGACGGCGGAGTTATGAATGACCCCGAAGCTCTGGCATGGATGGAAGTGACCTCTGACCTTATCTATCATGTCTACTGCCAGCCGGATGTTAGGTTTCACGCACAGATTCACGAAACGTATCTTGACCTTGGCGGGTTCGGCACAGGGGTTCTTTATCAGGATTGGGGCCACAAGGCCAAAGCTCCACGGTTTCGTTCCATTCCCCTAGCGGACTGCTATATTCAGGAAAATTTTGAGGGCATTGTTGACACGGTCTATAGAAAAGTCATGTGGAATAAACGCCAACTGATGCAACGCTTTGGCCAAAAAGCAACATACCCCAAAGCGGTAATGGAGTGCAAAGAGCCCTCGAAAATGTTTGAAGTGTGCCACTGTGTTCGGCCAAATAGCGACTATAACCCACTAAAGTCCCGTTCACAGGACAAGGAGTTTTCCTCCGTATGGGTGATTAATGAGGAAAAGTGCGTTCTTGAACACAAGGGCTATTCCGCCCTTCCCTACCACATCACTAGATGGAATAAGATGGCAGGGGAAGCGTATGGACGCTCGCCCGGCATGGATTGTATGCCGTCCATTCGCATGTTGAACAAGATGAAGGAAGTCTGCATCAAAGCAGCCCAGCTTGCCATTGCTCCCCCCATGATGCTTCCTGATGAAGCCTACATGAAGCCGATTAAAACCACTCCTTTCGCCCTGAACTACTACGATGCTGGCCGGGATTCGGGTGGCATCGAAAAACTTCCCATTGATGCACAAGGCGCACAGATGGGGTTGGAGTACATGTCTTATGAAAAAGAGGACATAACAAAAGCATACTTCGTTAACTACATACTAGCGACAAGAAAAAAAGAAAGACAGACTGCCTATGAAGTGGCGGATGACAGGGATGAACAGTTGCGGATGATGGCCCCAATGTTGGGTAGAACAACCAGCGAGTTGATTGGGCCAACCATAGCCAGGACTTTTGATTTGATGTGGGAAGCCGGACAAATCCCTATTCCGCCACAGAACTTACAGGGGCGCAAGCTTAAGGTTGTCTACATGTCACCAGCTAGTCAGGCACAGTTGGCAAGCAAGGGCATTAATATTCAACGGTTCTTGCAAGCCATTATTCCAGCCGCCCAGGTAGATCCTACAGTTTTTGACGGTGTGAATTTTGATGCATTGGCGGCAGAACTGGCTCTTTACAGTGGTGTGACCAGAAAAATTATCCGTTCGCCGGAAGAGCGGGATGGCATCAGGCAGCAAAAAGCACAACAGCAAATGTTGATGCAGGGGGCGGCAGCAGGCAAAGACATTGCCAGCGCAGCCAAAGACACAGCGCAGGCTCAGGCAATTTCAGCCGGATCAGAATAAGAATAGCAACTATATGTACGAAGACACAATAACTCAGGTGGAGGATCTTAAGCAGAGGATTGAGATTGTACGGGTCAAAGAAGCCTTGCGGATGAAGTACGTTGTAGTCTTCGGTAGCCCAGCAGGGCAGGAAGTCTTGCAAGACCTTTTGGACAGGGCTGAAATTCATAAATCCGCCTTTACGGGAGAAACCAATTCGACCAATTTTAATCTGGGCCGACAAGATTTTATGCTTGGCATTTTAAGATTCATGGAGCAAGAACCGCGCTATAACTTTTTACAGAAGGTGGGAATTAAAATTCAGACCATCTGGGAACGAAACAAAACAAGAAAACAAGAACAATGAAAAAATATAACATCAATATGCTCACATGCTTTTTTTACTCGCCGGATACCGGTGCGCCTTCAGGCGGAGTGGAATCAACAATAATCGGGGAAGTGAAAGCTCCAGCGGCACCAGTGGCACCAACAGCACCTGTGGCACCAGTGGCACCTGTGGCACCTGTGGCACCTGTGGCACCTGTGGCACCTGTGGCACCTGAAATGCCATCTTGGATGAAAGATCTTCCAGACGAACTGAAGGTCAACAAATCGTTGTCCCGTTACAAAGAGCCTAATGCCGTCTTTAAGGCATATACGGATCTTGAGAAAACCATGGGTTCCAGGGTGGCGATTCCTGACGACGCATCCACGGAAGAAGTAAAGAACGAATTTTTCACAAAGTTGGGCCGTCCAGAAAGCCCCGAAAAGTACGTTCTTCCTGTGATCGAACTTCCTCCAGGTTTGCCCTACGACGAAGGGTTGAAGACAGAAGCTTTGAAGGGAATGTTTGCGGCAGGGCTGAACCAAAAGCAGGCTTCAGCACTGTACACTATGCACATGTCGGGTGCGGTTGCGTCCTTCAATGCAATGAGCAACAACCGCAAGGAGCAGAAAGAACAGTCTTTGCTAACACTCAAATCCGAGTGGAAGGGTGACTTTGAAAAGAAGGTTGATCTGGCAACCCGCGCAGTTCTGCACTTCGGAGGCCAGCCCTTCATTGAGTGGCTGAAAGAAACCGGATATGGCAATGACGCAAACTTCATCAAGATGTTCTCGAACATTGGGGACGCGATGGGTGAAGATTTTGCGGACGGGGACGGGGACGGCATGAACGGCGTAACTGAAGAGCAGGCCAAGCAGCAGCTTGCAGCCATGAAGAAGGATCAGGCCATAGTGGATATTCTTTTCACGGACGCAGGAAAAAACCACAAGTTGTACAAGGAGACTCTGGAAACATGGCACGCGCTCCACAAGATAGCCGCAGGAAAAAATGAACGTGTTTCGGACACCTGAAAATACTTTTACATTTTACTTGCATAAAACCTGAAAAGAGAATATATCTCTTTTCAGGTTTTTGTTTGGGCACCTGACTTTGTCAATCCAAGGCACCAAAAACTTCGCTGATGAGCGTAAAAACTAGGTGAATCCCGTTACCGGGGGACTTCCCGAAAAGAAACCCCGATAGTAACTATACAAAAGGAAACATCTATATGTCTTTTCAAGTCGATACAGCAATGGTCGAAACTTTCCGCTCAAACGTGGAAATTAAGTTTCAGCAAAAAGGTTCTCGTTTGCGCTCCTGCGTTCGCAACGAAACCCAAAACTCCGAATTCGATTTCTATGATCGAATCTTGGCCACGGCGGCTACCAAGTCCGATACCCGCCACTCAGACACCCCACTGATTAGCACCCCGCATGATCGTCGGCGTGTCGGTCTAAACAAGTACCATTGGGCGGATTTGATCGACAATTACGACAAAGCTCGTATGTTAATCAATCCTGACAATGCGTACGCAACCAACGCATCCCTTGCCTTGGGTCGTTCCATGGATGATGAAATTATTCTGGCCGCAACGGGGCCAGCGTATGCAGGCAAGCAGGGCAATGATGTCATTGCTCACCCAGCAGGACAGCGGGTTGCGGTCAACTTCACTTACAGCTCACCCGCCAATACCAACTTGACCATTGATAAGTTGTTACGGGCGAAAGACATTCTTGGGACGGCGGAAGCCTTCCAGGAAGGCGATGAGCTGATTTGTGCTTTGACGCAATCACAGCTAACCTCGTTGCTTCGCACAACCGCGGTCACCAGTGCCGACTTTAATACGGTCAAGGCTCTGGTCAACGGAGAAGTTGATACCTTCGTGGGTTTCAAGTTCGTCCAGACTCAGCGTTTGCTCAAAGCTGGAAACAATCGCTCCATCCTTTGCTACGTAAAGCCTGGAATCCTGCTTACCATGAATTCGGATATTGCTGTTCGGATGACTGAACGGGCGGACAAAAACTATTCCCTGCAAGTGTACGTCGAAGGCACCTTCGGCGCAACCCGCATGTGGGAAGAGCAGGTTGTGGAAGTCCTCTGCGACGAAACTGTTTAATTTTAATTGAACAAAAAAGAAAACAATTTAAAAAGGAAATACTACTATGGCCAGATTCAATTCAATTCAGTATAACTTACAGGCAACGCCAGGCTCGCGCCTGCTGAAGCCCAACGAAAAACAAGGGCGCAAGCGCATCGCTTTCGCAGAATACACCATTCCGGCTACAGGGTTCGCGGATGGTGACTCCATCGACCTCTTCACCATTCCGGCAGGTGCTCGGTATTGTCGTGGTCAAATGGTCTTCGATGACATGGGCGTACTTGTAGTGGCTAGTGTGGGAGACAGTGTGGTGAATAACCGCTTTGCTACAGCGGTTGACGTTGCCACGGCAGCGGGTTCGGTGGAGATTGGGTCGCGAACAGCGGCCTTGAGCTTCAACGAAACCACGAAAGAAGAGTTGATTTCTGTAACTCTGTCTGGGGGAACTCCCTTGGCTGGTGCGGTTATCAAGGTCGAGCTTGAGTACACTGTGGACTAATGTTTTAGTCTCGACACTACGGAAAGCAGGGAGCAGACTAAAAGCTGTTCCCTGCTTTTTCATTTTCAACCAGAAAGTAACTATATGACATCATGGGTAGATATTGCAAATAATGCGCTGACGAGATTGGGATCAAGAAACATAATATCCCTAAACGAAGAAAAACGATCAGCCCGACTTTGCAAGGTCAACTATAAACCAGCGGCAGAGATTATTTTACGATCCTTTCCATGGTCGTGCATAGGTGGCCGCACACAGTTGGCCCCCGTTGTTGCAGCCCCTCCTTTTGGCTATACTCATGCCTTTGAACTTCCAGCGGACTGCATACGTGTGAACTTCGTTAACGGTACCACCTTTGGCTACAAGGTGGAGGGCAAAAGAATACTGGCAAACACAACCTTGTTAGAGTTGGAATATAACATCAATCAGACAGATCCGGCTCAGTATGATGTCTTGCTTATCGAAGCCATTGGCTTGTCTCTTGCGGTCAAGATATGTCTGGCCCTAACCAACGACAAGGGAATAAATGACAGGCTTGAAATGTCTTTGGCCAAGGCAATGCGTATGGGCAAATTTGTTGATTCCTGCGAAGATGCTTCGGGCGAGTTGGAAATTACCACTTTCACAAATGCCAGGCAGGGACAAGGACAAGAGAATCTTTACCGTCAATGAAAGCAAACCCCATTACACCCAACTTCTCCACAGGAGAAGTGACGCCAAGGCTTGCGGCTCGTGTTGACCTTACCCGCTACACTTCTTCTCTCAGGAAGTTGCAAAATTTTATCATCATGCCGCAAGGTGGTGTAACCAGAAGGCCAGGAACGTATTTTGTAGCTTCCACAAAAAACCCGACACAACAAAGCCGTCTTGTTAGGTTTGAGTTCAGTGTTCTGCAAGCTTACATCCTTGAGTTTGGGCACTTGTACTGTAGATTTTACAGAAATGAAAGCCGAATTGAATCATCTCCAGGTGTTCCGTATGAGATAGTGACTCCGTACACCGAAAGCCAGCTTTTTGAAATAAACTTCATTCAATCGGCGGACATTCTTTTTCTGGTTCATCCCAGCCACAGACCCGCCCAGCTTTCACGGACAGGCCACACTAGTTGGACGCTTGCGAACATTAGTGTGTTGGATGGGCCATATCTTTCTGAAAACACAGGGGCAACAACGCTGACTTCCGCTTCTGCCACTGGATCGGGTGTTGCCGTAGCGGCCAGTTCCACGGCAGGTATTAACAATGGTGTGGGGTTTGTTGCTTCTGATGTGGGACGAACATTGAGAATTAGAAATGATGGAGGCACAATTTTCAGCTCTACGGGGGCCATAGATACCGTTAGGGATGCTGGCGCGGGTGGTGCGGGATTTGTGGGCTTTGATGGTATAGTTGCTTTTCAGAAGAATGATCACGGTCTTTCCACTGGACAGGCTATAACAATTTCAGGAGACGCCACGCCAGCCTATACCGTGAATGGCGTTTGGACAATAACCGCGCTAAACTTGGACTGGTGTTTGTTGCAGGGAAGCACCACAAGAAAGTTAGTTACTGCTTGCGTTACGGGTTCACCCAACATCAGGATGACTATAGACAATCACGGATACACTTCGGCGCAGCAAGTACGTGTTGCCGGGTTAACGGGTGTAACTGGATGGAGCAGCACAACAACCTACAACTTGATTATTGTTGACATCAACACGGTGGAACTGTCGGGAACTACCTTCGGGGGAACATTCACGCCAGGGCCGACATCCTTATGCAGGGTGGTAAGTGTTTTTAATTCTGCGGGGGAATACGAAACTTCGGGCCTTGTCGGGTGGGGAACGATAGCAACTGTTGTAAATTCAACCAACATTACCCTGAATATTGCCGGAGCGGTTCCCGCAACAGCTTCAAGAAATTGGCGATTGGGGGCATGGTCTTCGGCTCTTGGATACCCGTCTGTTCTCTGCTTTTTCGAGCAGAGACTTGTTTTTGCAAATAGCGTATCGCAACCGCAAACTTTCTGGATGTCCAATAGTGCGGAATTTAATAACTTTGGCCCAACGAACGCAGAGGGTGTTGTGGGTGACGCCAACGCAATCACGTACACCATTGCAGCAGACAGCGTCAACTCCATTGTCTGGCTAAATCCAGGAAGAACTTTGCTTGTGGGGACAGCGGCGGCAGAATGGGAGATAGGCGACTTTGACAGCTCAGAAGCCATCAGTGCGACGAACATAAAAGTGAAAAGGCATACCGCATGGGGCAGCAGATCGGGAGTATCCTCGGTAAGGGCAGGCTCGTCCGTCTTGTTCGCCCAAAGAACAGGCAGGGCTTTGCGGGAAATGACCTACAGTTTTCAAATAAACGGGTATGAATCGCAGGACATTTCCTTACTTTCTGAACATTTTTTCCGGCGTCATCCTATTAAGGAAATTGTACACGCGCCCGAACCTTTCAGGCTCTTGTGGATAATTACTACCACAGGGAAACTTGTTGCCGTAACCTACATTAAGGAGCAGGAGACTATTGGCTTTCAGGGCCACTTGTTAGGGGGTGCAAATGTGTTTGTTGAATCAATACAGGTGATTCCTTCACCTACCACAGACTACGATCAGGTTTGGATGATAGTTCGCAGGACAATAGGCGAAGCTACCACGCGCTACGTCGAATTTTTAACGCAACCCTTTTCGCCGGAAGACGAAAACGACAAGAATGATGCTTTTTTCGTGGACTGCGGACTAACGTATGATGGAGTTGAAACGTCAACTATCACAGGACTTAATCATTTGATCGGGCAGACGGTTTCCCTGCTATCAGAGGGCAGTGTTCAGCCTAACGCCATAGTGAATAATGCTGGACAAATCACGTTACAGCATCCTACAACCTATCTTCATGTGGGCTTACCCAGCCTTGCGGCCTTGAGTACACTTCCCTTTGATGTGGGTGCAAGTTTCGGCACGGCACACGGACAGGTTCAACGTATCCACGCGATAAATATTGAGCTTCACGAGACGATGGGCGGGAAACAGGGGCCGAACTATGAAGTTCAGGATTACATATTAGAGAGGGAGGATTACATGCCTATGGATGATTCCCCTCCACTGTACACCGGGATACAGCCGTGCCCCTTTGAGGGGGATTACGGGACAAGAGAAGTTATCGTGATAACTCAGGATCAACCGCTACCTATAACCATTCTCGGCATCATGCCGGAAATGATTACAAACGACAGTTAACAACTAACAAGTAAAGAAGAACCATGAGAACAAAAATAGTGCCATTCAGAATAAAACATGCGGAGGAAGTTTTTCCCCTCATGGTTAGCGATACCACAAGGCCGGAGATTGAGGGCTTCAAAATGATTGAAAGAAGCAATCTCGCAATAACCCTTTTGGTTGATGAAAAAGCTTTGGCCTTTGGCGGAATTCAACCAATGTATCCAGGGGTGGCCGAAGTCTGGTCATTCATTACCCCCGAAGCCAAAAAGTATCCTCTGGCACTGCACAAGGCCGTTACTCAATTTATTCGTTTGCACCACAAAGCTCTCAATGTTCATCGAATTCAAACCAATGTTGAATTTGGGCAGGAAGCGCATCTTAGATGGGTGGAAAGATTGGGCTTTCAATGCGAAGGTTTAATGTATAAATTTGGTCCGAACAAAGAAGATTACTTCAGATATTCTTTGACCTAGAAAGTTACTATATGGCTCCTGCGATACCAATTATCATGATAGGCTTGGCTTTGGCCTCTACCGCTTTTGGCGTGGTAAGTTCCATTCAACAGGCTTCCGCGCAGTCCAAGGCTTCGGAATACAATGCAGAGGTAGCGACGAATAATGCTCAAGCTTCCCGCGATCAAGCAGGATTTGAGGCCATGCAAAAAAGAACCCAGATCTACCGTGCTTTGTCCTCTCAAAAGTCTTCAGCGGCAAAGTCTGGAATTCAACTGGATGGAACTTATGATGATGTGGCTTTCGATTCGGCCATTGAATCCCAAAAAGATTTGTTAGCCATAAAATACCGTGGGGATATAGAGGCTAACAGGTACATGGGCGAAGCTGGCCTCAACATGATGGAAGCAAAAAACGCCAGGTCACAGGGAACATTTAACGCCGTTGGTTCCATCATCGGAGGCGCAAGTAATGTTTTCGGCATGGGCATGAAAATGTACGGCGGGGCGAAACCCAAAGTGACAGGTTAATATGCCAATCAAAACTTTCAGAAGCCAAGAGGGGTCAATACGGACAGGATCGACAGGGACTCAGGCAAGTGCCTCTGCCTTTCAGCAAGGTGCGGGGCCGGAAGCAACCGCCCGAATTCAGCAGGGTGTTGGAAAACTGATTGATAATCTTGGCGATGTCCTGGAAGATCAGGAGAATGTTTGGGCAACGGATAGCAATATCCAGATGCAGAAGGACATTGCTGTTAAACAAAAAGAATGGCAGGCCACAGGAGCTAATTCTTCACAGGTGGCGGCAGAGTTTAAATCTTACACGGAAAAGGTTTATAAATCCGCTCCTACTCCACGCGCCGGAAATTCTTTTCTTGCATCCGCGCAACCCATGAGCGTCTCATTGTTTCGCGGTGCTTTGTCGAATGAGGCCAGAAAAAGAACATCGGACTACGTTGGGCAGTCCCAGAAAAATATTGACACCATAAACGACATGGTCAAAGAAGATCCAACATCTTTGGCGCAAGCTCTTAATCTTATCGTGGACTCCACGCAAACCTATGCGAAAAATACGCCAGTTTTGAACCCTGTGTTTGAGCAACAGTCCAACACAGCCCAGCAGGTTGCTGTTGTTACGGCGGTGGATTCGGCTTTGTCTAAGGACGCTTTCATGGCCAGGATGATTTCCGCGCCGGGACATCGGCCAGGCGACGGAATATTTGACGATTTTCACAACGAATCTCCTGTGACTGTCACAGAGGACAGTCCTCTGTCTTTGTTAGACCCCAACATAGCGCAAGCCAAGGCGGAACAGATTAACAAAGCGGTAGGAACTCAACGGGCGGCTACGCAACAGCACTGGACAGACTTAAGAAAAGCAAATCTCAAATCTGTTTCTGAAACCGGAATAATGGCGGATGGTTATTCGGTGGATAGGGATGCAGCTTTCAACTCCAAGACAGGCGAGAAAGCCGTTGCTTTAAAAATGAAGCTGAACGATCAACTTCAGGAAGCAAAGGAAGCCTACAGTCTTAAATCCGCCCTTTTTGGCGTTAACCATGCAGATGCGGAAAGCAGGCTGGAAGCAGCCAAGCCGATAGCTGGTGATCCTAATTTTGATAACAAGCTACGAACATACAAGGCAGGTAAAAAAGCCCTTGATGTCATGCGTAAGTCTCTGGCAAAAGATTCTTACGAATATACCATGCAAAGCCCCGTTGTATTGGGGCATCAGGCAAGGGCAAATAGTTACTTTACAGAAGCGCAAGAAGCCCAGAACCCACAAGCCAAAGCCCGTCTCATGTCGCAGGGACAGGAAGAGTTAAGCTTTGGGCTTAACGCATCGATAGACATTCAGACCAGGGCAGGGGTTCCCCCAGCTCAAATTTCCGTCATGTCAAAGCAGATGGCTTCGGACTACGCAACCACGATCAGGGAGGGACTGTCAAAAGAAGGTCTTTCGGCTCTGGCCAATGTGGAGCAAGCATATGGGCAACACGCAGACAAGGCCTTTTCAGATATGCAGCGTCTACCATCTGACGGGGCCAAGTTAGAGCCTAAGTACATGGCAGTTGCGGCACACTTGGACAACCCAGCCGTGGCCAAGGTTCTTTTGGATTCAATGAAGTTGGATACCACAAAAAAGGGTGATAAAGAATCACTGACTAATTCCCGTCTGGATGCCAGTACGGTGACTAGCATCTCAAAAGCAACCTTTAACGATCCTATTTTTCGCAGTTACATGGGAGCTACAGCAGGATCTTCGGGAAACACAGAGTATGCAGTTGGTGTGAGGGAAGCCATTAATTCCTACGCCAAGCATTTGTTCGCTACGGCGGCACCGGGAAGCGATACGCCGGAGGCGGCGGCGGCACAAGCTTCCAAGGTTATCATTGGTTCTCTGTATGCTTTTGATACATCCCCTAACGGTGCGGAGTACGCCATACCGAGAAAGGGTTTGTCAGACGAAGAGGTGGAACTTACACAGGAAGGGCTTAAGCTTATTCACAGCGACATGGAAGAGGGGGATGCGTTTTCTGCGGACATTGTAAAAGACAACCCCAATGTTCCAGATAGTTACTTTCTGAACGGCTTGCGCCAAAAAGCGTATTGGGTTAATTCCCCTGACAACTCTGGCGTATTCATGTATGTCAACAGCCCCGAAGCCATGGCGTTGGGAATGGCAGGGCTACCACTCAAACGAAAAGATGGGGGAAGAGTTTTTGTCAGTTTTGACACGGCGCGGGAAAAAGGAAAGTCGAAGCCCAGCGGGTTCATGATGTTCCTTTTGCCATCCATAGGTATGCCGGGAGGAATGGCACCATGATAAACATGTGGCCACAGAAGGAAGCCGAGACAATGGATTTTGAAACGAGGCAAGTTTCAGAAACTCCTTTCAGTGAATCTTTGGATGCATCGTGGGATTCTGCACTGGACAAGACGCCATCCAAGACTTTCATGGACTGGTGGGACAAGGGAGACGCAAGAGAAGACACTAAGTTGTTATCGATTGCTGAAGCAAATGAAAAATACGGTTCGGAGAATCTGTACTTCACTGACCCCATTTATGAGGGAGAAGCAAACTGGATGTCCAAAAACAAAGCGAAAGAAGCCAAGCGGGAAATGGCCCTCGCGTATTCTTCAGGTTCCGGCGTGCAATCTTTCACCAACGGAGCGGCGGGGCTTTTGGCCAATGTCATCGATCCGCTGAACATCGCGGCTTCTTTCATTCCTGTGGCCGGACAAATAAGGGCTGGTTCTTTGGCCGTTGGTATGCGTTCGGTTTATGCGGCGAGAGCGGCAAGAGGCGCGGTCGAAGGGTTTGTGGGACAAATGGTGGTAGAACCCATCGTTTATTTTGGCTCTCAGGATCAATCAGAAAATTACACCGTGGAAGATTCCATGGTGAACATGGCTCTTGCTCCTGTTATGGGAGCGGGTTTTCATCTTGGCTTTGGGGCCATCGGTGACGCTTTGGCCAAGTGGAAAGGAAAAGGCACCCCACAGGGGTTTTTAAAAGATGGTGAAGCCTTAATGCGCGACACGTTAGCACCAGATACACAGGTAGCCGCCAACGCTGCGGCTTATTCGCAGGTTATGGAAGAGGGAGCAAGAATTACCCCCGAACAAGTGGTGTCTGTGGACAAGCGTTTTGTGCAGCAGGAAATTACAGAAAAATTTGATTCACAGTATAGGGTGGACAAAGAAAGCCCCACTATCAGCGTCAAAAAGGGCAAAGACTTTCAAATGGAAGGAGTTTATGATGTTGTTATAAAAGGTTCGGACGGACAGGAAACAACTCACGGCATTTTTCGTAACCCCGATACAAAGTATTGGATGGAAGCACCTGTGGAAGGTGTTAAGGATTGGAGTGCAAAAGATAACATTCTTTCCACAACCACACGAAAAGAAGCTATTAATGCGTTAGCTGAAAGAAGTTACGGAAAGAAAATAAACGGGCCGTGGAAAGATGACAGTCTTTTAAGATCAAAGTTCAACGATGAAGTTGAAAAAACAATCAAAGATAGAACAGAGAAATATCGGCAGGAGGCTTTGAAGCCACTTGTGCGGACGGAACCTGTAGCAAGAATTTCCGAGACGATAAAGGATTCTCCTGATCCTGTGACCTTGGACGAATCAAGAAAGTTTTTAGAAGAAGATGCCCTTGCCATTGAAAAAGATTTCATGGCAAGGGCAACCCCTGAACAGATGGAGTTTTTTAAAAGTGAAATGTCGAACCACAGGGAACTTGAGGTCGTTACGGCAAAAAAGAACAAGGGTGTAAAAGCTGCTTTGGATTGCCTTCTCACGAACTCCCTATAAAGTAGCTATATGGCATCACCATTGGACAAATGTATCAAGCTTGTTAAAGCTGCTTCGGAGGGAATCGTATCAGATTCTCAAGCTGAACAGCTTCTAAAGAATCTAAAAGACATAGACGACAACGGAAAGTTGTCAGGACTTGATGAAGCAGCAAGGAAGGCACTTCTAAAAAAGTCATCCCAGGACATACAGGACTTCAGCGAACTTAAGCTTATCATTGAGCGAAGAAACAAGGTTCTGGAAGCAGCCAAGCTTAGGGATACAACTGATTTTATTTTTCGGTTCAAGGAGGCATCATCAGGCTTGAAGGCTTGGCTTGGCGGAATTGAATCTCCAATACAAGGCTCGCGTTCCTCTGTTGATGCCAGAGTAGAAGCTATCAAGGCAGAGTTGATTTCTGAATTTGAGGGCGAACTTCGTTCGGCTGGTGTCATGGATTTTCTGGCCAAGGGATTTGATGAAGACGGTTTGGCCATGGAGTTGGCCACGATGAAAACGAAGGACTATGTTCCATCCAAGAATCCTTCAGTGGTAAAAGCTGCCAAAGTAATCAAGAACTTGCAGGGCAAGATACGTGATCGAATGAACAGGGCGGGTGCTTGGATACAGGAGCTTGACGATTATACAGTGAAGAGTACACACGATGCCGGACGTATTGTGGGCGAAGGAAAAGATGCATGGATAGCTTTCATGAAGGGTGCGTTGAACCCTTCGACATATGACGGAGTAGCTCCTGACAAATTTCTGGCGTCCGCTTACGATGCGGTGGTTACTGGATACCGCAAATCAAGGCCCAGCGAAACCGGAGCTTTTGGCATCGTGGAAAACAACTATGGCCCCTACCAGAATATTGCTGCCAGGTTGGGAGAACATAAGGTTTTTATATTCAAGTCACCTGAAGCGGGGTTGGCATATAACAAGAAGTTCGGCAAAGGAACGCTAAGAGAAACTTTCATGACAACCATTGACAGCGCATCGCGTGACATTGGTTTGATGGAAAAAATGACAGTTAAACCAGAAGAATTTTTTAACAAGGTGATGCGCGAAGTGGAGACAGGCATACGCAACAAGTTCGCTAAAGACGAAGTTGGATTGATTGCTGCCAAAAAAGATTTGGACAACTACAAGAACGAAGCCAAAAACATTTTTAAAACTTTGTCGGGGCATACCCGGCTTGTGGACAGTGTTGGTGTGGCCAATGTTATGCAGACAGTACGGGCCGTGCAGGTAATGGCAAAACTCGGTGGATCAACACTTTCGGCAACCCTGGACACTCAGACGATTAATTTTGAAATGCGCTATCAGGGTGGGAGGTTCGTGGAAAGTATCGTTCAGCCCTTCAAGTCAATCCTGAATTTTGCCACGGCATCGGAAGCGAAGAAAGAAGTCTGGGGCATGACGGGCGCGATGGCCAACGGGGTTCTTCGAGACATGCAAAGTATCCTATCGGCCACGGACACTTTTAACGGAAAGACAGCTAAAGCGGTGGAGTTATTTTTTCGTTTCAATTTGAATTCCTTTTGGGACAACGCCCAGCGTTCAGGTATGGCGGAATGGATGGCGCAAAGGTTGGCTTCCTATGCGGATAACAAATGGGACTTGGCTACATTGGCCAAGGAAAACCCAGATGCCGCAAGAGTGTTGGGTTTGTACAACATAGACGCGCCACGGTGGGAAGCTTTGCGCGGGGCGGTCACAGACACAGATGCAGGTTACAGGGTGCTGACAGGCAGGCAGGTTGATTCAATACCTGACGAATCAATAGCAGAAATAGTAAAAAGCCAGGGTAAAAAAGTAACGGAGAGTAGCATAATCAGGGAACGCGATGAGCTTAGAACAGCGGTCTATATGTACTATCAGGATAGATCATATCATGGAGTGTTCAAACCAACCGCCATCGAAACGTCCATGATTACTAGGGGAACAAAAAAGGGCAACTTTGAAGGGGAACTTTTTCGGGCAATAGGCCAGTTCAAAAGCTATCCGCTTACGATGATCCAGAAGGGTTTCTTGCGCGAGTATCAGGGCAGGGGGGAAAGCTGGCCCATGGGCGCGGCAAGGGCGGCATTGTTCAGTTTTCAGCTTGGCGCGGTAGGTGCGCTAGTGTATCAATCCAAGCAGGTGCTGGCGGGAAAAAATGCATTGGAGTGGAACGATCCAAAGTTATTCGCGGCAGGCATGATGCAGGGCGGTGGGTTGGGTTTATACGGCGATTTTATCATCGGAGACTATTCCCGTTTTGGCCGTTCGGCTTTGGCGTCTCTTGCGGGGCCATCATTGGGACAGGTTGACAATCTATTTCAAATTAAAGGCGATGTGGTTGACGCAACAGGAGGCAAGGGGGATAAGACAAGGAACAGGGTTGCTGCGGGTATGGTTCGGGTGGCGCGGGAAAACGCACCCTTCGCAAATCTTTTTTATGCCAAGCCCTTCGTGGATAATTTAGTCTGGAATCAGCTTGAAGAATCTTTAAATCCCGGCTACCTTAAGCGGAAAGAAACAACTTTGAAAAGAAACACAGGACAAGAATTTAGATTACCTCCATCCACCTTCGTCAAGCCGTCCAGCGATCCTGTGGAGTTCATGGGAAATATGCCGGAACTCGCGGCAAAGACATTGGAATCTGCCAACATAAAGTAACTATATGCCAATTACCACGCCATACGAACTAACCAGATACACAGGAAACGGCGTCACCCTTGCCTTTCCTACGGTGTTTGTTTTTATTGACCTTACGGACATTATTGTTACCCGTACGGTTATCGCAACCGACATCAGCACAGTTCTTGCTATAACAACAAACTACACTGTTACGGGAGGCAACAACAGCAACGGAACAGTGTCCTTGCTTGTGGCACCCACAGCAGGGGAGCGGATAACGATAGAGCGAAACATTCCCCTGACACAGGAGCTTGCCATCGTCGAGAATGATGCTTTTCCATCGGATTCGGTACAGGATGCTTTTGACAAATCCACACTGCTTCTTCAACAGGTTTCGGAAAAACAGAGTAGAGCTTTGACTGTTCCTGCTTCCTCTCTTCTTAGTCCCGCTGTATTTCTACAAACTTTCATTACTGCTGCTGCCACGGCCACGGCTCAGGCTGTTATTGCCACGGCGCAGGCTGTTATTGCCACGGCGCAGAAGGTTATTGCCACGGATCAAGCCGCCATTGCCACGGCTCAGGCTGTTATTGCCACTAGTGGAGTTATGAATATTAACGGGCTGACGGAGAGCGCTGCTGACGGTGATTCGGATTGGATTCCGTTCTTCGATGTGTCGGCTTCCGTCAATCGCAAAACACTTATTCAAGATTTGTTGCGAAGCCTGGCGGCGTTGGGTTCGATCAACACGAATCAGACTATTGATCTGGCATCACGAGCACTCAGTCATCTGGTGACAGCCACGCTAACGGGGCCAGTGATATTCACCCTAAGCAATCCGCGCGAGGGGCAAATGGTGACACTGCGTGCGACGGCCAGCGGAGGTGCGAGGAATTTTAGTTTCCTCAACAACACGGATTATCTGGTGCAAAATGATGAGTATGCACCCGCGACAGGTGAAAGTATTCCAAGCGGACAGACTTGGATATATACGTGTCTTTACATGGGCGGTATTTGGAACATTAATCGCGGCAAGAATTACGCCTGATGTATGCTTTTTTTCATAGTTTGATGGGGTCTGGTGTATTGGCACCCGTAGAACCCGCGCTTACCAATCTCTGGGGCTGGTGGAATGCCGGTGAAGCTTACTCTGACACGAGTTGCCTAGTGCGGCAGACGACGAACGGGGGATCTATCGCCGGACTTCTGGATTTATCAGGCAATGGCCGAAATTTTACTCAAGGCACAGGATCTCTACAACCCGTTTTGGACGTGGCGCGGAACGCTATAGATTTTGATGGGACGAATGATTTTTTTGAGCGGTCAGGCCCAAACCTGCCTCTCACTACTTACGTAGTCGTGGAGTTTGATACGTGGGCAAACCAAAACACAGTCTTAAATCATCGTGGTGGGGGTGATGAGTTAGGGACAAGGCAGGTGGGGTCGTCTCCGCAAGTTGGTATTGACTACAACGGCGGCCCAGGGGCTTATGTAAATGCAACTCTTGGAAGCAAGAGGCTGATAGGCTCTAGCTACAATTCAACTACGGGGGTAGGCACATTAATAGTCGATACCACATCC
>Ga0163144_10005232_pt1 | contig 28881 bp, 29 predicted proteins | sample OliLak19BULKMAT1_FD_123175 | JGI IMG/M metagenome (GOLD analysis project Ga0163144, IMG submission 123175) | Freshwater microbial mat bacterial communities from Lake Vanda, McMurdo Dry Valleys, Antarctica - Oligotrophic Lake LV.19.BULKMAT1 | ecosystem: Environmental > Aquatic > Freshwater >...
CAAAAGCAGAAACATAAGAAACTCCCAATTTCGCCATCATCAGTGCCTGCGCAACAGAAAATATTAGCGTTATATTGATAGCTACACCTTCAAGCGATAGTTTATTAATAACCTCATAATATCGGACATCACACGGAATTTTTACGATAATATTTTCCGCAATATCAGCAATTTTATGTGCTTGTTCATACACCAAACGAGGCTCAACTTCAGTAACCTGTACCGAAATATCACCTTCTGGCAAGAGCGCGCTCATCCCCTTGGCAATATCATATATTGAACTTTGTTCTTTGCTAAGGCTGGTAGGGTTAGTGGTTACCCCGTCAATAAGGCCTGTTGGTACCCAGGGTGCAACGGCTGCCACTGAGGCTGTATCTAAAAACAGTTTCATAGAGTCCCCTTTCTAGTAATAAATTCTTATGGAGAATCCTAGCGAAGCAGAAACATTTTTGCTACAGTTAGGCTATATTCTAAGCATACTGGGGGAAAATTTATGTTTATTAAAGCAATAAAATTGGCATTGTTATTGAGTTGTTGCGTGGTGCTAAACAATAGCTCTATGCAAAGACCAACCAACAACAATGCTCGACCACGCCCTGCTTGGTCAACTCAAAGATCAGCCCTCCACACTTCAACCAGAGCTGCTCGTCGCCCAATCGCCCGACAAGACTCTTCTTCGTTTTTGCCCGCAGTTACTGCCCCAACAACCTCCCGTAAAAGTGTTTTTGTGGTAGCAACTAGCGTTATCCTTCAACAACAGACACCCTCTGCTCAGCAGTCTAAGACATTTAAACTTCCAAAGTTTAAACTTAACCTGCAACCCGTTCTCGACGAAGAACTACGCAAACAACAAGCCCTTGATTTAGAAGAATTACGAAAAAAGAGAATTCGCCAATTAGAAGAAGAACTTCAAAAAATGAGAATTCAACGGACTAAAGAAGCTGTTCAACTGGAAGAATTATCACGCAAGGCTGCCGCCGTGCAACTAGCCACCCTAGAATACGAAAGAAATAAATTAATTTTCCCCTTACGAGAAAGTAAACTATGCGCAGCCTAATAGTACTTACCCTGAGTTGTTTGTTGCCTACCATGGGGCATGCGATGCAAAAACAAAGCCCTGCTGAGGCTACCGTCGTAAAAGTAGTTATCTCGTCCCCTTCGGTGGGGCCTTTTAGCGCACGAAAAAGTTCTGATTCTAGTCACAGTGCGACTGACGCTTCTGGAGCGGAACAAAAATATTTCGTGGCAACTGAGGCAGATATTTTAAAACAAACAAAAACAGATAATCTTCGCGATGCCATTTTGCTTGCTCGAAAAATTTTAAATAAACCATTTCCACCAGCTCAAGGCCAAGCAACTGCCTCCGTACACCCCGAAAAATCGGCTGATATTAACCCCAATGAAGGATTGTCTCCCGAAGAAATACAGGAAGTGTTACAAGAAGCTCATAAACATTTAATAGAACCAGAAAATTTAATAGATGCCATAAAAAAAATAGAACTCGAAGCACAACCAGGGAAAAACCCCAAAGGTCATCGTCGAAAAAATACTGAAGCGTGGCTCAAAAAAAATCATCACTCCCGTGGCGGCTCAATACTAGATAAACCAGTCAAGAAAGAAGGCGGCTGTTCCTGTTGGTAGTTTCTATAAAACTTTTATAAACAAAAAAACACCCCGGAGCACATAACTCCCGGGGTGTTTTTATTTGTTGTAACGTATACGCAGCTTTACGCCACCACAAAGTTAATCATTCTGTCGGGCACAAAGACAACTTTTACCACCGTCTTATCAGCAAGCCACTTAGCAATTTCTTGCCGCGCAAGCTGCTCCAAAACCGCCTGATCAGTCCCCTTAGGAACTTTCAACACTGACCGCATTTTCCCATTAACTTGCAACGTAATAGTCGCTTCATCTGTTTCTAAAAGTTTAGGGTTATATGCCGGCCATGGGCAATCATCTAGCTTTTTATGCAACACAACTTCAAGTAACTCGTTAGCAATATGGGGGGCCATGGTAGAAAGCATCACAAGCACCCGCTCAAGTGACTCCGCACTCAGCCGCATCGACTGCGCCGTCGCATCATTCAACCACGCCATAAAGGCAGAAACTACCGTATTGGGTTTAAAGAGATCTAACCGTTCTTGCACATCTTTCATTAACTGATGCACCGAACGGGTAACTTCAGCAGCTTCTTGTTGCCCATCAGGCAACGCACCATGCTGCGTAACAAAGTCCCAGAACCGCTGTAAAAAGCGCTTAACGCCATCAAGGCCGTTGTCTTGCCATTCACAATCAAGTTCAGGTGGTCCCATAAATAAAATATACATGCGTAAAACATCAGAACCATACTGCTTAACAATGTCATCAGGGTTTACGACGTTCCCCTTAGATTTGGACATTTTTTCTACTAAGCCACTTTTCTCTGAATATTTGCAGACCATGCCTTGGTTAAAGAGTTGCTTAAACGGCTCATCAAATGATAAATAACCAAGATCATACAGCACTTTTACATAAAAGCGTGAATACAACAAATGCAAAATGGCGTGCTCTATCCCGCCAACATATAAATCAACCGGCAACCAGTAGTCCATATCTTCTTGTACAAACGGTTTATCGGTCACTTCAACATTAGGGTAACGCAAAAAATACCAGCATGAACCGGCCCATTGCGGCATCGTATTTGTTTCTCGCTTTGCTGGCCCTGCGCATTTTGGACACGGTGTATTGACCCATTGCTCTACCGCAACTAAGGGTGATTCCCCTGTGCCGGTAGGCTGATAGCGGTCAATGGCAGGCAAGGCTACGGGCAGATCTTTTTCGGGGACCGGCACCACGCCACACACAGCACAATGTACCAAAGGAATCGGCTCACCCCAATAGCGTTGACGAGAAAATATCCAATCATGCAGTTTATATTGGGTCGTTTGTTGGGCATAACCCTTTTCCACACAATAGCGTATAATTTCTTGGCGACTTTCTGCCGCATTTTTGCCCGCAAAAGCTGAGGGTTCTAACAGAATACCCTGCTTAGTATCGGTATAACAGACCGCAAATTCTTCAACGAGGTTTCGAGCTACCGGGTCTTGCGGAACCAGTACCACCTTTAGGGGGATGTTATATTTTTTTGCAAAGGCGAAATCCCGTTCATCATGCGCCGAGCAGCGAACAGCGCCCGTACCATAATGCACCAAAACAAAGCTTGCTACCCAAATAGGCAATAGCTTGCCGCTGACAGGGTCAACAATAAAGCGCCCGGTAAAAATACCTTCTGGCTCTTTGTCTTCATGCTCCTTTTGCGCCCGCTCAGCAATTAAACGCTCACAAAAAGCTTTAATTTCTGGGCGGTTGGTCACTCCTTCTATGATCTGATCGAGCAGCGCATGGTCAGGAGCTATGGTTACAAACGTATCGGCAACAAATGCTTCAAAATGACTGGAGTAGGTAGTCAAGGTAAGATTAGTATCATGAATAGGAGCCGAAAACAGCAAGCCTTCGCTTTTGCCAATCCAATTACGCTGCATGCGTTTAACTTTTTCGGGCCAATCAAGGCGGTCAAGCCCTTCTAATAATTTTTCTGCATATTCAGTTATTTTTAATACCCATTGCCGAATTTTCTTTTCGATAACTGGTGAACCGCAGCGCTCACAACCTCCCGCTACTACTTCTTCATTAGCAAGGCCGGTCAAACAAGAGGGGCACCAGTTGATAGGCATTTCTGATTCATAAGCTAAGCCAGCTTCATACATTTTAAGGAAAATCCACTGCGTCCATTTATAGTAGTTTGGATCGGTCGTGTTTAACTCTTTTTTCCAATCATAAATAGCGGCTACATCTTTAAGTTGCTTTTTAAATACAGCGATATTAGCGGCCGTCCCTATAGCAGGGTGAATACCCTTTTTTATAGCATCATTTTCTGCTGGCAAGCCAAAGGCGTCCCACCCCATAGGATGCAGAACATTATATCCTTGTAGCCACTTAATACGGGCATAGACATCAGAAAGTACATACCCCCGCCAGTGGCCAACGTGCAGGCCAGAACCTGAAGGGTACGGGAACATATCAAGACAGTAATATTTTTTGCCGCTGCCGGTCGGTTTAGTTTCAGCTACCGGGTGTTCTTCCCAGGTTTGCTGCCACTTTTTTTCAATTTCTTTTACATTATATTGCATGAGGGACTCCTTATCTGTTTTTAGTATAACAGAAAAAAAAGTCCCTCAAAATTCTCGGAAATAGTGGCTGTTGTACGCCTAATTACTCAGCGTTTGCTTCGCCCACTTCAACAACGTTTACCCCGTCATCCATGTTTGCTTCTGCCACAAATTCTACATTCGCTGCTGGAGCTGGCGAACGGTCAAGCACATAAACATACACCGGCGTTGTTTTTGACCAGGTCATAGCAAGGGTATAGGTGTCACGCAGTACTAAATGTTTATTTTTTGCGGGGAATTGCTTCAGCGTCACCACGCGTAAACCGTCTGCGCAAAGGGCGAACTTGTCGGCCAATTTTTGCATTAAATCTTCAGAAAAGCAGGTTGCGCAGATAAAAATTACGGTAGCATCTGAAACGTCCACTTTTAACATATCGCTCTGGATAAATTTGATCGTCTTCTTTTTGGCTTTTTTGAGCGCTGGTTGTTGCAGTTTTTTACGAATTTCATTTTCCGCTTTTACACAAACATCATATAACCCCGTTAACGGTTTTGACATATGTTGCGCGCATTGGCAGCGAGTTTCAGAAAGTTCTATACCAAGGCTTTCACCAACTTCGGTAGTTAAACCAGCCTGTGCCACAAATTTACCGATACCGCAACCCATATCAACGAATTTATCGTCCTGAGTAAGATCGAGCATATCAAGCAAGAATGCGCATGACGCCCAGGTAATTTCGCCATAGGTAGGGTCGCCGCCCGCTTCTTTAATGCATTTTTTTTCATCTTCAGAAATTCTGAAGCCGCTCTTTTCTTTATAAAGTTCACTAACGATCGCTTCGCAATTAATATAGCGCAGCCCGTCTGCAAACACAGAACTACCAACGAGCAAACTGCTCAAGGCTAATAGTTGCATCTTTTTCAACATACCATCTCCTTAGAAATAAAATATTCTCATATGGGGACAGTATAAGAAACTATTTTGGTGCGGTAAAGAGCAAGCCCAAGATATTTTAGTTATGCTTAACGCCCCCTAAAAAAGAGAGTAAACTAACAACCAGCTTTAAGTTCTTATCATTATAAGAAAGTACCTATGAACCAACAAACACAACCGCAACCAATAGTTGCTCCCCATGATGAGCTGATACTGGTTATCAAGCGAGCAATCTTATTCCAAGAACCTGCATGGCAAGGCCTACGCGCCGTGGATTATGCAGAGTACACTAAGTTGATCCAACAACACAAAGAGTTCCATCCTCGCTCAGTTATGGAACAAGACCAACAATTTAAACAGATTATCCCTTACTTAATTTTTACTCACAATGACCGTTACTTTTTGATGCAACGGCAAGCTAAAGCAAGCGAAACACGTTTACAAAATAAATTTAGCCTTGGCATTGGCGGCCATATTAATGTAGAAGATCTCGTTGATGGCAATATTGCCAACTGGGCTCGCCGAGAATTTGATGAAGAAGTTGCTTATAACGGCAACTACACCATCGAACCAATTGGTATATTGAATGATGATTCTAATGATGTTGGCAAGGTTCATGTTGGGTTTGTTTACCTGCTTCATGGCGATTCTGCTGACATTGCTATTAAGTCTGAACACAAAAGTGGTGCTATGTTGACCCTTGCTGAATGTCAGGCGCAGTATGCAAACATGGAAACATGGTCACAGATTGTGATGGATTTTTTGAATAAGCGATAAACTATTCTCAACTTACGCAAACAAAAAAGAGGCTTGGAATTTTTCCAAGCCTCTTTTGTTATTCTTTGTTGATAAAATTACTTATCTACTGAAAGCACTTTGAACCACATTCTTCATGGCCATGCCGGCACAGAAGGCAATTCGACCGCGGTTATCAGCGCCCGTTGTCCCATCATGGGCAAGGCTACCGGTTACTTTATTGAGCCATTGCGGCACAACGGCAGCAGCAACTAATGCGGTAAACCTAGCAAGGTCAACACTAGCTCCAGAATCAGCTGAAAAACTTGCTCCTGTTGTGCTCGCAGAAATTTTCCATGAAGGGTTCATGTAACCCTTTAAAGAAGACAATCTATCGGGCATATGGGGGGCAATTTTCTGGCCAATCACATTCGCAAACAGAGGATATGCGTAATCATCAATAGCTTTTTTTACTAACACCCCGGCAACAAAGCGGGATATATGCACCACCGCCGCATCAGCAACGGTTGTAGCGCGCTGAGATGCCGCACCCAATGAAGGTGCCAGCAGTAAGCTTACTATCAATAACAAAGTACGCTGTGTCATTATGAACCTCATTCTTTACCGGTTGTATTCATTAAAATTTATCTGCTAAAAACTTTATCTTCTTCGTGCTTGAAGTCTTACAGCTCCGTCTGCGGCATAAGCACGAGGAGCTCTCGGACGATCTTCATCATCTTCTTGGCGAACTGGCTCATCATTGTCAGAATCAGAATCTGCTGCTGATGCGCGCCATGCGGCCCACTTTTCACGCAGCTGCCCTGTCCAATCCAGACCCTTCGTAAGTAATGTCGGGAACAACATATAGCCAACGGCATAAGCGATGGTTCCTTCTCTATTATCATCACCAAGTTTTACAAGCTTATTAATTTTTGCTGGCAATAGGTAGGTAGAAAGAGCACCGGCAAAATATATTACATCACGCCGCATTACTGTTGCGTCTTCCCTGGAAACATAGAAATTATGCCAATCTAATTTTTCTTGTGCTAAAAATTCCACACCCGTACGCATCGCCGCACCCAAAATAGCGCGTGAAGTGTGCCGACCTGCGGTCAGAGCCATTGTTTTAACATCAAAAGCTGCGTGCATTAAAGCTGGCGTCAACGCCAAGCCAAGCAGTAAAAGTTTGAATCTTGTAGTAATATTCATGCTCATTCCTTTATAATTTACTAAACTACAGCGTATATATCGCTCCTATTTATTCTTCGTCGTCTGTTTCTGCATCCCGATCATCACGCTCAAAAAGTGGCTCGTCAAGAGGACGTTGATTTCGCTCACGTCGCCGTGCCCGTGCTTCCTCTTTTTCTCGCTCTAAGCGCCGAGCGCGAGCTTTATACCAGGATTCAAGCTCTTCCAACTTCTGAAAGGCTGCTGGAAGTAACATATAACCCGCTGCATACGCGATGGTTCCCGTTCTGTTATCATCACCAAGCTTAGTAAGCTTGTTAATTTTTACGGGCAACAAATAAGTTGATAATGCACCGGTAAAAAGCACTATCTCGTTCTGCGCCTTTTCATTTGAACTATAGCCACCACCGCTAAAGTACTTCTCAACAAACATTTCGGTTGCAAAGCGCATACCGGCACCTATAAGAGTGCGTGAAGTGTGCCGACCTGCGGTCAATGCCATGGCCTTAACATCAAAGGCTGCGTGCGCTAAAGCTGGCGTCAACGCCAAGCCAAGCACTAATAATTTGAATCTTGCACCAATAAGCATGGTATACTCCTGTTATTTTCAGCTATTTTCCAAGCGAATATTTAATTTACTCTGTAATCTTCTTAGTTTAACAAAACAAAAACTTTATGCACCTGCCCTGGCGCCCACCACCAAAAAGAGCCTGAGTTTCCTCAGGCCCTATTAAGGTCAAAAATAGTAGCTTTACTCGCTTATTTCAGGCGACCAACCAGGGGCAGCAAACACCGCCGGTTCATCCATTACCCTTTGCGAAGAACGCTCAAAAGCAAGCATATTATGCACCGCTCTCATAAGGGCTAAATCATTTTGTACCAGGCGTAGCATAGTAGCACAAGCCATCCCTGCAGCAAAAGCCTCTTGTCCCTGTTGAGGGTTATTGGTTTCTGCTTTGAGCCAGGCAAGCGCTGAAGGTAGTTTTTCTTTTGCCCATTCATTAAACTTTTGTGGCAAACTGGTTGCAGCAAGATATTTACCCCAGATCTGCAAACCATGTTTTGCGAGCAAGCTGGCTGCTAAAAATGCCCAACGCGCTGTTGATTTTTTGCCCTCTTGTGAAGAAAGTACACTCACCAGTACTGCTGGCAGCGTTACCAGGCCTGCCAAATTTTCAGTAACGGTGGAGGCGACCACACCACCTATAAAGCGGGAGCTTTGGAATGCGGTGCCTTGAGCCGTTTCGGTGATGCTGCCTGCATAGGATATTGAGCCTACGGATAATGATGTTACTAATAACAATAATTTTATATTCTTTAGCACAATGATTTTCCTTTGGTTTGGTGATAGAACTGCCTAATTTTTAGCTTATCAAATCGAATAAAGATTGCACGTCTGAGTTAAAGGCGGCCTAACTAAAAACAACAACAGAGCCCAGAGACGCTCCTCTGGTTACCTCAGCAACTCCCGCGTTGCCCTCTTGTAAAGTTCAACTTCCGGTTGATCAAAAACATTTACCTGTAACAGCGCCCCAAAGTATATAATCTCCAACATGCTCCACTGCAAATAAAAACCTATTTCATGGGCAGTAACCCCATCAAAAAGCATGGTACTAAACGGCCGCCCCGCCTGCCGATAGGCTTCCTGCGTGCCCCCCAAAATAGCTTCCTTAACCGTTGCCACCGTTTTGCCAACCCCTACCGGGTCAATTTCTGCAAAAGGTGTCCTTGGTATACCTACCTGTTGCCCTACAAAAGTGTCCGCTATAAAGGTGGTCATAACATTCTGCGGCCCGGCAAGGTACAGCTGCACCATCGAATGGAGGTCTTGGGTCCCCATAGCTACCGTTGGCACCATGCCAACCTGCACTTCTTGCCCCGAAAGATTATATTTTTTGCCCAAACTTTCCCCCATCAACTGGCGGTACCAGGCTCCCAGCCCAGCTAATCGACGGGTAAAAATAAATAACGTATGCATCGCCCTACCCGCATGGTACTGCTCATACAATACCGCTGCTTTATAGGCGGGATGCCGATCACTCCCCTGCGGCAATTCTAAGGCAAGCGCCTCGCGGGCCCCAGCAAGCAACTGCCGAATCTCAATCCCCAGCACCCCAAGGGGGAACAATCCCACCGCAGAAAGCACCGAAAATCGCCCGCCTACGCTTTTTGGCACCCCAAGCACACCATAGCCCTCTTTTTGGGCTAGGCGCCATAAGGGCGAACCCTCGTCCGTAATACACCGTATAAAATCTCGGTAGCCTTGAGGGTGATACTGGATTAAAAGTTCATACAACAGTGCAGCATTCACCAAAGTTTCGGTGGTTTTGCCCGATTTGCTGATAATTACCAACAGCACGCGCCCACCAGCCCGCAGCTCTGCTTCCATGCATTGCATAAGGTCGGGCGTTGCTGCCGCATCAAGCGTATCTGCCGCATAAAGCTTTATAGTGCCACGAGCAAGCCCTAAGGCTTCATGAACTGCCAATGTCCCAAGGCTTGACCCGCCAATGCCTACTACTATGAGCAATGTCGGCTGGAGCTTCTTCGTTTCGTTGATGGCTTGTTCAATTTTATGAAGGTAGTCCTCGTCATAGGGCAGATAGCAGCAACTTTGGGGGGTTGTATAAACACTATCAGTTGATGCCATTTGGACTTGTGCTATTTCTTCTTTAAGAGCTGACAGGTTACGGGCAATAACTTCTGCTGAAACTCCCGCATCTTGATAAGCAAATTTCATACGATACCTAAACTATTTTTTGACTTTGCAGCAGCAAAAAACCTGCTGCCCCATACAAACTTACATTGTAATCGGCAATCACATAGACCGGCATATTTTTGAGCAGCAACGCATGCTTTCTGCAACGGATAAACTCTTGCATAAAGGCTGGCTTTTTAAAAAGTTCAATATTTTTTGCCGCGATACCGCCCGCGATATACATACCACCCAGCGATAATGCTTCGAGAGCAAAGTTCTTGGCGCAACGCGCATAAAAAGTGACGTACCAATCAAAGGTTAGCCGGCACAGCTCATCTTGCTGCGCATACCGTGAAATACTATCGGGCTTAAAGCCAGTTGCTGCTATTTCGCTACTTATTGCGGTAACAGGATACTGTTTTTTCTGCCCCAGAAAAGCGTAGATTGTCTGAATCCCCAAACCAGAAAGTATCTGCTCCCAAGAAACAGGAAGCTCTGTCTTATGCTGCTCTTGTATAAAGCGTAAAAGTTCAAATTCTTCTTGCGTATTCACCGCACAATCAGCATGCCCGCCCTCTGATGCCAAGGGAATATACTGTTGCAACTGCTTATGCCACCAAAGCATTACCTTACCAAGGCCGGTACCGGCACCAATACAGGCAGCTGCTGCTCCTTTAACGGGGGTTCCTTGGCTAATAGTTACTAAAGCATCTTTACCAAGCCACGGCAGCCCAAAGCCAACTGCTTCAAAATCATTAATTAAAAAGAACTTGTTGATGCCGGTTGCTTGTTTAAGCGCAGCCCCATCAAGCGGCACCGCTAAGTTGGTTGGTTTGCTGTAGGTACGCTCAGTATTTACTACACCGGCAACGCCAAAACAGGCGCGTTCTATGGTAATTCGGTAAGTTGTTTTTAGATAGTCAATAATTTGCGCGGTTAAAGCGTTAAAATCAGTAACTTGTTGGCTCTTAGCATGCAATGAAAGCACTAACACCGGCTTATCTTCTTGCAGAATAAAAATACCAAAATTACTATTGGTTCCACCGATATCACCCGCTAGAAGGGCTTGACCGCTATAGCGAGCGCCTTGCGAATACCAGACTTCACGTAGTTCATATGCCATAATATGAGGCCTCCTTTTCCGGCCACTACTATAGCACAAGAAATTTGGGTAAAACTAGAAATGGGGTATACTACCCAATGTCCTACACGATTCTTAGCTATTAAGAGGATTTCTATGAATTATTATGTAAAAGCGATGCTTTGCGCAACTATGCTGGTAAGCAGTATCAATGCTCAGGTTGTCACTATTCACAACGAACAAGAATTTAATGCTATCGTAGCAAACAACAGTTATGTTGTGGTGAAATTTTCAGGGAAAGGCTGTCCGCCGTGCCAAAAATTTGCCCCCATATTCGAACGTACATCACAAGTCTTTAGCAATGTCATATTTGCTGCCGTAGACGTCGGCGCTGTACCGGCACTTTCGAATAGATTCTCAGTAAAAAGTATCCCGACTCTTTTGTACTTTAAACAAGGACAATTAGCGAATCTGGAAAAAGGTTTTAAAAGTAGCAATCAGTTTGAATCAAGCATCCGGAGTATCTTGGGTCTCTAGATTTTGGGTTACTACCCACTCATCAAGCACACCATTGATAAATTTATGAGCATCAGCTTCAGCAAAACATTTGGCTAATTCGATTGCTTCGTTCATCACCACCGAAATATCAAGGTCGGTATTCATAAGCTCAAATAATGCAATACGCAAAATCAGGCGCGTACAAGTACCAATACGGTCAAAGCGCCAATTGTGAAGCAACGGCTTAATATGTTCGTCAATAAGGTCGCGCTGCTCTACAACTTTTAACGCTTTTTGATACAAGTCACCCTTTGGGTTGATCTCGCACAAAAAGCCACGGCAAAAATTTTCAACAACCGACTCGAAACTTACCTCATAATCAAATACATCCACTGCATACAAAAGATGGAACACCACGGTGCGTTGATCGCGCAATGATAACGTATCACACTGAATTATTTCAGTTTCGCCAAATACACGGGGTTCCTTTTCAGCAACATCGTCGCCTGCAAAAGCCATATCAACCCCTTTTATTATTTTTTGTTAACACGCTCTATATAACGGGAATCACGAGTATCAACCTTAACAAGATCACCCTCAACTACAAACAAAGGAACCTGTAAGGTTAACCCTGTATCTGTTGTTGCTGGTTTGTTGGCCGAACCTTGTGCCGTATCACCACGAACACCTGGTACCGTTTCCACAATAGTTAAGTCCATAAAAAGTGGCGGCGTTACCGAAATTGGTCGACCTTCAAAATTTAACACCGTATAAACCGTACCCTCTTTGAGTAAGTAAATAACTTCATCAAGCTGATCTTTATTAAAAGCAATCTGCTCGTAGTTATCCTGGTCCATAAAGTGGTAAAGCGCTTCTTCGTTATAGAGAAATTGCATCTCACGACGGTCTAAGTCTGGTATCGGAAGTTTTTCTTCTGAGCGGAAGGTCTCTTCATGCGTAAGACCGGTAATCATATTCTTCATTTTAGTTCTTAAGAATGCACCGCCTTTACCTGGCTTTACATGCTGATAATCCAGCACTAAATAGGGCTCACCCTTGTGAAGAATCTTGGTTCCTTTTTTTATATCTGAAACTAAAATCACCGTCTGTTCCTCGCAAAAAAGAGTGTTTGTACGCTGGCTACACCATTTTTTTAGTATAGTAAACTCTTAAAAAAAAGCAATTACGCAACATGGATTCTATGATATACTTCAGCCGCTATATTCGCTCTAACCCTTTTTAGGAGCCGACCAATGAAAACTTCATTACCTCTTACCGATCCGGCAATTGCGGCCATTATCGAAGAAGAAGCGCAGCGCCAGCAGCTTGAGCTGAACTTAATCGCCTCAGAAAATTATGCCAGCAAGGCAGTCAGGGAAGCAACCGCTTCCGTATTAACCAATAAATACGCTGAGGGTTACCCTGGCAAGCGGTACTATGGTGGCTGCGAGGTTGTGGATAAGGCGGAAATCTTAGCGATAGAACGCTGCAAACAACTTTTTGGTGCCGATGCCGCCAACGTGCAACCGCATGCCGGTTCCCAGGCAAATATGGCGGTATATTCAGCACTCATTAAGCCGGGGGATACTATTATGGGCATGAGCCTTGCTATGGGTGGTCATTTGACCCATGGGCATAATGTTAATTTTTCCGGTAGCTGGTACCATTCCGTACCCTATGGCGTTGACCAAGCAACCGAACTGATCGACTATCAGGCTCTGGCTAGCAAGGCAGAACAACATAAACCAAAGCTTCTCATTATCGGTGCATCATCCTATGCACGCACCATCGACTTTGCCCAATGTGCTGCCATTGCACAGTCAGTTGGCGCCCTTTTATTAGTTGACATGGCACATATTGCCGGGCTCATAGCAGCCGGGTTGCATCCGTCACCGGTCCCCTATGCGGACTGTGTCAGCAGCACCACACACAAAACACTCCGCGGGCCACGAGGCGGATTTATACTCAGTAAAAAGCAGCATGCTGATGCGGTTGACCGCGCTATTATGCCGGGGCTGCAAGGCGGGCCGTTTATGCACAGCATCGCCGCTAAAGCAGTAGGTTTCCTAGAAGCCTTACAACCAGAATTTAAGCAGTACCAACAGCAAATTATCACCAACGCGCAGGCTATGGCCGCGGCGTTTACCGACCTTGGCTACCGCATAGTCACCGGCGGCACCGACACACATTTATTTATTATTGATCTGCGGGGTAAAAACCTCACCGGCCTAGCCGCAGAAAAAGCGCTGGGCAAAGCTGGCATTAGTGTCAGCAGGAGCTGTATCCCTTATGACCCAGAAAAACCATGGGTGACCAGTGGCATTCGTATTGGTACCCCCGCAATTACTACCCGGGGCATGCAGAAAAAAGAAGCCGTGGCTATTGCGCACTTTATTGATGAAGCTTTGCAGGTGCATGCGGATGATGCGGCGCTGGCGCGGATTAAAACTGCGGTGCAGGGGTTGTGTAAGCAGTTTCTCCTGGAGCAGTAGAACTTGGCCTGCCGGCAGCTCGGGAACCCGTTCCCGAACCTTCTGGTTTTTAATCAAAAAATTGCATCGTCTTTGTACATGAAAAGCAACAGAGTCCAGAGACGTGTCTCTGGGCTGTCGGCAGACAAAGCTCCCTTAATCCGTCAAAATAGCGGCGATGCCATCATATTCAGCCATCACCCCTTTATCCAATAACGCTACGCGAATCCCTTTGCTTGCACAAAGCTCTAAAACTTCATCAATGATATCAATTTTTTTCAGCGAACCGCAATCGGTCCCTTTTTTTGCTGAGGCTGTTGCTAAGTCTTCACAGGCAGACTCTTGCAGCTGCCGCTCTACGCACACCAACCTCGCTCTGTCTGAACGCACAATCTTAAATACCGCTTCTGCTCCTTGCGCGGTTAAATTTGCTTTATGCGCTTGTGCCAACTCTTTAAGTTCTTGTTTAACTATTTTTGCGGCATGGCGCCGTACTGCAGGGAGCACTGCTTTAAGGAGCGCTTCGGTTGAAAAGACCCCCTCTATGGCGTGATTCGCTATTATTTTTTCATGGAATGTTGAGTATTGTTCAAACTTTTCTAGGTCCGAACGGCTGCCTACTACTACGAGCGGCAAATCTTCTGTGCTGAAAAAATGGTCAAGGTACGCATCAATTTTTTTTATATAATCTTGAACGGATGCATAACGACATTGCGGCCCCCATTGCTGGGTTGGCATGGTGCAAACCTTACCAGCAGCTTCTTGCACTTCAAAGCTTTCTTCTCCGGTACGGGTCATGTGCTTATGGACAACTTCGCTGAGGGTATGGTCATACCCTTCAAAAAGATAGGGTGTTTGATTGTGTAAGAGTAGTAACCAAAATCGCTGCAGCCTATTGAGCGCATGCGCCAACGGCCTGGTCAAGAAGTGGTTCCCGCAAAAAATAGTATCCTGAACTTCAAAGGCTACCGGGTAGGCCCGCGCAAGGGATTTATTTAAAAATAGTACAACGCCGAGGCAATCTTTTTCGATGTCCACATGCGAAAGAAGTACATGTACATCAACCAGAATTTTTTCCCAATCTTGAGGATATTTTTTCTTAAATTCCGCACGGGCTTGGCCATACATCGCATTAACTTTATCAACGCGCCGCCGTTCATTTTGTAAAGAAACAAATACGGTCAATGCCGGACTTGTTGCATGAACACTCAGTTCACGAAGATCAACATGGTTCATAACAGCTCCCTTATTTCCCCTAGGCCTTTCTTGTAGGGTACGAGAAACGGCAAATCAACGTCAAGAAAATGTCAGATCTGCAGAGCCGCGGGTATAGCAATTTTAAAGCTCTTTATAGTACCGTATCATAAATATGAAGCGTATTAATGTTACTATAAAAAAGGAGAACTATGCTTATTCGCATTTTAGGAATAGTAGGTATTTTCATATACGGCTCTCTTGCGGCCACCACCTCGCAAGATCTTATGCTCTTGCAACAACAACTGGGAGCATTAGCACAAAAAGTGCGTGTGGCACCGCTAGAGCAACCTAAAGCCGCTGCACCAAAAGCGCCCGCAAAAGCAACACATCCTGAAGAAAAAGAAACGGAAGCAGAAAGACTTTTCCGAGAACATCAGGAAAGACTCGGCAAAGTAGACGACGAAGAGCTTGCAAAGGCACTTCGAGAAAGCGAAGCCGCTGCTCAAGTTCCCCCAAAACCTAAAGCTCCTGCAAAACAGGCCGCTCCGGAAGAAAAAAAGAAAAAAGCAGAGGCAAATTTTACCATTGAGGGTGCTGTTGCCATACAACCTCTGCGTGCAAAAATACAAGACACCGCTGAAACAGGTTTAGCTGACTGCGGCTTCCATTCCATAAAAAATGGCATGATCTTATTAGATTGGGGTACCGGCAAGATAAACGACTTTGTACGCAACCGAAGACTGATGGCAGATGCAAGCAAAATCATCGAAGAATTAAGAACCCTTTCAAGAGAAAAAACCTTTGCCGGTGATGAATCATTACGCGCAATCATCAAAGCAAAAAATCTGAATGACCACTTTCTTGTTATCCCCAACGTAAGCCAAATGCTGCCAAACCTTATAAGCCAAAATCCTGTTGAAGATTATTCAACCGGCTATGTCTCTGGCATTGGTTACGCCATTGAAGATTTGCAGAAGAGTGAACAGGCCGTCTATGCGTTTATTCTGGGCAATGCAAAATTTGAAGGTGGTCAAGGAGTTGCGGGTCACTATATTACCGTGCTGGTTAGAAAAAATAGAAAACACTTAGAGCTGTATTTAGTTGATTCATTTACCGAAGATAATGCAGCCGGCCAACAAATGAATGCCGAAGGCGAAAAAATGGCTAATGCACTTATTAGGATTATACGTGAGGCCAAGAACCTGGAAGCATTAAAACAACTTTTTGGAAAAAACGATTAACTAGATAACCAAATTTGCGCAAACAAAAGAGCGGGCTCTGACTCGCTCTTTTGTTTTATGGTAGGTTACTAGAAATTTTCTGCCCCGCCTTACGATGCAGTATCTGGTTATACCACAACACACCAACAAAATAAGCCCCTGAAGAAACAATAAGCCCTCCCAGTGCCCCCACTAAACCATAGCGCGGCAACAACAGGGCTGTCAGCGCAAAATTTAAAACTGAGGAAACAACCAACGCAACGGTAACCCACAACGATTTTTTACGAAACTGTATATACCCCAACGCGAATACGGTACCAACCGCAATAATTTGCGCTGCCCCCATATACAAGCTTAAGGGAACGGCTGCGTGGTATGATGCTGGTAACAACCAATACACCAACGGCCGGAACATCATATAACTCACCACACTTACCACCATTAAACAAACCATCACCAACCACATAATCTTCTTGTTATGCTGATCAACTTGTTGAACATTTGCCGCTGGTGCTGAAAATTGTTCTACCAGTACGGGCAGATAGGTCGCTTGCAAGGGCCGTATAATGAGCAACTGAAAAATAGTGGCTATCATTTCTACCATCGCATATTCCCCCGCCGTGGCCAGACTATAATAGGCAATCGTCAACCTACTCACCGAACCGAGCAGCCACATACAAACAAGTGCTGGTGTTGCGGTATACCCTTCATACAAATACCGTCGCGCTATGGTGCTAGCACGCCGCACACTTAGTGAGGCACGCATGTTTTTTTGCACATACAAATAAAATCCATAGCAACAGACTGCCGCATTGCCCAACAGTTGTGCCAATAGCAACCCAAACACGGCGTAACCGTACCATAACAAGAATAATGAACTCATCATCATAACGCTCGCATTCAAAAGCTGGCAGAAAAGACTTTGGGCTATCCGCTGTTGATGAATGCAAAACTGATATATCAGCTCCACAAAAAAAATAAGAAAACAGCTAAGGAGGGTGACGATAATCATTCCGCTCGTAGCTTGCGCCATAAACAGGATGTTATTAATAGCTGGTGAAAATTTATATAAGATCGCCAGTAAGGGCACCGTGGCGAACAGATAAATAATGATACTATCATTTACCTGGTGACGCCGTTCGGCGATTGGTTGTTTGAAAAAATCGACCCAAAACACTTGCCGTAATCCGCCAGCAATTATCAACGATAGGATAGCAATAAAGCTATTAAACAAAGAAAAAAGCCCAAAATCTTCGGGCTTTAAAAATCTGATAGAAACAGGAATTAACAATAAGGTTAAAATTTTTATAAGGGCAGAGCTTGCCGCTTGTAATAAAAAATTATAGGCAAGCTTACTGAGCTTATTGACCATACATTCTGCATTTGCGGAGCGCATGCATGGTCATCTTGAGCAAAATACAGCCATGGTGCCATCGCCGAATTTTGGTAATACCATACGAACGACTCTTATAATGTACTGGTATATCAACAATTTTACTGTGCAAACGAGCTGCACCAAATAATAAATCAAAGTCGCCGAAAGGGTCAATCAGACCAAAAAATGGGCGTCCTTTTACAATCCGTTCATAATCTTTTTTATAGAGCACTTTGGTACCACATAACGTATCAGTGACTCGTTGCCCCATGATCCATGAAATAAGCACGCCAAAGCCATGGTTCGCAACAAAATTAGCACGCTGCATAGCGCCTGGCTCCATGCCATAGATCAAGCGTGAACCATTAATAAAATCACCGCGTCTGCTTACTAAAGCATCATAAAATTTAGGCAACTCTTCCGGCATTACGGTTAAGTCCCCATCAAGGATCATTAATATTTCACCTTGCGCAGCTTCAAACCCGGCGCGCACTGCATCGGCTTTGCCTTTACCAGTTTGCACCACAACTTTAATATTTTTTTCAGGGTACAGTTTTTGTACGCGATATATTTCTTCTAACGTACCGTCAGTTGAATGGCCTTCAGCAAACACCAGTTCGGTGGAACTGCCCATGACCGGGCATCGCTGTACCGCCGCTTCAATGTTGCCTTGTTCGTTACGGCAAATAATAACTACTGAAACAGAACGATCAACCGGTTGTTCAACAACTTGCTGCTTGCGCGCTACCATCCACCGCAAAAGGTTCATGCGCCGCACACCAGGGAGCAACGAAACAATATTATTCAATAACCAAGAAAATCCGGGGATGTATAAAGGGCTCAAAAGCCCTTTGCCACTCGTAATAACTTCAAAACCAGCTAGCTGTAAAAAATTAGTAACGTTTTCTGTTGAAAGGCGATTAACAAAATCTTCACTGGCAAGCAGGCCAAGCCGGCGGGCTATGCCAAGGAGAGGCTCCCAAACATAACAATGCCAATCAACCACCAAGCGTGTGCTGGGGGAACAATGCGGCCGTATTGATTCAAATAATTTTTGTACGTCATCTGCTTGTAAGTTACTGGCTGACACAATAACATAATCAAATGGTTCACCTTTATTAACAAACGTTGCGAGCCCTGCATGGAAGGTATATTGCGGGTTTCGATTACGCGCTTGTTGAATAAAAGCTTCGTCTTCGTCAATACCACAACCAAAGGCTGGGTTTATAACGTGCAGTAGGTAGCCATCCTTACAACCAATGTGTAATACACGCGCATAGTTGGGGATTATATAACGATATAATTTGGTAAGAAAACTAAAGTAATAACTATTTTTTTTAGGATGATAATTTGTTTCTATACTACACTGCGATTCAGACGTTGAACTACTCATTATGCTCCCTTTGATTAGACATGACAGCAAGTGTATTATCTTAGACCGTCTGCCAAACTTTGCAAGCCTTCTTTGCAACACATTACCGTCCGTTTGTCCTATTATACGCCTCAAACGAAACATCTTTCGTGAGCCGCCGCCACTTTTTTAACAAAATTTTAAGAATATAGATTCTCCACAATTCTATTTGTTAGAGTAAGAATGCTTTATCCTCTTCAAAAAGAAAGGTCCTCATGAAATTACGATTAATTCTCTTACTGTGTGGTACCACGCTATCATTGCCGGCAAACCAAAAAACGTTTTTAGTATTTGGCGGCAAATCAGGCTGGATTGGCCAAAAAATTATGCGCACGCTCCAAGAGCAGGGGCATTGCGCCATTGCTGCGCAATCGCGGCTCGAAAAACGTCAAGACATTGAACAAGAAATTGCCCGAACTAAACCAGATTTTATTATTAATGCTGCCGGCGTGGTTAATAAATCTGCTGCTGACTGGTGCCAAGACCATCAACAAGAGACCATACGCGCCAACCTGCTTGGTGCTTTAAATTTGGCCGATATTTGTGCCACGCATAACATCCATATGACCAATATTAGTACCGGCTGCGTCTACAATTATGATGCACAGCATCCTATGCAGAGCAAAAAAGGCTTTCATGAAGCTGAAGCCCCTAACCTAACGACAGGGGTCTGGCGTAGTACAAAACTGATGCTCGAATCACTCTTTAAAAGTTACCCTCATGTGCTCAACTTACGCATCAGAATGCCCGTAGCCGCAGATTTTAGCCCCGACAACACCTTTGTCCAACTTACCAAATTACCTAAAGTAGCGACCATTCCTAACTCTATTACGGTACTTGATACCATGTTGCCGCTTATTCCGCAGATGGCAATGCGCAACCTTACCGGTATCTATAATTTTGTGAACCCAGGCGTACTCGGCCAGCATGAAATTCTGGATTTATATCGCATCTATATAAGCCCTAAGCTGAAGTATCAAAAATATTCTGCGCAAGAACAAGAGCAAGCACTCCAAGCTGGTTGTTATAACGAGCTTGATACAACCAAGCTGCGTGCAGTATTCCCTGATGTGCTGAATGTACGCGGAGCACTCATTCAGACCTTCAAAAAAATGAAGCTGCTACAGGCTACTACTACACGGCATGAAGCAGTTGGTGAACCATCAGCAGAAGAGTTGGCGGCAGAAGAGGCCGCTGCTGCTGAATGTTGCTAAAAGCTGGCTATTAAAAATAGCGTAAAAATAAACCGCCGCAGATTAAGAGTTCATCTTATCTGCGGCGGTTATTTTATTGGTTATGATTTATGCTTTAGCCACCTGAGTAGCGGTTATTGCTTTTCCAGCTATCTGTAGATTATAAAAGCCACGTATGTTTTCTTTCATTACCGATGGCAAGTTGTTATAAAGCTCTATCAACCGCGCATCAGGCTTATTATCTTTATAAAGGGTTACTGGTACCTGGGTGTAAAGGTCTAAACCGGCAAGTAGTTCATCTACATCATCATAGCTCGATAGCGCCGCTAATTCAGAACAAGCTTTTTCATCAAGCGTATACAGAATGCCCCCTTTTCTTGTGCGGATAAACATTCTTTCCTTGCCATATGTGCTCCAAAAATAGTCCTCTTGTAAAAACATACGGCTATTGATATTGAATACCTGCGAACAATTTTGGGAGAATTTCACCATATTGTTACGTAAGTTCAACTTTAGCTGAGCAGCAGTATCCCCTTCACCAGGTTGCGCATAAAATCGCCTCACCCAACCGTACCAACCCTGTAACGATTCTTCGGTAGGGTTGAGCAATAACATATCTTTTAAAAGGGTCCAATCAAACTCATCTGAAAGGGGCCAATTACGCTCATCAAGCGGCAATTCTAGCGAACATTTACCCGTTGATGGATTAATTATTTGCAGCGTATTTTCGTAACGAACAATCATAGTGCCGTTGCGCGCTAAATGTATATCAACAACAGGATGTGCTGTGGTAACTACATTCAGCTGATTACCGGCAAAATCCCAAATTCTTATAGTGCCATCAAGTGACCCGGTAACAAGTTGGAAACAATCATCATCAGTCCTCAACATAGTCACATAATCTGTATGGCCTTTTAGAGCTACTGACTTACTGTTTATAGCGTCCCACAGTAAGACTACTCCTTTAACATTTTGCAATTCAATAGCAACCAGGCCATTTCTTAAAACAGAAGCATTATGTAATCCTGTGAAAATTTCTTTAATTTTTGTATGCGAAAATACAAGGGATCGCTCTTCCACCCTTGCTTCCGTATCCCACACCTCTAAGGTATATTCCCCTATATCATCTGCCTGACCTTCAGCAGTTAATACCTTGCGCTCTTCAACAGAAAAAGGCCTTTTGCCAACGACAACACAATGTTTACCATCAGAGGTAGCGCTCGCCGAAAAAACCCTACAACCAGAACCTTTTAATACCTCAAATTCTCGAACTTGGCGCCCTGTAATAGTATCCACAATAGATATTACCATACCGTTGGGCAATACAGCGCCCGAGCCATCAATCAAAACAACAGGCCTACAATCATGCTGATAAAAAAGGGCCATACGATTCCCTGACAAAACAGAAGCTCTTTGTAATGGATCAGCATAGTATCCTTGAAATCTGCGGTTATTAAAAAGTGCCGGGAAACGTTGCATATGTTCTAATGAATCCACTTTGGCATAATCGGCTATCAGACCAAGCAATGCGCTCGGCATTTCTGCCTCTGCCAAAGTAACATCAGCTTCTAACGCTTCCCGCAAAGTAGTAATCTTCGCCACGCTTTTACTTGCTCCAGCCGCGGCGCTACTTTTAGCGTCAGCAGAACGTGCTCGAGCTTCAGCCACTGCTAATGCGGCAGCCTTTTGCTCTGCTACCTTAGCATGGTCTACTTTTGTTTCCATGGCCGCTAAGGGGCCCATAATCCCTAAAAGGGCTATAATGGTGATTTTTTTCGGTACATTCATGCTGTTCCCCTAAGGTTGTTAATTACTTACCCTGGAATTCTATATCTGATACTACTCAGTATATCAGGGGAAAAATTAATTGCCAAATTGGCATATTAGGCCGGATACAGGGAAAAGGGCCCCCGAAGGGACCCTCTTTGATAATCTATCTTTGATAATCTAATGGTATGAACGTAATCGCTATTTATCTACCGCCAGCACCTCGGCCACCGCGACCTCTTTGTGAAGGAGCTGGAAACGAACTGCCAGGAACATCCGACTCAGAAGACTTTTTCTTATAATCTTCAGAGTACTTCTTTTCTTCTTGCTGTGGAGGCTGTTGAACCTGCTGCGCCGCAATAATGGTAGGCATATTTATGATATTATAATCACCGGTAAACGTGTCATATACTCTTGTTGAGCCATCAGCAAGGTCCGTATATACGTAACGTTGCGGCGCGCTGTTGCCACTGCCGCTCACTATAGCGTCATAGTTCATGGCACTCGCAACATCAACAGAACCCAACATCATGCAAGCAAGTAAAAATCTTATTATTTTTGTCATCTTCATAGGTACTCCTTAAACGTAATAAAGTTACGTTTCCAGCCTAAAAATTTAACCCAGCAAAACGCAAGACTTTACTCAGCGCTTAAAAAAATAGATTTCACCACCACCGACCACACACAGATTTTACTGCTAGAGTTTTGCCTTTCTCCTGGCCACTAAAACAAAGCTATTTTATGGACAATAGCTTCGAATAGAGATTTTTTCGGGGCCTGCAACACCTTTTCTTTTGGCAACAATTAACCCATCGCTACTGCAGCTCGTATAAGCACTATGTTCAGCAAGAATAATAAACCCATGTTTCTCAAAAAAACGTAAGCAAGGGATATGATGATTTTCAGGATGATGAGTTGATACAAAAAAATAATCAATGATATCACGATGCTTAACTGTCGTTTCTAACATTTCAACTTCAGAGCCCTGGATATCTGCATGTAAAATATTCACCCGCTTAATTCCTTGGCTTTCTATAAAATCATCAATAGATATCCATTCAGCGCCAGCTGTATTGGTGTCAAGCTCCTTGAGCACACCAACCAACCCTTGTCGAAACACCCCTGTTTTATTATTAAGTGCAAAATTTCTTTTACCATTTTCAGGCGTCGAGGTTCTGTGGTGCCCCTTCAGCGCGTAAATGACATCGGTAATCCATTGGGCATCATAGTAGCCATTCAGAAGAACTTTAACACCATTATGCATTACTTGGTATGAGGCTGCGCCATCATGAAAAATCTCCCCTGCTTTTGGCAACTTTAGGGATATAGTCTGCATCGTCTGCTGTCACCGTCATAAACGCCCTTCCCATTTGGTAAGTGGGGTCTTGCATATTCGCAGGATTTGCCATCATTCTTGCTTTACAAGTCCTTTTATGCTCCTGCATTTCTTCAGGGGAATACGTAATATATGAACAGTTGTCGTGTATTGGCTCTGCCCGCATATCTAAAAATAGTAACACAAGCAATGCACTTATTATTCGCACCCTATACAACCTCCAATAAAATTAAAATTTCATAGCGACAAGAACTACCCTTTTCATACCATGTTAACAGTACAAAAACTAGAAAAGAAAAGGGAACCTATCCCGTTGAAAATCTATATTATTGATTTGAGTAAAAAACGAGAACTTAGCGAGCGGTAAACGTCGGCATATATTCAACATGTGGCGCAGAATGGGGTAAGCGATACATCGATGCAATATCAATTTTTAAACCTTCATTAAATTTAACAAGCAATGCTTGCGGATCTATTATCCCCGCGCAACGATTGTTAAGATAGTCTGCTTGCACCAAATTTAATGGCAGGTTAACGATTTTTGACGCAGCAAAGCAAAGGCCTCGGAACTTCATTTTATCCCCCACCCGGCAAGCCCACGCCCCTTCTAGCGTATTCGGGGTGCTATAATGCATGGTCATAAAAGCATTCTTAATATCTTTTTTACGGTACAAGGTCATGTCGACCGTATGCGGGTAGGCCCAATCGCCCTGTGCTTTATAAAAGCGCCAGGCATATACATCAGGAGTAACTACTTTTAAAGGCGGGTTACCCGTATGTTTTCGCTCCGCGTAACATTCAGTAATGTCAGACCCAAGCCGCAAATAAAAACCATAGGCCTTTTTCTCTTCAAGCAACTTTATGCAATAATTTAAATTAACATGATCAATAACAATAATGTCGTCTACCGCAAAGAGAATATAGGGCGACGGCAGCCCAAAAACTACGGCGTTGGTTATATTTTTAAAGTCTGCCCGCGGATTATCTGATTGTTTAATAAAATCAACTGTCGGAAATGCTTGCTTAACGTCGCTATATGCATCATCAAAATTTTGACCTGAAGCACAGTAAATAACCACTACCTTATTGATGCCGGTAATATAACAGGCAGATGATTCAAGTAAAGCATAAAGCTGCAAGGGGCGATCTTTACTAAAAACCACTAAATCAACCTGCGCATCAACTGCCATAGCAGACAATGGATGACCACATACCATAAATAGTGCCGAAACAATGCCTAAAAACAACTTCTTATGCCCTACCATGACCCATCCTTACTCCATAAAATATTCTTCATCCGCACTAGTGTAGCGAATTACTACCAAAGCACCAACTCATAGTTATTTATTTTCAACGCAACTCAGCTTTATGAATACTCAATTAAGCATAATTGCTATTGTAAAATATTTCTACAGTTGGGAATCAAAAAAGCGCCCCGAGAGATAATTTTACGTTTAAATTTTCATTAAAAAACATCCTCAGGGATAACCAACTCAGGGTTCAAGAATTCATATTGATGGAAAATGATAGTGGCCGAATGTTTTCTTCTAAAATTTCGAGGCCCTCCCTCTTCATAATAATGATTGGGCAACACACAAGGTAACATATCCAACTCATGCGCCAAGAGCGCGAATGAAAATTGGTCCGCCGACGGCTCCAAAAATGGTACTTTCTTTTCTGCTGCTTTAATCCAACGATCAAGCAAGTGAGCTGCTTTGGGATTGTCTAAATCAAAACCAACTATTTGAGTTAAAACCGCCTTAAAGCCACTTCTTTTGGTAATATTTAATGATCGTGCAACATACTCGAGTTGGTCCAAACTTTCCTGGGGCATGGGCCATTGCGCGAAGAAGCAACAACCATGTTTTTCCATAAACTTAAAGAGCGGATTGAGGCTTTTTACCGGCATTGCAGCAGAATCAAGCCACAATATTTTTTTATAGCCCAAATCACGCACTTCTTCAAAAAACAATGGCTTAAACGCATAGGGTACATCCGCTAGCTTTAACCTATCCCTTTGCAAGCTCGGCCACCCACCAATACGATAAATTAAATGGCCATCAAACCCAAACTTTTTTAAAGACTTAATAAGATAGTTAAGCCCCTGTACGTAATCTCTGCCAGAATTATTACTATAACCCGCATAGCAGATGATACATTTATCTTTCTTTGCCGGGTTATTATTAATATAAACTACTTCAAACTGCGGAGGATTTTCATAGGTATCAACCAATTGCAACCTACCCAGCCGATAGCGGATCCAGCCTTCTAAGTTCGGCTCAAAACATTTCTGATCATCAGGTAATTCAAAAAGCATTGATCTTCTCTTGTTCAAATGCTGTTGAATAATAAAATAGTCATCCATGGTGGGATTTTTCCAGTCTGATATAGGCAGATTAGCCATATCGGGCGGACAAAAATGATCTCTTATCCTCTCTTCAGAAAGAACAGGACCAGTACAGGTAAAACTTGGATAAACCAATACTAGAATAAGCAAAATATTCTTAAAATCTTTCACCATTACTCCTTGACACTATGCTCAATAACCAAAATTACTTTACTCAAAAACATCCTCAGGAATGACCGCATTAGGATTTAAAAAATCATATTGATGAAAAATAATAGCCGATGGATTTCTTCTTTTAAAATCTAGCGGTTTACCCTCTTCATAAAAATGATCCGGCAATTCACCGCGCAACATGTCTAATTCATGCGCCAACAAGGCAAAAGAAAACTGATCGGGAGCAGGTTGTAAGAAGGGCACCTTCTTTTCTGCTGCCTCAATCCAACGCTCAAGCAATCGGACCGCCCCTGGGTGATCTAAATCCAAACCAACGACTTGGGTGACAATGTCCAGAAAACCTTTATTTTTCTTTAGCCCCAATGAACGCATAACATATCGCCAACCGTAAGAACTACTCATGGGCATTGGCCCCTGAGCAAAAAAGCAACCCCCATATTTTGTCATAACATCAAAAAGTGGTTCTAAGCTTTTTACCGGCATTGCAGCAGCATCGAGCCATAATATTTTTTTATAGCCCAAATCACGCACTTCTTCAAACAAAAATGGCTTAAATGCATAGGGAACATCTACTAATTTTAACCTATCTCTTTGTAAGCTCGGCCACCCACCAACACGATAAATTAAATGGCCATCAAACCCAAATTTTTTTAAAGATTTAATAAGGGATTTGATACCTTTCCGGTAATCTCTGGGGTAAGCATCATTGTAGCCTGCATAACAAATGACACATTTATCTTTTTTTTCAGGATTATTATTAATATACAATATGTTAAATTGCGGCGGATTTTCATACGTATCAACCAACTGCAACCTTGCCAACCGTGAGCATATCCAATCTTCAATCTCTTTATGAAAACATTTTGGTCCTGCCGGCTTTGCCGCAATAGTTGCCGCCCGCTTATTTAAATATTTTTGAATAATAAAGTAATCATCAATGGTAGGGTTTTTCCAGTCTGATATAGGCAAACTCGTTACATCAGATGGGAAAAAATAATTTCGTATACCCTCTTCAGAAAGAAACGCATAAGAAAACGTACAAGATACAGAAGCCAGGAGAAAAAGAATATAACTACGTTGAAAAAATTGCATAGTTAGGCCCCTTTTAAATTAAGGACGAATGAATAAAGCGGTGCCCTGCCAAATTGGCGAACCCCATATTTTATATAATTTAAAACCTTGGGCCGTTAAAAAGTTATATAAATCTTTATATTGGGTTGTCCCCTGCCGAAACTCACAGAAATTAATTTCGGTAATTATTACGCGCACCGTTTTTAATATATTTGGTGCCGCATTCAACACGTAATATTCAATGCCTTCCATGTCTAACCACATAAAATCTATATGATCTACCTTGTTTTTCTTCGCCCATTCATCAAGGTTTATACAATTTACTTTCATAGGCGTATCATTGTATTTACAGATATGGTCCATCTTATCATTACTTGGCAATAACGAAGAAGCTGCACCAATATTGGTACTATAATGGAACAGTTGCTCACCAGAAGTTACGCTCAAGGCAAATGGCCAAACCGACGCATTGCGTACGCCATGCTTTCTCAATTCTTCTTTGGTAAATCCAACAAATTTCATCACCGGCTCAAAAGCATACACATGCCCCCGCGGCCAGCTTTGGCCTAAAATGACCGTATCTTGTCCACCATGGCAACCGGCTTCTAATATAACGGGATTTGCGGGCAAAAACGGTCGAATCAATGCAACATATTCTTCTGTCTTTAATTCACACACAATTTTGCCATCTTCAACAAAGCTTTCAGGATATTCTGCCTGGAGCCATTGAGCTATATTGCCACTAACCAACAATACTACTAATGCTATTTTTTTTGTGATGTTCATTATATTCCTATCGATACCATAAAGCGTGTTCGCTTAATTTTAAAACAATCCGCTCAGTTATATAAAAATCTAAGCTATATAGCAAACATTTACGGCAAACCGATAGGTCGATTAGGAGGGAACTTGATTATTACTTAGAGCGTACTTACCTGTATCCAATGGGGTAATTTAGCACCTGGAAATGGAATTTGGTAAATTGCACCATCTGATAGCAGGCAGGCAACATAACTAAACGTACTTTTTGCTACTACTAATGCATCGGCAAACACCATTGCAGTAAATGAGTCTTCAATTGGTTCATTTAAATGCAACATGATGTCTGGCGCATTGAAGTTTTTAAAATTTTCGCTTGTTCCTTGCGTATACACATGGAATAGCGGATTTTTAGCAGAATAAATAGCTCTTAGCTTATTAATAATGGTTACAAAAACATCATCTGGTGTATCAGCTCCATCTAAACGAGTATCATGCGAATTAGGTCTTCGTACATGAACAGCAATATTAAACCGTTCAGGATTAAAATAATTATTAATATTTTTGTTGGCTCTAAAAATTGTTTTTATTTTTTTAAATGCCGCACTTTGTACAAATTTAACCAATTTATCTTTATGGTAAAAATACTGGTCTAGCTGAGGTGCAACAATAGCAGTACCCGTTGTATGTCTTTCAAAGTTATCAATAAAATTAATAAGCCATTCCTTTTTTGCTAAAAAATCTGAATCATTATCGTAATTATGTTCCATAGTTTTAAACGGGGTATACACAAAGCGGTTATTATGCAATTCCGCATCAACAACAGCGCTTATAATAAAAAGAAATTGAGCACCAAAACCATCAGTTCCCGAAGGGTTCGTCACGAGCCGAACGGGGAACATTTCCTGAGTTCCCAATATAAAGCCCATCCCCATAATTATATATAACAAGACAGAACGCATAGAAAAACCCTTAATCCTACTCTTTTGGATTAAACCACCATATGTTATCATCAAAATGAATGGTTTGATTAAGTTCAGGAGCTATCATTTCTACTGCTTTACGCACAGTTGGCCAACTCCAATCATCACCACACATGATGCCACCCTGTACTAATTTTTCATACCACAGCTTAATGTCAAGATACACATCTGCGGTAGCATGAGAAGCATCAACATAGACTAAATCGGGTCGTATAGCCATAGTACGCGCAGCTTCGTGCGTTGTCATTTTTACGGGAATAACTTTTGTTTCTAATTTGCGAGAGAGCATATTTGA